>Ga0335075_10005128_pt1 | contig 20372 bp, 30 predicted proteins | sample Lox_Sample_24_FD_206723 | JGI IMG/M metagenome (GOLD analysis project Ga0335075, IMG submission 206723) | Soil microbial communities from Loxahatchee National Wildlife Refuge, Florida, United States - Lox_Sample_2.4 | ecosystem: Environmental > Terrestrial > Soil > Wetlands | place: USA...
GTCCGGCCGGGCCCGCCGACGCGGCCGGGTCCGCCGCACCCCGCGAAGCCTGCTGGTCGTCACGAGCGGGCCGCAGAAGGCGCGCGGGTTCCGCAATCTCGCCGGCGTCGACGTCGTCTCCGTCCAGCGGCTCGCGACCGAAGACCTCGCGCCCGGCGGCGCCGCCGGACGTCTCACGCTGTTCTCGGCGGGCGCCGTCGAGTCGCTCCGGAGCCGGCTCGGGGAGATCGCTCCGTGACGCAGCTCCAGCACCGGATCATCCTCCACGCCTACGTCACGGAGAAGTCGATGGACGAGATGGAACGCCAGAACAAGCTTGAGTTCGTCGTCGACCGCCGGGCCGACCGCGCCGCGATCAAGCGGGCGATCGAGGAGATCTACCAGTGCAAGGTCGCCAAGATCAACACGAAGATCGTGCGTCTTGGTAAGATCGCAACCGTCCGGTTCGCGAAGGAGTTCTCTGCGGAGGACATCGGCAGCCGGGCCGGGGTGTTCTGATGGGCAAGCGCATCATCTCCCGTCGCCGCGGAGCCGGGACGGGCCGCTACCGTTCCCCGAGCCACCGCCACCATGGGGCGATCGTCCACCCTGGGCCGGACCGGATCGTCTCGGGCACCGTCGTTGCCATCGTCCCCGCGCCGGGCCGTACCGCGCCGGTCGCGGAGGTCGCGGTGCCGAACGGCGAACCGATCCGCATCCTCGCCTCCGCGGGGCTCGCGACCGGGGACCGGGTCTCGTTCCAGGAGGGCCCCGTCGACCGGGGCTCGATCCTCCCGCTCGGCCGGATCCCGGACGGCACGCTCGTCTCGAACCTCGAAGTGAAGCCGTTCGACGGGGGACGGTTGGTCCGGACCGCCGGCTCGAGCGCGCTGGTGACCGCGCATGCGGGCACGCAGGTGACCGTCCAGCTGCCGAGCGGCCGATTCAAGCAGTTCCTCGCCAGCTGCCGCGCCCAGGTGGGGGCGGTCGGCGGCGGGGGTCGCCGCGAACGCCCCGTCATCAAGGCGGGCAAGAAGGTCTGGGGCGCGCGGTCGATCGCCCGGGCCCCGTTCAAGGTCCGCGGAGTCGCGATGAACCCCGTCAACCACCCGTTCGGCGGCGGGGCCCACCAGCACGTCGGGCGCCCGAGCACGGTCTCGAAGGGCACGTGGCCCGGCGCGAAGGTCGGACGATTCTCCCGCGGCACGAGCAAGAAGCGCCGGCGCGACCGGCGGGCGAGGGTCTGACGATGCCGAAGGCGCGGAGGACGAAGAAGGTCGAGGCGCGCCGCAAGCGCGAGTTCACGTTCCGCGGCGTCGGCGTGCCGGAGCTCCAGGCGATGAGCCTCGAGGCGTTCTCGAAGATCGTCGGCGCCCGGGCGCGGCGCTCGATCCGCCGGGGGTTCAACGCCGAGACGACCCAGTTCTTCGAGCGCATGCGCTCCACCCCGAAGGAGAAGGTCGTCCGGACCCACTGCCGGGACGCGCTCGTGCTCCCCGAGCACATCGGCCGCCGCGTCGCGATCCACACCGGGAAGGAGTTCAAGGAGATCGAGGTCCGCCCGGAGATGATCGGGCACTACTACGGCGAGTTCGCGCTCACGCGCCGGTTCGAGAAGCACTCGGGCCCGGGCGTCGGAGCGACGCGGTCGTCGAAGTTCATGCCGCTCAAGTGAGGAGGTCGATCGGGCGATGCGGGGCTACACGTACCATCCGAAACCCGGGGTGAGCGTCGCCCGGGCGCGCGGGATCGAGATCCCCATGTCCCCGAAGAAGACCTACGAGGTCCTCAACGCGATCCGGGGGCTCCCGGTCGACCGCGCGCAGACGTTCCTCGAGGACGTGGTCGCGCTGCGCCGCGCCGTCCCGTTCCGCCGCTACAACCAGGAGACGGCCCACAAGACCGGCACCGGTCCCGGCCGCTACCCTAAGAAGGTCGCCCAGAACGTGCTCAAGGTGCTGACGAACGCTCGCGAGAACGCGGAGTACGAGGGCCTCGACACCGACCGGCTCGTCGTCCGCGTCGCCGCGAGCTCGCGCGGTCGCATCCGGAAGACCTCGATGCCCCGGGCGCACGGCCGGGCGACCGCCTGGCACGAGCAGACCACGAACGTCGAGATCGTGCTCGCGGAACTCAAGGAGGCCGGGGCATGAGCGCCGAGCAGAAGGTGATCCAGGAGGCGATGCGCCGGGTCCTCCTCAAGGACTACCTGGTGCAGGAGAGCGCCCGCGCCGGCTTCGGCGGCCTCGACATCACCCGCACGCCGATGGGCACGCGCGTCACCCTGATCTGCGAGCGGCCCGGGATCCTGATCGGTCACCGCGGGGAGCTCATCAAGCGGCTCACCGAGGACATCCAGCAGCGGTTCCGGCTCGACAACCCGCAGATCGAGGTCCAGGAGGAACGGCAGCCGAGCCTCAACGCCCAGTTGATGAGCGAGAAGCTCGCGAGCACGCTCGAGCGGGGCTGGCATTTCCGACGCGCGGGCCACTCGACGGTCCGCCGGATCATGGAGGCCGGGGCGCGCGGCTGCCAGGTGATCCTCTCCGGGAAGCTGACCGGCGAGCGCCACCGGACCGAGCGGTTCAAGGCCGGCACGATCAAGTACTGTGGCGAGGCCGTCCACCTCTGGATCGACAAGGGATTCTACCAGGCCCGGCTGAAGCCGGGCGTCATCGGCGTGAACGTCTGGATCATGCGGCCGGCGGCCAAGCTTCCGGACGAGATCGTCGTGCGGGGCGTGGAGATGCCCCCCAAGATCGCCCCGGCCGTGCTGCCCCCGCTCGAAGAGGGGGCCGCAGCCGGCGCCGAAGCCCCGGAGGCGTCGTGACGCTGCTCCGGATGAAGGACCTCCGGGCGCTCACCGACGACGAGCTCCGCCGGCGGGTCGCCGAGGCCGAGAACGACCTGCTCCGGGAACGGGGCACGGCGGCCATGGGCGGCGCGCCGCCGAGCCCGGGACGGATGCGGGCCCTCCGGACCAACGTCGCCCGGGCGCTGACCGTCCTCAACGAACGTTCCAGCCCGTCGCGGGAGGCTCGGAGCCCGTAGGAGGCCTCGAGGTGCACCGATGGAGCGAGGACCGGGGCCGGTGCCGTCACGCGCGCGCGTCGAGCGCGAAGCGCTCGCGGGCGAGCTCATCGGAGCACCGGTCGCGATCGAGCCCGCGCCCGGCCACCGGAGCGCGATCCGAGGCGTCGTCGTGGACGAGACCCTCCACACCTTCCTTGTCCGCGTCCCGGGCCGCGCGCGTCCGCTGCGCGTTCCGAAGGCGGGCCTCACGGGGACGATCGATCTACCGGCGGGAGAGTTACCGTTAAGAGGGGACGCCCTTCGGCAGCGTCCCGAGGACCGCACCAAGCGGCTGCTCACGGGCGGGCCTCGGAGGTCGCGATGAGTCCGCCCCGCAGTGCACCGGTCCGCCGCCGGGCCCACGACATCGGGCTCGACGTCCGGGCCCCCAAGGCGCGCTGCGACGACCGGCACTGCCCGTTCCACGGACGGCTCCCCGTCCGGGGCCAGATCCTCGAGGGGACGGTCGTCTCGAACGCGATGCAGCGCACCGCGGTCGTCGAGCGCACGCTGCTCCACTACGTGCCCAAGTACGAGCGCTACGAGAAGCGTCGCCGACGCTACCTCGCGCACGCGCCTCCCTGCCTCAACGTGCCGATCGGCCACCGGGTCCGGATCGCCGAGACCCGGCCGCTCTCGAAGTTGGTCCGGTTCTGCATCGTCGAAGACCTGGGCGAGGCCGCGCTCCGGGTGAAGGGCGAGGAGCCGGTCGCGCCGCCGGCCCCCGCGGCCGCGCCCGAGGAGGAGGCGTGAAGGGCCTCGCGGGTCGCCGCAGCCGCGGGCTCCCGAAGGGGGCCCGGCTCGACTGCGTCGACAACACCGGCGCCAAGATCGTGGAGATCATCGCCGTCCGGAACTGGCACGGCACGCACCGGCGCTACCCGCGCGCGGGCATCGCCGACCTCGTGATCGTCTCGGTCAAGAAGGGGACGCCCGAGATGCGGCGGCAGGTGCTGCACGCGGTGATCGTCCGCTCGCGGGTGCCGCTCCATCGCCCGGACGGGACGCGGCTCCAGTTCGAGGACAACGCGGCGGTCATCACGACCGAGACCGGCGAGATCAAGGGGTCGCAGATCAAGGGCCCCGTCGCCAAGGAGGCCGCCGAGCGCTGGCCGCGGATCGCGGCGGCCTCGTCGATCATCCTCTAGGAGGGCCCGGTATGTCGTCCTCTTCCCCGCACTCGCCGCGGCGTCAGCGCAAGGCGCTCTACTCGGCCGCGACGTTCGAGCGGCGCCGGCGGATGACGGTCCCGCTCTCCCGCGAGCTTAGGGCCCGGTTCCATCGCCGCGCCGTGGCGATCCGCAAGGGCGACACGGTCCGCGTGCTCTCGGGGAGCTTCGTCGGCCGCGAGGAGCGGGTCGCGCGGGTCGTCCGCCGCGACTATGCGGTCGTGCTCGACAACGTCACGCTCAAGTCCGGCGAGGACAAGCTGAAGCCCCTGCCGATCCGGCCGGGACATCTCGTGATCACCCGACTGAACCTCTCCGACGCGTGGCGCCGGCGAACCCTCCGGGTCGCCGACGAGGACGTCACGCCCGAGGAGCGCGGCGAGCCGGTCGAGGCCGAGAGCGCCGAAGCCCCACCGGCGGCCCTGCCCGCGCCGACCGAGGCCGAAGCGGGCGCCGATGCGAAGGAGAGCGCCCCGGCCGCCCGTCGCCGCAAGGCCGCGCCTGCGCCGTCCTCCGGCGCCGCCGAGACCGACGACGCCGAGGACGAGGGCTCCGTCCCGGAGGAGGACGCTCCGTGACGTTCCGGTTGAAGCGGCGCGCGGCCCCGCGCACCTGGACGATCCCCCGCAAGGGCACGAAGTGGGTGAAGCGTCCGGGTCCCGGTCCCCACCCGCAGGACGCCTCGGTCCCGCTCCTGATCGTGCTCCGGGACACGCGCCGCATCGTCACGACCGCGCGGGAGGCGAGCCAGCTCGTCCGCAGCGGCGCGGTCCGGGTGGACGGCAAGGTCGCGAAGGACCTGGAGCGCGGACTCGGTCTCATGGACACGCTCTCCTTCGACGCGCCGCTCGACGCGCACTACCGGGTCGTGAAGGACCGTCACGGCAAGCTCGTGCTCGTCACGATCCCCGCCCCCGAGGCGACGTTCAAGATCGGCCGGGTCCGCTTCAAGCACGCCGTGAAGGCGGGCCGGATCGAGGTCACGCTGCACGACGGACGGAACCTGCTGGTCGACCGGGGCACCCCGTACAAGGTCGGGGACTCGGTCAAGATCGAGGTGCCGAGCCAGAAGGTGGTCGGGCACTATCCGCTCGCGCCGGGCGCTCTCGCGTACGTCGCCGGCGGCTCGCACGTGGGCCAGCTCGCGCGGGTCGAGCGCGTCGAGGTCCGCAACTCGTCGCAGCCGAACCTCGTCCACTTCAAGGAAGGGTTCGCCACGGTGAAGGAGTACGTCTTCGTCGTCGGCGACAAGGCCCCCGAGGTCACGATCGGCGAGGGGGTCGACCGGTGAGCGCCCCGGCCCCGACGGTCGCCCCCGCGGCCCCCGCACCGGCGACCGGGAACCCGGCCCGCGCCGTGCGCCTCGTGAAGATCGTGGTGAACGCGGGCGTCGGCGAGTCGGGAGAGGCCCGCACGAAGGCGGAGCGCGTGCTGCAGATGGTGACGCACCAAAAGCCCGTCGCGACGCGCTCCCACTCCACCAACCGCGACTTCGGCATCCGCAAGGGCCAGGAGATCGGCGCGAAGGTGACGCTCCGGGGGGCGATCGCGCGCGACTTCCTCGCGCGCGCGTTCGAGGCGCGGGACCGGCAGCTCGACCTCCAGTCGATCGACCGGAACGGGAACTTCTCGTTCGGGATCGCCGACTACACCGATTTCACCGGCATGAAGTACGATCCCCAGATCGGGATCCACGGCATGGACGTCGCGGTCGAGCTCGGCCGCGCCGGTTTCCGCGTCCGGGAACGCCGGATCCGCTCCCAGCCGATCCCGCGCGCCCTTCGCTCCACGCGCGACGAGACGCGCGCGTTCCTCGAGCGCCAGTTCCAGGTCACGGTCCTGGAGTGAGCCGACGATGAGCCCCCCCAAGAAGCACTTCGGCCGCAAGGAAGGTTGCCTGCGCTGCGACCGCAAGCGGGGGATCGTCCGGCGCTACGGGCTCCACCTGTGCCGCCAGTGCTTCCGCGAAGTGGCGATGGACCTCGGCTTCCGGAAGTACCAGTAGGAGGACCCGACGATGCAACAGGACCTGCTCAACGACGCGCTCGTGACCCTCCGGCACGCCGACGTCGACGGCAAACCGCACGTCGAGATCGCTCCGACCTCGAAGCTGATCGCCGAGGTGCTCCGGATCTTCCGCGAGTACCACTACATCGAGGAGTTCACCTTCGTCCCGACCGGCCGCGGCGGCAAGTACGACGTCACGCTGGCCCGGCGGATCAACTCGTGCGGCGTGATCAAGCCCCGCATCGCCGTGCCGCACGACGGGCTCGAGCGGTACGAGGCGCGGTTCCTGCCGGCGCAGGACTTCGGCCTGCTCGTGCTCTCCACGAACCAGGGCGTGCTCTCGCACCAGAAGGCGCGGGAGCTCAAGATCGGAGGTCGGCTCCTGGCCTATGTCTACTGAGCCCGACCGATCGCGCGAGATCGTCCCGCTCCCGAAGGGCGTTTCCTTCGCGGTCGCGCACGGAGTGCTGACCGCCCGGGGCCCGCTCGGCTCCGTCTCGCGCCCGTTCCCGCAGGACGCGCTCACGCTCGCGAGCGCCGGCGACTCGGTCTCGCTCACGTTGACGATCCCTCCTCACCGCAAGCGGGCGCAATCCCTGCTCAAGACCTGGGCGGCCCACCTCCGCAACCTCGCGGGCGGGCTCACGTTGGGCGTCGAGGCCCGGATGAAGGTCGTCGCGGCCCACTTCCCCATGAAGGTCCAAGTGAAGGGCGAGGAGCTCGTCATCGAGAACTTCCTCGGGGAGAAGTACCCCCGCACGACGCGGCTCGTGCCCGGCACGAAGGCGGCCGTCGACGGCGAGTTCGTCGTCCTCTCCGGGCACGATGTGGAGCAGGTCGGCCAGAGCGCCGCCAACATCGAGCGCGTCACCAAGATCCGCGACTACGATCCGCGCGTCTTCCAGGACGGCATCTACCTCATCGAGCGCGCCCACCTCAAGGAGGCCGCCTGATGGCGGACGAGGAGACGCCGAGCCCGGCGCCCGCCCCCGAGGCGAACGCCGCGGCGGTCGCCGAGGCCCCCGCGCCGCGCCGACGCCGCGGCCGCACCGCCAAGGCCGAGGAGACGAAGCCGGCGACGCCCGAACCGCCCGCAAAACCCGCGAGCGGGGATGACGAGGGTCCGCGCGTGCCGAAGCGGGCCCAGCTCTCGGAACCCGCCGCCAAGCTCCTGCATCTGCGCCGGGTCCTCGACACCCGCCGACCGATCTTCGGCCGGCAGGCGGCGAACCGATACTACCGGATCGGCCGGGACGGCGCGTGGCGTCGACCCCGGGGCCTCCAGTCGAAGCAGCGCCGCCACTACGGGTACCGAACGCAGATCGTCAGCATCGGCTACCGCTCCCCGGCCCGCGTGCGTGGGCTCGTGCCGAGCGGGTTCCGGCCGGTGATCGTGCGGACGGAGGGCGAGCTCGATGGCCTCGACGCGAAGACGCAGGCCGCGGTCATCGCCCGGACGGTCGGGACCCGCCGGCGCCTCGCACTCGAGGAGGCGGCCCGGAAGCTCGGGATCCGCGTGCTCAACCCGATCGTCAAGACGGAGTCGGAGGCGTAGCACGATGCCCGATCTCTCGAACCAGCGCCGGCTCGCGGCCGCGCTCCTCAAGTGCGGCGAGGGCCGGGTCTGGATCGATCCCGCGAGCCAGGAGGAGCTCGCCGACGCGGTGACGCGCAGCGATCTCCGCAGCGCGATCAAGGCCGGCGTCATCCGGCGGTTGCCGGTGCGCGGCACGTCCCGGGTGCGGGCGCGGCGGCACGCCGCCGAGGTGAAGAAGGGCCGGCACTCGGGCCCGGGCTCCCGTCGGGGCACCCCCTTTAGCCGCGTCTCCAAGAAGGAGCGCTGGATGCGTCGCATTCGCGCCCAGCGCGACACGCTGCGGGAGCTGCGCGCGGGCCAGAAGATCTCCGCGCAGGTCTACCGCGAGTTCTACCGGCGCGCGAAGGGCGGCATGTTCCGCAGCCGGGCGCACTTGGTCGCGAACCTGCGGCTCGCCGGTCACCTTCCGGAGGGCGCGCGATGAGCGAGGGGCCCCGCTATCGGGTGCCGTTCCGCCGCCGGCGCGAGGGGCGTACCGACTACCGGGTCCGACTCCGCCTCCTCAAGTCGGGCGACGAGCGAGCGGTCGTCCGCCTCTCGAACCACCGGGTGCTCGTCTCGATCGTCCGATTCGACCCGGCCGGTGACCGGGTCGTCGCCGCCGCCGACAGTCGCGAGCTGAGCGGTCTCGCGTTCCCCGCCACGAGCCTCGCGTCGACCCCGGCCGCGTACCTGACGGCCTACCTGGCCGGGCTCCGCGCGAAGAAGGCCGGCGCGGAGACCGCCGTGCTCGACCTCGGGCCGCGCCACCCCTCCCAGGGCGGCCGGCTCACGGCCGCGCTCAAGGGCCTCCTCGACGCGGGGGTCGAGATCCCGCACGGCGAGGAGAACTTTCCCAGTCCGGACCGGCTCAACGGCTCCCACCTCCCGAAGCCGCTCCCCCAGCCCGTCGAGGCGTACAAGATGAAGCTACCCGAACTCGTGCGTGCGCCCGAGGCGAACCAATGAGCGCGGCCGCGATCCAGGGGCCCCCGCGCGGTGCGGGCGGACCGCCGGGTGCGCCGGCCCCGCCGCCGTGGGTCCCGAAGACCGAGCTCGGTCGCCGGGTGTTCTCCGACGAGGTCACGACGATGGCGCAGGCGCTCGCGACGGGCCTCCCGCTGCGCGAGCCTCAGATCGTCGACAAGCTCCTCCCGGGGCTGCACGACGAGGTCCTCGACGTGAACATGGTCCAACGGATGACGGACTCCGGTCGCCGGTTCAAGTTCGCGGTCACGGTCGTCGTCGGCAACGGCGACGGGTTCGTCGGACTCGGCCGGGCGAAGGGCCGCGAGGTCGGCCCGACGATCCGGCGCGCCATCGACCGCGCGAAGCTCGAGATCGTCGAGGTCTACCGCGGGTGCGGCAGCTGGGAGTGCGGCTGCGGCAAGTCCCACTCCCTGCCGTTCCAGATCCACGCCCGGGTCGGCTCCGTCGTGGTCACCCTCCGGCCCGCGCCGCGCGGGGTCGGGCTCGCGGTCGGCAACGTCGCGAAGCCGATCCTCCGGTTCGCGGGCATCACCGACGCCTGGGGGTTCACCGACGGCCACACGAAGACGACCGTCAACTACGCCCAGGCGGCCTACCAGGCGCTCGTCGCCCTCTCGCAGCTCAAGGTCCCGCCCGAGGACCTCCAGCGGCTCCGGATCGTCCGGGGCCCGACCGGCACCTCGATCCTCCCGCCCAAGGAAGAGGGCGCGCGACCGGTCCGTGGCGGACGGGGCCGGGGCCGCGGCGGCCCGCGACCGGGCGGCCGCCCCGGATACGGCAGCCGGCCACCGGGCGGCGGCGGCGGCCCCGGTGGCCCACGCCGCCCCGCCCCCGCCGGCGGGGGGAGCTGAGCTCCATGGCGTGGATGGTGGTCCGGGTCCGCGGAACGATCCACGCGCGACACGACATCGTGGAGACCCTCGGGTTCCTCCACCTCACCCGGCCGAACCACGCGACCGTGGTCCCCGAAGCGGCGAGCGTGCGCGGCATGCTCTCCAAGGTCCAGGGCTACGTGACGTGGGGCGAGGCCGAGCCCGAGACGGTCGAGCTGCTGCTCAAGGAGCGGGGCGAGACGGTCAACGGCGCGCGGCTCACGGCCGAGACGCTCGGCGACCTCGGCCCCACGAAGGACCTGCCCGGGCTCACGCGCGCGGTGGCCGCCCAGGGACTCCGGCCGATCCCGGGCCTCAAGCCGCTGTTCCGACTTCGGGCGCCGAAGGGCGGCTGGCGGTCGACGAAGAAGCCGTTCGCCCTCGGGGGCTCGCTGGGCTACCGCGGGCGCGCGATCAACGACCTCGTCCGACGGATGGTGTAACGGAGGGAACGATGCCGAGCCGCACGAAGAAGTTCCGGGGACTGCGCACGCACGGCCGCGGCATCAAGGCCGGGCGCGGGGCCGGCAAGCAGGGGGGCCGCGGCAACGCGGGGCTCCACAAGTACAAGTTCAAGTCGATGCTGATCTACGCGCCCGACCACTTCGGGCGCCACGGCTTCAAGCGGCCGGCCCAGATCGTGGAGCGGCCCACCGAGCTCAACGTGGGCCAGCTCGATGGGTTCGCCCCGTTCCTCGAGGCGGCCGGAGCCCTCGTGAAGGAGGGCGAGACGTTCGTCGGCGACCTGACCAAGGTCGGCGTCGACCGTCTGCTGGGCGCCGGCACGACCGCGCGACCGTGGAAGGTCGTCGTCGGGCACGCGACCCGCCACGCGAAGGAGAAGGTGACGGTCGTCGCCGCGGTCGCCTCCCCCCCGGCGTAGACTATATAATACGGCCACCGGGTCGGCGACCGCAGCATGGCCGACGAGGAGATTCCGCGAGACGCCAGGTGGGCGATCCCCCTCGCGGTCCTCGGCGCGGTCGTCCTCGCGGTGATCTGGTTCTGGACCGCCCCGACGCTCCTCGGATTCCTGCTCTCCGCCCTCGCGGTCGGGATCGTCCTCGGCCTCCTCTACCTGGGGCTCTCCTACTCCGGTCCGCGTTCGCGCCTCTACGGGCTGAAACCGCTCACGAGCCGGATGCCTGCGGTCGCCCAGCCGAAGGGCCACGTCCATTTCCGGACCAAGATGTTCTGGACGGTCGGCATCCTCCTCCTCTACTTCCTGCTCACGAACATCTACCTCTTCGGCGTCGACCAGGCGACCGTCATCGACCTGTTCGCGAGCTACCGCGCCATCCTCGCCGGGGCGCAGGGGACGCTCATGCACCTCGGGATCGGCCCGATCGTCACCGGGTCGATCATCATGCAACTGTTCACCGGGGCGAAGATCATCAACCTCGACCTCACCGACGACGAGGACAAGGGGATGTACCAGGGGACCCAGAAGGTCCTCGTCGTCGCGATGATCTTCGTCGAGGCGGTCCCCCAGGTCTTCGGGTACCTCACGCCGTCCGCCTCGATCGTCACCAGCCTCGGCAACCTCTCGCCCGGCAACGGGCTCCTCCTCGCCAACACGATCATCATCGCCCAGCTCGTGTTCGGAAGCTACCTCGTCTTCCTCATGGACGAGGTCGTCTCGAAGTGGGGGATCGGCAGCGGGATCTCGCTGTTCATCGCGGCGGGCGTCTCGCAGCAGATCATCCAGGGGACGCTCAATTGGGTCCCCGTCACGCCCGGCGCCCCGATCTCCGCCGGGAATCCGCCCAGCGGGACGATCCCGAAGACCCTCTGGTTCCTCTCCCACTACACCGCGTCGCAGATGGCCGGGGGCGGCTGGGAGCAGGTGTTACTGCACTCGCCCAACCCGATCATCGCGCTCGTCGGGACCGCCGCGATCTTCTTCCTCGTCGCCTGGACGGAGTCGACGCGCATCGAACTGCCGCTCTCGCACGCCGAGGCGCGGGGCGCCCGGGGCCGGTATCCGCTGCGCCTGATCTACGCGTCGAACATCCCGGTCATCCTGATGAGCGCCCTGCTCGCGAACGTCTCCGTCTTCTCGGTGCTCCTCTGGTCGAACCCGACCCTGATCCACTTCCCGCTCATCGGCCATCAGTGGTGGATCGGGTCGTACCCGACGGCCGCCCAGGCGAGCTCGACCGGGATCAGCCAGACCCAGCCGTTAACGGGCGGAGCGTACTACCTGTCCACGGTCAACGGACTCGAGTCCTGGCTCTTACCGATCCTCAACTACGGCGAGTACCACGAGTTCCTCTACGGCCACACGTGGTGGCAGGGCCTCGTCCACGTCGCCGTCTACTTCGGCGCGATGGTCACCGGGTCGATCCTGTTCGCCAAGTTCTGGATCCAGACGACGAACATGGGCCCCGAGGCCGTCGCCCGGCAGATCGAAGCGTCCGGCATGCAGATCCCCGGGTTCCGTAGAGAGCCGAGGGTCCTCCGGCGCGTCCTCGAGCGGTACATCCCGGTGATCACCGTGATCTCGGGCGCGGCGGTGGGGGCCTTAGCGGCGGGCGCCGACCTTATCGGGACCCTCGGAAATGCGAGCGGGACCGGAGTGCTGCTGATGGTGGGCATCATCATCAACCTCTACGAGGCGATGGGCCGCGAGCAGCTCATGGAGATGAACCCGCTGCTCCGTCGGTTCCTCGGCGGGGAGTCGTAGCGTGCCGACCGACGAGGAGCCGCTGCGCTCCGCGCCGCTCCCCTCGGACTCCGACGCGGCGGAGGAGGGCGACGAGGCACCCGCCCCCGAGACCGCGGCCGCCGCCCCGGCGCCCGCGCGGCCGCGGCCGGCCCCGCAGCCGTTCAAGATCTCGACGTTCATCTACCTCTTCCTCGGCTTCCTCGGGCTGTGGATGCTGATCGACACCACGGCGCGGAACGAGATCGCCGGGCTCCTCGGCACCAGCCCCACCTCGCCGGGACCCCTCTACTACGCGATCGGGCTCCAGTCCCAGTACCTGCTCGTCACGATGGCGCTCGCCGGCGCGATCGAGATGCTCATCACGGCGCTCGCGTACAACTACACCACCGACTGGATCAAGGCCGCCAAGGTCCAGAAGTGGAGCCAGGCGTTCCGCAAGGTCCAGATGGAGGCGATCCGGTCCGGCAAGAAGGACCGCATCCAGGCGCTCAAGCCCCACCAGGAGCGGCTCGCGCGCCTCTCGGGGGAGGTCTCGATCGCGCAGTTCAAGGGGATGGCGATCACCTACTTTCTGCTCATCCTGATCTACACCTGGGTCGGGCTCACGATCGCCGCCGCCTCGGGCCCGGCGCAGGTGATCTCGATCAACGGCCAGTCGATCGGGCTCCTCAACCCGGTCCTCCACGGCCTGCCGATCCCCTGGTGGTTCCTCATCTTCAGCCTCTACACGGTGCCGTTCTCGCTGGTGTTCCGGCGGGTGCTGAAGCACCTATGGCTCCGCCGGTACGCGCTGGAGCACCAGCTCCCGCCCGTCGCCCCTCCGCCCCGCGCCTCGGCGTCCGAGGCGGTCGGGGGGTCCGCGTGATCTCGCGCGTCGTCGTGCTGAGCGGCCCGCCCGGCAGCGGCAAATCCACGGCCGGCCACCGGGTGGCGGCCGCGCTGGGGCTCGAGTTCCGTTCCGCCGGCGCGCTGTTCCGGGCGGAGGCGCAGCGCCACGGCCTCGACCTGGAGGCGTTCGGCCACTTCGCGGAGGCCCACCCGGAGATCGACCGGGCGCTCGACGACGCGATGCAGGCGCTCGCCCGTCCGGGGTTCGTGCTGGACGGCCGGGTCCAGGGGGCGCTCTGCCGCCGCCGGGGCGTGCCCGTCTACGAGGTCCTCGTCACCGCCGACGAGGACGCCCGGGTCCGCCGCGTCGCGCATCGGGACGGCCAGTCCGTCGACGAGGCCCGGCGCCGGATCGCCGACCGCGAGGCGAGCGAGCGGGCCCGCTATCGCCGGTTCTACGGGATCGACCTCGATCGGCCGGGGGCCGACCTCACCGTGGACTCGACCCGGTCGCCTCCCGAGGAGGTGACGCGCACGATCGTCGACTTCCTCACCGCGCGCGAGGCGGGCCGGACCCCGTGACCGACCCGGCGCCCGACCCGGTCGCGGAGCGACTCGCCGCGGGGGCGTTCCTGCTCGTCGACAAGCCCCGCGGCCCGTCGTCGCACCAGGTGACCGCGTGGGTGCGGGACCTCCTGGGCGTCGAGACCGCGGGCCATGCCGGCACGCTCGACCCGAACGTCTCCGGACTCCTGTGGATCGGCGTCGGACCGGCGCTCAAGCTGATCCCGCTCGTCCTCGAGTTCCCGAAGCGCTACGTGGGGGCGATGGTCCTCCACGCCGACGTCCCCGTGAAGGACGTCGACCGGGTCCTCCGCGAGTTCGTGGGCCCGATCTACCAGACGCCGCCGGTCCGCTCCGCCGTGAAGCGCGAGCGCCGGATCCGGACGATCCACCGGCTCGAGCGGGTCGAGAGCGAGGGCCCGCGCCACCTGATCGACCTCACGGCCGACTCCGGCACGTACGTCCGCACGCTCGCCGTGGACGTCGGCGAGGCGCTCGGCGTGGGCGGCCACCTGGAGGAGCTGCGGCGCGTGGCGACCGGGCCGTTCGACGAGCGGCAGAGCGTCCGGCTCGAGGCGATCGCCGACGCGGCGGCCCAGCGGGCCGCGGGGGACCCCGGGCCGCTCCTCGCGCGGCTCCACCCGATCGAGGAGGTCTGGCGGGAGTTCCCGAGCATCGTCGTGAAGGACGCCGCGGCGAGCGCGATCGCGCACGGCGCCGGCCTCGCGAGCGGCGGCATCCTCGCCCTCCCCCGCGGCTTCGCGCGGGGGGCGCACGTCGTCCTCGTGAACCGCGAAGGACAGCTCCTCGCGACCGGCGTCGCCCGGCACGACGCGTCGGCGATCCGGGCGGTCCCGCACGGATGGGTCGTCGAGGGGACCCGGGTGTTCGTCGACCCCGCCCGGTTCCCTGCCCTCTGGCAGGGGACGAAGCCCGATCCCGCCGCCCGGTCCGGCTAGGGTTATCTCCCGCCTCCCCTCCGACGGGCCGTGGCGACCCTCGCGGGACCGCACGCCGCCGGCGCGCGGATCTTCGGTCGCCTGGGACGCTGGGTCGTCCGGCACCCGTGGTACCCGATCGTCGTCTGGGTCGCCCTCCTCGTGATCACGCTGCCGTTCCTCTCCCGGCTCGGCTCGGTGACGACGAACTCGTTCACGACCGTGCCCAACAACGCCCCGAGCTCCCAGGCGGCGGCGAAGCTCGCCGAGCTGTTCCCGAACTCGACCGGCGGCTCGTCGACGTACCTCCTGTTCACCGGCGGGAACCTGACCGACGGCTACGCGCAACGGGTGATCGAGAACGTCACGGCGGCGCTCGATCGGGACCGCGCGCTGAGCGCCGTCTCGTCGATCGGCTCCGTCTACACGGACTACGCGGCCTACCTGGCCGGGCAGGTCCGGCTCGCGGCGGGCGTGGTCGCCTCGGGCCTCACTTCGTCGCCCCCGCTCCCCGCGGCCGTGAACGCGTCGGCGGAGCTCCTCTGGGGACCGCCCGCCGCCTTCCTGTCCGCCTTCGAAGCGGCGGTGGCGAACGGGACGGCCCCCGCCCACGCGTCGTACCCGGCGTTCGTCGCGACGAACGCATCGCTCCACAACGCCTCCGCGTCGCTCGTCCTCTCGAGCTTCTTCCTCGGCTACGCGGAGAACGGCAGCGGCTTCAACGGCACCCCCCGCTGCTGGGCGGCGGCCCCCGCCGCCGTCGCGCCGTGCGCGATCGCCGCCGCGCGGACGAACCTGCCGCCGGTGATCTCCGCGCTCGTCCCGGACCCCGCCCAGCAGGCCGTGCCGCGTGCCGTGCTCGCGACCCTCGACCTCGAGAACTCGACCGACGCCGCGGCGCAGCGCGCGACGGCGGCCGGGGTGCTCGCCGGCGAGTCGGGCCTCCCGGCCGGATGGATCGGGACGGTCTGGGCGGCGTTCCCCTCGGGGGTCGTGACGCCCGGGGAGGCGAGCGCGTGGGCGAACGGGACGGTCGCCAACGCGACGCTCGCCGCGGAGCCGCTCCCGGTCCCGCTCGGGATCCTCCGCAGCTACGTCGACGCCTCCGGCACCGCGCAGCTCATCGACGTCTCGTTCTCGGTCGCCGACGATGCGACCAACGCGAGCGGCGGGGACCCCGTCTACCACGACCTCGACCTCATCGATGGGCTCGTCCCCGGCGTGCTGCGGAGCTCGGACCCCGTCGGGTCGATCGACTACGTCCAGACGGGGCCGGCCCCGCTCGACCTGCTCACGCAGACGGCGGTGAACTCCTCGCTCGCCCTCGTGCTGCCGCTCACGGTGGGGCTCCTGCTCGTGATCTCGATGGTCTACTTCCGCTCCCCGATCACCCCGCTCGCGACGTTCGCGGGGCTCGGGATCGCGCTCGTCCTCGGGCTCGGCGGCACCGTGCTCATCGGCACGTTCATCCAGCACGTGGACTCGACCGCGCTCACGCTCGAGGAGGTGTTCGTGCTCGGCGTGGGGACCGACTACTCGATCTTCCTCGTCGCCCGGTACCGGGAGGAGCTCGTCCGCGGCGCGAGCTCGGACGAGGCGATCGTGACCTCCGTCGCGTGGGCGGGCCAGTCGGTGGCGACCAGCGGGTCGACCGCGATCATCGCGACGCTCTCGCTGGCGTTCAGCGGGGTCGCCCTGCTCGCGCAGTGGGGCGAGGTGCTCGCGCTCGCGATCCTGATCACGGTCCTGCTCTCGCTGACCGTCATTCCCGCGTTCCTGAAGCTCTTCGGTCCGCGGCTCTTCTGGCCCACGACGGGGGACCGGTTCGCCCGTCGGGCGGCCGTGGTCGCGGAACGCCAGCGGACCGAGCGGACGTACTTCTACCGGGTCGGCCGCGCGACCCAGCGGCGGCCGTGGGCGATCCTGGCCGCCCTGCTCGCGATCTCTGTACCGCTCATCGCCGTGGCGCTCACCGTGCCGCTCTCCTACGACTTCTACGACCAGCTGCCCAGCGGCCACAACGCGACGGTCGGCCTCTCGGAGCTGGGCAACCACTTCGGGCCCGGCTTCGCGACGCCCTCGTTCGTGCTCGTCACGTTCGCGAGCCCGCTGGTCGTCGCCAATCAGACGAACGCGACAGAGTTCACCGACCTTGCCCAGTTAACGGCGCTCGCCGAGAACTCCTCCGGCATCGCCTCCGTCGAGTCCCCGATCGGCCCGTACGGGGCGCCCCTCGGCAGCTGGATCGGCCTCGCGGGGCTCCCGTCCGCGGAGCGGCAGAACCTGCTCGGGCTGTGGAGCGGCTTCGTCGGGACCGACGGCCGCACGGTGCTCCTCGACCTCGTCCCGAGCTCCACGGGCCTCTCGGTCGCCGCCGTGCAGGCGGTCGGGAACGTCCAGCACGCCTTCGCGGGCTACACGGCGGACCACGCGGCCGTGACGGCGACCGCGTACGGGGGCGGCGCCCCGACGATCAACGACCTCGCGAACTCGACCGCCCAGGCGACGGACTACCTCATCCTCGCCGTCACGATCGGCCTCCTGGTCGTCCTGCTGGTCGTGCTGCGGTCGTGGATCATCGCCCTCATGGCGATCGCGACGATCGGGCTCTCCATCAGCTGGGCCTGGGCGCTCACCTACCTCGTCTTCCAGGAGCTGCTCGGCTACTCGCTGTTCTTCTTCGTCCGGACGATCCTGTTCATCCTCATCCTCGGGCTCGGGATCGACTACAACATCTTCCTGCTGACCCGCGTCCGCGAGGAGCGCGTGCGCGGGCGTTCATCCTCCGAGGCGACGGTCGAGGGCGTCGCGAAGACCGGCGGCATCATCACGGCCGCGGCGATCATCCTGGCGAGCGCGTTCGCGGCGTTGACGGTCGGCGACTTCGTCCTGATCGCGGCGATCGGCTTCTCGGTCGCGATCGCGGTCGTGCTCGACGCGATGGTCGTCCGGACGTTCCTCGTCCCCGCCGCGCTGCAGGTGCTCGGCGACCGGGTCTGGAGTCTCACCGGGCGACGCCCGCCCCCGGCCCCGGCGGGTCCGCCGCCCGCGCCGGGCGCCTCGCCCGCCGGGGCCCCTTCGGGGGCTGACCGCGAAGGACCGGCCGTTCGGACCGGGCCGTCCGCGGACTAGGCCGAGAGGAACGTCGCCCGGGCTTTCGCCACGTGCGAGTCCGGGGATCCTTCCACGACGTCGACGACCCGGCCCGCCGGGTCGATGAGGAACGTCACCCGTCGGGCGTGACCCTGCGGGCCGAGGACGCCGTAGAGCTTCCCGACCGCCTGGTCGTGGTCGGCGACCAGCGGGAAGGGGAGCCCGTACTTCGCGCGGAACGCCTGCTGATCGGCACATTCGTCGACGCTGACGCCGACGACGCGGACGTGCCGCTGCGCGAACTCGGCGTGGTGGTCCCGGAACCCCTTCGCCTCGATCGTGCAGCCGGGGGTGTCCGCCTTCGGATAGAAGTAGAGGACGACCGGCGAGCCCCGAAGGCTCGAGAGGCGGAACGGCTTTCCGTCCTGGTCCGGCGCTTGGAAGTCCGGCGCGGCGTCGCCTTTCGCGATCATCGGGCGGGAAGGGCCCCGGGGCTATTTGAGCCCGGACGGGGGACCGGTCAGCTCTGGTCGACCGTGACGAGCGTCTCGGTCGCCTTGATGCCCGGGATCCGGCGGATCTTGTGCACGACCGTGTCGAGCGCCGTGTTGATGTGCGGCGCCTCGACGCGCACGATGAGGTCGAACGGGCCCGTGACCGAATGGACCTCGGTCACGCTCGGGACCGACCGCAGCCGTCGCGCGACCTCCTCGAGTCGGCCGACCTCGGTCTCCACCAGGAGGAAGAGCGTCTCCACAGGGCACCGGTGCCGCCCGGGAACCGGGGTCGTTAGATGAAGGTAACGCGGGGGGCGCGGGCCGGCCGGCCCCGCCCTCGAGCCCTTAAGCCCCTCGCCGCGTTGAGCCGCGGATGCGCCCGGCCCCGACCTCGGCCTGGGATCCGCCCCCGGACGAGGTGACGGCGCCGGACCAGATCGACGCGCGGGCGCTCGAGCAGCTCGAACGGTTCCCCGGCGAGCGGTTGCTGCGGTGCTGGAAGACCCCGTTCGGCTACCTGGTCCTCACGACGCTCCGGTGCGCCCAGATCTGGCATCGGTCGGAGCTGTTCGCGGCCTCGGGCTGGCGCCTGGGTCCGGTGTTCTTCTTCTACAACCTGGCCGAGCCCCGGGTGGTGCTCGGGCGCTTTCTCGAGCTCGCGGAGGAGGTGCCCGAGAACGTGGGCCGGCAACGGTTCCTCGTCCGGGACCCGGCCCGAGTGGCGGCCGAGATCGACGCCGCGCGCCAGGGCGGACACCAAGCCTGGCTCGACCGTCGGTCGGCGACCGTGGCCGCCCTCGGACGGCTCTCGGCCGCCCCGGTCCCCGCCGGCACGACGGTCGTGGTCCGGACCGTCGTGAAGGTCCGCTGCAGCTTCTGCGGCAACCTGATCGACGAGACCGCGGATCGATGCCGGTTCTGCGGGGCTCCCCAGGGATGAGCGGGCCAGTCGGCCTGCTCTGTTGAATGAATGACTCGCGCCCTACCGCGTCCTCCTCTCGGAGGGCTCCCCTACGTCGGTCGGACCCATGCGGGTCGTTGGACGTGGGTTTCTCCGTACTCCCGGAGCTCGTCGTACGCCCAGACCCGCTGGTACCCTTCCGCCACGAGCCCTCTCGCCGACCTCGAGACCATGTTCTCGCCGAACTTGCGCTTCAGCGCCGAGAAGATCCCCTCCGTCCCCGGCCACCGCATCCCGTACCCCTTCGTGTCGGCCCACGCCCGATAGCCGAGCCTTCGGTACTCCCGGACCGCCCTCCGTCGGGCCGCAGCCCCCCGACCTTGGCAGCTGGTGTGCATGCCGTAGCCCTGGGCATTCCTCGCGATCTTGACCACGGGCTCGGCTCCCACCGCCTTCAGCTCCTCGAACACCGCTCGCGCATCGTACGCTCCGTCCCCCCGGAACGATCGCACCCGGTAGCCTCGGGCCGCCGCCTCTCGGACGTGTCCCATCGCCGCCCCCACCTCGGAGTGCCCCTTGCCCTCGATATGGGCCTCGATCCCGATCACTTTCTTGCGCCGAACATCCGCCGTGATCACCACCACGAGGTGCTTGCGCTGCCGCGCGTCCGGGTCCCCATAGCGGAAGATCCGATACTCCCCGGCGTTGGTGGTCTTCAGTCCCGACCCATCGCTCGCCAGCTCGAGTTCCGTGAACTTGGGGAGCTTCACCTCGGGGGTCTCCCGGTGGAGGCGATGCCACAGGGTCGTGTAGTCGGCGAAGGCCGGGATCAGCCTCAAGGCCGCGAGCCGTCGGGTGAGTCCCTCGAGGCTCCGGTAGTCGAGGAGCTGCTTCCAGATCACCAACCATCGGACGAAGGACGGGGGGAACCGGAACTGCCCTCCCCGCTTGCCCCGATTCAGGCGCGCGAGCTCCTCGTCCCAGGTCTCGAAGAGGGAGAGGTCGAGGAAGAACTCGCCGCGGACGACAAGCTGCTCGTTGTAGGCCGGCCAGTCACGGCGGTCGGGATGGGGTTTGCCCCAGCGCTTGGACATCCCCATGAAGGCATGGGGCCCGGGTCATCTTACTTCTCTTCGAGCGGAGAGGGCCATTCATTCAACACAGCAGGCGGCGAGGAAACAGTAAAGAGGTCGTCCGCGAGAGCGGCCGGGGACGACA
>Ga0335075_10005129_pt1 | contig 20372 bp, 19 predicted proteins | sample Lox_Sample_24_FD_206723 | JGI IMG/M metagenome (GOLD analysis project Ga0335075, IMG submission 206723) | Soil microbial communities from Loxahatchee National Wildlife Refuge, Florida, United States - Lox_Sample_2.4 | ecosystem: Environmental > Terrestrial > Soil > Wetlands | place: USA...
CGGTATCCGGTGAGAACTGCGAACGCACCCTGGGGGCGGCGGGGTGTGGGGGTGCGGGGCCCGGGCCGGGGCCGGGGCAGCGCGGGAGATCGCCGGGCTCGACCGGCGCCCAGATTGCGCTCGACGTTCTCCGTGTGGAAGGGCGGGCGCCTTCGGCGGGACCGCGGCGGCGCTATTCGTGGATCTTCTCGCCGCGCCCGAGCATGCCCACGAATTTGCGCAGGCGGCGCTCGCGGGTCTCGGGTTTCTTCGCGTCGCCGAGGCGGTAGAGGATCGCGTAGCGGTTGGCGCTGTCGAGCTCGGCGAAGAACGCGGCGGCGGCCGGGTTGGCGTCGAGCTCGCGCTGCAGGTCGGCGGGGACTTTCGCCGTGCGCTGGCCCTCGTAGGCGGCCTCCCAGCGGCCGTCCTCTTTCGCCGCCGCGACCTCGGCGGCGCCCGTCGGGCGCAGGCGACCTTCCTCCGCCAGCGCTTCGGCCTTCTCGCGGTTGATCTTCGACCAGCGGCCGCGCGGCCGGCGGGGCGTGAAGCGGAGCAGGAAGTGGGTCTCGTCGAAGCCGCGTTTCTGGCTGTCGATCCAGCCGAAGCAGAGGGCAACCTCGAGCGCCTCGGCGTAGGTGATGCTCGGCTCCGGCGCCCCTTTCTTGGCCAGCTTCAGCCAGAGGCCAGGCGAATCGGCGCCGTTTGCCTCGAGCCACTCCTCCAGCTCGTCCGGACCGCCGAAGAGGACTATCTCGAGCTCGTCGGGCATCGCGCTCACCCTGCCAGCAGCTCCGGCAGCGCCGTCGCGTCGACGCCCCGCACCTCGACCAGCTTCTCCCGCGACCTGGCGCCCCGCACCACCGCCACCCGCGAGGGAGCGACGCCGACCCGCGCGGCGATCAGCCGGCAGAGCGCCTTGTTGGCCTTGCCGTCGACCGGCGGCGCCGACACCCGCGCCCGCAGGACATCGTCGACGAAGCCGAGCAGCTCGTCGCGGGCGCCGCGCGGCTGCAGCTTCACGGCCACGCGGGCGACCTCCACGTCGCCTCCCTCACAGCCCTGCGGCGTCGGCGAGGAGGTCGACCTGGCCGGGATCCTTGACGGTCGGGAAGAAGATCAGCTCGTCGCAGCCCGCCTCCGAGAAGGCGCCGACGTAGGTGCGCACGGTCTCCGGGTCACGGGCGGCCGAGCCGGCGATCATCTGCGCCGTCTCCTCGCCGAGGAAGCCGTAGTAGTCGGTCAGGTAGGGAGCCGGATCGGCGTCGCCGAGGGCGAAGTAGGCGAGCGCCATGGCGCGCGGTTCGCCGTCCCGACCGGCCGCCGCCCAGGCCTGCTTCACCTTGGCCAGCGCGTCGGCGAAGGCGTCCGGCGGCAGGCCGCCGGCGATCCACCCGACGCTGCCGTGCTTGGCGGCGCGCCGGAAGCCGGCCGGGACGCCGCCGCCGACGATCAGGGTCGGCGCGGCGACGTCGGGGCCGATCTTCTCGTCGGCCCAGACCTCGGTGAGGCGGGTGAGGATCGCTTCCATGTCCGCGCCGCGGGTGCCCATGTCGGCGCCGACCGCGGCGTAGTCGTCGTCGCGGCCGCCGAGGCCGAGACCCAGCGTCAGCCGCCCGCCGGAGAGCGCGTTGAGGCTCAGCGCCTGCTTGGCGAGCAGCGTCCCGTCGTCGCGCAGCGGGGCCAGCAGGACCGCGGTGACGAGGCCGATCCGTTCGGTCACCGCCGCCGCGCCGCTCAGCGCGATCAGCGACTCGTAGCTCCCGTAGGCGATCCGGTCGATCGTGCCGAGGCTGGAGAAGCCGCGCCGCTCCCCCCGCCTGGCCCACTCGACCAGCTGCTCGCCGGTGGTTCCCGGCACCGCGTTGGGCAATCCGACCGCGATTTCCACCTGACGACCTCCCCGGAGTAGTAAGAAGATGGTTGACGCGGACACTAAACCAACGAACCGCCAACCACAGGAGGACCCATGGCTGCGATCCCCGACGAGGCAAAGCACCTGCTCGAAGGCAAACACTTCGCCCACGTGGCGACGATCAACTCGGACGGCACGCCACAGGTGTCGGCCGTCTGGATCGGCATCGACGGCGACCTCGTCACCTTCAACACCGCCGAGGGCCGGGTGAAGACGAAGAACCTGCACGCGAACCCCGCTGTCGCCATCTCGATCACCGACGAGGACAACCCCTACGAGAACCTGATCGTCCAGGGCAAGGTCGTCGAGATCACCGACGCCGGCGCCGATGCCGACATCGACGCGCTCGCCAAGCGCTACCTCGACGCCGACTCCTACCCCTTCCGCCAGCCGGGCGAAAAACGGGTGATCGTGAAGATCGAGCCGGAGAAGGTGAACCACTCGAAGCCGTAGGGATTCGGGTGGACGGCGACCGCGCGGTAGCGGTCGCCGCGGCGCGAGGGACATCCGACACGGCTCTCCCATCGGTCAGGACCTTGCCGTGGAGGGAAACCGCCTCTGTACGGCGGTAAGTCTCCACAGGGCACCGCCGCGAGTCCGGCTAGGCGGGCAGTTCGGCCTCGAGCCGCGCCAAGGCGGCGCGGGCGAGGTCGAACACCCGGCGCTCGCCGCTGAGGCGGAAGCGCGAGTTGGCGCCCATCACCACCGCGTAGAGCTCGAAGGCGTAGCGGTCGGGATCGGCGACCCCGGCGATCGACGCCTGGCGGGTGAGCTCGGCGATCCAGAGGTCCATGGCCGCGGCGATCGCGTCGCGCACGGGGCCGGGGCGGTCGTCGTACTCGCTCGCGGTGGCGCCCCAGAAGCAGCCGCCGGTGAAGGTCTCCAGGTATTCGAAGTAGTGCTCGGCCATCGCCCGCAGACGCGGGCCGCCGTCGGGGGCGGCCAGCGAGGGTTCGATCACGATCCGCCGGAAGCGGTCGGCGGCGGCGTCCACGGTCGCCAGCTGGAGGTCGAGCTTCGAGCCGAAGTGGGCGAAGAGCCCGCTCTTGCTCATCTCCAGCTCGCCGGCGAGGCGGCCGATCGTCAGGCCCTCGAGGCCCTCGACCGAGGCGAGGTCGACGGCGCCCTTGGTCTCCTTCGTCTCGGTTGCGCCGGCCACGTCCACAGGATATAAAAAAGCACGAACGTTCGTACTAACCAAGGAGAAAAGGCATGGGGGACTACGCGGTGAAGCGGATCGACGAGATGGACGCCGCCCTGTTCGGCAGCTTCAAACGGGCGCGCGCCGAGCTCGGGGTCGAGTCGTTCGGGATGCAGGTGATCGACCTGCCGCCCTCCTTCGACGCCTACCCGTCCCACGATCACACTCACGACGACCAGGAGGAGGTCTTCCTGGCGCTGCGGGGCAGTGGCGAGCTGGAGGTCGAAGGCGAGCGGATGCCGCTCGACGCCGACCACATCGCCCGGGTCGGCCCGACCGCGAAGCGCAAGGTCTGGGCGGGCCCGGAGGGCATCCGCCTGCTGGTCCTCGGCGGCGTCCCCGGCCGCGCCTACACGCCGCCCGAGGTCAGCGAGATCGGCGGTCCCGACCCGAAAGTCCCGCCCGCCGTCGCCTGACCCACCCCCCACCCCCGGTGAGTTCGCAGTTACGCCCGCTATCCGGTCATTTCTGCGAACTCACCGGGGGTTCGAAGCCGGGGCACTCAGCCACGGGGAGGCGGGGGTAGCGGGGGAAGGCGGGGTCGGTGCGGGAGCGCTCGCAGAGGGAGAAGACCGAGCCGCGGGTGTTGGGGACCAGTTTCTGGTGCCGGCAGGAGTCGCAGAGGCCGGCGGGCTGGCGGGACGGGGCGCGGCCCATCAGGGTGCGCCCGCGGCCGGGGCCGATTCGACCCGGCGGCGCACGCCGCGCAGGACGCGCCTGACGACCAGCACGTGCATCCGGGTGCCGATCACCGCCGCCCGGTAGGCGCGGCCCTTGAGGCCGGGGAAGTCGGCGCGGGTCTCGGCGACGACCCGGGTCCGCACCGCGCCCAGCGGTTCCAGCCGGAAGGTCAGCGCGTAATCGGAGAAGCGGTGGGAGCCGGCCAGGACCAGCAGGCGCTCCGGGGTCGTCGCGACGACGTGGAAGCCCGGGATCGTCGAGCCGACCTCGAGCGGCCGCGGCCCGCCCGCCTCGGTGTCGGCGCAGCCGACCGCCCGCGCGTAGCGCGGCGCGCCCGCCCCCGCGGTCATCCGCTCGACCGTGCGCAGCAGCGCCGGCCAGACCTGCGATGCCGGCGCCGAGATCTCCCCGGCGTGCTCGTCGACCCAGGGCAGCCCGCGCGGGTCGCCGTCGGCGCCGACGTCCTCGCCCGCGCCGCCGCCCTCTCCCGCGCCGCTCATTTCCGCGTCATCCGGCGCACCCCACCCGCCGCGCTCCACCATTCGATCGCCAGTTCGTCCTTCGCCTCGGTCAGCCGCGTCACTGCCAGCTCGCGCAGGTCGGCGCGGAAGAGCGAGGAGTCGGCGGAGACCTCCTCCGCCCCCATCGCCTTGAAGAGCTCCAGCTTGCGCTCGCGGTCGATGACCTCCTCGGCGAGCCCGGCGAGCTTCGCGTCGCCGCGCCAGTCGGGAGGGTCCTCGGAGCCGCTGTGGAGGGAGAAGCGCGGGTCGCGGGCCAGGTCGGCGCCCTTCCGCGACCGCGGCATCGAGCCGAACCAGAGGTCCTCGCCGACGAACTTCGCCTCGATCCCGCTGATCCGCGGCGAGCCGTCGGCCCGCAGCGTCGCGATCGTCTTGTGGACGTGCGCCTCGAGCAAAGCTCGCGCCTCCCGCGCCAACTCCGGCGCATCACGCTCGATTTCTGCCCAACTTGCCATGCCACGACGCTACACCGAGCCCTCCCGCCTCGCCTCCGACTAGCTTTGGGAGGGTGATGCGCACCGCCACCCTGTTCGACGCCGACGCCGCCTCCTACACCGGCACGGTCGAGGTCCTCGGGGTGATCTTCCGCGCCGAGGACGACGGCTACGCGGTGCTCGAGGTGCAGGAGGCCGGCGGCGGCGACGGCTTCGCGCTGGTCGGCCCGGTCGCCCACCTGAGCGCCGGCGACCGCGCCGAAGTGAGCGGCGAGTGGCAGACCCACTCGCGCTATGGCCGCCAGCTGCGCGCCCAGGGCGCCCTGCCGCTCGACCCGACCGACCGCGAGGGCCAGGTCGCCTACCTCACCAGCCTCCGCCACATCGGCAAGAAGCGGGCCGAAGCGCTCTGCGACGCGCACGGCGAGGAGGTGATGCAGGTGATCGCCCGCGACCCGCAGCGCACCTTCGCCGCGCTGCGCGGGGTCAGCGTCGACCAGGCCGCCGCGGCGACCCAGTCCTGGCACGAGAGCCGCGCCGTGCGCGAACTTCACGTCCAGCTCGCCCCCCACGGGCTCGCCCACCTCGCCGCCCCGATCCACGCCCGCTACGGCGAGCGCTCGACCCAGGTCCTGCACGAGGACCCCTACCGGCTGACCGAGGTCGAGGGCGTCGGCTTCGCCCGCGCCGACAAGATCGCGCTCGCCGCCGACACGCCGCCGGAGTCCGACAAACGGGCCCAGGCGGCCGCCGTCTACGCCCTGCGCGAGGCCGAACAGGGCGGCAACAGCTTCCTGCCGATGGCGGAGCTGGCGGCGCGCACCGCCAAGCTGATCGGCCTCGTCCCCGACCCGGCGGTGCTGGCCGAGGCGCGCGGCCTGGTCGACGAGGAGGGACGCGCCTACCGCGAGCCGACCCTGGCGAGCGAGCGCGCCGTCGCCGCGACGCTGGCCCGCCGGCTCGCCGCCCCGCCCCACCTCGAGCACGACCCGGGCGAGAGCGCTCCCGACGAGGAAATCACCGAGGAGCAGTGGGCCGCGGTCCGCGGCGCCTTCGGCTCGCGGGTCTCGGTGCTGACCGGCGGCCCCGGCGTCGGCAAGACCCGCTGCACCAGGGAGATCGTCGCCGCCGCCGAAGCGGCCGACCTGAAGATCGCCCTCTGCGCGCCGACCGGCCGCGCCGCCCGCCGGCTGCAGGAAACCACCGGCCACGAGGCGCAGACGATCCACCGGATGCTCGAATGGAGCCCCGGCGGCGACCCCGGCTTCGGCCCCGGCCGGCCGCTGCCGGTCGAGCTGGTGATCGTCGACGAGTCCTCGATGCTGAACCTGCGCCTCGCCGAGGTGCTGCTCGAAGGGCTGGCCGAGACGACCCACGTGGTCTTCGTCGGCGACGCCGACCAGCTGCCGCCGATCGGCGCGGGCAAGCCGTTCGAGGACCTGATCGCCGCCGGCGTGGCGCCGGTCGTGCGGCTCACCCAGATCTTCCGCCAGGCGGCCCGCTCGATGATCACCACCGCCGCACACGAGATCAACGAGGGCCGCCCGCCCCACCTCGAGCCCGGCCCCGAGCAGGACCGCGACTTCTTCTTCATCGAGCGCCCGGCGCCCGATCGGGCGCTGGAGACGGTGGTCGAGGTGGTCGCCGAGCGGGCGGCGGAGAGCTTCGGCGTCGATCCGATCCGCGAGGTGCAGACGCTGGCCCCGATGTACAAAGGGCCGGTCGGGATCGACGCGCTGAACGAGCGGCTGCAGGGCCGGCTCAACCCGGACGGCAAGCAGGCCGTCGGCAAGCGCTTCCGGATCGGCGACCGGCTGATCCAGACCCGCAACTCGCACGAGCTGGGGCTGATGAACGGCTCGATCGTCTTCCTCCGCTCCGACGACCCCGACGAGGAACAGATCGTCGTCGACACCGACGAGGGCGGGACCCTGGTGATGCCCTACTCGGAGACCGCGACGCTGAAACTCGCCTACGCGATCTCGGTCCACAAGGCGCAGGGCTGCGAGGTGCCGGTGGTGGTCGCGGTCTGCCACCGGTCCCACACCCGGATGCTGAGCCGGCCGCTCCTCTACACGGCGATCACCCGGGCGCGCAAAGACTGCATCCTGGTCGGCGACTCCGCGGCGCTCGCCGCCGCCGTCAACCGCGGCGAGAGCGGTGGCCGCCACTCCGGCCTCGCCGATCGCCTGCGCGGCGCCGCGCCCGGCTGAGCGCCTGCTACCTGCCGCGCCCCTCCGTGTGCCACATTGGCGACGGATGTCTCACGAAAGCGGCGAGAAGGGGCGTCTTCCCTGGCTGGAGATCGGCATCACCGCGCTCGCCTGCCTGCTGATCGCGGTCCTCGTCGTCGCCGTGCCCGCCCTGCGCCACGCGGCGGTGGCCGCGATCCACGGCGAAACCTCCGAAGTCCGCCACCAGATCAAGTCGCTGGGCGCCGGCGGCCCGCTGATCATCGTCGGGCTCGGCGTCATCCACTCGGTGGTCCCCTACCCGGCCGAGATCGTCAACGCCGCCTCGGGCTTCGCCTACGGCTTCTACGGCGGGCTCGCGATCGTCGTCGTCGGCTGGATGCTCTCCGCCCTCCTCTGCTACTGGTTCGGCGCCGGGGTCGCCCGGCCGCTGCTCGGTCGCTGGTTCGGCGAGGAGCGCTTCGCCCGCTACGAACGGATGGTCGAGCGCGGCGGCGTCACCCTGCTGATCGCCCTGCGCCTGCTGCCGATCGTCCCCTTCAGCCTGATCTCCTACGCGGCCGGGGCGGCCCGCGTCCCCTTCCACCGCTACTGCTGGACGACCGCGGTCGGCTTCCTGCCGATCACCGCGCTGGCGGTCTACCTCGGCACGCGGCTGGAAGGGCTCAGCGCCACCGACCCGGCGGTGATCGGCGCGCTGGTCGGCGCCATCGTCCTGATCCTGGTCGCCAACTGGATCATCCGCCGCTCCGGTGCGACGGACGACCGAGCTGCCTGACCCGGAACCGGTAGACGGTCGGCCGCGGGGCGAGGTTGCCGGCCTGGTCCATCGCCCTCACCTTCAGCGCGTGGCGGCCCGGGGTGAAGCGGTGGCTCACCTTCTTGCCGCAGATCCGCAGGGGTTCCTTGTCGAACTGGCAGTAGAAGGTGACCGGGGACTCGTCAGCCTTCAGCCGGAAGCGGCCGACGACGCTCTTCTTCTTCGTCTTCACCACCTTCTTCGGGTGGCCGACGATCGTCGTCTTCGGCGCCTGGGTGTCGACGGTGAAGCCGTAGACCCCGCTCGAGCCCTGGCGGCCCTGGGCGTCGGTGGCGATGACGACGAAGCCGTGAGGCCCGTCGGCGAGCGCGCTCGGGACCACGTACGGGGAGGCGCAGGCCTGCGGGGCCCCGCCGTCGACCTGGCAGGTGAAAGCGACCGGCCGGGTGGAGACGAATTCGAAGGTGGGCCTGTTTTCCTTGCCCAGCGATTTCGGACCTTTGGTGATCGTCACCGTCGGCGCCGGGGCCTTTTCTTCTTCTTCCAGCGAGGGGACGACGTAGCTCGGCGGATCGTCGACGGCGGAGGCGCCGACCGCGGCCATCGCCGCCTGCGCGTCCACCAGCCCGGCGCCTACCGCGTCGGGGGAATCGACGACGGTGAACTTGGTCGCCGTCGACTCCATCGCGGCGACGATCTGCGCCGGGGTCGAGAGCGGGTTTCCCTGCTGCATCAGCGCCGCGATCGTGGCGGCGTGCTCGGCCGCCTCCGAGCTGCCGCAGAACTCCCAGCCGGCCCCCGGCACGAGGATGCCGAAGAAGGTGGTCGAGGCGCAGTCGGTGGCGGTGATGTCCGGCTTTGCGAGCACTTCCGGCTGCGCCAGCTTCGCCGCCGGGTCGATCCCGTCGACCGGGCCGAAGTAGTGGGTGACCGGGCCGCGCGAGGAGTAGGGCTCGGGCGCTTTCGGCGCGGTGTTCGATTCGGCCCAGTTGACGGCGGCGACGGTGTTCACCACGGCGGCGCCGTCATGCCCGTAGATCGTCGGCCCCACCGTGTCTTCGGTGCCTTCGACTTTGCCTTTCGGGTACTCGGTGTCGGCGACCCCGTAGGCGTCCTCCATCAGGATGAACTTCAGCCGCGGGTCGAGCGTCGTGCTGGCTTCCGGGTTGCAGGTCCCGGCGCAGCGGGCGATCACCAGGCGGACTTCCTGCCGGGTGGCTTCTTTGTTTTCCCAGCCGAGCTGCACCGAGGGTTCCGGCGCGAGTTCGTTGTTGCCGCCTTCGTCGACGATTTCTTCGCTCGGGCCCGAGCCGGTGACGAGGAAGGCGAAGAGGTCGGTCTTCACCCCGAAGCGCGGTTCGGCCCACTGCAGGTCGATCGAGAGCGGCGATTCCGGCTGGACGGTGATCCCGAACTGGGTGTCGACGGCGCCGCCCGGATCGAAGTCCATGCATTCGGGTTCGTAGGGGCCTTTGCCTTCGCTCGCCAGCGCTTCGGAGAGGAAGCTGACGACTTTCGCGCCGCAGCTCGTCGAGGCGCGGAATTTCGGCGCTTCCCAGGAGGAGATTTCTTCGCCCGCCGAGTTGAAGAGGTTTTCGTTGGCCGCGGCGCTGAAGTAGAGGACGCCCTTTTCGGTGACCCGCTTGATCGCCGCCGCGATCGGGCCGTCCTGGTAGAAGGGCTCGGTCGGGTAGCTGAAGTCGTCGACGATCACGTCGGCCCCGGCGCCGCCGGCGCTGACCGGCGCGGCCAGCTTTTCGATGTTCAGGGCGTAGGAGAGTTCGGTCGGCGTGCCGGTGGCGAAGGCGAGCTTCGCGTGCGGGGCGAGGTCGTGGATCACGCCCAGCATCGCCCGGCCCTCGTCGGTGTAGTTCGACGCTTTCAATCCCGGCGCCGCTTCGGCGATCACGTCGACCGGGGCCTGCTGGCCGCTGCAGGTGCTCGCCGGTCCGGGCAGGTCGTTGGTGACTTCGTCTTCGTGGGCGTGGGTGGGGACCGGGTTGCCGTTCTGGGGCCCGGCCGAGTCGAAGGAGTTGGAGATGACCCCGATCGTCTCCCCTTCCCCGCGGGTGCCGTAGGCGGCGCGGGCGAGGTCGACCTTCAGCTGGCCGAGGCCCTGGGAGATGACCGAGCCGCCTTCGCAGAGGCCGTTCGATCGGATCGCCGCGGCGTTCCCCCCGCCGACGGCGGCGAGGCGCGGCTCGACCGCCGCGGTCAGCGCCTTCACGCCGGGGACTTCGGCCAGCGCCGCGAGGTCTTCGGGGTCGATCGCCAGCGCCAGCGCCTGGTAGCGGCGGCCGGCGTCGAGCACGCGCGCCCCGGCCTCTTCGACCGCTGGGATCGCGGCGAGCGCGCCGCTGTCGAAGTGGGCTTCGAGGACGACCGCGCCGCCGATCCGGGTGAGGCTGCCCGGGCCCGAGCGCGGCAGGCCGGTCGCCGCGTCCTGGCCGGGCACGGACTTCGCCGCGACCTGCGGTTCGGCAAGGGTGGCGAGCGCCGGCGAGAGCGCGGTGGTCGTCGCGGCCCCGGCCGCGGTCGGGGCCAGGAGGGCGGCGAGCGCCCCGAGCAGGGCGGCGATCAGCAGGGGCGAGCGGCAACGCGAGGGTCGGACCATCCTCTGACCGTATCGACAGCCGGGGCGGCGGCTTTAGCCGCGCCCGCCGCGCCCCCCGGACTACCGGCCGGTCCGCTTCACCCGGAAGCGGAACGTGGCCGGCGCCGAGGCGGAGTTGTCGGAGGCGTCGACCGCGCGCACCTGGACCACGTGGCGGCCGATCCCGAAGCGGCGCTTGAAGCGCGCTCCGCAGGGCCTCTGGGCGCCCCGGTCGACCTGGCAGTAGAACCTCACCCCGGCCTCGTCGGCGGCGAAGCGGAAGCGCCCGACGATGCCTGCCTTGCGGGTGCGTTCGAGCGCCTTCGGGTGGGAGACGATGCTGACCCTCGGCCTCGGCTTCGAGGCGACGGGGGGAGTCGGCTTCGGAGCTTCGCCGCTCGGCGGGGCCACCGTCGCCACCTGGACGGGCGCCGTCCTCTGCACGGCGCCGATCACGGTGCTGGCCGGGTCGGAGACCGGCGAGCCGCCGATCTCCGTGATCGCCGCCTGCGCGTCCACCATCCCGGCCCCGACCGCCGCCGGTTCGTTCACCGGGGTGAAGGGCGTGGCCGAGGACCCGAGCGCGGCGAGGACCTGGCCCGGCGTCGCCGCGGGCCGGGTCTGGCGCATCAGCGCGGCGACCGCGGCGGCGTGCGGGGCCGCCTCGGAGGTGCCGCAGAAGTGCCAGCCGTCGTCGAGGCGGGTCGCGAAGAAGGTGGTCGAGGCGCAGTCGGTGGCGGTCAGATCCGGCTTCGCGACATTTTCCGGGCTCGCCAGTCTGGCCGCCGCCGTGCTGCCGTTCACGGGGCCGAAGTAGTGGGTCACCGGCCCGCGCGAGGAGTAGCGCTCCGGTTCGGCGGGCGCGGTTTCGGACTGCTCGTAGTTGACGGCGGCGACGGTGATCGCGGCGGCCGCGCCGGCGTGCCCGTAGATCGTCGGCCCCACCGTGATCCCGGCCGCTTCGTCTGACTGCGGGTACTCGGTCCTCGAGACCCCTGCCCCGTTCTCCATCAGGATGAACTTCAGTCGCGGCCTGGCGGCGTTCTTCGCGCTGCCGTTGCAGGACTGGATGCAGCGGTCGATCACCAACTGGACTTCGGCCGATCTGGAGCCCTTGTTTTCCCAGCTGAGGAATTCGAGCGGCTGCCGGCGCACACCGGATCCGTTGCCGGTGTTGGACACCGGTTCGGCGACGATCACTTCGCCCGCCGCGTTCAGCAGGTAGGCGTCGAGGTCGGCTTCGACCCCGAACCACGGTTCCGCCCACTGGAGGTCGACGATCAGCTGCGATTCGCGTTCGACCGTGATCCCGAAGGTGGTGTCGGTGCCGGTCGGGGAGAAGTTCATGCAGGTTTTCGAGGAGGCTTTGCCGATCCCGACGGCGACGGCGGACGGGCATTCGGCGTCCTTGAATTCAGACCGTTCCCAGGAGGCGATCTGGTTGCCGGTGCCCCTTTCGACCAGGTTGTCGTTGCCCGCCGCGGTCAGGTAGGTGACGCCCGCTTCGGTCACCTTCCGGATCGCCACGGCGACCGGCCCGTCCTGGAAGTAGGGCTCGCCGAAGTAGCTGACGTCGTCGACGATCACGTCCGCCCCGGCCCCGCCCGCCGCGATCGGCCGGGCGAGGCGTTCGATGTTCCTGGCGAATTCGAGTTCGGTCGAGTAGGCGGTGGCGAAGGCCAGTTCGGCGTGCGGGGCGAGGTCGTGGATCGCCTGCAGCATCGCCCGGCCCTCGTCGGTGCCCCCGGTCGGGCCTTCGGCGATCACGTCGACCGGGACCTGCTGGCCGCTGCACGTGCTCAGCGGGCCGGGGAGGTCGTTGCTCGCTTCGTCTTCGGCGGCGTGGGTGGAGATGGCGCCGCCTTCGATCGATTCGGTGGCGATGTCGTAGGAGTCGGAGATCACCCCGATCGTCTGCCCCGCGCCACGGGCGCCGAAGGCGCCGCGGGCGGCGGCGACGCGCAGCTGGGTCATCGCCTGGCTGGTCACCGAGCCGCCTTCGCAGAGGCCGTTCGAGGAAGCGGCCGCGGCGCCCGCCGCCGTGCCCGCGCCTTCTTCGTCGCCTTCGACCCCGTAGAAGACGGGCTGGAGCGACGGTTCGACCACTTCCAGGCCGGGGACCGCGGCCAGCGCCCCGAGGTCTTCGGGGGCGATCGAGAGGGCGACGGTCTGGTACTGGCGACTGACGTCGAGCACCGTCGCGCCCGCCGCTTCGAGCGCCGCGGTGCGGGCTGCCGCGTCGCCTCCGAAGCGCGCTTCGACCACCAGGTCGCCGCCTTCGCGGACGATGCTGCCCGGGCCTTCGGCCGGCAGCGCCGTCGCTTCTGCCTGCACGGCTTCCGGGGCCGTCGCCACCGCTGGTTCCGCCAGCGTCGCCAGTTCGGGCGTCAGCGGCGTCTCCGCCGCCGCGGCGCCCGGCAGCAGGCCGAGGAGCAGCGGTACGCAGACGAGGGCGGCCGCGCGCTTCTTCGAGGCGTTGGACATCAAAACTAAGTATCGACGTTTTCGGGCGGCTCTTGAGCCGTCCCCAGGAACTCTCAGGAAATCTCACGCATAGGAGGACCGGCGCAGCCAGATCACCAGGACCAGCACCGAGACCACCATGCTGCCCCCGCCGATCAGCCAGAAGTCCTCCGCGCTGCGGATGTTCCTCACCATCCAGCCGAAGTTCTGGCCGAAGAAGCCGACGACGAAGGAGAGCGGCAGGAAGATCGTCGCCACCACGGTCAGCTGCTTGGAGATTTCGTTCAGCCGGTTGGAGGTGACCGAGAGGTAGGCGTCGCGGCTGCCGAGCAGGAGGTCGCGGTAGGAGTCGATCTGGTCGGAGATCCGGATCGCGTGGTCGTAGACGTCGCGGAAGTAGTCGCGCGAGTCGGCTTCCAGGCCGGGCAGCTGGAGGATGTCGTCGATATGGCGGGCGAGCATGTCGCGCTGCGGCGTCGCCACCCGGCCGACCATCACCAGGTCCCGCCGCAGTTCGGTCAGCGGCTGCAGGTGGTCGGGCGAGGCCTCGGCGAAGATCTCCTCGTCGAGCCGTTCGAGCCGGTCTTCGAGGTCCTCGAGCAGCGGGAAGTAGGTGTCGGTGAGCGCGTCGAGGACACGGTAGACGACGAACTGCTCGGAGCTCGGGGCCTGCGCGTCGAGCCGCTGGCGCACTTCGTCGAGCGCCGTGCAGGCGCCGTCGTGGACGGTGACCAGGTAGCCGCCGCTGACGAAGGCGTGGACCTCTTCCAGCTGGATCCGCTCGCCGCCTTCCGGGCCCGATTCGGGCGGGGCGTCAGGGGCCGGCGGCCCGCCGCCTTCCGGCGCGACCGCGCCGTAGTAGACGAGGAACATGTAGTCGCCGAAGTCCTCCAGCTTCGGCCGCTGCCCTTTCTTGCGCAGGTCCTCCAGCGCCAGCGGATGGAAGTGGAAGAGGTCCTCGAGGGTTTCGACTTCGGCCTCGCTCGGGCCGTCGAGATCGAGCCAGAGATACTCGTCGCGGGCGAGGAGGTCACCGATCGCGCCCCGGTCGATGTGGTCGAGGAAGCGCACGGTCGAAAGCTAGAACCGCTCGCGGACGCCCCCGGGGCGAGCCGGGGCGCCGTCGGCGAGGAGCGCCGCAACTCGAAATTTCACTTCCGGAGCGGCTACATCCTGCTACGGTCCCGACCTGAAAGGGCCGGGTTACCGGCATAAGTTTGTGTCTAGCGCTCGCAGTCGTTGCTTCCGCATCGTCAGCGTTTGCAGCACACGATGTGGAGGCAATGCATGCCTACTGGAACCGTAAAGTGGTTTAGCGACGACAAGGGCTACGGGTTCATCACTCCCGATGACGGCTCGAAGGACGTCTTCGTTCATCACAGCGCCATCCTGGGTGAGGGCTTCAAGTCCCTGACCGAGGGCGCCAAGGTGAGCTACGAGTCCGAGGAAGGCCCGAAGGGTCCCGCCGCGGCCAGCGTTCAGCAGACTTCGTAGAGCGCCAGCTCATAGACAGTCTGTGAAGCCCGCCAAATTGGCGGGCTTCGTCTTCTGAGGGTCCCTGCGCGGCGCATATCGGCGTCCTCGGTCGCTTGCTTTCGGGTCACGCACTGGAGTGCGCTCCCCTCGGCTCGCTCCCTGCGTCCTTGATCTGCTTGCCCAGGGACCCTCAGAGCTTCCTGCCCACGAACTCCCCTAGCTACCCTCCCCAATCCCAATGACCGCAACTCGAGACGACCTGCGCAACTGCGCGATCATCGCCCACGTCGACCACGGCAAGACGACGCTGGTCGACGCCATGCTCTGGCAGACCGGCACCTTCCGCAAAGGCCAGGACGTGGCCGAGCGGGTGATGGACTCGATGGACCTGGAGCGCGAGAAGGGGATCACGATCCTCGCCAAGAACACCGCGGTCCAGCACGGCGGGGTGAAGCTGAACATCGTCGACACGCCGGGCCACGCCGACTTCGGCGGCGAGGTGGAGCGGGCGCTGACGATGGTCGACGGGGCGCTGCTCCTGGTCGACGCCTCCGAGGGGCCGCTGCCGCAGACGCGCTTCGTCCTGCGCAAGGCGCTCGAACGGCGCCTGCCGATCATCCTCGTGATCAACAAGGTGGACCGGCCCGACGCGCGGATCAGCGAGGTGGTCGACGAGGTCTACGAGCTGTTCATCGACCTCGACGCCGACTCCGAGCAGATCGACTTCCCGATCGTCTACACCAACGCGAAAGCGGGCTGGGCGGCGATGGAGGAGGGCGTCGAGGGCACGGACCTGATGCCGCTGCTGGACCTGATGCTGGAGAAGATCCCGGCGCCGACCTACGACGAGAGCGCGCCGCTGCAGGCGCACGTGACGAACCTCGACGCCTCGCCGTACCTCGGGCGCCTGGCGGTGTGCCGGGTGCGCCAGGGGACGATCAGATCGGGGCAGCCGATCGCCTGGTGCCGTGCCGACGGTGAGATCAGGCGGGCCAACGTGTCGGAGCTCTTCGTCACCGAAGGGCTCGAACGGGTCACCGCCGAGGAGGCCGGGCCGGGGGAAATCATCGCCGTCGCCGGGATCGAAGAGGTGACGATCGGGGAGACGCTGGCCGATGCGGAGGATCCGCGGCCGCTGCCGGTGATCACCGTCGACGAGCCCTCCCTCTCCTTGGTCCTCGGGATCAACACCTCGCCGCTGGCCGGGCAGGGCGGCGGCGACAAGCTGACCGCGCGGCAGATCCGCGAGCGGCTCGACCGCGAGCTGGTCGGCAACGTCTCGATCCGGGTCAAGGACACCGAGCGGCCGGACGCCTGGGAGGTCCAGGGCCGCGGCGAGCTGCAGCTGGTCGTGCTGCTGGAGATGATGCGGCGCGAGGGCTACGAGATGACCGCCGGGCAGCCGCGCGTGGTGACCCAGGAGATCGACGGCAAGGTGCACGAGCCGGTCGAGCGGCTGGCGATCGACGTGCCCGAGGAGCACGTCGGCGCGGTCACCCAGATGCTGGCCGGGCGCAAGGGGCGGCTGGAGCAGATGGTCAACCACTCGACCGGCTGGGTGCGGATGGACTACCTGGTGCCGGCCCGCGGGCTGATCGGCTTCCGCACCGAGTTCCTCACCGAGACCCGGGGCTCCGGGATCCTCCACCACGTCTTCGACCGCTGGGAGCCCTGGGCGGGCGAACTGCGCACGCGGCAGACCGGCTCGCTGGTGGCCGACCGCCGCGGCCAGACCGCGGGCTACTCGCTGATGAGCCTGCAGGACCGCGGCACGCTCTTCGTCGGCTCCGGCGAGGAGGTCTACGAAGGGATGATCATCGGCGAGAACGCCCGCGCCGAAGACCTCGACGTCAACCCGACGAAGGCCAAACAGCAGACCAACATGCGAGCGGCGAGCGCCGACGTCCTGGTCCGGCTGGCCCCACCGACCCGCCTCACCCTGGAAGCCTCGCTCGAGTTCCTGCGCGAGGACGAGTGCGTCGAAGTGACCCCCGACAACGTCCGCCTGCGCAAGCTGATCCTCGACAAAGTCCCCCGCCTGAAGGCCGCCAAGCGCCGCGACGGCGCCCCTCGCTAGCCGGCGCCAGTCCGAGCGCGGCCGGCCAGGCCAACCCCTCCGTCGCCCCGGGGCGCGGGCGTCTATCCCCGCCCCCCGCGGCGCGGTCGTCCTCTCCCACCCCTCCGCGCGCGGTCGTCCTTTCCCATCCCCCGGGAGTGCGGTCGACCTTTCCCACCCCCTCGGAGCGCGGTCGTCCTTTCCATCCCCCAGGGCGCGGTCGTCCTTTTCCACCCCCCCAGGGCGCGGTCATCCTTTCCCATCCCCTCGGAGTGCGGTCGACCTTTCCCGTCCCTTCGGAGTGCGGTCGACCTTTCCCACCTTCTCGGAGCGCGGGCGTCCTTTCCCACCTATAGCCGGTCAGGTCGACCGGGCGCGTCGTGGCGCTAGATCGGCCGGACGGTGCGGCGGAAGAGGAGCGTGGCGACGTCGGCGACGATCTTCGTCGCCTGGCGGCGGAACTGGCGTTCGCTGACCCGGTGGATCTTCACTTCTGACAAGGCGAAGGCGAGGTCGCGTTCGTGGTCGTCCTCGAAGGCCTGGCGGGTGCCGTGGGTCTCATAGGCGTCGAGTTCGATCCCGAAGCGACGGTCGGGCCAGTAGACGTCGATCTCATGGCCGACCTCGTTCCAGCCCGTGACGGGTCGCGGCAGCCCGGCGGCGACGAGACGCTCGACGAAATGCCGCTCGAACTCGGAGCGAGTCCAGATCGGCGGCTCGTAGATCGCCAGCGCGTGGCGGAGTCGCCTCGCCCCGTGATGACCGCGGTTGCGCTCGATCACGGCGTGGATCGCATCGAGGTCCAGCAGGCCCAGCTCTTCGGAGCGCGCGAGCAGTCGGATCAGCCGATCGCCGCGGAGCTTCCAGGCGAGATCGAGTTGCGTGCGCGCGACCGCGGTCACCGGAATCCCATCGACGATCGCGCGGTCGTCATCGATCAGGTTGCGCGCCCGATGGCGGACCGTGCCCAGCGGCGCCGGATGGTGTCGCGGCACTGCCAAGGTGACCTCGAACGGGTTCGGCGATCCTCGCCATATCCCCCACAGCCACCCGGCCGAGTAGTAGCTGAGCAGGGCCCCCGGTCCCACCGCCAGGACAGCCGCAAGGCATTCCCCGCGTTGGGAGAGATCCGTGTGCCCGACCGCGTAGACGCCGTGATGGATCCGGTGTAGCCGACCCGAATCGACGAGGTACCGGACCCCCGCCCGGGAGTACCTCAAGAGCAGCTGCAGCTGACGGATGGAGACGACCCCATGTTGCCTCCAGGCAAGCTCCGCCAAACGCCTCCCCCGCTGCGGTCGACCTGAGTCAACCCCGCCCGAATGCGGTCGACCTGAGTACCGCATAGCTTCACCAGGGTCGCCCGCGCTGCCGGCCGGTTTACTGAGGTCGACCGCGCCGGGGGTGGGAGGTGGTTTGTCGCCCATGCGGGGCTAAGGTCGAGCGCGGGGTGGAATCTCCCTGGCGACCGTTGCTCGGGGGCGCTATTTGGGGGCGAACTCGGCTTCGATGCCGTCGAGGAGGCGTTTGAGGCCGCGGTGGAAGCGGTCCTCGTCGGCCATCATCTCCATCGCCTCGTTGAAGGTCGCCTCGAAGTCCTCGTCGCCGAAGAACTCGTTGATCAGGGGATAGTCACCGGTGGCCAGTTCGCGTTTGAAGAAGTCGATCACCGCGGGCGACCAGCCGTGCTCCTGCTCTTCGGCCTCCTGCACCTCGCGCAGCGAGTAGCCGAAGACGTAGTCGTCGACCTGGCCGATCACCTCGAAGGTCTGGTCGCGATCGAGCCCGAGGCCGGCCACCGCCCGCAGCGACTGCTCAAAGTGGCGCATGCCGTTCGGGCCCGGCGCCCCGTCGTCGCTCATCCGCTGGAAGACCCAATGGTGGGCCGAGAAGGCGTCGTGGCTGCGGTTCGCGATCTGGGTCAGCGCCGTGCGCCAGTCGTCGGCCAGCTCCCCCTCCGGGACCACCACCTCCGCCATCACCGCGTCGCCCATCAGCGCGACCAGCTCGTCCTTGTTGCGGACGTAGTGGTAGAGCGTCATCGTCCCGGCGCCGAGCTTCTGGGCGACGCGCCGCATCGAGACCGCGTCGAAGCCTTCCGAGTCGGCGATCTCGAGCGCCGCGCGGGCGATGTCGGCGCGGGTGTGGGCGGGCCGACGCGAAGCCGGTTCCTGGCGGAGCCAGATCAGCGGCTCCGGCTCGTCGACCGCCACCCGACCGCCGACCGCCGCCTCTTCCTCGGCCCGTTCGGCCCGCTCGATCGCCCGCGCGACCTTCTCCCCCGCCCGGTCTTCGGCATCGGCCACCCGCTCCAGCGCCCGGGCGATCTGCCCCTGGGCGTGCTCGGAGCGCTCACGGACCTTCGCTTCCGCCCGTTCCAGCTTGTCCCGGGTGCGCTCGTCACGGGTTTTGTTCGAATCTCTCGACATTTCGTACATCGTACTGCTAACTTGCTCGTACGCTGTACCACGAAACGTACGAGGTACGAAATGAATCAAGACATCCACACTTCCCACGCCGTCGTGAGCGAAGGGCTCGGCAAGCGCTACGGCGAGCAGTGGGCCCTCCGCGACTTCGACCTGGAGGTGCCGACCGGCTCGGTGCTCGGACTGCTCGGCCACAACGGGGCGGGCAAGACGACCGCGATCCGGATCCTGACCACGTTGGCCGCCCCGACCGAGGGCAGCGCCAAGGTCGCCGGCCACGACGTCGTCAGCGACCCGAACGGGGTCCGCGACATGATCGGGCTCACCAGTCAGGCGGCCACCGTCGACGGGCTGATGAGCGGTTTCGCCAACCTGGAGATGATCGGCCGCCTCTACCACCTGCCGCGCAAGGTCGCGCAGGCGCGGGCCAAGGAGCTGCTTGCCGAGCTGCAGCTCGAGGACGCCGGCGAGCGCCTGGTCAAGGACTACAGCGGCGGCATGCGCCGTCGCCTCGACCTCGCCGCGAGCCTCGTCGCCTCGCCCCCGGTGCTGTTCCTCGACGAGCCGACCACCGGGCTCGACCCGGAAAGCCGCAACGAGCTCTGGGACCTGCTGCGCCAGCTGGTCGGCGGCGGGACGACCCTGATCCTCACCACCCAGTACCTGGAGGAGGCCGACCAGCTGGCCGACGACGTGGTCCTGCTGGACCACGGCAAGATCGTCGCCACCGGCTCGCCGGTCCAGTTGAAGGCGCGCCACGGCGGCGAACGCGTCGTCGTCACGGTCGAGGAGCTCGACGACCTCGGCCCGGTGGCGCAAGCGCTGGAGAAGGTCGCCGCGGGCACCCCCGAGATCGACCGGGAGGGCCTCTTCGTCGCCGCCCCGGCAAGCGAATCGACCCGCCTGATCGAGGTGGTGCGGGCACTCGAGGAGGGCGGCATCGACGCCCACGACGTGCGCCGCCGCGAGGCGACGCTCGACGACGTCTTCTTCTCCCTCACCTCCCCCCGCCAGCGTGCCGCGGGCACCGACGGCGACCAACCCACCGACCGCGAGGAGGCGGCCGCATGAACGCCAACGCAATCACCGCCGCCGCGCTGCCCAAAACGGCGGCCGGCCCGGCCCGCCTCCGCTGGCTGGCCACCGACGCCTGGGTCCTCGCCAAGCGGAACTTCTCCCATATCCGCCAGATCCCGGAGAAGCTCTTCGACGTCACCCTGCAGCCGATCATGTTCGTGCTGCTGTTCGCCTACGTGTTCGGCGGCGTGATCGCCGTCCCGGGCGGCGGCGACTACCACGAATATCTGATCGGCGGGATCCTCGTCCAGACGCTCGTGTTCGGGCTGATGGGACCGGGGACCTCGATCGCCACCGACCTCGGCGAGGGGATCATCGACCGCTTCACCTCGCTGCCGATGTCGCGGCCGGCCTACCTGATCGGCCACCTCACGGCGGAGTTCGCGGCGACCACGCTGGCGATCACGATCATGGTGATCAGCGGCCTGATCGTCGGCTGGGGGATCAACTCGTCGATCGGCGAAGCGGTGGCCGGGTTCGCCCTGCTGATGCTGCTGGCGATCACGATGATCTGGGTCGGGACCCTGATCGGGGTGCTGGTCCGCTCGGCCGACGCGGTGCAGGGGATCGCCTTCGTCACGGTCTTCCCGCTGACCTTCGT
>Ga0335075_10005130_pt1 | contig 20369 bp, 15 predicted proteins | sample Lox_Sample_24_FD_206723 | JGI IMG/M metagenome (GOLD analysis project Ga0335075, IMG submission 206723) | Soil microbial communities from Loxahatchee National Wildlife Refuge, Florida, United States - Lox_Sample_2.4 | ecosystem: Environmental > Terrestrial > Soil > Wetlands | place: USA...
ACGTCCCCGACACGGGCAGCCTGCGAGGCGACGTCCTCACCGTCCTGGAGTGGGAGTCCGAGCACCTGGCCAGGATCGGCATCGAGAACATCTACGGGCTGCTCGGTGACTACTTCGCTGACGCCGACCTGTTCTCGCGCATCCATGGGGCAATCATCCAGGTGGGCGGCGGCATTGTCGCCACCATCCTGAAGCGCGCCGCTGATCGCGGGGAAGCCCGCGGCGACGTGAGCCCCCGGGTCATTTCGCTTCCCACTGACCTGTTCCGCCACCAGCTGTTCCTCTATCGCGCTCCGCCTCCCCGCGACGTCATGGTGGAGATCGTGGACGACGTCTTCCTCCCGCTCGTCCGCCCTGAACGCAGAAAGGCAGGCGATGGCTGAAGAAACCGGTGACCCCCGGTCAGCGGGGCAGCGGCTCCGCCGGCATCGTGAGGCGGCCGGACTGACGCAGCAGGAACTGGCGGATGGCTCAGGCCTGAGCGTACGAGCCGTCAACAACCTGGAGCGCGGGCAAACGCGCAGGCCACATCCGCGATCGATCCGCCAGTTGATCCGCGCCCTGGGGCTGCCCGAGACCGCCGCCCACGAACTGCTCGCCTTGTACCGCGCCGGGCAGGTGCGCACACCACCGCCATCGCGGCGACCGGATCAGCGCGTCCCGCGCCAGCTTCCGCCGGCAATCGCGTCCTTCGCGGGCCGGACCGCCGAGCTCAGGCAGCTTGACCGATGGCTAGAGCAGGCGTCTCGTTCCGGATCAACCGGGACGGTGATGATCTCGGTGATCGGCGGAATGGCGGGGGTGGGCAAGAGCACACTGGCGCTCTGCTGGGCGCACCGGGTAGCCCATCAGTTCCCGGACGGGCAGCTGTACGTCAACCTGCGCGGCTACGATCCCGGTGGCCATCCCGCGCGCACAACGGACGTGGTTCGCGGCTTCCTCGACGCGCTCGGCGTCGCACCGGAAGGGACCCCGGCAGCCCTGGATGCCCAGGTAGCGATGTACCGGAGTCTGCTGGCCGACCGGCGAATGCTGATCGTGGCCGACAACGCCAGGGACGCCGCGCAGGTCCGGCCCTTGCTCCCAGCCGCGCCGCACAGCATGGTCCTGGTGACCAGCCGGGGTCTGCTGGACGACCTCGTGGCCACCGACGGCGCCGACGTGCTGCCCCTTGGATTGCTCTCTGACTCTGAGGCAGCCGAACTTCTGTCGGCCCGGCTGGGGACCGACGCCATCGCTGCCGAGCCCGCCGCGGCGGCACAGCTCATCACCCTGTGCGGCCGGCTGCCGCTCGCGCTGGCCATCGCTGCCGCTCGCGCGGCCGTCTCGGGATGGCCGGTGTCGGCCATCACCGCTGAGATCGCCGCTGCCGGGCCGCGGCTAGGCGCCCTGAGCAGCCTTGACGTCGGGGACGCCGGTGCCGGTGTGCGGGCGGTGTTCTCGTGGTCCTATCGACAACTGAGTGGGGCGGCGGCCCGGATGTTCTGGCTGCTCGCGGTGCATCCCGGGCCGGAGATCGCGGTCCGCGCCGCGGCCAGCCTGGCGGGACTGCCCGCGCCTGAGGCGCTCGGACTCCTCCGCCAGATGGCGGACGTTGGCCTGATCGCGGAGGTGGCCCCCGGCCGCTATGCCCTTCACGACCTGGTCCGCGCCTATGCCGGGCAGCGAGCGGAACTTGACAGCACCGCCGGGGAGCGCCTCGCCGCGGCACAGCGGATGACCGGCTACTACACGCGGGCGGCGCAGACCGCGGCCCGCATGCTCGACCCCGATCAGCCCGCCCCGGTTCCAGACCCGCGCCTGCCCGACGTGGCAGCAGAGCAGTTCGCCGGCGTCGACCAGGCGATGGCCTGGTTCGCCGCCGAATACCAGGTCCTGCTGACACTCGCCGCGCAGCCTGCCGCGGCAGGCGATGATGAACCCGCCTGGCAGCTTGCCCGCCCGCTGACGTCGTATTTCTACCGGTTCTCGCGCTGGGAGAGCCTCCTCGCCTCCGAGCAGATCGCGCTCGCGTACACAACGGTGGACCAGGCCAATCTGGCCCGCGTGCATCTGGCGGAGACGGAGGACCTGCCGGCACGGCGGGGTGACCGCTCCGGCGAGGCGCAGGCTCACCTTGCCCGCAGCGTTCTCTTGTGGAAAGAGGGCGATGTCGCCGCCGCGGGATCTACCGGCCTGCGCGCTCTCGAACTCGCCGAGGCAGACGGCAACCTGGTGCTGATGAGCAAGGCCAGCAACAACCTTGGACACTTTCACGCCGTGCAGGGTGATCCCGCGCGGGCTCTGCCCTTCTGCCAGCGGGCCGTCGATCTGGCCGGTGAGGCCGGCGACCCGGCCGCCGAAGCTTACGCCTGTCACACCCTGGGCTACGCCTATAGCCGCATGGGCGAGCAGTACCTGGCCGGCATCAGCTACCGGAGGGCAAGCAGCCTGTTCAAGCAGACCAGTCACCGCTATCTGAGTGCCATGTCCCTCGATAGCCTCGGCGACAGCTACCACCGCGCCGGGAATGCGAGCGAGGCCGTCGGAACCTGGCGGCAGGCACTGGACATTCTCGATGATCTGGCACATCCAGACGCGAGTGAGGTCCGGCGTAAAATCCACGATTCCGGCCCCGCACATTCGGGGTCGATGTAAATAAAAACTGCCGCAAAAATGCCGGTTATACTTCCTGGCCTCCTATGAACCGTAACGTTACGCTCGCTAACGCGTCGAAGTGAGGACGAAATCCCCTGGTGCGTTCAGCGAGAGGAATCGCGATGCTGTTTTTGTTCGGCCGGTACGGCCAGCCGGTAAAAGTTCTCCTCGGGGTCGCCCTGGTCGTCATCGGGATCGTCGTGCACCACGTCGTCTACGCGATTATCGGCGGAGTGCTGTTGCTGTGGGGCGGCGCGACGCTGCTTGCCTCGGTCCGCAACCGCGGCCAGCGTCAGGGCACGCGGTGAGCGCGGTCGTCACCGAGAACCTGACCAAGCGCTATGGCGACCTCATCGCGGTCGACAACCTGAGCTTCGAGGTACCGGCCGGGCAACTGCTGGCAGTGCTTGGCCCCAACGGCGCGGGCAAGACCACGACGCTGGAAATGCTCGAGGGCTTCACCGCCCCGACCAGCGGCACGATCCGGGTCCTGGGCGCCGATCCTCGCCGGGGCGGGCGGGCCTGGCGGGCCAGGGTCGGGCTGGTCCTGCAATCCACCAGCCTGGACAAGGGGCTCACCGTCGCCGAGTTGCTGTCGGTGTTCGGGCGCGCGTATCCGGCGCCGCGGCCGGTCGCGGACGTGCTGGACATCGTGGACCTCGCGGACGAGGCACAGACCAAGGTCGGGGTGCTGTCTGGCGGCCAGCGCCGCCGAGTGGACCTGGCCATCGGCATCATCGGGTCCCCGGACATCTTGTTCCTGGACGAGCCCACCACCGGACTCGACCCTGAGGCGCGCCGCCACGCCTGGCTGGCCGTGAAGAACCTGACGTCCTCGGGAACGACCGTGGTGCTCACCACGCACTACATCGACGAAGCCGACTACCTCGCCGACCGGGTCGTCGTCATCTCCGCCGGGCAGATCATCGCCGACACCACGCCGCCGGAACTGCGCGCGGCCGCCGGGGTCTCCACCCTCAGCTATCCGCTCACCGACGAGGCGATCGCCGCCGGGCTGCCGCCCGCGCTGTCGCCCTACCTGGACGCCGACGGCCGCAGCCTGGTCGTCCGGACAGCTGACCTGTCCCCGGTGCTGGCCGAGCTGGTCCGGTGGGCGGAGGCGCTGCACCTCGGGCTGGCTGGCCTCGAGGTCGGCCCGCCCAGCCTCGAAGAGGCCTACCTCGCTATCACTGGCGATCTCACCCGCACCGGAGACGCACCGTCATGATCGAGACCGCTCCTCCCCCCGCTCAGGCCAGCCGCGAGCCGGCCCGTTCCCGCCCCCGGCTGCCAAACCCGGTGTCCCTGCTGGGCGGGCAGGTCCGCTATCAGGCCCGGCTGCTGCTGGCCGGCACGAACGCGCTCGCCATCGGCGTCGGCCTGCCAGTGATCTTGCTGGTGGCGTCGAACGCCCGGCACAGCCAGCTGGGGGCCGCCGACATCGCGGGCTACGCGGTGTTCGGCTTGACCGTGACCGCCTGGAACACGCACGGCGTGAGCCTGGTCGCCGCCCGCGAAGCCGGCATCCTCAAGCGGTGGCGGGCCACCCCGCTGCCACGCTGGTGCTACCTCAGCGGCAGGATCATCACCACCACCCTGATCGGGGTGCTGTCAGCGGCGGTCACCATCCTGGCCGGGGTGCTGTTCTACGGCACCCGGCTGACAGCCGGGGCGATCGTGTGCGCGCTCGTCGCGCTCGTGCTCGGCGCGTTCGCCTGGGCCGCCGCGGCGACCGCCGTCACCGGTGTCGTCCGGGGCGTCGAGGCGGCCGGCCCGACCTTCATCCTCATCTACTTCCCCGTCATCGTGCTGTCCGGGGTGCTCGGCTCGGTCCAGCTCCCGCACTGGCTGACCACCGTGGCCAGCTACCTGCCTGCCGAGCCACTGACCGGGGCGGTCACCAGTTCCCTGCGCCACGCGCCCGGCACCCCGCTGCTCCCGGCCCACGACGTCGCCGTCCTGGCCGCCTGGGCGCTCGGCAGCCTCGCCGCGGCCGTCGTCCTGTTCCGCTGGGAACCCAGCCGCCCGGTACAGCGACGCGCCGCCCGGGCAACCCGGTGACCCAGACCGTCCCCTCCGCGGCCAAGGAGAAGATGGACCCGGCGCTGGTCAGGCTCATCGTTATCCTGCTGGCCGGGGCGATCCCGGCACTTCTGGACACCTCAATCGTCAACGTCGCGGTCAATACGATCGGCCGCGACCTGCACACGACGGTCTCGTCTATCCAATGGGTCATCACCGGGTACCTGCTGTCCTTCGGCATGGTGATCCCGCTCAGCGGCTGGGCGCTGGCCCGGTTCGGCGGCCGCGCTAGCTGGATGTTCGCGCTGTCGCTGTTCCTGATCGGCTCGGTCGCCTCGGGCGCTTCCTGGAGTATCGGCAGCCTGATCGCCTTCCGCGTCCTGCAGGGCATCGGCGGCGGGCTGCTGTCTCCGATGCTCACGACGCTGATCATGCAGGCCGCGGGCGGGCGCAGTCTCGGCAAGATCATGGCCACCGTCAGCCTGCCCGTCGCGGTCGTCCCCATCCTGGGACCCCTGGTCAGCGGCATCATCATCACGAACGTCAGCTGGCGCTGGATCTTCTACGTCAACGTGCCCATCTGCCTGGCCGCTCTGGTCCTGGCCTGGAGAGGGCTGGCTGGCGCTGGCCCGCCCCGGGCCGCGAGCGGCACGGCCCAGGCCCGGCCGCGACTGGACGTCATCGGCCTGCTGCTGCTGTGCCCGGCCCTGGTCGGCCTGCTGTACGGGCTGGCTCAGCTAGGCAGCCAGCACGGCGCCGGGGACCCGGACGTCTGGGTCCCGCTGACGGCAGGTGCCATCCTGCTGGCCGGGTTCGTCGCTTACGCGCTGCGCGCTCCCGCGCCGCTGGTCGACCCGCGGCTGTTCGGCGCCCGCACCTTCAGCGGAGCGGCATGGCTGCTGTTCCTGGCGGGCCTGTCCATCTACGGTGCGATGCTGCTGCTGCCGCTGTACTTCCAGGAGGCCCGCGGGTACTCCGCGCTCGCCGCCGGGCTGATGATGATCCCCCAGGGCGTCGGCAGCATTCTGCCGCGGACCATCGTTGGCAAGCTCACGGACACGATCGGGCCACGCCCGGTGACGCTCGCCGGCGTCGCGCTGGCGGCACTCGGCACCATCCCGTTCGCCGTAGCCGGACCTCACCCCAGCCTGGCGCTGCTCGTCGCCGCGCTCCTGGTACGCGGCGCCGGCCTGGGCGCCGCCACCATCGCGGTGATGGCAGGCGCCTTCCAGGGACTGCCCAAGGCCAGCATCCCGCACGCCAGCAGCGCGACACGGATCATGCAGCAGGTCGGCGGCGCGTTCGGCGCCGCCGTGCTCGCGGTCATCCTGGCCGGCCAGGCCAGCGGCCACGGCACCGGCAGCAGCGGGATCGTGACCGCGTTCGAGCACACCTTCTGGTGGTGCCTGGCATTCACCGCGCTCGCTGTCATCCCGGCCCTGCTCCTGCCAGGCCGCCCGGCCGAAAGCACTGGGGCGCGATAGCAACATTTGTCCATACTGGGACGGAATCCGGTGTGAGTGTCCTAGTGTCAGCGCCTGTAGGTGGTGATGACATGGATCGTTGGACATCGTTGGCGGCGTCCCGCCGGGTCAGGGTCACGCTGTCCGGCGCGCTCACGCTCGCCATGGTGATCGGCGCGAGCTTCTACCTGGCCCGCAGCGTGTTCTTCCCGGACCCGGCGTCCGGGGGGACCGCCGTCACCCAGCGGGCTACCGCGGCCGGATGCGGTGCGGCCGGTGCCTGCGCCGGGGACCCGGGCTATGTCGCCGTCGCCGCGCCGCCGGCGATGGTGACGGCCCTGCCGGGCCACGCCGGGACCGGGTCATCGGCGTCCGCGTCCTCCCGTTCGCCGGCGTCGCACCCGACCGCGTCCGCCGCTGCCGCCGCTTCGGCCAGCCCGTCCGCGACCCAGGGCGGCACCGCCGCCGCCCAGGTGCTCGCGCTCATCAACCAGGCCCGCGCCGCGGCCGGACTGCCCGCGCTGACCATCACCTCGGGCCTGGAGACCAGCTCATCCCAGCACAACCTGCTGATGGCCGACGGCTGCGGGCTCTCCCACCAGTGCCCGGGCGAGCCGCCGCTCGGTGACCGCGAGACCGCCGCGGGGGTGGACTGGACCTCCGCCGGGGAGAACATCGGCGACGGCGGCCCGGTGGCCGACACCCCCGCGGACATCGCCCAGATGGCGGTCGGCCTCACCCAGTCCATGCTCGACGAGAAGCCGCCGGACGACGGTCACCGGCTGAACATCCTGAGCAGCACGTTCACTCACATCGGGATCGCGGTCTACCGTGACAGCTCGGGTACCGTCTGGCTCACCCAGGACTTCTCCAACTGAACTTGGCAGAACGGATGCGCACACCGAAGCGAGCGCGCCTGCTCGCCGTCGTGATCCTGACCGGCGGGGTGCTGGTGGCGGGCTGCACGGGAAGCCCGCGCGGTCCGGCCGCGTCCCGCAGTCCGGCCGCGGCCACCAGTTCGGCCGCGTCCCAGAGCTCGACCACGGCCCACCGCCCGGCTACGGTCACGACTGTGGTGCCGGCCGCCGGGCCGACCGTCGCCGCGCCGTCCGGCGTGGCGCTGCCCTGCCAGCTGTCTTCCTGCTACTCCCCGCAGCAGATCGGGGTCGCGTACGGCATCCAGCCGTTGCTGGCCAAGGGGATTGACGGCCGCGGCGAGACCGTGACCGTCGTTGTTAATGTCCCGCTCGCCAGCCAGGATCCCACCGATGTCCGTCAGGATCTGGCGAGCTTTGACAGCACGTTCCGGCTGCCGCCGGTGCGGATCGAGGTCGTGACCAGCCTCGGCGGCGCGGCCTCGCCCTGGCAGGCGACGGGTGAGGAGGTCGGGGACATCGAGCACGTGCACGCGGTCGCCCCGGCCGCCACCCTGCGGGTGGTGCTGTTTCCCGCGTCGTGGAGCCAAAGCCCCGCGAACGCGACCGGGGACATGCTCGCCGCGATGCGGCTCGCCGTCTCCCGCACCGACGTGGTCTCGGTCAGCTGGAGTCTGGGGGAGCACTATTTCACCAAGGCGCAGGCGGCCGAGATGAACTCCATCCTGGCGGGGGCGGCCGCGCAGCACGTCACGGTGATCGCCAGCTCCGGCGACGACGGCCCGTTCAGCGACCAGTGGTTCGGGCGCACGCCGGTCCAGGAGGTCAGCCTTCCCGCCTCCGACCCGTTCGTGCTGAGCGTTGGCGGCACCACCCTCACCGTGAATCCCAAGACCGGCGCATACGTCAGCGAGACCACCTGGCCCAACGGGGGTGGCGGCGTCAGCCACCTGTACGCCCGTCCCGCCTACCAGGACGGCGTACCGGGCATCTCCACGACGAGGGGCGTCCCCGACGTGGCCGCTGACGCGGGGGCTATCGGCGGCATGGCGCTGCTCCTCACCGGCGACGGAGGCGCGCCGTACCTCGACTCGCCCGCCGGCACCAGCGGCGCCACGCCGCTGTGGGCCGGGCTCGTGGCGCTGGCCGACCAGGACGCCCATCACGACCTCGGCTTCGTCAACCCCGCCATCTGCAGCATCGCCCGCGGGCCCAGCTACCACAGCGCCTTTCACGACATCACGACCGGCGCCAACGGCTACCTGGCCGGTCCCGGCTGGGACCAGGCGACGGGCTGGGGAACCCCCAACGCGCAGGTGCTCGTCCCGCTGCTGGCCCGCGTCACCAACCCCGGCGCCACCTAGGAACGTCAGACCGCCAGGGTCATCGCCGGGCCCACTCCTCGGCCAGCAACTGGTAGGAACGGACGCGATCGGCGTGGTCGTGGGTGATGGTGGTGATGATCAGTTCGTCGGCTTCGGTCGCGTCACGCAAACGTTCCAGGTGGTCCGCGACCTGGCTCGGGGTGCCGGTGAACTGAGTGTCGACACGGTCGGCGACCAGCTCCCGGTCGGCCTCGCTCCATGCGTGGCGGCGGGCCTGCTCGGGGGTGGGAAACTGGATCGCGCCTTCGGCGCTGCGGATGCTGCGCACCCACGGGCCGTAGCCGGCCGCCAAGGTGCGTGCTCGTGCCTTGGTGCCGGCCACGACGACGTCGGCCGAGACGCTGACGTAGGGCCGGCCGAGCTCGGCCGAGGGCTTGAACGCGGCCCGGTAGCCGTCCGTCGCCTCGAGCGCGGTGGCCGGGCTGACGTGGTAGTTAGCGGCGAAGCGGAGACCGTTATGGCCCGCGACCTCGGCGCTTTCGCCGGCGCTGCTGCCCAGGATCCAGATCTGCAGCGCCGCGTGCTCGCCGGGCACCACGTGCGCCTCCTCTCCCTCCGGGGACCGGTAGGTCCCGGCGATCAAGGCGAGGACGTCGCCGACCTGCTCGGTGTAATTCTGCGGTTCGGCGTGCGGCAGCTGCAGCAGCGTCTTCTGCAGGGCGAACCGCGGCGAGCCGAGCAGGCGCCGGACGGAAAACCGGGGCGGGATGAGCAGCCCGTTCGGGGTCCGGCCGTTGACCACGGTGGCCGCGGCGCCGCCGCCCACGAGCGCCGGGGCCTTGGGTTCGCTGGGCCGGCCGCCGGAGCGGCCCAGTCCGAGGTCGAACCGTCCCGGGTGCAACGCGTCGAGGAGCCCGAACTCCTCGACCGTGGCCAGCGCGGTGCGGTGCCCCATCTGCACCGCACCAGAGCCCAGCCGGATCGTCGAGGTGGCCGCCGCGGTCAGGGCCAGCACCACTGCCGGGGAGGTGCCGGCTACTCCGGGGTTGAGGTGATGCTCGGCGAACCAGTAGCGGGCGTAGCCCAGCCGTTCGGTCCGCTGGGCTAGGTCGATGCTGTTGCGCAGCGCCTGGGTCGCGTCGGATCCGGTTGAGATGGGGACCAGGTCCAGGACGGTCAGCGGCGTGGTGGTCATGAGGCGGCCCGGGTCGCGATCGTCTCACCGCGGCGGCCCAAGGGTTTCAGGCCAAGGTGGTCGCGCAGCGTGGCGCCCGTGTAATCGGCCCGGAATACCCCGCGCTCTTGCAGCAGCGGGACCACCTGGTCGACGAACGGCGTCAGGCCGCCTGGCGTGATATGCGGCACCAGGATGTAGCCGTCGGCCGCGTCGGCCTGGACGAATTCGTTGATCGTCCCCGCGATCGTCTCCGCCGACCCGATAAACGACTGGCGGCCGGTCACCTCGATGACGACATCCCGGGCGGACAGGTTCCCGGCTTCGGCCCTGGCCCGCCACTCCCCCGCCAGCGCGACCGGGTCCTTGGCGAACTGCCGGACGCTGGCCCGGCCCTTGGAGATCAGGGTGTCGCTGACTACCGGGTCGAAGGCGGGGAGGGGGCCGTCGACGTCGAAGTCGCGCAGTTCGGTGTTCCACAGCTGCTCGATGAACATCAGCGCGGTCTGCGGAGAGACCTGCGCCCGCCGCACCTCCCGGGCGATCTCGGCCGCCTCGGCGTCGGTGTCGCCGAGCACGAACGTGGCCGCGGGCAGGATCAGCAGCTCGTCGCGGGTCCGGCCGAACCTGGGCAGGCGGCCCTTCACGTCGGCGTAGAACGCCTGCCCGGCCTCGAGCGTGGAGTGGCGGGAGAAGATGGCGTCGGCCGACACGGCGGCGAAGTCGCGCCCCTCGTCGGAGTCGCCCGCCTGGAAGATCACCGGCCGGCCCTGCGGGGAGCGCGGCACGTTGAAGTGCCCGGCGATGTCGAAGAACGCGTCCTGGTGACGGAATGCCCCTGGCGCCGGCGTGCTCAGGAACTGGCCGGTGCCGGCGTCGGCCAGGATCTCGTCGCCGTCCCAGGAGTCCCACAGCTCGGTCGCGGTCGCCAGGAACGTCCGGGCCCGCGCGTAGCGGTCGCTCTGGGCCAGGTAGCCGCCCCGGCGGAAGTTCTCTCCCGTGAAGGCGTCCCACGACGTGACCACGTTCCACGCCGCGCGGCCGCCGGACAAGTGGTCAAGGCTGGCGAACTGGCGGGCCACCTCGTACGGTTCGTTGAACGTGGAGTTGATCGTGCCGGTCAGCCCGATGTGCTCGGTCACCGCGGCGAGCCCGGCCAGGATCGTGAACGTGTCGGGCCGGCCGACGACGTCGAGGTCGTAGATCTTCCCGTTCTGCTCGCGCAGCCGGAGCCCTTCGGCCAGGAACATGAAGTCGAACTTGCCTCGTTCGGCGGTCTGCGTGAACTGGCGGAACGAGTCGAACTCGATGTGGCTGCCCGCCCCGGGATCGCTCCACACGGTGGTGTTGTTCACGCCGGGAAAGTGCGCGGCCAGGTGGATCTGCTTGGTCATGGTCTTGGTCCTTGGATCGTGACAGCGGCGGCGTAACGGCTGGCGGGGCGGGGCAGGCCGAGCAGCCCTCGCAGCGTGCCAGCCTCGTAGGCAGTGCGGAACAGGCCGCGGCGCTGCAACTCGGGAACCAGCCGCTCGGTAAGCTGCGTCAGGTCGTGCGGCAGGACGGCCGGGCGCAGCCGGAAGCCGGATAGCCCGGCGGCCTGCCAGTCCTCCAGCAGGTCGGCCAGGCCGGCGGCAGTGCCGGTATAGATCAGGGCGTCGCTCCGGTAATCGGTTCCGGCACGATCGTCCAGGCGCTGCTTGCGCGCGACGGCCGCGGCCTCGGACTCGTCCAGGAACACCACCACGTCACCGAAGACGTGCACGGCCTGGCCGGCACGCCCGGCGCTGGCCTGTTCGGCCCGGATGTCCGCCACGATCTCGGCGGCGTGGGCCCGGTCGCGAGGGGTGACGAACCCGATGTCGGCTGACCGGGCGATCAGCCGGTACGGCACGCCGCCGTGACCGAGAGCGGCGACGACCGGCTGGCCCTGGGGCGGCCGCGGGGTGATAGACGGCCCCCGCACCGAGAACCAGCGGCCTTCGAAGTCGATGTAGTGCAGCTTGTCCCGGTCGATGAAGCGGCCGGTGGCCACGTCGCGGATCTCCGCGTCGTCTTCCCAGCTGTCCCAGAGCCGGCGCAGCACTTCGACGTAGTCGGCCGCCTCGTCGAAATTCTCGGCTATCTGCCGCCGCACGCCGGGATCATCGAGGCGGTCTCTCCGCAGCGGGGGGCTTTCCCGGCGGCCGAAGTGGGCCGCGGTGTCGGCGCGGGCGCCGACCTGGACCCGGACCCCGGCCCGGCCCGAACTCACGTAGTCCAGGGTGGCGATGGCCTTGGACACGTGGAACGGCTCGGTGTACGCGGTGATCACGGTCGGCACGAACCCGATGTGCCTGGTGGCGGGGGCGGTCCTGGCCGCGATCAGCACCGCGTCCAGCCGCCCCCGGACCCGGTCGGTGCGCGGATCGGCCCGGAAATGGTCGTCGGACTGCAGGTTCAGCCCGTCCTCGATCGTCAGGAAGTCCAGCAGCCCGCGCTCGGCCTGCTGGGCCAGCTCACTCCAGTAGCCGCCGGTGAACAGCCGCCGCGGTTGGGCGCCGTCTTCCCGCCACGCGGCGGGATGCCAGCCGGCACCGTCAAGGGCAACCGCCAGGTGCACGGGGACCACGTCCTTTCCGATCAGGGCAATCGGTGAAACGACATGGTTTTACACATTATTTCGCTAGACATAGTCGATTATTCGAGTGAGGTGGCTCTCGGCGCGGGACCGCGTGCCCGCGGGTCAGCGGCGCCCGGCCGGGATCTTCTCCCCCGCCTCGATCGCCACCGGCAGCCGGTTCTCCGGCGGCGGCAGGGGGCAGGTCGCGAGGTCCGTGTAGGCGCAGGGCAGGTTGGCCGCACGGTTGAAGTCCAGCGCGACCAGCCCGTCCGGCCCGGGGGCGGCCACCCGCAGGACCCGGTTGGCCGCGTACGTCGTGACCCCGGACGTGGCGTCGGTGAACAGGACCATGAGACTGCCCGGGCCGTGACCGGGAAAAGCCGTCAGGCTCAGCGGCTGCCCGTCCAGCTCGAACTCGATCCGCCCGGGAGCGTCGTATACGTGCTGCAGCCCGTCCACGGCCGCGCCCACCGTGGTCGGCCGGGGCTCGTCAAACGGCACGTAGCGGCCGGTGACCGACCACCGGGGGTGTGGCGGATAGGCCGGCGTGCCGGCGAACTGGAGACGGAGCGGAGTGTCCGGGTGACGCGGGCGGACAATGTCATAGCCGCCCCGCTTGGCCACCTCGATCACCGCATCACCCCAGATCGCGTTGACCCCGCCTCGTTCGGGAATCACCCCGAAGGAGTGCCGGCCGCGCACCGCGGCGCCGTCGATCACTAGCTCCTCGTCGCCGGCCAGCTCGACGGTCACGCCGTCCGGGCCGGTGCGCCAGGCACCCGGAGCGTCGTCGAACCGCTCCGGCGTCTCGGTGAGCCAGTGAATGCTGGTGATGGCCAGGAAGCCGTGGGGGTCGGCCAGCCGGGCCTGCTGGCCGGCATGCCAGGCCTGCCAAGCGGCACTGAACTCCGCGAGGGTCTTGATGTGCTCGAGGGTGGCGGCCATGTTGCGCTCGAACTCGCGCATGCGCACGAACACGATCTTCTGCTCCTTGTCCGGCATCTGGTCAATCGCGAACGACAGGCCCGACCGGGCCGGGCCCAGCTGCACCCATTCCGACAGGCCGGTCCCGCCGTCCTTCGGCTCCAGCCGGAAGCGCCACCGCGCGGACGGGCTGGCGGAATCCCCCACCGCCCAGCCGAAGACCCGCTCCGGCTCGAACTCGACGACGTAGGAGGTGGCCTCCCACTCGCCCAGCGCCTCGTGCCTGCTGCGCCCGAGGAACCGGGCGCCGACGCCCTGCCGGTCCGCGCCGTCGAGCCACTCCACCGACTGCAACTCCGAGCTCATCGCCGGCATCAGCTCAATGTCCGATACGACTTCCCACACCCGGGCGGGCGGGGCGTCGATCCACGTCCGCACCTCCACCGTGGGTTTATCCGCGTAGCGCGCGCCCGTCCACTCCACAGCAGCCCAGCCTCCTTACCGCCCAAGGGACGATGGTCATGATCGTGGGGAGTTCTCTGCGCTATTCGCTGAATAGTCCCCACGATCATGAAACCGCACGTCGAGGACGCCGCGACCCTCAAGTTCTGTAGTATCACGAGACACTGCTGGGCGCGGAATGCCAGGAGTCTACGCATGACGCTTTCGATCGGGCTGTCGGTGAATCCCCAGGATCCGCGCTGGCTGGAACTGGCCCGCGAAGCCGAACAGGCCGGGGTTGACTCGATCTGGGTGCCCGAGTTCTGGGCCTACGACGCGTTCACGCCGCTCGCGGCCATCGCGGCCCAGACCGAGCGGGTGCGCCTCGCCACCGGGATCGCGCAACTCGGGGCGCGGACCCCCGCGATGCTGGCCATGTCGGCCATGAGCCTGCAGAACATCTCCGGCGGCCGGTTCATCCTCGGGATCGGGACCAGCGGCCCGCAGGTGATCGAGGGGTGGCACGGCGTCGCGTTTTCCCGGCCGGTGCGCCGGACCAGGGAGACGATCGAGATCATCCGCATGATCACCGCGGGGGAACGCCTGACCTACTCCGGCGAGGTGTACCAGCTCCCGCTACCCGGCGGTGAAGGAGCCGCGATCCGGTCCCGGGCGGAGCCAGCCTACGTTCCGATCTATATTGCTGCGCTCGGGCCGGCGAACCTCGCGCTCACCGGCGAGCTGGCCGACGGCTGGATCGGCAACTCGTTCTTCCCCGAGTCGTCGGAGGCGTTCTTCGGCCCGCTCGGGGTGGCGGCGCAGCAGGCGGGCCGGTCGCTGTCCGACCTGGACCTGGTGGTCGCGGTGAGCGTGGAGTTCACCGAGGACATCGAGGCGGCCGGGCGGCGGCACGCCGACGGGTACGCGTTCACGTTCGGCGCGATGGGATCGCGGGCGAGCAACTTCTACAACAACGCCTTCGCCAGGCAGGGCTTCGGCGATGACGTGGCCGACGTCCAGCGGCTCTGGGCCGACGGCGACCGGGAGGCGGCCGCCGCCCGGGTGCCGATCGAGATCGGCCTGGGCACCAACCTGATCGGGCCGCCCGACGTGGTCCGCGACCGGCTGCGGGCCTACCGCGACTGTGGCGTCACGACCTTGCGGGTCAACCCGATCGGCGGTGATCTCCGTGAATGCGCCGAGGGCCTGGGGCTCCTGCTCGATCTGGTCAGCGACGTCAACGGCGAGCCCCGACCGGACGCCGGCTCCCCGGCTAACTAGGGAGTTTCTCTAGGGACTTCGATCTCGGCGGAGCCGACAGTGGATACGTCCGCTGGAACAGACAGCGGATCCATTCACTGGGAACCACTAAGAAACGGAGATCCCGAGCAATGAGCACCCAGTACTACGCCCCGGAGCACAGCGGCCCGGAACAGCCGGACCCGCGTCAGCAAGGTCAAGAGCCCGCCCCGGAGCAGTTCACGCGGCGGTACGTACCCACCCAGCCCATGTGGCAGCAGATACCCGGTCCATACGCGGCTCGCCGGTCCACGCCCTGGGGGGTGATCTTGGCGGTCGGCGCCGCCGTGGTCGTGGCTTGCGCCCTCACCTTCGTGTTCATGTTCGCCCACTCGGGCACCAGCACGCCGAGCGGCGGCACGCCGGCCCCGACGTCTGGCTCGAACGAGCACGCGCCGGTCAACCCGGCGGTGCCGACGCACCCCGCGGTCAACCCGGCGGTGCCCACGCACCCCGCCGTCAACCCGGCGGTGCCGACGCACCCGGCCGGCTAATCGGGCCGCCGCGGAATGGCACCAGTGGGTCACGCGGTGACCGGCTGGTGCCATTGGTCGACGAAGCGGCGCAGTTCCTGCCGGCCCTGCAGGCCGCACTTGGCGTAGATGTTGCCCAGGTGGTACTCAACGGCCTTGCGGCTGATGAACAGCTCGGCCGCGACCTCGGGGTTAGACAGCCCCTTCCCGACCAGGTGGGCTACCTCGGTCTCCCTGCTGGTCAGGGCAAAGACAGACTGTTTCTTGGCCCGGGGGGCGGGCAGGTGGCAGGCCGCCAGTTCCTCTTCCGTCCGTGCGATGAACGGAGCGGCGCGCAGCTCCGTGTAAAGCTCGTTCGCCCGGCGCAGGCGGTCGACCGCCTCCTTCCTGTTCCCCGTGCGGCGCAGGAGCCGCCCGTGGGCCAGCAGCAGCCGGGCCATGTAAACCGGGCTCTGCGCGCCGACGACATCCTCGCCGCGGACGTAGCCCTCCCGGGCCTCCTCTGGATTGCCTTGCTGCTCGGCCAGCCATCCGTCCAGCCAGGCCAGCGCTGGTCGCAAGTAGCTGACCTGACCGCTGTGAGTCCGCAGCTGCTGCAGGACGACGGCGGCCCTCTCGGCCTGGCCCGAGCCGATCAGGCCCTCGGCGAGCAGCGGCCGCCACAGCACCGCGTAGGCCCGGCTGCGGCCATCCAGCGCCGCATCGTCCAGCCAGGGCACGAGCGCGTCGGCCATGCCCAGGTAGTCTCCGGCCGCCTGGCACACCAGGGCCCTGGCCATCGCCGCGTACACGCGTTCCTGACCGTAATCCAGGCTCGCCGCGATCTCCTCGGCCAGTTTCGCGTTCCGTTCGGCCTCCTCGACCGCGCCGCGCCCGGCCGGCACGCAGCCGGCCGCCAGGTGCAGCAGCGGCAGGTCGAAGCGCCGGGGGTGGATCGCTATGGCGGAGAACCCTTGCTCCGCGGTGAGCAGCACGTCGTCCCACGCGCCGGACAAGTACTGGGCCAGCGCCAGGTAGAAGTAGGCGCGCAAGCCCAAGGTGAAGACAGCGCCCTTGCGCACCATCTTCAGGCTGGCGGTCATGTCGCTGACAGCCTGGTCCAAGTCGCCGGCGAGCAGCCGGAAGACCCCGCGGAACGACAAGGCGTCGACGTCGACCGGGCCGACCCACGCCGGGTCCGGCTCCAGGTGAGCCAGCTCGGCCAGGGCCGCGCGCGGGCCGGCCACCTGCGACGCGCCGATCGCGACCAGGGCGCGCGTCTGACTGGCGATCGCCCCGTCCAGGCAGCCCGTGTCCAGCGCCTGGCGCGCGAACGACTGGACCTTCTCCCCGTCCCCGAGCAACGTATAGGTGCCGGCCAGCCGGTTGGCGATCACGGCGGCCAGCGGCCGGCTGTCCGGGTCGGCTCGCGCCTGTTCCAGGGCCTGGCTGAATCGTAGTTCGGCCTCGCCGAGCTGCCCGGCCGAGAACGCCATCGTCCCCAGCACGCAGCCGCGCAGCGGGGACTGCGACGTGGCTTCCACCGCCTTGCGCAGGCTCCGCCCGCGCGCCTCGTCGGCCAGCGTCAAGTGAAGAGCCGCGGTCAGCAGCCGCCGCTCCCGGTCGGCCTGGGCCGGTGCGATATCCGCGGCCCACTGCAGATGGGTGGCGGCCAGCGGAAGGCGGCCGGCCACCGCCTCCCCCGTCGCCAGGTGCTCCAGTTCGGCCGCCAGACTCTCATCCGGCCGGTCCAGGGCCGCCACCCGGTGTTCCCAGGACAGCGATTCGCTGACCATGGATGCGGCGCGGACGTGCAGCGTGCGGCGCGTGGTAGGCGTGATGCTCGCGTAGATCGCGTCCCGGACGAGTGCGTGGCGGATCTCGACGGGACACGTCGGTTCCGCCGGCTCCCAGTCCACGAGGCCGGAGGCCACCGCGGGCTCGATGGCCGCGCTTGGCGACGCGACCGATGCCCCCTGGCCCAGCTGGGCCAGGGGCACTTGCCGGTTGAGGACCGCCAGCATCTCCAGGATGGCCTGGGTGTCCGGCGGCAGCACCCGCAGGTGATCACCGATGACCGCGGCCAGCGACGCGGGCAGTGCCGGGCGGCCCGGTGCCCGCGGATCCAAGTCAAACCCTTCGCTCAGCAGCGTGCGCAGGTACAGCGCGTGCCCGCCCGTCCGCGCATGCAGCCACCGGACAGCCTCGTCGTCCAGCGATCCCGGCCGCAGGGCCGTCGCCAGCGCCGCGACGTCATCCTCGCCAAGACCTGGCAGCGAGATGCGCAGCCGGTCCTCGACGCTGACCAGCAGCCGCTTGGCCGTGTCGTCGAGCCGGTCACCCGTGCCGCGGTAGATGAGGACGGCGAGCACGGGATCGACCGACAGCCTGCGCAGCATGAACGTGAGGGCTTCCGCCGACTTGTGGTCGGCCCACTGCAGATCATCGACCACGACGGCCACCGCGTCCGTGGCCTCCTGCCCGCTCACCGCCTCGAGCAGCCGCGCGCCCGCCGCGAACGACGAGCCCAGCGCACCAGGCTCGGCCGCGGCCAGCACCGGCGGCCCCTTATCGCCGGCGGCCCGGAGCAGCTGATCGATGATCCCGAAGTCCAGGTCGCTCTCGGCCGGATCGGCGCGAGCCCAGAGGACGTTCAGTCCGGCGGCTCGCGCCAGGCACTGCCGCACCAGGGTCGTCTTCCCGATACCGGGATCACCCTCGATGGCCACCAGCGACGGCTGTCCCGCCTGGACGCGGGTGACCAACTGCGTGATCTGTGAGATCTCCCCCGACCGGCCCACGAAAACATCGAGTGGCATAGGCCTCTGCTGCACGGCCCACCTCGTTCCCGCCCCGGTCCTCCCCCTGGGACAAGCCGAGCCTAACCGCTGACGGGATGAAATCCCAGCCCACGCAGCGTCACGCGACTCCGATCTCCTCTCGCGGGCGCTGCGCGCCGACGTCACGGGACAGGTCCCGGCGCGAGCCGCGGTGCAGCAGGAACGGCGTGCCGATCACGGCGGCCATCCCGAGAACCATCACGGCGACGTAGGCGATGGTCCCCGGCACCGACAGGTGCGTGGCCGGGATGAACCCGAGGACGAACGTGAACAGCGCGCCCGCTATCCCCAACCCGGTCACCAGCACCAGTCCCGGCTTCCCGCCCGGGATCCGGAACGGGCGCGGCGCGTCTGGTTTCGTGATCCGCAACCTGATGACCGAGATGTACATGAGGAAGTACATGACAAGGAACGTCTGCGCGACCAGTGCGGTCAGCATCCAGTAGTAGGTGTTGATGTTGGTGACGAACACCATGGCCAGCGCCAGCACCGAGCCGAGGACGGCCTGCAGGATGAGGACCGCGGTAGGGGCGCCACGACGGTTGGTGCGGCCCCACCACGGGCTCAGGTGACCGTCCGCGGCCACCCGGCGCATCCCCTCGGCCGGTCCTATGCTCCAGGACGCCAGGCCGCACAGGACGCCGATGATCACGAGAATCCCGAAGGGCCGGATCAGCGAGCCGATGCCGAGCTTGGCAAAGAAGATGGACACCGCCTGCATGATCCCGCCCGCGAGCTGGATCTGCCCGGACGGCACGACCATCGCGATCGCCACGCTGCCCGCGATGGACAGCGCCGCCACGGTGACGGCGGCCATCAGCACCGATCCGGGATAGGTGCGCTTGACGTTCCTGGTCACGTGCGAGTAGAAGCCGCCTATCTCCATCCCGGCGAACGCGACCACGATGCCCGCCGCGTACACGAGGCTGGACAGGCCGTGCCACGATGGCATGATCGCGCTGGCGTGCAGGGGGATCTCCGAGTGCCTGCCGCTGCCGGTCCACCAGGCAGCCAGGCCGATGATCGCCAGGGTCGGGACGGCGGTCCCGACCACGACTCCCACGCCGGTCCAGCGGGCCGACTTCAGCGACCCGAACAGCGACGAGAGCGTCACCGCCCAGAAGATCACCAGCATGACGGGCACCAGGAACGCCTTGTTCTGCGAGAGATCCGGGTTGATCACGTACGCGGCTGTCGTGGCCAGGAACACCAGGACAGTGGGGAACCACACGATGTTCTCCGACCAGTCGCACCACACGGCGAGCAGGCCCGTGCGGGAGCCGAACGCCTCCCGCACCCAGCGATACATGCCGCCGCCGACGGTCGTGGCCAGTTCGGCCGAGCACAGGGCGACCGGGACCAGGTAGGTGAGGACGGCGATGCCGTAGAAGAAGATCGCCGACAAGCCGAACGTGGCGGTGGTGGGCAGGTTGCGAATGCTGTCCATGGCGGAGATCAGCACAAGGGCGAGGCCGATCACGCCGAGGCGTCGCGCGGTCATGACACGAGCTCCTTGGTCCGGCCGCCGGGCGCCGGGTCAGTCTGGCCGTCGAGCGCCGGGGTCTTCGGTGTCATGAACCGGCCGACGACCGGCAGCTCCGACACGGACTCGGCCCGCGCGATGGCCAGGCCGGCTCGCGGCAGGTGCGCGCGCTCGTCGGCGACCGAATAACGGGGCAGCCACTGCGGGTCGTACTTCTTGTTGAAGTTCCACAGGGACTCGATCTGCATGCTGTCGCTGAAGTGGTGCAGCAGCGTCTTTTCCGCCGACTGCCACGGCCCGGAGCCGGTCTCACCGGCTATCACCGCGCGCATCACGGCGAAGTTGAGGCCCAGGCCGTTCAGTCCGCGTCCGGCCATCCAGTTGATCGTCTCGATGATCACGAAGTCGGTCAGGCCGTTCGGCATATCCGGGTCGCTCGTGCGCCGCATGAGGTCGAGAGAGTAGCCGTTGACGTGGCTGGCGGGAACGTACTGGTTGAACGCCACCGGGTTGCCGGCGGAGTCCAGGCAGATGGCCAGCAGGAGACCGGTGTCGCGCTCGTCGAACAGGCGGCTCAGGGTCATCGAGTAGCCGCGCTCGGTCTCGCCCTGGCGGGTCTGCGTGGCGAGCTCCGTCAGCTTGTCGCGCAGCTCCGGATCAGCGTCGAGCGCGGCCATGATCTCGACGTGGAAGCCAGACTTGGACATCCGGTTGTAGGCGCCGCGCAGCGACTTCATCGACTTGCCCTTGAGCGAGAACGCCTGGCAGTCGACGATCGCCTCGTCGCCCATGTACACCCCGGTCAGCCCGGCGGCGCGGTAGATCGGCAGCCAGG
>Ga0335075_10005131_pt1 | contig 20369 bp, 21 predicted proteins | sample Lox_Sample_24_FD_206723 | JGI IMG/M metagenome (GOLD analysis project Ga0335075, IMG submission 206723) | Soil microbial communities from Loxahatchee National Wildlife Refuge, Florida, United States - Lox_Sample_2.4 | ecosystem: Environmental > Terrestrial > Soil > Wetlands | place: USA...
AAGGGCGTCGGCAACGGCATGTCCGTCATGATCTTCACCCAGATCATCGCCGTCGTTCCCGGCCAGCTGCAGCTCATCTGGGAGAACAAGCCCAAGTACGTCTTCGTGCTTGTGCTGATCATGGGCGTGGCCGTTATCGCGTTCGTCGCGCTGATGGAACAGGCGCAGCGCCGCATCCCCATCCAGTACGCCAAGCGGATGGTCGGCCGCCGGATGTACGGCGGCACGTCAACCTATATCCCGCTGAAGATCAACATCGCGGGCGTGATCCCGGTCATCTTCGCCTCGTCCCTGCTGTACATACCGCAGCTGGCGGCCCAGCTGTTCGGGCAGAAGGTGAACACACAGGTCGTGACGACTGGCTGGGCCGGCTGGGTGGATACCAACCTGGTCTTCGGCGACAAGCCGGCGTATGTCATCGCATACTTTGTCCTTATTCTCTTCTTTACGTACTTCTATGTGTCGATCACCTTTAATCCCACAGAGGTGGCCGACAACATGAAGAAGAGCGGCGGGTTCATCCCTGGCATCAGACCGGGCGGCCCGACAGCGGGCTACCTGAGCTACGTGCTCAGCCGGCTGACGGCGGCCGGATCGCTGTACCTGGCACTCGTCGCTCTGATCCCGCTGGTAGCCATCGGACTTCTCGACGCGACCGCGCAGTTCCCGCTCGGCGGCACCAGCATCCTGATCATGGTGGGTGTCGGGCTCGACACGGTGAAGCAGATCGAAAGCCAGCTGCAGCAGCGTAACTATGAGGGCTTCCTGCGGTAGTGCGACTCGTCCTCGTCGGGCCCCCCGGTGCGGGCAAGGGGACACAGGCCCAGTTCATCGCCTCCCACCTGTCGATCCCGAAGATCTCGACAGGCGACATCTTCCGGCACAACGTCAGTACCGGCACCGATCTCGGCCGCCAGGCCAAGGCATTCATGGACCGTGGTGACCTCGTCCCGGACGAGGTCACCATTGCCATGGTCGTGGCGCGGCTGGCTGAAGATGACGCCCAGAGCGGGTTCCTGCTCGATGGCTTCCCGCGCAACGTCCCGCAGGCCGAGACGCTGCGCAAGCTGCTCGCCGACTGGGACACCAAGCTGGACGTCGTGCTGGAACTGGTGGTCGACGATGACGAGGTCGTCCGGCGCCTATCGGGCCGCCGGACCTGCCGGGTTTGCGGCCGCATCTGGCACGTGCTGTTCGAGCCACCTGCCAGGGCAGGTCTCTGCGACGATTGCGGCGGTGAGCTGTTCCAGCGCGACGATGACCGGGAGCTCACGATCAGGCACCGGCTCGATGTCTATGCGGAGCAGACCCGCCCGCTGATCGCCTTTTACGCTGACGACGGCATCCTGCTGGGCATCGACGCGACCGGACCGGTGGAGGAGATCACCGCCCGCGCGCTGGTAGCACTGCGCAGGTTCATGACCTGAATCCCGCGCCACCGGTGACCGGGTACGGTGAAAGTCATGGCACGGGAGGCGTTATGCGACTAAGAAGGGACGAGCCGATCCAGGTAAAGTCCCCAGCTCAGCTCGCGATCATGCGTGAGGCCGGGCTGGTGACAGCGGCAGCCCTGCGCGCCGCAGCCGCGGCGGTTCAGCCCGGCATCAGCACGGCCGAGCTCGACGCAATCGCGGAGCGCGAGATCCGCTCGGCTGGCGCTGTCCCGTCGTTCAAGGGCTACCACGGCTATCCCGCTGCGATCTGCACCTCGGTCAACGACCAGATTGTGCACGGCATCCCGAGTTCGGCTCAGGTGCTGCGTGAGGGCGACGTTATTTCCATCGACTGCGGCGCCATTGTCGACGGCTGGCACGGCGACTCCGCCGTTACGGTCGCCGTGGCGGTGCCTGGCGCCGCTGGAGGCCCGGACGATCTAGCCGGCCTGCTGCGCGCCTGCGAGCTGTCCATGTGGCACGGCCTAGCGCAGGCCGTGCCCGGCAGGCGGCTGACCGACATCTCACACGCAGTGGAGCAGGCAGCCAGGTCCGCTGGCCGGTACGGGATCGTCCGGGAGTACACCGGCCATGGCATCGGCTCCCAGATGCACATGGCGCCGACCGTGCCGAACCACGGCCGGGCCGGGCGCGGCCCGATTCTGACGCCCGGCATGGCGCTGGCTATCGAGCCGATGCTCGTGCTCGGTGCGCCGCAGACCCGACTGCTTGACGACGGGTGGACGGTCGTGACGCAGGACGGCAGCTGGGCCGCCCACTTTGAGCACACGGTGGCCGTTACCGACGACGGGCCCTGGGTCCTGACAGCGGAGGACGGCGGCGCGGCGGGGTTCGCCGCGCTACGGTCCGGGCAGGCGACAATGGCGGGACAGGCGACCGCGGCAAGCGCGGGGGGAGTGCACGATGGCATATGACCCCAATATGCGGGCATCCGATACGGACCGGGACCGGACCGCGTCGCTGCTGCGGGAGCATCTTGCTGCCGGGCGCCTGACGCCCGAGGAATTCAGTGAGCGGCTAGACCGGGCATTCTCCGCGCGGACGCTGGGGGAGATCGACTCACTGCTGAAGGATTTGCCCAGCATTGACCTTTATCGCCTGCCCGACGCAGAGCTGACCCGGCGCCCGCGGCAGGCAGATCAGCGCAGCGGTCATCGAAGCGGGCACCGGGCGGCCTGGCGGGCGGCCTGGGGCAGCTGGTTCACGGTCGTGCTGCTCTGCTTCGTCGTCTGGGGCCTGACCGGCGCTGGCTATGTCTGGCCACTCTGGGTGGCCCTGCCGTGGGGTGTCGTGCTGGCGGGTGGCTGGGTCACCACCAGCGCATTGCGCAGCGGATCCGCGCACCAGAGCATTGAGGGCGGTTCGAGCCAGGGCCGGCTCCCCAGCGGCGACGAGGACCTGCCCGGCCGGCCCCCCCGCTAGCGCTGCAGGAATAAGCCGCCCGGCTCGGTGGTTTGCACACCCGTCACGGGCTGCGGGGCTGGGTTCGCAAAGCGGGCCCAACTGAAGTAGACTTCTCGACGGCCCGTGAGCTGTTGTCGGCGTGCGTAAGCAGCGCATGCAGTGTGACCTCAGCCAGCCGGGCCGTTCGTGCCCGTGACAGCGTGCGTCAGCACGACGTCTGCGGGGATACCGCAGCCTTCTGGTCCCGCCGGGAGTGAAAGGCCGAGGTCCAGCCATTTGGGCTGAGCACGCGGACGCAGATCAGACCAACCACAAGCGGTCAGCTTGGAGCATGACGCCAAGCTGGCCACAGCAAGCAGCGAAGCGCGGAGGGCATGGCCAAGAAAGACGGCGCCATCGAGATCGAGGGAACGGTCGTAGAGTCGCTCCCGAACGCATTCTTTAGGGTGGAGCTGGACAACGGGCACAAGGTCCTGGCCCACATCAGCGGCAAGATGCGGATGCACTACATCCGGATCCTGCCCGATGACCGGGTCGTCGTCGAGCTGAGCCCCTACGACCTGAGTCGTGGGCGGATTGTTTACCGGTACAAGTAAGAAACGAGCACGACGCGGGCAGCTGGGGCTGACCGGCGTCACAGGAGACCAACGATGAAGGTCAAGCCGAGTGTGAAGAAGATCTGCAGCAAGTGCAGGATCATCCGCAGGCATGGCCGGGTCATGGTCATCTGCTCTGATCCGCGGCACAAGCAGCGTCAGGGCTGAGGACGGCCCGGACAGTAGCACTGAGCACGGCAGCACGCCGAGCCCAGCACAACTGAATCCAGCACAACCGAACTAATCACGCACCGCAATCCGCTGTCGGCCAAGCCGGCAGCGGAGCACCCCCGGGGGAGGCCGGGGCTACGTCCGGGCAGGGACGTAGGGCGGCGCACAGGACCTCCCAGCGAATGAAAAGGAGAACTGCCCACCATGGCTCGCCTCGTCGGCGTCGACCTTCCGCGTGACAAGCGGCTTGAGGTCGCGCTTACCTACATTTACGGCATCGGCCGTACCCGGGCATTCGAGACACTCTCCGCTACCGGTGTTAGCGGTGACACCCGAGTGCACCAGCTGAGCGATGAGGACATCATCAGGCTCCGCGACTGGATCGAGGCCAACTACAAGGTCGAAGGTGACCTGCGCCGCGAGGTGCAGGCCGATATCCGTCGCAAGATCGAGATCGGCTGCTACCAGGGCATCCGGCATCGCCGCGGCCTTCCGGTGCACGGTCAGCGCACGCAGACCAACGCCCGCACCCGCAAGGGCAAGAAGAAGACAGTGGCCGGCAAGAAGAAGGCCGGCAAGAAGTAGTCCGCTGCTTCCGCGTCTGCGCAGCCGCCAATCGCTGCGCGGGCGCCAGCAGTTGGTCCGACCACCTCCGGAGCTAAAAGGGAGCAGGATGCCTCCGAAGAGCCGTACCGGCGTCAAGAAGGTTCGCCGGAAGGAACGCAAGAACATCGCGCATGGCCACGCGCACATCAAGAGCACCTTCAACAACACGATCGTCTCGATCACCGATCCGGGCGGCAGCGTGATCTCCTGGGCATCGTCCGGTCAGGTCGGCTTCAAGGGATCCCGCAAGTCCACTCCGTTCGCCGCCCAGATGGCCGCCGAGGCCGCTGCGCGCCGGGCGATGGAGCACGGCATGCGAAAGGTCGACGTGTTCGTGAAGGGTCCCGGATCGGGCCGTGAGACTGCGATCAGGTCGCTGCAGGCGACGGGTCTCGAGGTCGGGTCCATTCAGGACGTCACGCCGGTTCCGCACAACGGCTGCCGCCCGCCTAAGCGGCGCCGGGTCTGAGGAGTAAGCACATATGGCTCGATACACCGGTGCGGACTGCAAGCGCTGCCGCCGCGAGAAGACCAAGCTGTTCCTGAAGGGCGCCAAGTGCGACAGCCCGAAATGCCCGATCGAGATCCGGCCGTACCCGCCGGGTGAGCACGGGCGGAACCGGCCCAAGGAGAGCGAGTACCTGCTCCAGGTCCGCGAGAAGCAAAAGGCCAAGCGGATTTACGGCGTGCTGGAGAACCAGTTCAGCAACTACTACACCGAAGCCGCCACCAAGCGGGGCAAGACCGGCGACGTGCTGCTGCAGATCCTGGAGACCAGGCTGGACAACGTCATCTACCGGGCTGGGTTCGCCAAGAGCAGGGACATGGCCCGCCAGACGGTTAGCCATGGCCACATCCTGGTCAACGGCAAGAAGGTGGACATCCCGTCCTACCGGGTGAGCGAGAACGACATCATCGAGGTTGAGCCCAAGGCCAGGGAACTGACGCCGTTCGTGGTAGCCCGGGCTGAGGCGGGCGAGCGGACGCCGCCGGCCTGGATGGAGGTCATCCCCGACAAGATGCGCATCCTGGTGCATGCCCTACCAGCGCGAGCACAGATCGACACGCTGGTCCAGGAGCAGCTGATCGTCGAGTACTACTCGAAGTAAACACACAGGCCTGACGGCCAGGAACGTCGGTCGTCGGCTGAGACGGAAGAAGGGGCCTGACGGCCAAGAACGTTTGGCGCAGGCAGCGGTAAGCGTCAGCGCAAGCTGATGTGGGAGGACCGTCGGCGGCCATCCGCCGGCGCCAGTCGCGACTGTCATATAGCGGGCAGCGCGGAAAGGAAGAGTCATGCTGATCGCACAGCGCCCCGGCCTCGCCGAGGAGCAGGTCAACGAATTCCGGTCACGGTTTGTCATCGAGCCGCTAGAGCCAGGCTTCGGCTACACCATCGGCAACTCGCTGCGACGCACGTTGCTGTCGTCGATCCCAGGTGCTGCCGTCACCAGCATCCGGATCGAGGGCGTCCTGCACGAGTTCTCGACGATTCCCGGCGTGACCGAGGACGTCACCGACATCATCCTGAACCTCAAGAACCTGGTCGTCTCATCTGAGCACGACGAGCCGATGCACATGTACCTGCGCAAGCAGGGCCCCGGCCCAGTTACCGCCGCCGACATCGCGCCGCCGGCCGGCCTTGAGGTGCACAATCCGGAACTGCACATCGCCACGCTGAACAGCAAGGGCAAGCTGGAGATGGAGCTGACGGTCGAGCGCGGCCGCGGCTATGTTTCCGCCGCCCAGAACAAGCAGCCCGGTCAGGAAATCGGCCGGATCCCGATCGACTCCATCTACTCGCCGGTCCTGCGCGTTACCTACAAGGTTGAGGCGACCCGAGTCGAGCAGCGGACCGACTTCGACAAGCTGATCCTCGATGTCGAGACCAAGTCGAGCCTGCGGCCGCGCGACGCGGTAGCCAGCGCGGGCAAGACCCTGGTCGAGCTATTCGGCCTCGCCAGGGAACTGAACCTGGACGCCGAGGGCATCGACATCGGCCCGTCGCCGACGGACGCGGCCCTGGCGGCCGACCTTGCGCTGCTGATTGAGGAGCTCAACCTGACGGTCCGCTCCTACAACTGCCTCAAGCGCGAGGGCATTCACACCGTGGGCGAGCTTGTCGCCCGCAGCGAGCAGGACCTGCTTGACATCCGCAACTTCGGCGCCAAGTCGATCGAGGAAGTGAAGCAGAAGCTCACCGACATGGGCCTCGCCCTGAAGGACTCGCCACCCGGATTCGACCCGGGTACGGCGGCCGACAGCTACGGGGCCGATGACGAGGACGACTACGTAGAAACAGAGCAGTACTGACAGGCACCGCCTGTCAGTACCGTGCCGCAAGTCAGCCGTGATGCGCGACAGTACTGAACCGGGAGAATCCTTCGATGCCCACGCCCACTAAGGGCCACCGACTCGGCGGCAGCCCTGCCCATCAGCGGCACATGATGGCCAACCTGGCCACCGCCTTGTTCGAGCACGGCAAGATCACCACTACCGAGGCCAGGGCCCGCAGGCTGCGGCCGCTGGCCGAGCGCCTGATCACTTTCGCGAAGCGGGGTGACCTGCACGCTCGGCGCCAGGTGCTGACTGTCGTGTCGGACAAGACGGTTGTGCACACACTGTTCGCTGAGATTGGGCCGAGTTTCGCTGGCCGTGACGGCGGCTACACGCGGATCACCAAGGTGGGGCCGCGCAAGGGCGACAATGCTGCACTCGCGGTGATTGAGCTGGTGCGCGAGGAGGCGGAGCCGAAGACGCGGCGCCGCCGCGCCCGCCGCGCTCCCGCTACCGCCGGGGCTGCCAGGTCCGGCCGCGGCCAGGCGGCAGCGGTCGCCGAGGAGGCGCCTGCAGCCGAGGGAGTCGGCGAGGAGACCGCCGAGACCGAGGCATCCGTGGACGAGACGGCAGCCGAGGAGTCGGAAGTCGACGACTCAGCGGACATGGACGAGTCGGCGGCTGCGGCTGAGGACGAATCCGCCGAGGACGCCGGCGACGAGCAGGCGACCGACGAGTAACGAGACACCACGCAGCGAGCCCGGCCGGGTAAACCCGGCCGGGCTCGTCTGCGTCGAGGTCGCAACGGGCGGCGAGCCTGGCGAGGTAGACCCGGCCGGGCTCGTCTGCGTCGAGGTCGCAACGGGCGGCGAGCCTGGCGAGGTAGACCCGGCCGGGCTCGCCTGCGCCGGGCTCCAGCCCCGTGACCAGGCCACGCCGCCAGAGCCACAGAGCATGCTCCGGCTGCGCCTTGATCTGCGCTACGACGGCTCGGCATTCCATGGCTGGGCGGTACAGCCAGGCATGACGACCGTCCAGCAGACGGTCCAGGAGGCGCTCTGGCGGGTACTGCGCCTGCCGGAGCCGCCGATGCTCACCGTTGCGGGCCGAACTGACGCAGGAGTGCACGCACGCGGGCAGGTTGCGCACGCCGACATCGCGGCTGAGAGCTGGGCGGCTGAGGGTGGGTCAGCCGGGCGCCGGCTGGGCCGGCTGCTGCCGCCTTCGGTCCGGGTGACCGCGATCGGTCCCGCCCCCGACGGCTTTGACGCGCGGTTCTCGGCGCTCTGGCGCCGCTACTCCTACCGGGTGTGCGACGACGCAGCCCAGGCCGACCCATTGCGACGCCACGACACGCTCTGGTACTCGGGCCGGCTCGACCTTGACCGGATGAACGCTGCTGCGTGCGCGTGCCTGGGCGAACATGATTTCGCGGCCTTCTGCCGCAGGCGCGAGGGCGCGACGACCATCCGCGAGCTCCTGCGGCTGGACTGGAGCAGGGCCGAGCCCGGAGTCGCCGTCGCGACAGTTACCGCCGACGCCTTCTGCCACAACATGGTCCGCGCACTGACCGGCGCGCTGCTGTCGGTCGGTGATGGCAGCAAGCCCGTCGAGTGGCTCGGCGACCTGCTGGTGGCCGGGCAGCGCAATCCGGCGGCCTGGGTGGCTCCGCCGCACCCACTGTGCCTCGAGGAAGTCGGCTACCCCGAGCCGGCTGCGATGGCCGCCCGCTCACTGACGACGCGGCGCATCAGGCTTCTCGGTTCGTAGACATCGAACGTGGCCGACCTGGCGGACTGCCGCCCGCCGGGTCGCCGGGTCACGGCTTACCCGTCAGCATCCGGTTTGTCAGGCTGACGTTGGCGGTGTCGTCGAGCAGCTCGTTCATGAAGTTCTCGACCCTGGTCCGCTGAGCAGAGGTCCTTGGCTTGTGGAGGCTGGTGAACTCGGCCCAGATGAGGATCAGGTAATGGCCCTTCGCGGCCGCCACCTCGATGCCGGTGCCGTTGCCGATCTTGCGGGTCGGGCCGCGCTTAGCCTTCAGCTGGCCGATGAAGTCCCCGGCGTCGGCTGACCGGATCGTCTTCACCGCACCGCTGGCAGTACTGAGGTTGAGCACCCCGATAGTGCCCATAAGTCCCTGGGATCTGGCGAGGTACGTCGCGCGAACCACCTGGTCGCAGTGGGCCTTGCGGACGGCGGAGCGGATGTTCGCCCCGTCAAGTGCGGCCACGCATCGCTGGCCGGCCGCAGTGGCCGTCCGGGTAACCGCCTGGCCGGCGAGGCTGAAGCTCGCCGGAAACAGCTGCGCGACGGTCAGTGGCTGCGGGTCGGACGAGCGAGAGGCGATATCCCCGTATGGTCCAGCCGTGGGGTTTGCGGCCGTGCTCGGGGTGACCTTTGGCGGCGGCGTCGGGCCGGCGGCTGCCTTGGGCTTTGCCGGGGAGCGCAGGACCCCATAGGCGAGCGTGGCGGCGGCCGCCAGGACAAGCAGCATGGCTACCGTCACTGCGAGCTTGACGCTGGCCGGATGCTTGCGACGAGCTTTCCGGCCGGCGGCACGCTGCGACCCGGTCGACCTGGGCGAGGCGGTGGACTGGGTCGCACGGGAGCCGCGCTCGGTCCGGGCGGGATCCTGCACCCCGGTATGGGCGCCGCTGCGGCCGCGCGTACGAGCGCCCGCTCCGTCTGTCCTGGTGCTGCCCGTTCCCGTGGTCTGTGTCCTTGCCAGGGCTGCGCTAGCCGCGGCGATGATGTCCGGGGAGGCCGGCCCGCCATTTGAGCCGTCAGGTCCCGTGTCAGGGCCTGCTATCTCGGGGCCGCGCCTGGCGGGCGGCACGGCCGGCCGGGACGGTCCGGGTGCGGACCTGGCGGGTGCTGTCCAGATCCCGGTCGCCCGCCCTTCGCCCAGCGCCTGCCACGTTTGCGTCGAGGTCACATCGGCGGCCGGGTCGCTGACGGCCAGCATCGAATAGCCTGGCTCGCCCTCGGGGCTGTCCGCACGGTCGTAATAGCGAGACGTGCCGCCCGCTTCTGGCGCTGCTCCGCCCGCCGTGGGCGACTGCCAGGTCGCCTGTTGCCGGGCGTCACGGCCAGCCTGGCCTACGCCGGGGCGTGACTGGCCGTCCGCCCGGCCGCTGCCCGGCAGGGCGCCGTCAGGCTGGCCTGGGTGGCCCGATGGCAGCGCCTGGCCATGACGGCCGCGGTTCCATGCTGCGAACTCTCCTGGCGGGTACATCGGCGGTGGCTGGCCAGGCACTGGCGGGTAGCCGCGGACGGGCCCCTTACCGACGGCGCCGCCGGCGGCCGATCCGTACCAGGGCGAAGCGTCCGGACCGCCGGGCCCGGAACCGGGCCCGCGATCTGCGGCACGCCGATCCCCGTTGTAATCAGGCGCGAACACAGACGATCTGGATGTCGTGCTTGCCCCGTCTGGGCCCGGTCCGGCCGGGCCGGATCGGGCTCTGGCACCCGATCCCGCTGATGCCGCCCGGCCGCGGGGACGGTTGCTCTGCTGGTCTGCACCGTCACCGGCCGGAGTGCGCATGCGCTTGAGCGTATCGCCCCAGAGCGCGAAGTTCGGCTGCTCGGCGCTTTCTATGCCCACGCGGCCCGGCTGCACTGGCCTGCCGCCTGCTCCGATGCGGGCCCTCGCTTTGACCGATACCGGTTACCACCGGTATCCTTCTTGGGCATCCATGCGTACCGGCATGCCCGCCGAGCCCTAGGGGCCGGTGAGCTGCGGTCGGTGCCTGCGGATCCCCGCGCCTAGGCAGGATATGTGCCCGGTACGGGCCAGAGATTCAGGACTCACACGCGAAGGCTTTTGACTGTGCGCACTTTCAGCCCCAAGGCCGCTGATATCCAGCGCCAATGGCACGTCATCGATGCATCTGACGTCGTACTTGGGCGGCTTGCCAGTCAGGCGGCGACGCTGCTGCGCGGCAAGCACAAGCCTGTGTTCGCGCCGCACCTGGACACCGGCGACTTCGTCGTCATCGTTAACGCCGCCAAGGTCGCGCTCAGCGGAAACAAGCTGCGGGACAAGATGGCTTACCGGCACAGTGGCTACCCGGGTGGCCTGCACTCGGTTTCCTACGCCGAGCTGATGGCCAAGAGCCCTGAGCGGGTCATCGAGAAGGCAGTCAAGGGCATGCTCCCCAAGAACGCTCTCGGCCGTCAGATGCTCCGCAAGCTGAAGGTGTACGCGGGCCCAGAGCACCCGCACAAGGCGCAGCAGCCGGTGCCGTTCGAGATTACGCAGGTCGAGCAGCAGGCCAGCGCCAGGTAACGTCAGACCAAGGCAAGACTCAAGCGGGAAGTACGAGGAAGACAACGTGGCCGAGTCCACCGAGACGCTGGAAGCCGGAGCAGAGGCCGAGGCGCCCGAGGAGCACCTGTCGGAGTACACGACCTCGACCGGTGACACTGCCCAGCCGAAGGCGGCCGTGCGCAAGCCGGTGGTGACCGGTAACGCGCTGGGAACTGGCCGCCGCAAGGAGGCCATTGCACGGGTCCGGATTCAGCCCGGTACCGGCCAGTGGAAGATCAACGACAAGTCGCTTGAGGTGTACTTCCCCAACAAGGTGCACCAGCAGCTGATCAGCGAGCCCCTCGTTGCGCTGGGGGCTGAGGACCAGTTCGACGTGATTGCGCGGATCGTCGGCGGCGGTGTCAGCGGTCAGGCGGGCGCACTGCGCCTCGGCATCGCGAGGGCACTCACCCTCGTCGACCCGGAGAGCCGTCCGACGCTGAAGCGCGCTGGCTTCCTGACCAGGGACGCGCGAGTGACAGAGCGCAAGAAGGCCGGCCTGAAGAAGGCTCGCAAGGCTCCGCAGTACTCCAAGCGCTAGCCGGGCCGGCCGGCTCGGCACGGAGGATCCTGGCGGACTATGGGCCAGCTTTTCGGCACGGACGGCGTCAGGGGCGTCGCAGGACGCGAGCTCACCGCTGGGCTGGCGATGGCTCTCGCGGCGGCAGCAGCCAACGTGCTGGGCGCGTCTCAGCCTGCTCACGGCACCGCAGGGTCGCGGCAGCGCCCGTTCGCAGTGGTCGGCCGGGACCCGCGTGCGTCGGGTGAGTTCCTGGAAGCGGCGGTAGTCGCAGGCCTGGCGGCAAGCGGGGTGGATGTCGTCCGGCTAGGAGTTATCCCCACACCAGCTGTAGCGCACCTCACCGCTGCCCTCGGTGCCGAGTTCGGCGTGATGCTCTCGGCGAGCCACAACCCGGCGCCCGACAACGGCATCAAGTTCTTCGCCCGTGGCGGCGTGAAGCTTCCCGACGCGGTTGAGGACGAGATAGAGGCCCGGCTGGCCGGGCGGAACGGCCAGGTACTTGAGGGCGGCCGACTGCTCAGCGAAGGCCTGGGCCGCGCGGCGATGGCCAGGCAGGACCTGGTTGGTCAGGGTCCAGCCGGAGTTCCGGCAGCCGGCTTCGGCCGGGTTACCGATGCACCTGGGCAGGGCGAGCGCTACATTGCGCACCTGCTGAGCACGGTGGAAAGCAGGCCTGGTGCGCCCGGCGAGCCACTGGCGGGATTGCGGGTCGTGGTGGACTGCGCACATGGCGCGGCGTCGCGCTATGCGCCCGACCTGCTGCGCCGGGCGGGCGCCGAGGTCATCGCGATCGGCGCCGATCCGGACGGGCTTAACATCAATGCCGGCTGCGGCTCGACGAGCCTGCAAGCGCTGTCAGCTGCGGTTGCCGCAGCCGGCGCCGATGCCGGCATCGCACACGATGGCGACGCAGATCGGTGCCTGGCAGTCGACGCAGCCGGCCGCGTGGTCGATGGCGACCAGATCCTTGCCGTGCTGGCGATCGCGCTCAAGGCGGAGGGTCGGCTGGCGGGCGACACCGTCGTCGCGACGGTGATGTCCAACCTCGGCTTCAGGCATGCCATGCGGGCCGCGGGCATCGAGGTTGTCCAGACGCCGGTCGGAGACCGGAACCTGATCGCCGCCATGCTGGACGGCAAGTTCGTGCTGGGCGGCGAGCAGTCGGGCCACATCATCATGCTCGATCATGCGACCACCGGGGACGGGATGCTGACCGGGCTGCACCTGCTGGCCGAGGTGGCCAGGCAGCACCGGCCGCTCGCCGACCTCGTCAGCGTGATGACCAGGTACCCGCAGGTCCTGATCAACGTGCCAGGCGTCGACAAGGCGCTGGTGATGTCCGCCCCGTCGCTGACCGACGCGGTGGCTCGGGCTGAGGCCGAACTAGGCGACACCGGCCGGGTTCTCGTCCGCCCGAGCGGAACCGAGCCGGCAGTCCGGGTGATGGTTGAGGCGCAGGACGCTGGCCAGGCCGAAAGGCTAGCCACTCGGCTAGCCGACGCCATCGAGGAACTGGGCTAGGCGGCCGGCGCAGCCGAATAACCGGACTGGCCGCTGATGCCCCATCGGCATGCTGACATGACGCCAATCCCCGGCTGTTGCCGTGCAGCGTGGCAGGCTAGCGCCATGATCGTGGGCATCGGTTTGGACCTGGCCGAGATCTCCCGGCTTGAGCAAGCCCTCGATCGGACGCCCGCGCTCGCGGCGCGCCTGTTCGCTGAGAGCGAACGTGGGCGGCCGGTGCGATCGCTGGCTGCCTGTTTCGCGGCTAAGGAAGCAGTTGCCAAGGCTCTAGGCGCGCCGCCCGGGCTGCTGTGGACCGACGCCGTTGTCGAGCACGACGAACGTGGCAAGCCGGTACTGCAGATCAGCGGCACCGTCGCGGCTGCCGCCGCGAGCCTGGGGATCACTACCTGGCACCTGTCGATCAGCCATGACGCCGGCCTGAGCATTGCCGTGGTGGTTGCTGAGCGATGAAGCGGGCACATTCCGTGCGCTGCCGTCTAGTCGCCCGCCGGGCGGCCCTGGCGGAATGGCGCAGATAGCGGGAGCTGAGCGATGAGGACTGCGCACACTGTCGCGGCCGTGCGGGCCGCTGAGCAGGCGCTGATGGCGAAGCTGCCGGACGGAACACTGATGCAGCGGGCCGCCGCCGCGCTGGCTTCCGTCTGTGCGAGCCTGCTCGGCGAGGTATACGGCGCGCGGGTCGTGGTCCTGGCGGGCAGCGGCGATAACGGCGGCGACGCGCTATATGCCGCAGCTCGCCTGGCGGGCCGCAGCGCCGAGGTCACTGCCATAGCGGCGGGGGCGAAGTTGCACGAGGCGGCGGCGGCCGAGCTCGTGGCGCGGGGAGGTCGGCTTACTGCGGCCAGCGGTGACAGTCCGATCGGCGACGACAGGGCAGCCGCCGAAGGAAGTGCGGCCTCCGGTCACCGGGCAGCAGCCGGCAATCAGGTCGCGGCCGCCGCCCGCCGCACGATCGCCAGCGCCGACCTGATCATCGATGGCCTGACCGGGATCGGTGGTCATGGCGGCCTGCGTGAGCCAGCGGCCACCCTCGCGGCGCTGGCGGCCGCCGCCCGCGACGAGGGCGCCCTGGTGGTGGCGGTCGATCTGCCCAGTGGAATCGACGCGGACACCGGCCAGGTGTCCGGGGCGGCCGTCCACGCCGACGTCACCGTCACGTTCGGCACGCTCAAGCCGGGTCTGCTCATCGACCCCGGGGCCAGCCTGGCTGGCCCGGCTGAGCTGATCGACATCGGGCTGGAGGAGTACCTGGTCGAGCCGACCGTTATCTCGCTCCAGGCGGCAGACGTCGCCGCCATCCTGCCGCGTCCGGCGGCCGAGTCTGATAAGTACCGCCGCGGGGTGCTCGGGCTGGTGGCCGGCAGTGATCAGTACACCGGCGCGGCGGTCCTGTCCTGCGGGGGCGCAATCCACGGCGGTGCCGGAATGGTCCGGTTCGTGTCGGCCGCCGTCGCGGTCGACGTGGTCCGGCAGCGCTGGCCGGAAGCGGTGCTGACGACGTATGACCCGGACCGGCCCGGGCAGGCGATCGAGACTGCTGGCCGGGTGCAGGCCTGGGCCGTCGGGCCTGGCATCGGCACCGGGCCGCAGGCGGAGGCCCTGCTGGCCGCAGCCCTGGCTAGCGACGTGCCGGTGCTAGTCGACGCTGACGGCCTCACCGTGCTGGCGGCGCATCGCGACCTGCTGGGCCGGGCGGCGCCCGTGCTGATCACTCCGCATGCGGGCGAGCTAGCCAGGCTGCTATCCGCCGACCGAGCCGACATCGAGGCGCGCCGCCTGCATTACGCGCGCGCTGCTGCGGCCGAGCTTGGCGTGACCGTACTGCTAAAGGGATCGACCACGGTTATCGCCGAGCCGGACGGCCATCAGCCAGTCCTGGTGAACTCGACCGGCACGCCCTGGCTGGCCACCGCCGGGTCCGGCGACGTGCTGTCCGGGCTTGCCGGCTCGCTGCTCGCCCAGGGCGTCGACGCTCCGCAGGCCGCCGCAGCAGCCGCGTACCTGCATGGCATGGCGGGCCGCCTGGCTGCCCGCGATGCCCCGATTGGCGCCAGCGACCTGCTCGGCGCGATCCCTGCCGCTATTCGTGTGGTTACCAGCGACAACCCTTAACGACGGGAACGGGGCGGCCCGGCTCACGGCCGCCCGCCAGGCTAGTCAGTTCTCCGCTCGGCCCCCGAGGTACCTGGCGAGGAACTTGTCGGCGGCAGCGAAGAACTTCAGCCGGTTCTCCGGCTTGGCGAAGCCGTGACCTTCGTCCTCGAACAGCATGTAGTCGTGCTCGATGCCAGCGTTCTGCAGCGCGGCGACAATCTGCTCGGACTCGGCCTGCTTGACGCGCGGGTCGTTCGCCCCCTGGGCGATCAGCAACGGGATCCTGATCCGGTCGACGGCTGACAGCGGTGACCGGGACCACAGGAAGTCCCTGTCCTTCGCCGGGTCGCCGACGCGGGTGTGGAACTGGGCGATCATCGGAGCCCAGTACGGCGGAATGGTCTCGATCAGCGTGATCAGGTTAGAAGGGCCGACAATGTCGACGCCGCAGCAGTACAGATCCGGTGTGAACGCGGCCCCGGCCAGGGTCGCATAGCCGCCGTACGAGCCGCCCATGATCGCGACCTTCGCCGGGTCGGTCCAGCCCTGGCTGATCACGTGGGCAACGGCATCGCTGAGGTCATCCTGCATCCTGGCGCCCCACTCCCGATTCCCCGCGTTGAGAAACGCCTTGCCGTAGCCGGCCGAGCCGCGGAAGTTGACCTGGACGCACAGGTAGCCGCGATTGGCGAGCCATTGCGCCTGGGGGTCGAAGCCCCAGGTGTCGCGCGCCCACGGCCCGCCGTGCGCGAGCAGCACCGTCGGCAAGTCCGCCCGCTCCTGCCCGGGCGGGAACGTTAGGTAACCGTGCACTGTCAGCCCGTCACGGGCCTGATACGAGAACGCCTCCATCGGCGCCAGGTCGTACTTCGAAAGATCTGGCTTGTGCTCGAACAGGAAGCTGCCTATGCCAGTGACGGTGTCATAGGCGAAGTACGAGACCGGTCCGGCGTCGTTAGTGAAGGCTACGAGCCACACCCGGTCATCGTCATCAGCATCAGGGAACACCGGGTCGCCGGGGTGCAGAGCGCGGATCCGGGTCAGGTGCCCGGCCACCGACGGGTCCAGCACACGGTACTCCGACCTGGCCTTGGTGAACGTGACGATCTGCGGTTCGCGGGTGTCCGGGTCGATCCTGACGTCGCTGACATCTGCCTCAGGGTCCTCAGCCAGCACCTCGGTGCCGCCGCTCGTCACATCGAGCCAGATCAGCCTGGCAGCCTGCGCGTCCACCGACGAGATCATGAGCAGCGAGCGGCCATCGGCGCTGAACGCGATCGGGCCCGTAGTCAGTGAGTCGTCGGCCGGGACCGTCAGTAGCGAGCGCCAGTCGCCACCGGTGCCGTCCCTGACGAGCAGGTCCATCGAGCCATCTGGGTGCGGCTGAAGTGCGGCCCGGATCACCATCTCGCGGTCGGCGATCGTGACGAGGAATCCGGGGTTCTCGAACTCCTTAGTCAGCTCGCCGGTCTTCAGGTCCAGCCGGTAGACGTCGTGCAGCTGCTGGTTGTCCTTGTTCAGCCCGACCAGGATCTGGTCGGGGAACTCCCGCTCGCTGGCAATCAGCCGGGCCTGCACGCCTTCGAACGGCGTGAGGTCCCGCCGCTCCATCGTCCCCAGGTCAACATCATGCAGCCGCCAGTTCTCGTCACCGCCAGTGTCCTGCACGTAGAGCACGTGCGTGCCGTCGTGCGCCCAGGCGAACTGCCGGATGCCGCGGTCGGTGTCGTCGGTGATGACGCGCGCTGCGTCCCAGCTGACGCCGTCCTGCGTGCTGATCGGAGCGAGCCAGACGTTCAGCACACCGTTATGAGGAGCGATCCAGGCGAGCTGGGTGCCGTCAGGTGACAGGCGCGGGCTCACGCGCTCCGGGTTGCCGAACAGGACGGTAAGGGGGATAAGTTCTGCCATGCCGACTGCCTATCACGTCGGCGGGGCAATGTGCGAGCTGGGCGACTGGCGAGCGTGGCCGGTGCGATCGTCGAGGCGGGTGAACGGCAGGAATAGCCGGTCGACCTGGTCGGCCTGGGCGGCTGCACCAGTCGGGCGTGGGCGCAGCGGGCCAACTCGGTCCGCTGGCCTGGCACACTGGTCTGTCATGGACGGGCACCCGGAGGCTGTCGTGGACCTGGACGCGATCCAGGCCAACGTGACCGCGTTGTGTCGGCATGTCGGCTCTGCCCAGGTGATGGCAGTGGTCAAGTCCGACGGCTACGGCCACGGCATAGTGGCTTCGGCCCGAGCCTCTCTGGCGGGCGGCGCGACCTGGCTCGGGGTCGTGCACGTGACCGATGCGATCACGCTGCGCAAGGCCGGGATCACCGTACCGCTGCTGAGCCTGCACGGGAGCCCTGACTCCCCGCACGCCGAAGCGATCCGGAATGACATCGACCTGACAGTCGGCACAACCGCGCTCATCGACCAGATCGCGCTCGCAGCCGAGGGCGTTGGCAAGCCGGCCCGCCTGCATCTAGAGGCCGATACGGGAATGAGCAGGGGCGGTGCGATCCCCGCTGACTGGCCAGGCCTTGTGCAGGCGGCCCTGGCGGCGGAGGCGGCGGGCCGGGTACGTGTCGTCGGCTTGTGGTCGCATTTCGCCTGCGCTGACATACCGGGACACCCGGCGATCGGGCAGCAGCTGGAAGCATTCCGCGCCGCTGTCGCGGCGGCCGAGAAGGCCGGGGCCAGGCCGGAGGTCCGACACATGGCCAACGGCCCGGCGACCCTGACGCTGCCTGAGTCCTACTTTGACCTCGTCCGCCCAGGCGGCGCAGTCTTCGGTCTGTCCACGGTGCCCGGCGGAGCGCCGGGCTGGCTCCGTCCGGCGATGACCCTGCGTGCGAGGCTCATCCAGGTCAAGCGGGTACCGGCAGGCACGCCAGTGTCGTACGCCCACCGGTACGTCACCGACCACCCGACTACCCTCGGTGTGCTGCCTCTCGGCTACAACGAGGGGATCCCGCGGCACGCTACCAACACGGCGGGAATGCTCTTCACCCGCGGGCGACGGGTGTCTATCGCCGGCACCGTCAACCTGAACCACATCGTGCTGGACCTCGGCGACGAGCCGTCGGAGGCTGGCGACGAGGTTATAGTCTTCGGGCCCGGCGATCACGGCGAGCCGACAGCTCAGGAGTGGGCAGAGCGGCTTGGCACGCTGGCATATGAGATTGTGACCCGGTTTACGGGGAAGGTCCCGAGAACTTACTCTGGGGTAGCTGCGGCCGAGGAAGGTGCCTCGGCTCCGGGCATGGCCGCGGCCGGGTCCGGGGATGTAGCGGCGCCAGCCGCAGACAGGAGTACTGATGGCAGCCAGGTGGCGGCGGCTTTCTAGCGTCGCTGGGCTGGCTACCGGGATTGTTGCGGCCTCGGCGGGGGCGGTCATCGCCGCCGAGAAGGTGGCGGTTGGCCGGATCAGGCTTCGGCCCGATCCAGCCAAAGACGAGCCATTCGGCCAGTTGCGCGGCCGCGTCGTCGAGGTAATGGCGGACGACGGTGTGCCGCTCCACGTCGAGGTGTGCGGACTCGACGATCCGCCGCTGACCATCGTGTTCTGCCACGGTTACACGCTCAGCCTGGAGACCTGGCACTACCAGCAACGGGATCTGGCCTCGGAGGCCCGCCTCGTGCTCTGGGACCAGCGCAGCCACGGCAGGTCCGGCCGCAGTGACCCGGCACACATCAGCATCGACCAGCTCGGCCGCGATCTGGCCGCGGTGCTGACGGCGACCGCGCCAGGTCCTGGGCCGGTGGTCCTCGTGGGCCACTCTATGGGCGGCATGACGATCATGGCGCTCGCGCAGCAGCACCCGGAGCTGTTCGGCAGCAAGGTTGTCGGCGTCTGCCTGATCTCGACCGCCGCCCACCTGCCCGACGCGAATGGGTGGCTGCCGGTGCCGCTGCGCCCAGTGGCCCGCCTGGCCGGCCCCGCGGTGCTGCGCGGATCAGCGAGCGGCCGCCGCGCCGAGCTGACCGAGTGGATTCGCAGTAATGCCGGCGATCTGGCTTTCCTGTCGACCAGGTTCATCGCCTTCGGCGACCCAGATGTCAGCCCGGCCGTCGTCGACTTCCTCGAGCACGTGATCCGCGCCACCCCGATTGATGTCGTAGCTGACTTCTACGGGGCCCTGCTCGAGCACGACAAGCGCCTCGCGGTCGCGACGATCGGCAAGGTGCCCACCGTGGTACTCGCCGGAGCGCAGGACCGGCTGATCCCGGCGAAGCAGACGGCGGCGCTGGCTGCCGCGATTCCCGGTGCGTTCCTCGTCACGGTGCCCAACGCCGGGCATGTCTTGCAGCTGGAACGACCCGAGGTCGTCACCGAAGAGATCTCCGACCTGGTGGCGGTGGCGCTGGACGCAGTCATCCGGCAGCGGCCCGCGTGACCGGACCAGCCGGCCAGGGCCGCCCAGGGGAGCCCGGTGTTGACGAACTGGCGGCGGTGGCAACCGCTGAGCAGATGCGTACGCTCGGCCGCCGCCTGTCAGCCCTGCTGCGCGCAGGTGACCTAGTCGTGCTGTCCGGGCCGCTCGGCGCTGGCAAGACGACACTGGCCCAGGGGATCGGCGCGGGTCTCGGCGTCCGCGGCTCGGTAACCTCGCCGACGTTCGTGATCGCGCGAGTTCATCCGAGCCTGTCGTCCGGCCCGGACCTAGTGCACGCTGACGCTTATCGGCTCGGCAGTCGCGCCGAAGTGGACGACCTGGATCTGGACGGCGACCTGGCGACTGCCGTTACTGTGGTCGAGTGGGGCGAGGGAATGGTCGAGGACCTTGCGCCGAGTTATCTCTCCGTCCTCATCCGGGCCGATCAGGCAGCCAGTGGCGATGATGCCGAGGACGCGGATGTCCGCCGCAGCGTGCGGGTGCAGGGCTGGGGCGAGCGCTGGCACGGAGCGGCAGCCGCTGAGGGGGTCAGGCTGGCGCTGACCGGCCTGGCCTAGGCCGGCCCGCGGCCGCCGCCGGGCGCGTTCCGGATTGTCCTCCGCGCAGTAGTTCGCACTACTACACTGCGGGTGGATCCAGCCCGCCCCAACCCGTGGTCATTCGCGGTGCTATTCGCCCCGAGGAGGCGCTCCGTGGCTCAGCAGGGCTCTCCGCCGCATCGCTCATCGCGGCAGCTCGAGCCAGGCTACGCGGGCCGCCACGACCGATCTCCTCGACTGGACCGGCCCAGGCGCGGCGAGCGGGAGGACTTGAGAGGGTGGCAGGGAGCCGATCCGTTCGCGCCCGACACCGATACTGAACTGCCGTCCTGGGCCGGGCCTGACGATTACGAGCCCCGGCCGAACGCCGCGGGGCGGCGCGCCGCACCGTCCCGTCCGGACGACGAGGAGTACTACGACGCCCCTGACGGTTACCGGCACGCTGACAGCGACCACGGCGAACCATCTAGTGCCGTCGGCG
>Ga0335075_10005133_pt1 | contig 20364 bp, 22 predicted proteins | sample Lox_Sample_24_FD_206723 | JGI IMG/M metagenome (GOLD analysis project Ga0335075, IMG submission 206723) | Soil microbial communities from Loxahatchee National Wildlife Refuge, Florida, United States - Lox_Sample_2.4 | ecosystem: Environmental > Terrestrial > Soil > Wetlands | place: USA...
GGCATCGCGTGTCGCGGCCTCGCGGGACTTGTCCAGCACGAAGATGGGCACAACGCACGGCTTGAACCGGCCCGGCCGCCGCCATGGCGCCGCTTCAAAAAATCCCCCGCGAGTTGGCAGCCACCTCAACGAACCGATTTACTGTCAGGCCCGTCGCTTCGCTCCTCGCAATGACATCGAATGAGATTGCTTCGTCGGTTCGCTCCCCGCAATGACACCGAATGCGATCGCTACGTCGGTTCGCTCCTCGCAATGACACCGAATGGGATTGCTTCGCCGCTTCGCTCCTCGCAGTGACACCGAATGACAGCCTTCGCAATGACGACAGCTATCCCTTCGGCGGATGCGCGCGGATCGCCGCTTCGTTCACTTCGACGCCCCAGCCCGGTCCGTCGGGCAGGATCAGCTCGCCGTTTTCGATAACCGGCGTATTGACGAACAATTCGTCGCGCCATGCCACGCTGTCGATGTCGATCTCCATGACGCGGAAATTCGGGATCACCGCGCTGAACGCGGCACTGATGCCGGAGCAGAGGTGGGCGTAGTAATTGTGCGGTGCGCAGTTCACTTCGTAGGCTTCGGCCATGGCGGCGATCTTGATCGATTCAAGGAAGCCGTTCCAGATCACGTCGATGATCGCCACGTCCGCCGCATAGGCATCGAAGAACGGGCGGAACGCGCGGCGGCCGCACACCGATTCCAGCGAGGCGATCGGGCACGGCGCGGAACGGCGGATCAGTGCCAGCGATTGCGGGTCCCAGGTGTCGATCTCCAGCCAGGTCATGTCGAACGGCGCGACCGCCTTGGCGATCTGCAGATTGCCCTCGGTCTTGAAATGGTAGTTCACGTCGAGATGCAGGCCCATGTCCGGCCCCGCGCCCTGGCGGAAGGCCGACAACTGGTCCCGCACCGTCTGCAGGATTTTGCGGTCGACGTTGAGCTCCGGCCAGCCCGGCGTGCGGCCGAAGCCCGGGCCAAAACCCACAAGCCGGCCGTTTTCCATCGGCAGGATATTGGTCTTCAGCGCCTTGAAGCCGCGGCGCTTCACCTCGGCACCAAGCGCGGCGATGTCGTCGTAGGTGCGCAGTGGCGGTACGCCGACCAGTTCGTGGTTCCGCACGCGGTACGAGCCGCAATGCGACCAATAGACCGGGATCCGGCGGCGGATCGGGCCGCCGAACAATTCGTAGACCGGCACGCCCAGCGCCTTGCCCTTCACGTCGAGCAATGCGTTCTCGATCGCCGCGATGGCACGCGAATTGACACCGCCGGGCGCCTGCACCTGCCGCATCCACAGGGAAGAGGAAATCTGCTGCACCGGCCGCGGGTCCTGGCCGATCAGGGCTTCGGCCAGGCCATGGATCACGCCGGTCAGGCCGCGGCTGCCGTCGGCTTCGGTGTATTCGGACCAGCCGGTGATGCCATCGTCGGTGGTAATCTTGAGGAAAGAGAAGGTGCGCCAGCCGGCGTCGCAATGCAGGTCCTCGATGCGGGCAATCTTCATAGGGCGTTCTCCCTCCAGCGCGATACGCGGAGGGTGAAGGCGATCGGGGCGAGAGGCAACAGGTGGATGCGGGCGCAGACGCGGGCGCCGTGGATGCGGGCCTGGCGCGTGGCGACCGCATCACCCGCGGAACAAGTCCGCGGCATCGCTCACCCTCGGCGCTCCGCGGCTTGACCTCCCCTGCCGCAGGCGGGAGAGGTTTCGCCGCATGCCCACCGCCCTTCTCCCTTTTGTGCGCGCCATTGGCCAGATGGGCGATCGTACGTTCATTGGCGTCCTGCTGCGCTGCCTGGCCTGGTCCGCGGTTTGTTTCGTCGCCCTGCACATTTTTGCCGTCTGGGCGGTGGAGCGATTCGTGCACTGGCACGGTCTGCTGGGCTGGGGCGCAGGCTTGCTGGCCTCGATCGGCGCGTCGCTGCTGGCCGCGTGGTTGTTCCTGCCGCTCGCCGCGGTCATCGGCACGCTGTACTTCGACCGCATCGCCGCCGCGGTGGAGCGCCGTTACTACCCGACCCTGCCGCCGCCAGAGGGCGCCTCCATCCCCGCCCAACTCTGGGACGGCATCTGTCTCGGCACCCGCATCCTATTGCTCGACCTCCTCGCCCTGGTGCTGGCGCTGATCCTGCCCGGCATCGGCCTGCTGCTCGCCTGGGCCGTCGCGGCTTATGCGATCGGTCGTGGCCTGTTCGTCATGGTTGCGATGCGGCGGTTGCCGCGGCACGCGGCAAACACCGTTTATCGGGCCGCGCGGGGAATGATCTTTGCGTACGGCGGCCTGATGGCAGCCGCCGCGTACGTTCCTGTGCTCAATCTGTTCATTCCGATCCTGGGCACGGCGGCGATGGTGCATGTGCTCGATCTGGCATTGACACAGATTCGCCAGAGTGCATGGGGCTGATTGTGGATAACCGAAACAAGATCATTGTTGTTCATTGGGCGGAGCCGTGTTAGGGCGACGCCCGTCAGGAGTTGCCGAGTCCGTTAGCCATCCATGGGGTTCCCTTGTTCAAACGCCGCAGACCAGACGAGGTACCGAACGGGTCCGGTGCCACGTTGCCCGCCGGGATCGCTGCCGATTCCGGCACCGGGGATGCCGCCGAAACACAGACCGTCGTGCATCCTGCCACGCCATTAGGATCGCCGGTCTCGTCCGGCGACACCGGCCTGGGCGTGCCCCCATTCCGTCCCGCCCCACCGAAGGAGGCGCAATCAATGTCTCGCCCACCGCTCTCTCCGGCCGCCGCCGGCATTGCCACGCCGCCCGCCAGCGGCCCGCGTCCAACGCTGACGCCTTCCCCCGCGCGCCCCCGCGAACCGGGTGAGCGTCGTACGCTCGTCGTCGGGCGCGGCATCAGCGTGCAGGGCACGGTGCAGGACGCCGAGCGCCTGGTGGTGGAAGGCACCGTTGAAGCCACGATGATCCACGCGACCGAGCTTTCGATCGCGCCCGGCGGCGTGTTCAAGGGCGAGGTCGAGGTGGAGGAGGCGGAGATCGCCGGCACCATCGACGGGACGTTGACGGCGCGCGGGGCGTTGGTGATTCGCAGCACCGGGCGCGTGCTCGGCACAGCGCGTTGCCGCCGGCTGCAAGTGGAGGACGGCGGGCACATCACGGGCCGTATGGAAATGCTGACTGACGGCGCGAAGAGCGACCTGCCCCGGCCTGTGGCCGCCGAGTCGGCCGCGTAGCGGCGCGCTTTCCCACGGCATCATAGTTCTCTCGTCGTGGCCGGGCTTGACCCGGCCGTCTACCCTCGTAGATCGGGCGCGTTCGCTGTGATCGGCGTGGCGTGCCGCGTGCGTACGGCCGATTCGTCATCGGCCCCTGGATGCGCGGCGCGTCCGATTCGGGGGAAACATGACAAGATATGTCGGCGCCATCGACCAGGGCACCACCAGCAGCCGCTTCATCGTGTTCGATCGCGCCGGCAACACCGTCGCACAGGCCCAGCGTGAGCACCGGCAGATTTTTCCCCAGCCCGGCTGGGTGGAGCATGATCCGGCCGAACTGCGCGACCATACCCTTATCGTTGTAGCGCAGGCGCTGCAGGAGGCGGGGCTGACGCCGGGGGATCTGGCCGCGGTGGGGATTACCAATCAGCGCGAGACCACCCTGCTGTGGGATCGCGCGACGGGCGTGCCGGTCTACAATGCGCTGGTCTGGCAGGATACGCGGACCGACGCGCTGGTGACGGAATACGCCGGCCATGGCGGGCAGGACCGGTTTCGCGCGCAGACCGGGCTGCCGCTCGCCAGCTATTTCTCCGCGCTGAAGCTGCGCTGGCTGCTGGATCATGTGCCGCAGGCACGGGCGCGCGCGGAAGCCGGCGACCTGGCATTCGGCACCGTCGATAGCTGGCTGGTCTGGCACCTGACCGGAGAGCATGTCACCGACGTCACCAATGCCAGCCGCACGCAGTTGATGAATCTTGCGACCTTGCAATGGGATGACGCGCTGCTGTCCGCGTTCGGCATTCCCCGTGCGGTGCTGCCGCGGATCGTGCCGTCGTCGGCCGTATACGCCACCGCGCGCGCGCCGCTGGAAGGCGTGCCGGTGGCGGGAATTCTTGGCGACCAGCAGGCAGCGTTGCTTGGCCAGGCGTGCTGCGAGCCGGGCGAAGCTAAGAACACGTACGGCACGGGTTGTTTCCTGCTGATGCACACGGGCACCACGCCGCGGCCGTCGAGGCATGGGCTGGTGACGACGGTCGCGGCGCAGCTCGGGGATGCGCCCGCGTGCTATGCGCTGGAGGGATCGATCGCTGTCACAGGCGCTCTGGTGCAGTGGCTGCGGGACAATCTCGGTCTGATCCGGTCGTCGGCTGATGTGGAGGCGCTGGCTGCGTCGGTGCCGGACAATGGCGATGTCTATTTCGTGCCGGCGTTCTCCGGGCTGTACGCGCCGTATTGGCGCAGCGATGCGCGCGGGGTGATTGCCGGGCTGACGCGCTTCGCCGGCGCCGGGCATATCGCGCGCGCGGCGCTGGAGGCGAGCGCGTACCAGACGATGGATGTGGTGCGGGCGATGGAGCAGGACTCGGGGATTGCAATCAGGACGCTGCGGGTGGACGGCGGCATGGTGGCGAACGAGCTGCTGATGCAGTTCCAGGCCGACATGCTGAATGTGCCCGTGGCGCGGCCGCGCACGCTGGAGACGACCGCACTGGGTGCTGCGTATGCGGCCGGGCTGGCGGTGGGGTATTGGCAGGGACTCGACGATCTGCGCGCGAACTGGGCGGTGACGAAGACGTGGGCGCCGTCGATGGCGGAGGGGCGGCGTGACGCGTTGGCCGTGGGGTGGCGGAAGGCGGTGGAAAGGTCGTTCGGGTGGCAGCAAAACCTCTCCCGCGAAGTGGGAGAGGTCGAGACGCGAAGCGTCGAGGGTGAGGGTGATCGGGCCGGTAGGTAGAAAGCGGCGTGCCGTCCCGATCACACTCACCCTCGGTGCTGCGCACCTCGACCTCTCCCACTTCGTGGGAGAGGTTTGTTACATCCCGACCGAATATCCTCCATCCACCGGGATCGCCGCGCCGGTCACGAAATCCGATGCGGCGCTGGCGAGGAATGCCGCCACCCCTGCCATATCCGCCGTTGTGCCCCAACGCGCGGCCGGCGTGCGCGCCTCCACCCGCTCATGCAGCCCGGTCACCTGCTGGCGGGCGCGACGCGTCAGGTCCGTATCGATCCAGCCGGGGAGTACGGCATTCACCTGGATGTTCTCGTTCGCCCAGGCTGTGGCGAGCGCGCGCGTCAACTGCACGATGCCGCCTTTGCTGGACGCATAGGGCGCGGCATAGGGCGCGCCGAACAATGACATCATCGAACCGATATTGATGACCTTGCCACCGCCGGCACGCTTCATCGCATGATAAGCGGCCTGCGAGAGCAGGAAGGCGCCGGTGAGGTTGGTGTCTAGTACTTCGTGCCACTGGGCTTCGGTATAGTCCTGCGGCATCTTGCGGATCGCGGTGCCCGCGTTGTTGACCAGGATATCGAGCCGGCCGAACTGCGCCTCGGTGTCCGCCACCAGCTTTTCGCATGCGGCTTTTTTCGTCACATCGGCCGGCAGGAACGCGGCCTTCACGCCATGCGCCCGCAAGGCTTCCAGCGCAACGCGGGCCTTCTCGGCGTTGCGGCCGGAAATGGCAATGGCGGCGCCGCAGGACGCCATGCCTTCCGCCATGCCGAGGCCGATGCCGCCGTTGCCACCGGTGACGAGCGCAACCTTGCCGTTGAGATCGAACAAATTCATGGCTGGAGAGTCTCCCAAACTGTCGATGCCAGGCGCGGTGTTGCTCCGCATACCGTTGCGGAGCACGCGGAGCCCAAGGCGATCCTGCAGCAAGATTGCTTCAGCACTAACCACTGCGCAATGACACGCCGGGCGTGAACCGTGAGACGCAGGTGCTGCCACCCATTCCTCATTGCGAGGAGCATGGCGACGAAGCAATCTCGATCGAAACGGCGGACGGACGGTCCGGGTATTGCTCGGAACGAGATTGCTACGTCGCTATGCTCCTCGCAATGACATCGACTCGCAATGACATCGACCGCGTGACTCGCGTAATCTGCCTTGACCTGTTCGTTTCGTGCAACCGCATCGAACCACCCGGTCCGAGCATCAATCGCACACCCCCAATCGGCGTAATCGCGATTCTCGCCTAACCCGCCGCGTTCCCCATAGCAGCCGCGGCCCGGCGATGCAGCTCATCGGGCGGCACGTCTTCGATTCGCGTTGCGATCCACCACTCGTTGCCGCAGGGATCGATTACGCTGCCGCTGCGGTCGCCATAGAACTGGTCCTGCGGCGCCTGCCCCGCGGTTGCGCCGGCCGCCACGGCGCGCTGCCACGTGGCGTCGGCATCAGGCGCATAGAGGTACAACATGCACGTCCGCGCCTTGTGGCCGTCGCGCGCCTCGCCCAGCATCACCACCGAATCGCCGATCCGCATTTCCGCATGCGCGATGCGGTTGTTCGGCGCCGCGAGGCGTTCGGTCTCGCGCGCATCGAATGCGCCGGCCAGGAATTCGATCAATCGATCCGCATCAGGAACGACAAGGTAAGGCATGACGGCATGGTAGCCGTCCGGCTGGGGCTTCACTGCCATGACACAGTCTCCGTTACGATCACGTCGCGAGTACCGCGGCGCAGCACTCCGGACGTATCGGCCTTGGCTGCCTGTGGCAATGCGGCGCGAATTAACCCTCGGTGAGCAGGCGCGGACGAGGCCGCAGCTCCACGCTGCGATAAAGCCGAGCCAGGCTCAGCGTCACCGCCAGGCGGGCCAGTGGCACCTCAGCCTCCAGCGACCGGTGGCGTCTGCTGTGCCAGGAACGATCATCCGCGCGCGCCCATGCCAGCACATCCACGACGCGGGGCGCGACGAGAAGGATATAGTCCAGTTCTGGCATGTGCTGGTACTCGTCGACCTTGACGTACTGATCGGTGTCTTCGGTCGATTCCGATAGCACTTCGATAACAAGACGCGGACGATCCGATACCATCGCGTCCTCGTCGAATGGCGGACAGTACACCGCGACGTCGGGGCGGCGCAAATTGCCCGTTGGTACGCGGACGGCGATATCGGCGGTGAAAGGCCGGCACGGGCTGTCGATCCGCTCCAGCGCATCAAGCAAGGCGCCCGTGGCATTGATCACAACCCGGTCGTGCCGGAACCGCGCGCCGGTCATCGCCCGCGGCACGCCGTCAACCAACTCGTAGCGCCGCTCCTGATGGCGCTGCCATTGCAGGAACTCCGCCTCCGTCATCCGCGATATCGCGCGTTCCGACATGTGCCCCTCCGAAGGCGACGGTCGTACTGTAGGGCCTGCGGCAGCGCGATGCCACCGCCGCGTCTCTATGGCCGCTCCCGCATGACTGCTTGTTTTGCTGGCCCCGCCACGCACCAACGGGCAAAACTGCCGTCTATGCGCCGTCTCGTCCCGCTGCTTCTGCTCTTTTTCGCTCTTGCCGGCTGCACCGCGCCGCCGTCCAACTGCGACCTGGTGGCGCTCGCCTCCATGCCGCTCGAGATCCACAACAACCTGATGTTCGTAATCGCCGGCATTGGCGGCCGGCCGGTGCGCCTGCTGGTGGATACCGGCGCTGAACGCAGCGAGCTGACGGAAGCGGCCGCCGCGCGGCTTGGCCTGCGGCACGACCCGCATCACATGACGCGCAGCTTCGGGATTGGCGGGTCCAGCGCAAACTGGGACGTGGACATTCCCGGCCTTACGCTGGGCCGGACCGATTTTCCGGTGCCACGCCTCGCCGTCGGCAATTTCAGCGTCGACCGCATCGGCGGTGCGCCGGCGGACGGCTTGCTCGGCGCCGACGTCCTGCTCGCCTTCGATTTGGACATCGACCAACCGGACCATCGCCTGACGTTGTACCGCGTGCGCACATGCAGCTATTTGAGGCCGCCGTGGGAGGAGCCCTCGTTTGAGATCACAGGCGTCGAAGCACGGCGCGACCGTCTGCTGGTGCCGGTCAAATTAGACGGCGTCGCCGGAATGATGGTGCTGGATACCGGCGCGCAGGCGACCACGATCGGCATGGCGATGGCGCATAGGCTTGGCCTGACCGCGCCATTACTGGCCAATGACCGCGTCATCATAGCGCACGGTGCCTCGCCGCAGCCGGTGGACGTGCACCTGCACCGGTTCCAGGAGCTGGCGGTCGGCGATGCGCGCATCGAATCGCCAACGCTCGCGGTGGCGCCGCAGGATCCGGCAATGGGCGACGGCTTGCTGGGGGGCGATTTCCTGCACAGGCGCCGCATCTGGCTTTCGTTTCCCACGCGGCGATTGTTTGTCAGCATGGCAGGCGGGTCGCGACTTGCAACGATCCGCTAGCGCCGTGGCCGGCGGATTTACGCCCCCGCAATATCTGGCGTAGGCTTCAGGGCAAACGCCAACAGGAGTGTCCAAGGCATGAGCAACGGTCCCGAAACGTGCCTGACCGGCATGAAGGTTCTCGACCTGACGCAGTTCGAGGCTGGCCCGTCCTGCACCGAGGCGCTCGCGTGGATGGGCGCCGAGGTGGTGAAGATCGAGAACCCCAAGGTGGGCGATCCGGGCCGCACCGCCGGCGGCAAGCCGGGGCAGGACGCGTATTATTTCCTGCAATACAATGCCAACAAGAAGTCGGTCGGGATCAACCTGAAAGAGCCGCGCGGCGTCGAGCTGGTGAAGCAGATGGCAAAGCGGGCCGACGTGTTCTGCGAGAATTTCGCCCCGGGCGCGATCGAGCGGCTGGGACTCGGCGCAGACGTGATCCGCGGCATCAACCCCGGCATCATCTACTGCCAGACCAAGGGCTTCGGCGAAGGCAGCCCATTCGAGAAGAACCTGGCGTTCGACATGATCGCGCAGGCCGCCGGCGGGCTGATGAGCATCACCGGCGAGGAAGACGGCCCGCCCTGCAAGCCCGGCGCGACGATCGGCGATACCGGCACCGGCATGCTGATGGCGATCACCGTGCTGGGCGCCTATGTGCGCAAGCTGCGCACGGGGCAGGGCGAGCATTTGCAGCTCGCGATGCAGGATTCGATCCTGCACTATATCCGCAACTCGTTCACCTACATGGAACGCACCGGCAAGCCGGCGCCGCGCGCGGGTTCGAAGACGGTGGGCGGCGGCAATCCGCCGATCGGCGTGTATCCGTGCAAGGGCGGCGGACCGAACGACTATGTCTACATCTACACCAGCCGCGCCAATCCGGAGCATTGGACCCGCCTGCTGAAGGTGATGGGGCGGGAGGATTTGATCGGCGATCCGAACTACTCCACGCCCGAGGCGCGCACGGAACATCGCGAGGAGGTGGATGCGATCGTCGCCAACTGGACCCGCCAGCACGACAAGCATGAGGCGATGCGGCTGGTGGGTGACGCGACGATCCCCGCCGGCGCGGTGATGGATACGATGGAGCTGGCGAACGACAAGACGTTCGAAACCCGCGGCATCCGCCAGACGATGCAGCACCCAGCCATCGGGCCGTACACGATGAGCGGCTGGCCGGTGCGCTTCTCCGGCCGCACGCCGCCGATCTCGGCGGCTCCGCTGCTGGGGGAACATAGCGACGAGGTGCTGGCGGCGTGGCTGGGGCTGGATGCCGATGCGCTGGGGACGCTGCGGCGGGATGCGGTGATCGGGGGGAGGTGAGATTGGATCGCGCTCGCCGTATGTGACCCGCGCGAGCGATCTGCCGTCGAACGCCGCGCCGGAACTGCGGCGCGGCTGGTTCATGTTTGGGGGCGATCGCGCGAGAGTCCCGGCGCGGGGTGGCAGCGGAGAGTTGCGCTCGTGGTGCGGGAGGCTGGGCCGTAGCGTGTCATGCGAGGCGCGACGCGACGAAGGTCGTGCGGGCGCACGGACAGTCCGGGGGATTCCCCGAACGAGATTGCTTCGGCGCTTCGCGCCTCGCAATGACATTCGCAATGACATTCGCAATGACACTAGGCGACATGACACTGGGCGACATGACACCGGGCGCGTGGCTCGCGCTCTTCCGTGGCGGATAATAGCGCGGGCTATTCATCCGCTGGCCGCTTTACTCCGCCGCAGCTACCCGCGGCTCCCCAGCCCGGCCGCGATGCCCGCTCAGTTCCGCCCCCGCGGCCGGATCGAGCCGCAGGCTCAGCAATGGCGCCAGCATGGAAATTCCCGACACCACCAGGAACGCGACGGAGAAGTCCGACAGCAACGGCGCCGCATGCCCTTGCACGCGGATCGACGCCGCCAGCACCGCGGCCGAAATGGCGATCCCCAGCGTCAGCGACATCTGCTGGAACGTCGTATAGAAACTCGTGGCAGTGCTCATTTGCGGCCGCGGCACGTCGGCATAGGCGATCGTGTTGTACGCCATGAACTGCAGCGACTGGAAGAAGCCGTTCGCCAGCAGGATCGCGTAGATCGCGACCAGCGGCCAGCCCGGCCGGAATGCCGCCGTCGCCGCCAATAGCAGAGTCGCGATCATCCCAATCCAGGACAGCACCGCGCGGAATCCCAGTCGCCGCAGAATCCCAGGCGCCACCGTCCGCATCGCCAGCGACCCGACCGAACTGGTGAACGTGATCAGCCCGCTATGCAGCGCCGACAGCCCGAATCCAAGCTGCAGCATCATCGGCAACAGGAACGGCATCGCGCCGACCGCAATGCGCGACAGCGACCCGCAGATCACCGAGAACCGGAACGTCGGAATCCGCATCATGCGGAAATCCAGCATCGGCTGCGGACAACGCCGCGCATGCAGCGCGTAGCACAGGGCCGACGCGACCCCCAGCACCACCAATCCGAAAATCACCAGGCCCGAGCCGATACCGCGGCTCGCCATCTCGATCCCGAACATCAGCGAGGCCAGCGCGGTGCCCGCCAGCACCAGTCCGCGCAGGTCGAACGGCGTGCGCACCGGCTCGCGCATCTCCTCGATATAGCGCGTCACCAGGATGATGCCGGCGATGCCGATCGGCACGTTGATGTAGAAGATCCAGTGCCAGGACAGATACGTGACCAGGAACCCGCCGATCGGCGGCCCGACAATCGGCCCGATCGTCGCCGGGATCATCAGCCAGGCCATGGCGGTGACCAGATCGGATTTCGACACCGCCCGCAGCATCACCAGCCGCCCCACCGGCGACATCATCGCCCCGCCCGCGCCTTGCAGCATGCGGGCCGCCACCAGGAACGCCAATGTCGGCGCCTGAGCGCAGAGAATCGAGCCCAGCGTGAACATGCCGATCGCGGTGCGGAACACGGTACGCGATCCGAATCGATCGGCGAACCGGCCGCTGGCCGGAATGAACATCGCGAGCGTGAGCAGATAGGATGTCAGCGCCACGTTCATGTGCAGCGGATCGGCGTGGAAGCTCTTGGCCATGGTCGGCAGCGCGGTGGCGAGCACGGTGCCGTCCAATTGCTCCATGAACATCGCGCTGGCGACGATGAGCGACACGGTGCGGGCGCTCACGCGCCTGGCTGGTTCGGGGGTGATGGGTGGGGACATCGGAAAGATGATCGTCGCGGCAACGAAGCGTCCTGGCCCAGCCTGCATAAACGCGCGCCGCTCGCACGGCAACCTGCGCGCATTGCAGGTCAGGGAACCTGATCGATCACCCGACCGCGCGTGGTCTGCAGCGCTTCGGACTCATCAGGCTGGTCGACCACCTGGCTGGACCCGGTATAGACGAAGGCCCGATCGTCCCCGATCGATACCGATTTGACCGACGAATCGCTGGTGATCCTGACTTGCACGCGCGTACAGGCTTGCAGCGAGGGAATTACCACCGGGAACGTCGTCTCCAGGCGCAGTTGCCACCGGTCGGCGGTGAACGCCGCCAGCGGATCGTCGGCTCGGCCGTTGTCCCGGAACAGGGAGCCGGCCGGGATGAGCAAGTTGCCGTCGGTCTCGGCAGTGCCAAGCCCACGGCAGACTTCGAACGTTGCCGCACGCGCGGATGCCGCGAGCAATAGCCAGGCGGCGAAAGCCACGACGGCACGGCGAATGCCGGCGTGGCCCAGCGTAGCTGCGGCGGATCCGGTGCGCATGGCCAGGCGTCCGGGTGCCGCAGCCTGCAAGCCGCTACTGCGTGATATGCACGGTATAGCCATTCGCATTCGCCGTCGTCGTGGCATTAAGATACGCTCCCGGACTGTTCTGGGTCACGATCACGCCGGCACCGCCCGTCAGGCTGCTCCCCATCGTATAGGTGCCGCCGCTGATGCTGAGGTTGGCGGTCGCCCCGTCGGCCAACGCCGTCTGCGTGACGTTGACCACCGCCGCCGCGGAGGAGGCCCCCACGACATTGCTCAGGTTGATGTTAGCCGACGAGTTGTTCGCCGCGCTGGCCAGCGTGTAGTTGACCGTGCTGCCGGCATCGACCGTCATCGCCGCGCTTTGCGTTCCGCTCGCGGTCAGCCCCATGGTCAGGGTATTGCTGTCGCCCGTGATGGACTGCGTGATCGTCTTGTCGCCGCCGCCGCTGGCCGTGTTGGCAACGGTATTCGAACTGCCGGTGATCGTCAGGCTGTGCGTGTACGAGGTCACGCCGGAAACGCTATTGCTCACCGTGTTGTCGTTGCCGGTGATGCCGTAACCGGTGCCGCCCTGGGTCAGGGTGATCCCCCCGGTGACCGACACGGTGTTGGTGACCGAGTTGCCGGTGCCGGTGATCCCCAGGTTATAGGTCAGCGCGGTGCCGTCGAGCGTGTCGGCGATCGTATTGGTGCCGACACCGTTGTTGACCACCGCGATCGTCACGCTCGGGTTGACCGGCGCGGTCGTGGCCCCGATCGTCAGCGAATGCGTGTTGTTGCCGCCGGTGTACGACGCAGAAATGGCGGCGGTGGTCGACGTCGCATCGGCCGTCAACGAGCCATACAGCTTGTTGGTGCCGCCTTGCTGGTTGATGCTGATCGATCGCCAGGGACCGGTCACCGGCAGCGCCGTCGAGCCGGCGGCGTTGCCGCTGACCTGGTTCGCAAGATTGGCATCATCCTGCGTGATCGCCAGCGTTTCCACCGACCCGGAGCTGCCCGCGTCGATCCGGATGTCGTTGATGTTGGCCCACGCCGGGGCGAGCATGCCAAGCAGCATTGTCGCGCCGACCAGAACTCGTTTCATGACCTTGTGTCCTTACGGTATCGGTGTTGCCATGCAGCCGGCGATTTTCGACGGGCAGTTGTCTGTTGAAGCCTGCTGTCATGCCCACCAGCCAGCGTGAATGCCGTTTTGGACCAGTCGGTCGAGGGCGGAATGAATGGCGGCGGACAGGGCAAGGCCGACCGGCTCATTGCCGGCGCCGCCAAGCTCCATCTCCACCACGGATGTCGAGAAGACCTGCGCGATATGCCCTCCTATTTTCAGTGACGTGACAGACTTGGTCGCGCTGGTTTCGCCGATGATCTCACCGGTCTGCACGGCGATGGCGCGGAGACTGAACGTGATAAGATCGGTGACCACCTCGCCGTCGCCGCCAATGCCGCCCAGCGCCAGGCCGCCCGTGAGCTGGCGGGTGGATCGGTCGTAGGCGACCACCTGCCCCACCAGCAGGACCTCGGCAACGCGAAGCGTGCTGAGCAGTCGCGGCGGGACGGCCGCCGGCGTCGCGACCGGCGCCTTCGACGCGACTTGCACGCCCTCCGCCGGCGTCCCGGTGCGGCGATTCGCACGGGGCCTCGTGGCGCCTGAGGGGGTCGTCGCCGCCGGCGGAGCTTGGGCCGCGGCCGCCGGTGGAGGTTGGGCCGCCGCCTGGCGGGGCGTGTTCAGCGCGAGGGTGGCAAGCTGCCGTTCGCGCAGCACCTCGTCCAGATGCTCTCGCTCGACCAGGTACACGTAGCCGGGACGCAGGGACAGAATGGCTTCCACGAGGTAAGGCGTGCAGTCCATCGGTACCGCGGTGCTGAGTTCCTGCGGCTCGCCGGTCGGCCGGCGCTGGCCCGTGGTGTCGATGCAGTTGTAGATGCCGACGGTCAGCGGCCGTACCGGCGGCGGCGGCAGGTTGATCGGGTCGGGCCTGGTCACGTGCGCCGACGCAGACGGCAGCGGATCCTGCACGCATCCGCCCAGCAGTGGCACGCAGACCACGATCACGGACGCCACTCGGAGCGGACGCCGCCTGCCCATGCGATCAGTCGCCGGTTGGGAGACTGAGCGTGGTGGATCCAGTTGGCGTCGCGATCGAGATGTTGAGCTGGCCGTCCGAATTCACATAGGTCACCGACACGTTGCCGGACTGGATGGTGCCCGCCTGACCCGGTGCCGAATTGGCGATCTGCAGCGCCACGTCACGGGCCACCAGCGAGTTCAACTGCGAGACGATGGCGCTGGCGAATTGCTGCGTCGGATTGGCGGCTGCCGCGGCCTGGGCAGCGGCCTGCGCTGCGGCGGCGGCATTGACCGCGCGTGCCTGCTGCAGGCCCTTGTCATACTCCGCCGTCTGCAACGCCGCCGGATCGCTACCGCCAAAGGCCGGCGACATCAGGGTGTAGGAGAGGTCGGTCGCATGCGCCGCCCGCACCACGCCGGCGGCAGCCAGCGCGGCCAGGGCCACCGCCACCGTCGCGCGACCGGCCGGCCGGCAGGCCGTTAGCCAGCCAGACGGGCCGGCGGGCACGACGATGGTGCCGGGCCGCCGCTGGGCACCGGCGACCGCCCCCATCCAATTGAGGAGAATATCGAGCAATCGGGACGTTCGGCGCACGGTGCGGCCCCTTCCAGCGGCTGATCGTCAGGTTCTGCACACCGAAATATGCACCCAAGTGGTGAAGCGACTGTTAACGTCGCTGAGCATTCGGCCCGATCCAGCTTGCCAATGCCGGCATTGTCGCGCTGCGTTGTGCCGCTGGGCCGTGCCGCTGCGGTGGCATAAACCGGGGCGGCTTGGTATTCTCGCCCGGCACGGAGGGTTCGCCATGAACGCACAAGAAGTCGCTGCCATGCACCGGCCGAAGGGCATGCCCTTCCGGCTGAACAAGATCGGCCATCTCGCGCTGTACGTCGCAGACCTGCAGCGCTCGGCCAAATTCTACACCGAGGTGCTGGGCTTCCAGATCTCCGACGTCTACCCGGAGGATGCGGGCCTGCTGCCCGGCGGCGCCGTGTTCGTGCGCCTCAATGCCGACCACCACGGCATCGCCTTGTTCAAGGCGACCAAGGAGAATCGGCACGGCGCCGGGCTGCACCATATCGCCTTCGAGGTCTCCTCCCTGGATGAGGTGCTGCGCGCGCGTGACCACCTGCGCAGGCACGACGTGCGCATCCATTTCGAGGGCCGCCGCCGCGCCGGCTGCCAGCTTGCCGTGGAGTTCCAGGATCCGGACGGCCATAACCTGGAAATCTATTGGGGCATCGACCAGATCGGCTCCGACGGCTACGTGCGCCACGCCGAGCAATGGAAGGGCGCGAGCAATCTGGAGGCGGCGATTGCGGATCCGGTTGTCGGGCAGGATACGACGGTGCAGGACAGGTCGCTGCTGGGGTAATGAGCGCCCTCTCCGTGAGGCGCACCCTCACCCCCCGGGTTGATCCGCTGCGCGGCTTGATCCGATTCGCGGCTGAGGCCGCTTTGCGGCTCGACCCCACTGACGTGGGAGTGGGCGCGTAGGCATGGGCTATTGGGGCAAGATCATTGGCGGCATGGCGGGGTTCGCCATGGGCGGACCGTTCGGGGCGGTGGTGGGGGCGGCGCTCGGCCACGCCGCGGATACCGGGCAGATGTCGAATATGGGGTTCCAGTTCGGCAACGGCTCCATGCTCAACCCGGCGCGCGTCGCGGCGATGCTGGGGCGGCGCGACCAGGTGTTCTCGATCTGCGTCGTGGTGCTGGCCGCCAAGCTGGCCAAATGCGACGCCCCGGTGAACCGCCAGGAAATCGACGCCTTCAAGCGCCAGTTGCGCATCCCGCCCGAAGCCGTGCGCGATGTCGGCCGTCTGTTCGACCATGCCCGCGAGGACCCCACCGGGTTCGAATCCTATGCCACCCAGCTCGGCGAGGCGTTCGAGGACAATCACGGCGTCCTGGAAGACGTGCTGAACGCATTGTTCGTGATTGCCCGCGCCGACGGCCCGGTGAACGGCCGCGAGGAAGACTTCCTGCTCCGCGTCCACCGGCGTTTCGGCCTGTCGCAGGCCGCGTGGGACCGGGTGCGCGGCGGGGTGGCGCGTCCTTCGTCCGACGGTCCCGATCCTTATGCGATAATCGGAGTCCCGCGCTCGGCCAGCGATGACGTGATCCGCGCAACCTGGAAGAAGCTGATGCGCGAGAACCACCCCGACAGCCTCGCCGCCCGCGGCGTTCCCGCGGAGTTCGTCGTCCGCGCCAACGAAAAGGTCGCCCGGATCAACGCCGCCTGGGACCGCATCAAGCGGGAACGGGGGTTGTGAGCCCGGTCGGCAGGGCGGGCGCTGTTTCCCCCGCACTGATCGCCGTGCGCGACCTTCCCAGCCCTAACCAGGACGAGCGGCCGGACGGCACGCCGATCGACATGCTGATCCTGCATTATACCGGGATGCAGTCGGCGCGGGCGGCGATCGACCGGCTACGCGACCCGGACGCGCACGTCTCCTCGCATTACGTGGTGGACGAGGACGGTGCCGTGTTCCGCCTGGTGCCGGAGGCGCGGCGTGCATTCCACGCCGGCGTCTCCTGTTGGCGCGGCAACACGGGGCTGAACGGGCGCTCGGTCGGCATCGAGATCGTCAATCCCGGCCATGAATGGGGCTATCGCGACTTCCCCGCGTTGCAGATGGCGGCGGTCTGCGAGCTGTGCCTGGACATCCTGTCGCGGCATCCGATCCCGCCCCGCAACGTCGTCGCCCACAGCGACGTGGCGCCGGACCGCAAGGAAGATCCGGGGGAAAAATTCGACTGGGAAGGGCTGGCGCGCAACGGCGTCGGCCTGTGGCCACAGGGCGTGCCTGATCTGGGCACCGGCGGTGTGGTCCGCGACGACGCCGAATTGTACGACGTACGGCGGGCGTTGCGCGCGATCGGCTATGACGTCGCGCCGCGACGCGCACTTGATTCAAGTCCGCCGCGAGGCGCGCATGATTCGATCGCGCTGGACGGCGCACATGAGTCAATTGCGCCGCAAGGTGCGCATGATCCAGCGCTGGCGACGGTGCTGCGCGCCTTCCAGCGCCACTGGCGGCAGGAGGCGATCACCGGCGAGGCGGATGCCGGCACGCTGGCCCGGCTGATTGCCGTCACACGGCTGATTGGGGCGTAACGCCTGCCTGGCATTGGGTCACCGCCCCTTGCAGCCGCTCCACCATCCGGTCGCGCAGGCCGGCGGCGTGGAGTGCGCCCAACGTCTCGGCCAGGTAGCTCGCGCAACTGCCCAGCGCGCCGCGCGCCGCCGCCAATCGTGCCGCTACCGCAGCCTCGTCCAACCGTCCGGCGAAGCCCGGATGCGCGCGGTTGGCAACGAACGTCACGGCACGCACCGGCCCGGCTTCGGTGATGGCCGTGACCCAGCGGGAGCGATACGCCCCGGTGAACATCTCGCGCCGCCAGGCGAGCAACAGCTCGTCCCGAGAGGGAATGCGGTAGAGCAATCCGGCGCAGCTTCCGCCGCGGTCCAATGCCAGCATCAGGCCGGGATTGTCCGGCGTGCCGCGCCCGGCACGCAGCCACAGGCAGAAGCTGCGATGCCAGCCGCGCACGATGCCGGTGCGAACTTCCAGAAATTCGATTGCCGGGTTCCACATCAAGGAACCGTAGCCGAACAACCAGGGATCGTGATCGGGTGACAGCGAGGCGAGGCACGCGTCCAGATCGTCCTCGATCTGCGCATCGGACAGCAATGTCGTACCGGGCGGCATCAGCCGCCGCGCCGTGGCCAGCAGCGAACCGTCGCGCAGGCCCTGGCGCGTGACCACCCTGTGCTGGTCCGCCGCCATGGCCGGTGGGAGCGGTGCCCCAGCGGAGACGACCGAGTCGTGCGCCGTGTCGCCAATTGGCGCGGTCGGCAACACGGAGCCTGGCGTGGTTGGCAACACGGAGCGGGACAGGCGGACCGGGCGATCCAATGACAGGCACCTACCTATGCGGGAGCCGCCGCGTAGCGCTCCGGCTCGGTTTCGTCGACCATCGTCCTCATCGCGCTCAGGGTGCAATCCCTAGCAGCCGGCACGCGGTGCCGCCCAGAATTGCCGCCCGCTCATCGTCGCTAAGGCCGGGCGTGTTCAGCACCAGATCGACTTCCGTGCTGGTCCAGGGGAACGGGTAGTCGGTGCCGATCATGATCTGCCCTGATCCGGTTTCCGCGATCAGATGCCGCAGCGCCTCCGGGGTGAACACGATGGTGTCGAAGAACAACTGGCCGTCGCGCAGATACGCGGTGGGATTCTTTTTCGGCAGCGGGCCGACGCGGTTGGGGAAGCAGCGGATCACCGCATCGGAACGATTTGCATAGGACGGCAGGAAGCCGCCGCCATGGGCCGCGCAGATCTTCAAACCGGGGAAGTCGTCCAGCGTGCCTTCAAAGATCAGGTGCGACAACGCGATGGTGGTCTCCAGCGGATTGCCGATCGTGTTGGTCAGCAGGCCGCTGCCGTTCAGACGGCCGCTGGGTTCCAGTTCGCGCGTACCCAGCGGGTGCATGAACACCAGGACGCCGAGTTCCTCGCATTTCGCCCAGAACGGATGGAATTTCGGATCGGCGAGTTCCTGCCCCGCGACGCTTCCCGCCACGCCGACCCCACGGAACCCCAGCTTCTTCACCGCATATTCGATCTGCTCTGCCGCCAGCTCGGGATATTGCAGTGCCGAGGTGGCGAAGGCGACGAACCGGTTCGGCTGGGCGGCGCAGAATTCCACCAGGGTCTCGTTCTGGACACGGATCAGCTCAGCCGCCGCGTCGCGTTCGGCGCGATACCAATAGGGGTTGATGCTGAGCGCCTCGACGTCGATGCCCTGCGCGTCCATCGCCGCGATGCGCGTGCTGGTGTCGTGCATCAGTAGCCCCGGCGCTTCCAGCGGGTGGTTGATGATTGCCGCCGCCTTCGGAACGATGCAATGCGCGTGCACGTCCACCGTTTTGACGCGCCGGCCGTTCACCACGGCCTCGCGCCGGCGCGGCTGCGGCGAGGCCGACGGCGCGATGCTGGCCATGGCGCAGCCGACAAACGCGATGCCGGCCATCGCACTGGAAAGCAGTTCGCCGGGAATGGGCATGCGCGTTCCTCCTCCATCGAGATTGGGTCTGCGGTCGCCTTTGGCGCCGCGCCCGCTATAATGCCGCTTTGCCATGCCCCGCCCGGCGTGGCAATCGCATCCCCATGTCACTGCCGCGACAATGAAGGGAGAGCCAGCACGATGTCCGCAGCGGCCGGCTTCTCGCTGAGCAATGGCACGCAGGTACGGCCGCAGGTCCCGTTCTTCATCGCCGGTTCCGGCCGCTGCGGCACCACGCTGTTGCGGCGCCTGCTGATCGAGCACGCGCGCGTCGTCATTCCCCCGGAAAATTACTTGCTCGCTGTCAGCCCGCGGCTGATGGCGATGGCGCACGGCGACTGGGCGGCGTTCTGCCGGCTGGTGTTGAGCAATCTGGTAAAACACTCGGGCAACTGGGCGGATTTTGGGATCGACGCGGCCGCAGCCTTGCCACTGTTCGCCGCGATGCCGGCGGCGCAGCGCAGCGTTGCCAAATTCTGGCACGCGTTCCATGCGCTTTACGCGCGGCATATCGGGCGGGAGAGCACTGCGCGCTGGGGCGACAAGACACCGTCGAGCGTCGATGCGCTGCCGGATATCGTTGGCATCTTCCCGGATGCCCGGTTCGTTTTCATGGTCCGCGACGTGTTCGACATGGCGTATTCGTACGGATCGATGGCGGCAGCCGGCCGTGCCGGGGATTATCTCGGCGGCGCGCGGCGCTGGATGGTTGCGAATACGAAGCTGCTGGATTTTTGCGGGCGCTGCGCCGCGCAGTCGATCATCGTGCGCTATGAAACTCTGGTGCTGGATGCGGACCGTGAATTGGCGCGGGTGATGGCGCATCTCGGTATTGCGTCTTCAGCCGCGAATGCTCTCACGGCTGTCGAGGCGCATGACATGGCGGCGCAACCCGACCTGCGCAATGTCCTGCGCGACGTGCATCGCGAGTCCATTGGCAAGGGACACATGCTGTTGGCGGACGATGCGAAGGCAGCGATCAGCGGGATCGCCGGGCCGCTGCAGACGCGGCTGGGTTATGAACCGCGCGGCGAGGTGTCATTGCAATCCGGGCAGATGTCATTGCGAGGAGCGAAGCGATGGTCGCGGTAGGGACTGGCCTTGCGGCCAGCCCCCCGCACAGATCCCGGCGTGCGGCTTTCCCGCACCGGGCTCCTGTCTCGGGTTACACTGTTGCGCCGTTCG
>Ga0335075_10005134_pt1 | contig 20361 bp, 16 predicted proteins | sample Lox_Sample_24_FD_206723 | JGI IMG/M metagenome (GOLD analysis project Ga0335075, IMG submission 206723) | Soil microbial communities from Loxahatchee National Wildlife Refuge, Florida, United States - Lox_Sample_2.4 | ecosystem: Environmental > Terrestrial > Soil > Wetlands | place: USA...
GCGCCTTGGCCACGGTGACGATGTCCGGCTGGACGTCGTCGTGCTGGTACGAGTAGAACTTGCCGGTGCGGCCCAACCCCGCCTGCACCTCGTCGCAGATCAGCAGCGCCCCATGCTTCTGCAGCAGCGCCTTGGCCGCCGGCAGGAAGCCAGCCGGCGGCATCATGACGCCGTGGCCCTGGACCGGCTCGATGATCATCGCCGCCACGTCGCCCTTGCGCAGCTCGGCGTCGAGGGCGGCGAGGTCGCCGAGCGGGATCTCCGTGCCCGGCAGCAGCGGACCGAAGCCGCGCTTGAACTCCTCGGCGCCGTTCACCGACAGCGAGCCCGCGGTCAGGCCGTGGAACCCGTGATGGGCGTAGATGATGCGGCCCCGGCCGGTGGCGTGGCGGGCGAACTTAAGGGCCGACTCGACCGCCTCGGTGCCGCTGCTGCAGAAGAAGACCCGGTCAAGTCCGGGCGTCTTGGCGATCAGCCGCTGCGCCAGCAGGCCGGCGATCGGCTGGCAGTCGAACTGGGTCCACGCCGCGAAGTCCATGTCGAGGGCGTCGTGCAGCGCCTTCTTGATCACCGGGTGGGACCGTCCGGCGGCGAATACCCCGAACCCGGCGAGGAAGTCCGCGTAGGCGTTCCCCTCGGCGTCGTAGAGGTAGGCGCCCTCGCCCCGGACGTAGTCCTTATCGAAGCCGATGGTGCGCAGCGTGCGCGGCAGCTGCGGGTTCAGGTACTTGCTGTGCAGGTCGTAGCCCTGGCCGCGCACGGCCGAGAGTTCGGCGCCGAGATCAAAACCCATTGCCGCATTGTATTGCCGCCGGCCGTGCCTCCGCGATCTAGTGCCGCTTCGCCAGCCGCCGCGGGCTGGTGAGGAACCCGGCCCCCCAGCACATGTGCATGGCGGCGAGGACCGCCGGCACCCGGACCCGCACCCCGGCGGGCAGGTCGCCTGCCAGCACCACCGCGACCGCGGTGACCCCGGCCGCGTAGGTGAAGGGGACGACGAGACCGAAACCGAGGTAGGGCACGAACCCGCCCGACCCGGCGGCCGCCCCGATCACGCCGACGAGCCCGACGACGAGGCCGGCGGCGTTCAGCGCGGTCGCGACCGGCGCCGCCAGATAGCGGGGGTTCACGGTCTCCGGGTAGCGGCGCGCGACCACCCGCCGCCATCGCCCGTAGCGGAAGTGCTGTTTGGCCAGTGCCCGCAGGCTGGCCCTCGGCCGGTAGGTGACACGAAGCTCGGGGGTGAACCAGATGAGGTGGCCCGCCGCCTTGATCCGGTGGTTCAGCTCCCAGTCCTCGGCGATCAGCATGCTCTCGTCGTACCCGCCGACCTGCTCAATCGCCTGCCGACGGTAGACGCCCAGGTAGACGGTGTCAGCCGGGCCGGCCTGGCCGCCGGTGTGGTTGGCGGCGGCGCCCATGCCCGCGGGCGAGGTCATCGCCCACGCGACCGCCTGCTGGAACGGGGTGACCCCCTCGGCCGCCATCACGCCGCCGACATCGGCCGCACCGGTCTCGAGCAGCGTCTGCACGGCGGTCCTGAGATAGCCGTCGGGCAGCAGCGCGTGCCCGTCGATGCGGGTGATGATCGGGTACCGCGCGGTCTTGACGGCGGCGTTCATGGCCGAGGCGATCTGACCTGACGGGTTCGGCACAACGATGATCCGGCTGTCGGCGGCGGCCAGTTCGCGGGCGATCGCCTCGGTGCGGTCCCTGGAGGGCCCGACCGCAAGCACCAGCTCGAACCCGCCCGGATACTCCTGCTCAAGCACGCAGGCAACCGAGTCCGCCAAGTGCCGTTCCTCGTTGCGAACCGGCATGACAACGGAAACAGCCGGAAGCAGGGCTGACTCCCCAGGCGAGAAATGATCCGCCTGGGGAGTCAGCTCGGTCCGTTCGGAATGACGGTTTGAGTCTTTGTCCATGACGCCGGTCACGGGATGCAGTTTAAGGGGCGCCGCCCCTCCGGGGGTTGGGTACCCGTTAGAGACTCACATCCTCCAGGAGATCGGTGACGAGGGCGGCGATCGCGGAGCGCTCGGACCTGGTCAGGGTCACGTGCGCGAACAGCGGGTGGCCCTTGAGCTTCTCGATCACCGCGATCACGCCGTCGTGCCGGCCGACCCGCAGGTTGTCTCGCTGTGCGATGTCGTGGGTGAGCACGACGCGAGATCCGGTGCCGATCCTCGACAGCACGGTGAGTAGCACGCCGCGCTCGAGCGACTGGGCCTCGTCGACGATGACGAACGCGTCGTGCAGCGACCGGCCCCTGATGTGGGTCAGCGGCAGCACCTCGAACATGTCGCGGGCGACGAGCTCGTCGATCACCTCCTGGGTGGTGACCGAGGAGAGCGTGTCGTAGACCGCCTGCGCCCACGGGCCCATCTTCTCCGACTCGGAGCCCGGCAGGTAGCCGAGGTCCTGGCCGCCGACCGCGTAGAGCGGCCGGAAGACGATGACCTTGCGGTGCTGACGGCGCTCCATGACCGCCTCGAGGCCCGCGCAGAGCGCGAGCGCCGACTTGCCGGTGCCCGCCCGGCCGCCCATGCTGACGATCCCGATCTCGGGGTCGAGCAGCAGGTCGAGGGCGATGCGCTGCTCGGCCGAGCGGCCGTGCAGGCCGAACGCCTCCCGGTCGCCCCGCACCAGCTGGATCTGCTTGTCCGAGCGGACCCGGGCGAGCGCGCTGGCGCTGCCGGTGTGCAGCACAAGCCCGGTGTGACAGGGCAGGTCACGGGCGGCTTCGCAGTCGAGCGTGCCGTGTTCGTACAGTTCCTCCACGTCGGCCGAGGTAACGCTCAGCTCCGCCATCCCGGTCCAGCCCGAGTCAATCGGCAACTCGGCCCGGTACTCCTGCGCCTCCAGCCCGACCGCCGCCGCCTTGATTCTCAGCGGCAGGTCCTTGCTGACAAGGACCACGTCGTTGCCCTCGTTGGCGAGGGCCTTGGCCACCGACAGGATCCGCGTGTCGTTGTCCCCGAGCCGGAACCCGGCCGGGAGGACCTGCGAATCGATGTGGTTGAGCTCGACGCGGGCGGTGCCGCCAAGGTCGCCGACTTGAATCTCGGCGTCTAGGCGGCCGTACTTGAGCCGGAGGTCGTCGAAGTACCTCAGCGCCTGGCGGGCGAAGTAGCCCAGCTCAGGGTGGTGACGCTTCGCTTCGAGCTCGGTGATGACCACGACCGGCAATACCACGTGATGCTCATCGAATCGCGTGAATGCATTCGGGTCAGCGAGCAGGACGCTCGTGTCGAGGACGTAGGTACGACGTTGCACAGAGTTGGCCACGCAATACTCCCCTGGGCGTCGGTGACGGGCACCGATGCCGCGGACAGGACACGCCGATCCCCCGCCATCCGGGGGCAAACGTGTCGGACGGACCGGGGCTGCCCGCCTGCAGAGGGCCGCGCCGGCCCTCTCGTCGCGCACAACGGCAACAGGGGGCCTCCCGCGGGGGGCGGCCTTGGGGAGCCGCCCGCCACTACTGAAGGTACCCGCGTTCCACCTGCGGGAAAAGAGCCGTGGGAGTGCTTATTTCGGCGAGGTCAGGCGCCGAAACGACGGTTACGTTCGGAGTACGAGCGCAAGGCCCGCAAGAAGTCCACTTTGCGAAATGCCGGCCAGTAGGCGTCGCAGAAGTAGAACTCAGAGTGTGTCGATTGCCACAGCAGGAAGCCGCCCATCCGCTGCTCGCCGCTCGTCCTGATCACCAGGTCGGGGTCGGGCTGCCCGGCCGTGTAGAGGTGCTCGGCGATGTGCTCGACGTCCAGGACCTCGGCCAGCTGCTCGATCGTGGTGCCCCGGCTGGCGTGCTCGATGAGCAGCGACCGGACCGCGTCGGCGATCTCACGACGTCCGCCGTAGCCGACCGCCACGTTGACGAGCAGACCCGGGTTGTTGGCGGTCGCCTCGCCCGCGTCCTTGAGGACCCGGGCGGTCTGGTCCGGCAGCAGGTCGAGCGCGCCGACCGGGTTCACGTGCCAGCCCTCATCGACCAGGCCGTTGACCGTGTCCTCGATGATCGTCAGGAGCGGCCCGAGCTCCTCCTGCGGGCGGCTCAGGTTGTCGGTGGACAGCAGCCACAGCGTGACCACCTCGACCCCGGCCTGCTTGCACCACGCGAGCAGCTCGAAAATCTTGTCAGCGCCCTTTTTGTGACCCTTGCTGACGTCGGTGTGCCCGGCCGACCTGGCCCAGCGGCGGTTACCGTCTGTCATCACGCCGACGTGCCGCGGCATCGTTTTGCCGGTCAGCGAGGACTCCAGCCTCCGCTCGTACAGCCGGTACACCAGGTCTCGGTATCCCATGACCGACCTTCCTCGCCAGAATTGCGCGCAAGAGTCCTAACTCCCCTGCCACGGTATCCGACCGGCCGATCATGACATGCCCTTTTACTTCAGGGGCGGCTGTTATCTGCTGAGGTTACTCTCCGGAGCCGGCCGGCCCCTGTGAGCGCACCTCCTCGACCCGGCGGAGCGCGTCGCGGAGCTCGGCGAGCCACGCGTCGGCGTGCTCGCCGGTCAGCCGCACGCACCAGGCGAGGGCGTCGGACCGGCTGCGGGCGACCCCGGCATCCACCAGGGTGTCGAGCACGCGCCGTTCCGACTGGCGCAGCCTGGTCATGACCGGAACGGACAGGGTGGTGAACATTTCGTCCTGGCCGGCGCAGCGCGCCCCCCAGGCCACCTTGCGGCGGAACCGGTGCTCGGCCTCGCGCGCGATCTCGATCCGCTGCTCGCGCGTCTGCTCGCGGAACCGCTTGATCCGCCCCTCCGCCGCGGCCCGTTCCGCCTCGGCGCCGGCCTCCCCGCCGGCCGGCCCGGCCTCGGGCGCGGACAGCGTCCCGACGATGGTGATCTCCTCGCGGTCGACGACGACCTCCGCGGGCTCGGTGAACCACTCATCCGGCAGCCGACCGGCGAACCAGGCCTGTATCTCTGTACTCATGATTACATGATTACATTGGTACAGACGCCGGTCAACCGGCGGCCTGGCCTCGCCCGAAGACTGATCTGGCCCTGTGGCCCACGGGCACGCCTAGAGCGGGCCCGTGGCCCCCAGGGCTATCACGGAAGCGGGCCCGTGGCCCCCAGGGCCATATCGGAATTGGGCCTGTGGCCCCCAAGGCCCGAACGCGGAGGCGGGCTGGTTGGCGGCTAGGCGACGCGGGCGGCCACCGCGGCGGCCTGGGCCGGATTGACCCTGACGGCGCCGGCGAACTCGCTGCCGAAGTCGGCCGGGACCACCTCGACGTCCAGACCCGGTTCCGGAGCCTGCAGCATCCAGCCGCTGCCGATGTAGATGGCGACGTGCGAGATGTAGCCCGGGTCGGTCGGGTCGGTGTGGTAGAAGAGCAGGTCGCCCGGCTGGAGCTGGCTGACCGGCACGGAGGGGCCCGATAGCGCCTGGTCGGCGGCGACCCGCGGCATCAGGATGCCGGCCTGGCGGAAGGACCACTGCACGAGCCCCGAGCAGTCAAACGACGTCGGCCCGGCCGCGCCCCAGACGTAGGGCATCCCCCGGCGGCTCATCGCGGCCGTGAGCATCGCGTTGAGCGCGGTCTGCGGCACCGCCGACTCCGTCAGCTGCCCCGCCCCGGCCGCGCCGGTCCCGTTGCTCACCGAGGTGCCGCCCCCGGTGGCGATCAGCGAGACGAGCTGCTCGACGCCGGCCCCCTTCGGGATCAGCCGTCCGGCCGCGGCCAGCGCGGCGGTGAAGTCCGACGGCGCCACGCTGACCACGATCGCGTTGCCCGCCGGCGCGCCCAGGTCGCGGGCCGTCGCGTCGGAGACCACGGCGTTCACCCCGCCGATGCCGAGGGTGCCGAACGCCGCCACGCGGAGCTTCTTCGTGGTCCGCCCGGTCGCGGTGACGGTCCCGCCGAGCTTGATCTTGTCCTCGGTGCCCATCGTGTACGAGACCGCGATCCCGCCGGCCGCCACGCCCTGCCAGAGGGCGTTCGACGCGCCGGTCGGCCGCGCCGCGAACTCGCGGAACACGGAGGGATCGACGCCGAGCACCGCGGTGGGGGACCCGTTGAGGGACATCCGCACGGCCTCGATCCGCTCGGCCGCCACCACTCCCGGGACCCGGGCCACCTCGGCGGCGAGGCCCTCGGAGAGGGAGAACGGCGCCACGATGAGCAGATCCGCCTGGACGGTCCGGTGCAATGGGGCGACCCGGGGCTCGGCCGCCGGCGACGACGCGATGGGCACCGCCAGCAGCCTGGAGCCGTTGCCCATGGCCAGTCCCGGGGCCACCGGCGCGGACCCGGTGGACGGCTTGACGGCGAGCAGGCCGAACGTCGGCGAGGCGGCCCGCGCGCTGCCCGAGGCGGGCTGGCCCGACGGCGCCGAGCTGAGCACCGCGGCCAGTACCCCGCCGAGCGTGCCGACCGCGGCGAGGACGGCGACGCCCGCCGGCAACGTCTGCCGCCGTCCGCCACGCCCGAATGACCTGGCTATCCCCGGCCTCCCTTGGTCAGGTGCACAAAGGCCACAATGCCGTACGAGTCGGACGTTCGTCTAGCCCGCCAGCAATGCTTCACGCAACGCACCAGTGGTTGTTACCGGTGCCAGGCAAGTGAAACCGCGGCAGACGTAGGCGGCCGGCGCGCCCGAGACCAGGGGCCGTCCCGCCAGCAGCGGGATCGCGTCCCCGGCGGCGGCGTCACCAGAGCCGAGGGCGAAGACCGCGCCCGGCGGCGCCGCGTGCAGCCCGGCCCGGAGCAGGTCGGCGGTGCGCGGGTCCTCGTCGGGGCCGACGATCGCGATCTCGGCCGGCCCCGACAGCAGCGCCTCGGCGACCGACAGGCCGAGTCCGCCGGCCCGGGGGTAGCGGGCCGCGATCGGCGGCAGCACCCGCAGCGCCGCCGACGCCGCCCCCAAGTACCGGGCCTCGCCGGTCAGCGCCCCGTAGCTGAGCAGCGCGTCCGCCGCCGCGAAGGCGCCGGACGGGGTCGCGTTGTCGGTCGGGTCGGCGGGCCGGAAGATCAGCCGCTCGCCGTCCGCCGGGGTGTCGAAGAAGCCGCCGTCCCCGTCGCCGAACAGGCCGAGCACGGACTCAAGCAACGCGCCCGCGACCGCCACCCAGCGGTCCTCGCCGGTCACACCGGCCAGCCGCAGCAGCCCGGCCGCCACGCAGGCGTAGTCCTCGAGAAGCCCGGCGCTCGGCCCGGCAACCCCCTCCCGCGAGGTTCTCACGATCCGGCCAGCCGCGTAATGCAGCGAGACGAGCAGCCCGGCCGCTTCCTCGGCGGCGGTGACGAGATCCGGCCGGCCGAAAAGCACCCCGGCCTCGGCCAGCGCCCCGATCGCCATCCCGTTCCAGGCCGCGACGACCTTGTCGTCCCTGGCGGGCCGGGTCCGCCCCTCGCGGGCCGTCAGCAGCAGGCCGCGAATCCGGCTAAGACGCTCGTCGGGCGAGATGCCGGAAAGCGCCGCCGGGTAGGGCCGAGGGCCGTCCCCCGGACGGGCGGCGGCCTCGGGGTCGGCGACGACCCCGGGGTGCGGGGTGCCCTCGGGGTCGGCCCGGCGCTGCAGGACCGACGCGCCGTGCTCGAATGTGCCGTGCTCGGTGACGCCGAAGACCCGGGCCGCGAACGCGGCGTCGTCCTCTCCGAGAACCTCCCGGAGCTCGGCCGGCGTCCACACGTAGTACGCACCCTCGGCGCCGTCGCTGTCCGCGTCGAGCGAGGCGGACAGGCCGCCCTCGGGGGTGCGCAGCTCGCGGACCATGAAGTCGCAGGTCTCTTCGGCCACCCGGCGGGCCAGGGCGGAGCCCGTCAGCCGCCACAGGTGGGTGTAGACGCCGGCCAGCAGCGCGTTGTCGTACAGCATCTTCTCGAAGTGCGGCACGGTCCAGCTGGCGTCCACGCTGTACCTGGCGAACCCGCCGCCGAGCTGGTCGTATATGCCCCCCCGGGCCATCGCCTCGCAGGTCGCCTCGGCCATCGAGAGCGCCGCCGCCGCGCCGGTGCGCTCGTGGTGGCGCAGCAGGAACTCCAGGGCCATCGAGGGCGGGAACTTCGGCGCCCCGCCGAAGCCGCCGTTGGCCTCGTCGAAGCCCGACGCCAGGCCCGCCACCGCCGTGTCGGTCACCTCCTCCAGGTTGAGCTCGCCCGCCGCGCCGCCCAGCCCGGAAAGCGCCGAGGCGTTCTCCGCCAGAGCGGCCGAGATCCGTTCCGACTCGCTGGAGATTCTCGCCTTGTTCTTCGTCCAGGACTCTGCCACCGCGGTGACCAGCTGAACGAACTGGGCCCGGGGGAAATAGGTGCCGCAGTAGAAGGGCTCGCCCTCCGGGGTCATGAACACGGTCATCGGCCACCCGCCCTGGCCGGTCATCGCCTGGGTGGCCGACATGTAGACGGCGTCGATGTCCGGGCGCTCCTCACGGTCCACCTTGATCGCGACCACACTGCCATTGACCACGGCGGCCACCGCCGGGTCCTCGAACGACTCGTGCGCCATCACGTGGCACCAGTGGCACGCCGCGTACCCGACCGAGAGCAGCACCGGCACGTCCCGCCGTCGCGCCTCGGCGAACGCCTCCGGCGACCACGGCCACCAGTCGACCGGGTTGTCGGCGTGCTGCAGCAGGTACGGACTGGTCGCGCTCTTCAGCCGGTTCATAAACCTCATTCTTTATCTCGAACGGACCCGGCCGGCTCCCAGGGCACCATTACACCGTGCCCGTGGCCGGCCCTCAGGTCACAGGCGCGGATCGACCGGCTCGGACTCGAGCGCGAGGACGGCGAACACGCACTCGTGAACGCGCCAGAGCGGCTCGCCGCGCGCGACCCGGTCGAGTGCCTCGAGTCCGAGCGCGTACTCGCGCTGCGCCATCGAGCGCTTGTGCCCGACCCCGCGCTGCCGCAGCCGCTCCAGGTTGCCCGGCTCGGTGTAGTCCGGGCCGTAGATGATGCGCAGGTACTCACGGCCGCGCACTTTGAGGCCCGGCTGCGCCAGGCCCCTGCTCCCCCTGGTCAGGTTCGCGGCCGGCTTGACCACCATCCCCTCGCCGCCGGCGCCGGTCAGCTCCTCCCACCAGGCGACGGCCTCCGCTGCCGCCGCCGGATCGGTCGCGGCGACGTACCGTCGGCGGGTGACGGTGAACAGGCCCGGGTCGGCCGCGACGAGGCGATCGGCCACGTCGAGGTGCCAGGGGTGCGGCCGTGCCTGGTGGGCGGCGCCTTCCGAGGCGAGGAGCTGGAACGGCGCCAGCCGGATGCCGTCGAGGCCGTCGGTCTCCCAGCAGTAACGCCGGTAGGCGGCGGTGAAGGCGTCGGCGTTGGCCGCCCGGGACCGGGTCCTGGCCAGCAGGCCGGACACGTCGAGCCCGGCCGCCGCCGCCTCCTCCAGCGCCGAGACCGCCGCCGGGAGCGCGGTCCTGGCGGCGGCGCCAACCGCGGCGTACTGATCCCGCAGCAGCTGCTCCGCCTTGGCCGACCACGGCAGCAGCTCCGCGTCGAGCAGCAGCCACGACGTGCCGAGCTCGTCGAACAGGCCGGCCCCCTCGACGGCGGCGCGGACCCGGTCAACGAGCTCAGCGGTCCGCGGCTGGTCGAAGAACGGCCGGCCGGTGCGGGTCCACACCGCGCCGAGCGCGCCGCCGGGCGCACCGAACCGGGCGCGCGCCGCGTCGAGGTCACGGCAGACGAGCGCGACCGCGCGCGATCCCATGTGCTTCTCCTCGCACACCACCTGGCCGACGCCCTCGGCCCGGTAGGAGTCGAACGCCTGGTCCGGGTGCTCAAGCAGATCAGGGCGGGCGGAGGTGGCGACCGGGCTCATGGTCGGGGGCAGGTAGAGCAGCCAGCGCGGGTCGATCGCGAACCGGCTCATGACCTCGAGCGCCGCGGCCGCGTTCTCCTCGCGGACGCCGATCCGCCGCAGGTAGCCCGTCTCGATGACCCGGCGTCCGGTCACGTCGCCGATGTCGAGCACCTCGGGCTCGCGGTGAGCGGGCGGCACCGCCGCGCCCGCGCCCGCGGCCGCGGCTGGGTTGGCCGGGAACGGCCTGGCCGGCTCGTAGTAGACCCGCTCGGCCGGCACGGAGACGACTTCCCGCTCGGGGTAGCGCAGCGCGGTCAGCCTCCCGCCGAACACGCAGCCGGTGTCCAGGCAGAGGGTGTTGTTGACCCACTCCGGCTCGGGAACCGGGGTGTGCCCGTAGAGGACCATCGCCCGACCCCGGTACTCGCTCGCCCACGGGAACCGCACCGGCAGCCCGTACTCGTCGGTCTCCCCCGTCGTCTGCCCGTACAGGCAGAACTCGCGCACCCGCCCCGACGCGCGCCCGTGGTAGCGCTCGACCAGCCCGGCGTGCGAGACCACGAGCGCCCCGCCGTCGAAGACGTAGTGACTGACCAGGCCGCCCATGAACCGCTCGGCCTCGGCCCGGAATTCGGCGGGCTCGGCCGCGAGCTGGGCGAGCGATTCGGCCAGGCCGTGCGTGACCTGCACGTTGCGACCGCGCAGGGCGCGGACGAGCTTGTTCTCGTGGTTGCCGGCCACGCAGAACGCGTCGCCCGCGCCGACCATCCCCATGACCAGCCGCAGCACGCCCGGCGTGTCAGGCCCGCGGTCGACCAGGTCGCCGACGAAGATCGCGCGGCGGTCCGGGTGGCTGGCGCCGGTCGCACGGCCGAGCTCGTCTCGCTCGACGACGTAGCCGAGCTCGCCGAGCAGGGACTGCAGCTCGGCGGCGCAGCCGTGGACGTCGCCGATGACGTCGAACGGCCCGGCCTGGTGGCGCAGGTCGTTGAACAGCCGGGTGCGAGTGATCGTGGCGGCGGCGATCTCGTCCTCGCCGTGCAGCACGTGCACGGCCCTGAAGCCCTCCTTGCGCAGGCCGCGCAGGGACCGCCGCAGCTCGGCGTGCTGGCGGCGGATCACGTGGTCGCCGAAGTCGCGGTCGGGGCGGCTCGCGTTCCGCGCGCGGCAGACGCTCTCCGGCACGTCGAGCACGATCGCGGTCGGCAGCACGTCGTGATCGCGCGCCAGCGCGACCAGCGAGCGGCGCGCCTCGACCTGCACGTTGGTCGCGTCCACGACCGTCAGCCGCCCGGCCGCCAGGCGCTTGCCGACGATGAAGTGGAGCAGCTCGAACGCGTCCGCGGTGGCGGACTGGTCGTTCTCGTCGTCGGCGACCAGGCCCCGGCAGAAGTCGGACGAGATCACCTCGGTCGGCTTGAACCGCTCCCGCGCGAACGTCGACTTGCCCGAGCCGCTGACGCCGACGAGGACGACGAGACTCAGCTCCGGCACCCCAAGCTCGGTCATGGCGTCGCCCCCGCGATCTTGTCGAAGACCGCCATCTGGGTCGGCGGGCCGACCTCCGGGTCATCCCCGCCCACGGGCAGGAACCGCACGCGGTAGCCGTTGCGCTCCGCCACCGGCACGGCCCACGCGCGAAACTCCCCCCGGGTCCACTCGAAGCGGTGGTCGCGGTGCCGCGGCGTGCCAGCCGGCAGCGTCTCGTAGCGGACGTTGTGCTCGACGTTCGGCGTGGTCACGATGACCGTGGACGGGGCCGCGGACCCGAAGACGACGCGCTCGAGCGCCGCCAGCCGGGGCGGGTCGACGTGCTCGATCACCTCCATCAGGACCGCCGCGTCCAGGCCGGCCAGCCGGTCGTCGCGGTAGGTGAGCGAGGACTGGAATATCCGCAGCCGCTCGCGGGCCCGCTCGCTCATCGAGTCGAGCCTGAGCCTGCGCGCGGCGATCTGCAGCGCTCGCGCGGAGACGTCGGTGGCCACCACCCGCTCGATCGCGCGGTCGGCGAGCAGGTCGCGGACCAGCGCGCCCTCGCCGCAGCCGAAGTCGCCCACGCTTCTGGCGCCGGCCGCGCGGACGGCGGCCAGCACCGCGCCCCGGCGCTGCTCGCTCAGCGGCGCCGGCTGGTCCGCCTCTTCGACCATCCGGTGGCCGTCAAGCGCGTTGTCGAGGGCGTCGGCCTCGAGGTCGTCGACCTCGGCCAGCCGGGCGAGCGCGTCCCTGGTGAGCTCGCGCTTGTGCGCCAGGTAGCGGCGGGTGATCAGCTCCTTCTCGGGATGGCGGGCGAGCCAGCCGCCGCCCGCGCGGACCAGCTTGTCGACCTCGTCCGTGCTCACCCAGTAGTGCTTGGCGTCGTCAAGCACCGGCAGCAGCACGTAGAGGTGGTTGAGCGCGTCGGCCAGTCGCACGGTGCCGGCCAGCCGGACGTCCAGATAGCGCGACTCGCCCCAGCTCGGCATCGTCGGGTCGAGCGGCGCCGCGACCGCCGTGACCTGCCAGCCGAGCGGCTCGAAGAACCGCCGCGCCAGCTCGACCCCGCCTCGGCTCGGGAGCGCGGGAACGTGCAGCTCGAGCGGTATGGCCGAGTCGGCCAGCCGCTGGTGGCTGGCGCAGCGACCGGTGAGCGCGGTCCGGAACACCTCCTTGATCGCGACCGCGAGCATGCTCGACGCCGCGTACGGGCGGTCATTCACGTACTGCCCGAGCGCGAACCCCTCGCCGGCCGGCCCCTGACGGCCGCGGACGAGACCGACCGGATCGACCTCGAGCAGCAGCGCCGCGGTCGTCCGCGCGCCGCCCACCTGCGGGTAGAACACGTGCGCGGTCCCGACCGACACGTCGAACGCCTGCACCCGCCCGGGATGCTTATGAAGCAGGAATCCCAGGTCCGATGCAGGTTCAGCGGTCGTCGTGATCGTCAGCAGCACAACCCATCACTGTGTCAGACCCACCGTCCGCTGTCGCCGGATTTTCACTGGGCCGCACGGCCGTGCGTGTCCGCCCGCTTCTGCGAGGGAATGCCTGGTAAGAATGTAATGAGGGAGGTGGTTCTCGTGTCCTACGCGCCGAAACTCGCAGCTGCGTTGTCCGGTGCCACCATCAGGCAGTTGGCTTATTGGCGCCGACCAAGCGCGGACGGGCAAGCCGTTCTCACACCCGAGTACTCCGCTATACGACCTATCGATTACTCATTCCGAGACGTGATCGCGCTGCGCACATGCGTCCGACTTCGCCAGGAGGCATCCCTACAGAAAATCCGCCGCGCCCTCGACGCCCTCCGGGTGGACCTTGGCCTCCGCGAGCACCTGTCGTCCTATCAGCTGGTAGCTGACGGATCGACGATCTATCTTGCCGACAGCGACCACGCGGTGGATTTGGTTCGCCAAAAGGGAAATCTGGTTATTCACCAGTTCGTCGAAGTCCTGCAACCGTTCTATGTTCAGGGCAGGCAGATCCCGGCACTGCTGGAACCACGTGAGCATGTTCAGGTTGATCCCGGAGTCCGTGGCGGGGAACCAGTAATAGCAGGGACCAGAATCCCCTATGACGAGGTCGCCGCGCTGATGCGAGACGGCGTCGCCGCCGAGGACATCCGAGAGTTCTTCCCTCAGGTTTCAGCCGCAGCGGCCCGCGACGCCTACGACTTCGCCTCCTACGTGGATAGCTACGTCCAGCCGCCTGAGAAGGCGGCATGAAACTGCTGCTCGATGAAAACGTACCCGCGCCTATGAGCTGGTCGTAACCAACGACGCCAAGCAGATGCACCGAAAAACGGAAGTCGAAGCAATCGCGCGATCCAGGCTTCATCGCGTGCAGTATCCACACCGTCAGGACGGAATCGTAGGGCTTGGCCTAGCCATAGCCACCGTATGCGCCGCACTGCCTTCCCTTCTTCAGGAACTGGCTTCCGCAGAGGGACAGCGGCTCGTCACTTTAAGAGCCCTGGACCCGGCGCGTGATCATAGATATTCGATCCGGGATCCGGCCGCCGATCCTCCGAAGTTCTGGCCACAGCGGGCCAAGGATCCCGGCTATTTGCCGCAGCGGCTGCATCCGGTGGCTGACGCCGACCCGAACCCGCTTTCCCGGGCACTACTGGAGGAGCGCGAGAGCGAGCGCTAATACGCCATCAGGGTATCTGGCCTCGCGCCGCGCGATCCCTGACCCCGTCCTGTGAGCGGGCCGGTCCCGGGAGCACTCGCCGACATCACCCGGTTCACCGCCGCGGCCCGGCTTGGCTACGCCGCCAGGCGAGTCCGGCTGACGCTCAGGGACCGGGCGCCCAGGCCCAGGAGGTAGAAGACGGCGCCGGCTACCCCCACGTAGAAGCCGAGCGGCCAGTTGGTCCGGTAAGACAGGGCAATCGAGATCCAGACGGTGGCGAGCGCGATCGCGACCGAGAGCGCGAGCGCGACGCCCGGTCGGGCGGTGACGGAGCGGGCGGCGGCGGCCGGCCCGATCATCAGGCTGAACATCAGCAGCGCGCCCACGACCGGCACGGTCATCGAGGTGGCGAGCGCCATCACGACCAGGAAGTAGAGGTCGGCCCGGCGGGTGGAGACGCCGCGCGCCTCGGCCACCTCCGGCAGCGCGCTGGTGAGCATGAGCGGGCGGAACGCCACCCCGATGGCGACGACGGACACGATCCCGAGCAGCAGGATCGGCAGCACCTCGCCCTGGCTGATCCCGAACACCTCGCCGAACAGCAGCGCGTAGGTTTCCTCCGCGTACTCGCTGCTGACGCTGATGAACAGCGCGCCAAGCCCGAGCATGAGGACCAGCCCGAGCGCGGTCACCACGTCGTTGCGGCCCTTGCGGCCCGCCCGTTCCGAGCCGAGCGCGCCGATGCCGAGGGCGCCGCCGATCGCGAAGACCGCCAGGCCCCACAGCACGTTGATGCCGAGCAGGCTGGCGCCCGCCGCGCCGGCGAAGGCGCCGTTCGGTATCGCGTGCGCGGCGAACGTCTGTCCGCGCAGCACGGCGAAGAACCCGACCATGCCCGCGATCACGGCGACGATGGTCGCGGTGATCCAGGTGTTCAGCATCAGGCCGGTGAACATTCGGCCCCCTCGTGCGGAGAACGCGGCGCCAGTCGTCGCGGCCGCTTTACGTAGGTGAGCAGGTAGCCGACCAGGACCAGGGTGACGACGAAGAACGAGACCGGCCAGCCGTGGCCGTGCGGCGGCCAGTAGAAGGAGTCGTACGCGAGCACGATGCCGATCCAGGTCGCGGCGACGCCGGTGAGCGCGGAGGCGGCCATCGCCCGGCCCGGGCTCTTGGCGACCCGCAGCGCGGTCGCGGACGGGCCGATCAGCAGGGCGGTGGAGAGCACCGCCCCGATCGCGACGGCCGCGAGCGAGACCGAGACGGCCAGCGCGGCCAGGTAGGCCATGCCGACGGCCCTGACCGGCACGCCCTTGGCCCGCGCGAGGTCGGATGAGAGGGAGGTGAGCAGCAGCACCCGGGTGAGCACGGCGACCACGGCGAGGGCGATGATGCCGGACGCGATCAGCGCGGGCACGGTATCCGGGCTGATCACGAAGATGGAGCCGAACAGCACCGTGAACGAGGCCCCGGTCGTGGACGTGTGCAGGGTGCCGAGATAGAGGAAGAGCGCGGCCGCGCCGAGCGCCGCCCCGAGCACCACCCCGGTGGCCACGTCCCGGCCCCGCCGGCGCTGCACGCCGATCCCCTCCATCAGCGCGGCGGCCGCGATCCCGGCGGCCAGGAAGCCCCAGAACTGGTTGAGGCCGACCAGGAACGCGCCCGAGCCGCCGGTGGTGGCGACGTCGGCCAGCGAATGGCCGGCGAAGGACTGGCCGCGGATGACGGTGAAGACCCCGATGACGCCCGAGGTGACGGCGACGATGGCGCCGACCAGCAGCGCGGTCCTGACCGGCCCGCTGGCGAACAGCCCCGGTTCGAAGAGGTAGTGCATGCGCTACTCGCCCGCGACCACGAGGACCCGGTTATGCACCCGGACCACGTCCACCTGGTGGCCGTAGAGCCTGGTGAGACCCTCGGAGGTGACGACCTCGTCGGTCGGCCCGGTGGCGACCCGGCCGTTGGCGACGTACACGATCCGGTCCATGGCGCCGAGCAGCGGGTTCATGTCGTGCGCGGAGAGCAGGATCGCGATCTGCTGCTCGCGGGCCAGCCGGCCGAGCACCGCGACGATCTCCTGCTCGCTCCTGAGGTCGAGGTTGGCCAGCGGCTCGTCGAGCAGCAGGAGCTTGGGCCGTGAGATCAGGGCGTGCGCGATCAGCACCCGCTGCTGCTCGCCACCGGACAGCTCGCCCACCCGCGCGTCGGCGTAGCCGGCCGCGCCCACATCGCTCAGCGCGGCCTCGATCCGGTCGCGGCGCTGCCGCGAAGGAAAGGCGAAGCCGAGCCGGTGCCCGTCCAGGCCGAGCCCCACGACGTCCCTGGCCCGCAGCGGCATGTCCGGGTCGATGACGAGCTTCTGCGGCACGTAGCCGATGGCCGACTTGCTCTTGCTGTCGACCGGCTCGCCGTCGATGAGCACCCGCCCGCCGGACGGCTCGAGCAGGCCGAGGATGACCCGGAGCAGGGTGGTCTTGCCCGCGCCGTTCGGTCCGATGATCCCGGTGAACTCGCCCTTGCGCAGTGAGAACGTCACGTCGCTGAGCACCTGCCGGCCGCCGAGGCGGACGCCGATGTCATCCAGCGTCAGCAGGTCAGGCTGCGTCGCCTGCGCCGCGGCCACCGGTTGTGCCGCGGCCACCGGTTGCGCTGCGTCGTTCGTCATGACGGACCTCATCACAGGTGCTCGGTCGAGACCTTGTCCGCGACCGCCTTGCGCAGGTCCTGCACCTCGGTCAGCATCCAAGTCTGGTAGTCGTACCCGGGTGTCGGCATTGTCTCGTAGACGCCGACCACCGGGATGCCGTTCTGGTTGGCCAGCGTGATCAGCGACTCGGTAAGCGGATCGGTGACCTGCTGGTTGTAAAGGAACACCTTCACCTTATGGTCGGTGAATAGCGCCTTCTGCACCGCTACGTCCTGTGGTGACGGGTCGACCCCGTTCATGATGTCGGCCTGGAACGCCCACGGCGTCAGGTTGTCCGCCCCCGCCGCCTGCAGCATGTAGTCGGCCACCGGCTCGGTCGTCGCCACCGGGACGCCCGCGTAGGCCTGCTTGAAGGCGGCGATGGCGCTGTTCCAGGAGTCGAGCGAGGCGACGAAGGACTTGGCGTGCGCCTTGAAGTAGGCCGCGTGGGCCGGCTGGATGGCGGCCAGGTCGGCGGCGATGGCGTTCGCGACCTTCGGCATCGTGGCGGGGTTGTACCACAGGTGCGGGTTGGCGGTGGAGTCCGGCAGCCCGAGCAGCTTCTGCACGTCGATGACCTTGCTGTTGCCCTGCGCGGCGCTCTCGATCGTGGACATGAACGTGTCGTAGGAGACGCCGTTCTGCACGATGAGCTGGGCCGCGCTGACCTCGCGGGCGACCGCGGGGCTCGCCTCGAACGTGTGCGGGTCGGTATTGGGGTTGGACATGATGGCGCTGACCTGCACGTACTGGCCGCCGACCTGGCTGATCACGTTGGCGTACTCGTTCTCGGCGCCGACCGCGACGATCTTGCCGGAATCGGACCCGGCGGCCGCGCTCGCGCCGATCGAGCACGCCGACAGGGCGCTGGCGGTGACCGCCGCCCCGGCCGCGAGCAGCGCTACGCGCGTTACGCGCCGCCGCCCACCCGCTCGCCGAACGATCCGTTCCATGACCGCACCACTGCGCATGCCCTGCTCCTCGTTGATCGCCGTCCCGGTATGGACGTAATGATAATCGTTTCCAGTATCATTAAGCAACCGGATCGCGGAGATACCGCTCACGCTGGCCGCGCGGTCCGTCGGGGTTCATGGCCAGCGCGGGGAAGGCCGGCTAACTTGCAAGATGTGACACTGGATCAGCCGAGAGGGACTCGGGTGCGCGGGACGAAGCAGGCCTCGGCCGTCGCCGCCGCCCTGACGAGCCTTCCCGGGTTCCGCAGCGCGCAGGAAATTCACGCCGAGCTCCGCCGTCAGGGCGAGACCGTGGGGCTCACCACCGTCTACCGGCACCTGCAGGTGCTCAGCGAGCAGGGCGTCATCGACTCGATCCGCGATCCGTCGGGCGAGGCCCTGTACCGGCAGTGCGGCTCCACCGGCCACCACCACCACCTGACCTGCCGCGTCTGCGGTCGCAGCGTCGAGGTGGAGGGCCGCGTCGTCGAGCAGTGGGCGGAGAAGGTCGCGGCCGAGGCCGGCTTCAAATCGGTCAACCACACGGTCGAGCTCTTCGGTCTCTGCCCCGATCATTCCGACGCCAATATCTGAACTGTTACATGTCCGGTTATGCCGGTCATTGCGCGGAAACTGCGCGAGGTGTTTAGATTAGGCCGCTGTCCCGCGGGGGGCCGAGACGACAGCGATGACGGGACCGGTCACCAGCGCCACCGGCCTCTTAGCTCCGGAGCACGCATGACTGGCAAGGGCCGCGCTCGGCTTTCCCGGATTTTCGCAACCGCGGTACTCGGCGCGGGGCTGGCGGCAACCTGCGCCGCCGCCAGCCCGGGCAATTCCGGCGGTACGGGCACCACTTCTCTCAGCACCGTCGGGCAGGCGGCCAAGTCCGCCGTCGCAGCCGTCGGCCCCATCTACCTGGCTCCGGTGCCGACCCAGCAGAACCGGCCGGACTCGGCCGTGACCCTGACCATCAGGGCCAGCGACAAGGCGGGCGATCCGCTGACCTACAGTGCGACGGGCTTGCCGCCGGGGCTGTCCATCGACCCCGCGACCGGCCTCATCACCGGCACGACGGCGGCCGCGACCGGCAGCTACGACGTGGCGGTCACCGCCAGCGATCCCACCGGGGCATCGGCTTCGATCTCGTTCACCTGGCGCGTATGGAACACGATCACCGTCACCCTGGCCGCGGGCGAGGAGACGATCCAGGCCGGCACCCCGGTGACCGTGCCCGTCAGCGCGACTGATTCCGCCGGCCAGACGCTCACGTTCCGCGCCACCGGTCTTCCGTCTGGCCTGTCGATCAACCCCGCGACCGGAGTCATCACCGGCAGCGCGTCGGCCGACGGCCAGTTCGACGCGACGATTACCGCCACCGATGGCGGCGGGTCGCAGGGGTCGGAGACGGGCCAGTGGGACGTCAACGGCAAGGCCGCCATCACCAGCCCAGGGAACCTGATGACCACGGCCGGCCAGTTGGCGCAGATTTCGCTCAAGGTGAGCGACACGGCTGACAACGCCTGGCTCTACTATGCGATCGCCGGCGGGCCCCCCGGAAGCTACGTCAACTGGAACTCCACTACGACGGACGGCTGGAAGTCCGCCTCGCTGACCGGCTGGCCGGCTCCCCCCGGCACCTACAAGACCACGATCTCCCTGATCGGCACCTACAACAGCACGGCGTCGGTCACGTTCACCTGGACGGTCGAGGCGGCGTCCGGCACCGGCCCGACCGGCCCGGTGCGGCTCGACCTGGACGGCAAGTGCCTCGACGACACCGGCAACAGCAGCGCCAACGGCAACAAGGTCCAGATCTGGGCCTGCAACGGCGGAGCGGCGCAGAACTGGACCTACGCCGAGGACGGCACGCTCCGCATCCACGGCAAGTGCCTCGACGACACCGGCTACGGCACCAAGGCGGGAACCAAGCTGCAGCTCTGGTCCTGCACCAACCACACCAACCAGATGTGGACGGGCGTCAACGCGGCGGAACTGCAAAGCCCGCTGTCCGGGCTCTGCCTGTCCGTCCCCAGCGCCGACACCAGGAACGGCACCCAGGTCGAACTGGGCGACTGCCAAGGGGGGACCGGGGGCGCGTGGACGCTGCCGGCCGGGGAGATCATGAGCGGCCTGCCGGGCGAGTGCGTCACCGACTCCGGCGGCGGGACCGCCAACGGCACCAAGATCGTGCTCGGGACCTGCGCCGACAGCAGCGCTCAGCGATGGACGGTCGATCCCGACGGCACCATCCGGATCTTCGGCAAATGCCTCTCGCTGGCGGCGCCCGCCTCCGGATCCAGCGCCGTCCTGTGGTCGTGCGGAGCCGGGCACATGCAGCAGTGGATCCTCACCGGCGGGGGCCTCGGCAGCGCAATCTGGGCGGCCGGCACCATCTCGGGCGACGAGACCGCACTGGAGAGTCCGCCGGGCGAGACCGCCACCGGGACTCAGCTAGTGCTGGGCGCGGGCGGAGGTACAGACGCTGACGTGCACGTATCGAATGCTGACTGGCACGTCTGGTAGCCAGGCGAAGCAACGGTCCGTTCGATAGACCGATTTTGCGCTTTTGACCGGGCAGCGGAACGGCCGGGCGGCCCGCACTGGGCCGCCCGGCCGTTGCCGCTAACCGAGCCGAACTTCGGAACTTACGCGGCGGCGGTGACCGCCGCGCTGTCCGCGCCGTCGACGTTGACGGCGGACGACGCGGGCTCGAGGGCCAGCGCCAGCACGTCCCTGACGTCGCTCATCGGGTGCACCGACAGCTTCGCCAGCACCTCCGCGGGCACGTCGTCGAGGTCGGGCTCGTTCCGCTGCGGGATCAGCACCGTGGTGATGCCCG
>Ga0335075_10005135_pt1 | contig 20361 bp, 8 predicted proteins | sample Lox_Sample_24_FD_206723 | JGI IMG/M metagenome (GOLD analysis project Ga0335075, IMG submission 206723) | Soil microbial communities from Loxahatchee National Wildlife Refuge, Florida, United States - Lox_Sample_2.4 | ecosystem: Environmental > Terrestrial > Soil > Wetlands | place: USA: Florida...
AATACCATTGCTGCCGCGACATCTCAGGCGCTCCACCGGTGGGCGGGATTGGAGTGGAAAGGCTCACAGAAGCTCCCCATGCGCGACCTGCGTCGCCATCGGCGACTCCAAGGTACTTTGCTCCCTGCCTGATATTGAAGAAGCCTCCGTCTTGTGGAAGTGGAACAAATGTCCACGCGGCATTGCGATGGCTGGCCCTCGTCCTCACACCGGGATGGCCAATCAAGTATGTATTGGTCGCACTCTGAACTCCACCAGCACCTGAATAATAGACGGGAGGGGTAACACCCGGATTGAGGGTAACGGAGACCTTGATGTATTCGGAATCGTTTTTCGGGTTGCTGCAGTTAACCGCACAGTAGGCGAGAAACGTACTCCCTATCGTCTTCGAAGACGTTAGACTTCCCGGATCGACCATCCACCGGTACCATGAAGAATTCCTATACGGAATCTCTCCCCCGTACGTCCACTTTTGGGTGCTGAGATCGTCGCTGACATAAAATTTCATCGTCGCGACCGGATCGTCGTCATGGCCGGTCATTGTCGAAAGAGTTCTGTCTTCCGCGAAGGCGATATATTTCCCCAGGTAGACATCCCACGACACACTTGCCGTGTGTAACAGGCTGTTGGTGTAAGTGGTGAGATCCTTTGCTGTCTGTCTGGAAACCGGCTGCACGAAGGTCTGATGAATCGTGGGATCGCCGTCAGGGCCAATGCTGCTTCCGAGCGCGCTGGCGGCTGCTCCCGGTTTGCAGGGTGCGGGTCCTGCCGCATCGCAGGTCCAGTCGATTCCAGGGGTCTGGCTCCAACCGCCGTCATAATATTTCTCCCATGAATCGGGCGCCATCTTCCTGCTGATCGGAGCGCGAGACACATGCTCCCACTCATGGGAGCTGAAACCTGAACCGGACGGCGTCATGACTCGGCTGTTGTAAAAGATATAAAAGTAACCGGTGCTTGTATCCACTACCAGCCGGGGATCGCCTTCGCCGTAGTCGTAATAAGCGTCCTTTTTATTCCCCACCCCATAGGGAGACGTGGCGATCGGCGCCTCGAGGGTCCATGTCTTACCGTGATCGCTCGAGATTGCATACGAAATCACGTCGATGCGAGGGATGTTGGGATAAAGCTCGTTGTGTACGATCGTGTACCAGTTCCCCGTATCCGGATCCACCCAGACCCCCATCGCATCGCAGAAATTCCCATCCGCGTAGGCGCCTTTACCTGGAGTTATTCCTGGCACGGCATAGAGCTTTCTGTATACAGGATTGCCCGCCTCGCACATCGCCTGAGTATTGAACTGCGAATGACCTGCGGAGTGCTTGAGGTCGGAGGTCTGCGCATTAGTTCCGGTGTAAAAATCCCAGACATGATTGGCTGGAACCTGATCGTACTGACTGACTGCGTTTTCGAGAAAAAACTGCCCGTTACTGTCAATAAAAAGAAAGTTGGGCGTATCTGAATCGATCGCCGAAGGGATGACATTCCCGATTCTGGTAAAGCTCATCGTTTTGGAAGTCGCCGTATTCACCAGGAAATGCGCTCGTGCTGTCATTGGCCCATAGGCGCCTTCTGCAGCCTGCTTTGCGAACAGCTCTACATCTCCGCCGCCGGTAATCGTCAGCACGTTGCCGGAAAGAGTAGCCGGTCCGGTCAGCACCGTGTAGGTCACTGCTTCCGAACTGGCTGACGTCGCGGAAATCTCGAATGGCGGATCGCCAAAAGTATGTGCTGGAATCGGCGCAAACTTCAGTGCCGTAGCGGAAGGCGAGGCAATCACCGCAGGTTGAGCCTCCATAGGCGCGCCGCAGAGGCACAGCGTGGCCGCGACTACGACGATCATGCTCCGTCGCCAGTCTCTTCGCGATCCTGCCGAAAGCCGGGAAATGCTCCTGAAGGAACGAGAGGGTAAACAAACCGTAGAAGAGTGGGGCACGGGCAACTCCTGCGGGCTGCGCCGCTCCACCTCGCGGCGGTGGCTCCCTAAGCCGCGAAGCGAGGCGCAACCTCGTTATGGATATGCACCGTTTGTATCACATTTAGTATCGTTTGCAACTGTTTTGCTGCTGTTAGTGCATTTTTGTAGTAATTTCGCTCACTGATTACACATCAGGACGCGATGGCTTGAGCGGAGTTCGATCTGAGGAAAAATGCTGGGCTGCCACCGATCAACCCAGCGGACAAAGCCGAAGTCCAGTTAGCGCCATGGCGCCGCCACCCCCGGATCAGCTTGCCGGAGGTCCCGGCAAACGAGCCTTCACTTCCATGCTCGTAGCCAACAACTGCACTCCCGTTGAGTAAGTGGGATAACGATGCACCGCCGATGACAAGTCGCGGAGGGTCATGCGGTGGGTCATGGCGACGGAAATCTCCGTGATGGCCTCGGCCGCCCGTCGCCGACAATGCTTGCGCCAACAATATGGCCGCTGCGCCGCGCGATGATCTTCAGCAGGCCCAGACGATCGTCTTCGTTCACGGCGCGGCCTATGCGTCCAACATCGAAAGGCTTAATCTGCAAATCATCGTTGAAGCGCTCACGCGATGCGTTCCGTTATGCCGATCCGCGCCATAAAAGGACTACCCATTGGTATTCGACAGCACAAATGCGCGCCGCACCAACGCTGACACCTGCAAAGATGGCGCGCGCTTGGGACGATCGTGCGTCCTCTGGGGCGGCCGCCGCACAGATCACAGCGATGCGGTGGGTTTACAGTCTTACGGAGATGGGCTGGCCATCGAAGAGGATCTCCCGATGCGTGGTTTCTCGCGCCACACGCAAGCGGACATGCCGCTGATCGGGCGCAAACATCCGGGAGCCGTTTCTCAGCTTCAGACTAATCCGCCGCTGGCGATCCTTCCATTCGATATCGACGTGCATGAATTGTCCCTTGCGATAGTCGAAGGTTTCGCCATCGTCCTCGTAGAACGAGCTATTCCCATCCTCTCCGGGGTAAATCCATAGCGTGATCGGGTCATCCACTTGTTCACCCGTGTATTGCTTTACCGGGCCCATGGGCAGTGCCGCGCCGGCACGCACATAAAGTGGAATCGTGGCCAGATCGACATCGCGCGTGATCTCGCGTCCGCCTTCCTGTTTCTCCTGCGTCCAGAAATCGAACCATGTCCCACGGGGAAGATACACCGAGCGCGAGGTCGCACCCTTTTCGATTACAGGAGCGACCAGGATGTCGCGGCCATAGAGATATTCATCTCCGCGAGCGACTGCGATTGGGTCTTCGGGATAATGCAGCCAAAGGGCGCGAATCACAGGCAGTCCGGTCTCGCAGGTCTCCCGAATCGCAGTATAAACATACGGCATCAGTTGATAGCGCAGCTCCATATATTTTCTGCAGATGGGCTCGACCGCCTTGTTATGCAGCTCGGCTGGGTCGGGATGAAAATCGCGCGTCTCCGGATACCCGATGTCGCCCAGGTCCCAGCCCCAGGGAAGATGCAGATGCCAGTCGCGTCCATGGGACCGGAAGAGTGGATTGAATGCGGCGAATTGAAACCATCGCACGTACAACTCGCCGGTGTATTCCTCGGTGGGAACAAAGCCGCCGATATCGGTGCCCCAGTAAGGAATGCCGCTTAAACCGGTGTTGATCGCGTTGGGGACGTGGGTCTTCAGCGTCTCCCATCGGGATTGAATATCACCCGACCACAGGAATGACGCATACCGCTGCATGCCGGCGTAGGCATTGCGATGCAGCGCATAGACACGTCGGTTGGGCCGGTATAACTGCTGGCCTTCAAAATACATCCGGTTGCGCGCCAACCGGGATGGCGCATCGAAGCCGTCGCCCTGATCCGGCCACCAGCCATCCACGCCCAGTTCCACCAGCGGCTTGTGCGCCGGCCAATAGCAGCTCACCTGCCGGTCGGGAGGCCAGTGGCCGTCGGGCAGGCGCCCGGCAGGCAGAGGCGGAGCGGTGCACGGATCGGTGACCGTGCCCGTGAGATGGTGGCCTTCGAGCACGATGTGCAGCGCTACCTTGAAATGCTCTTCGTGAAACTCTGCCAGCGCGCCGGCCGGGTCCGGAAATGCCCTGGGATTCCAGGCGAACTCTCCGTTGTCCGTGTTCCACCCCTCCGGACAGAAGCCCGTTCCCAGATAAATCAAGGTATCGCAGGGCAGTTTCTTGTCCCGGAAGGTCTTGCCTTCCCGCATGATCTCTTCAGGCGTGCCCAGCGTTCGATGCGATTGCTGATAGCCGAGCGACCACAAGGGAGGCATTTCCGCAAAGCCCGTGATCTTCGCATATTCGCTCGGAAGGGTAGCCGGATCTTCCGCATCCATGACGAACACATCCAGTGGAAGCGTCGCCTGCCCATCGGGCGGTTGCACCTGGCCTTCCTCACCGGTAAGGTCGAACGCGCCGAGGGGATGGTGCACAAATAACCCCCATCCGGAGGTGCCGATCAGCAGTTGAATCGGTACCCTGGAACCATGGGTGCCCAGTTCATAGCCACCCTGGCCGCTCTTCATCCGGTCAAGGTTTCCACGACGATCGAATTGCGGTCCACCCTGACCCAGTCCAAGCAGCGGTCCCTTACCCAGAAGAAAGCTGAGGTTGCCCGATGCAGTATCGACTTTTAGTTCCTGCATCAGGCGGCCACCTGTCCTCTCCACGCGGATCGTCAGTGGATTTGGTGAAAGCTTCACTTCCAGGCCTTTGCTCCTGAAACTGCGCAAACCTGAGAGTTCGCGAAGGCGCGCAAAAGGCAATCCCCATCTGTCTTTGACAAGAGCGCCATCCTGCGTCAGCGGCTGAGGCGCACCGTTCGCGATTGCCTGCACGGTGACGCGCACTGTCTTCGGGCTCACGGCAGTCAATGCAACTTCCACGGGAAGACCGGCGATGAGAATCTGCGCCTCCTCGGCGCATGAACGGTCCGGATGGGCCAGCGCAATGGCTCCTGCCGATGCGATGCCCTTCAGTGCTGCTCTCCGAGTGAATGACTTCCGCTTCGTCACTAAGGACAAATCTCCTGAGGGGATTTGGACCGGCTCTGTCCTTCAGTAGGTACCCAGGTGGATTTGAACGATCTGGTGCTCGTGATGGAAGTTTAGCCCGCGATCGGTCTGATCGCCATTCCAGATGCGCAGCGGTTTCCACGTTTCGCCGTCGTAAGTACCCTGTTCGGCGCGCAGGATCTGCATGTGCCCGGCGGCTCGGGGCGCCCGATAAAACGTCACTCGCGACTCGATGCCGGTAACCAGAAACGTGTTGGGACCCAGTTGTACGACGATGGCGCGTCCCAGATGGTCCTTGGTGCCGGGAGCATGCTGCTCGCCGTCGCGCTGAGGAAATCCGAATCCAACCAGCGCGGTCCAGTCTCCGAAGGAAAGCGTCTCTTCCGGTTTGCCCTCCTCCTCCATCGCGGTTTTCACTTTGCCTTCGTAATTCAGCCGGGCAATCACGCGGTCCAGCGGTTCCAGCAGGGCGTAGTTCTCTGCGTGAGCTTCGGGCAGTTGTCCGGGCTGCAGAGTCCATGAGGTCTGGTCGGTGCCGAACGGAGAGATGCCGATGCCGCCCCGGCCCAGCGCATAGAAGAGAATCGGTGCGAAGGCGTCGCTCAGCCCGGTTTCCGGAATCCAGAGCGGGTTATCCGCGCGCGCATAGGTATCCATCAATTCTTTCTCGGTAGCGCGGTCCGCCGTGTATACGTCGGGCGCAAGAATATCGATGGCCGGAGCGACCGCCTTCCAGAGATCGATCATGGGCTGCTGCGGCCCACCGCTCGGGTAGTCAAATCCCGGCATCTGACGCCCCCGAATGCTGTAGCCGCGAGGATATTCCACCCACACGTTGCAGTACATCGGGATCGACATCTCAGCTTTGCCTGCCTGGGCCACCGCATTGATGTAGCGGGCCACGGAATAAGCCTGGAAGGTTTCGTCCGCGTCGGGACCGAAGACCTCCGGCCAGCTTCCTGGAGACTTGTGCATCGCGTCAAGGACCTCGCGCGGAACCTGCCCCTCGAATTGCTTCTGAGCCGTAGCCGAGTGGTCGCGAACCGCGCCGATCGCGCCCGATTCATTTTCCACCTGCATCATGATGACGGTGTGCTGCGTCCCGTCAATTGCGCGCAGATGGTGCATGAGTGCGGCGAACGCGTGCTGGTCAGCCTGTAGGTTGGCCGGGGCATTGGCTGAAAGCACCTGGATCGGTTCGCCGCGTTCGTCGATCATCCGGGGATAATGCGCCGGATCGGTCTTGATCCACTCGGGAACGTAGTGCATCTCGCCGTTCTTCCACGTTCCGAACCAGAGGAGAATCAGTTGGACGTGATGCGCTCGCGCCTGATCGACGAGCATGTCGACCAGAGAGAAATCGAACTGGCCCGGCCGCGGCTCCATCTGTTCCCAATACACGGGCGCTTCCACTGTATTGGCGTGCATGCCTTCAATCACCGGCCAGGCGTCCGGCATGGTGGAGGGCCAGGAACTGGAGTTGTTGATCTGGCCGCCGAGAATCAGGAAGGGAGCGCCATCGACCATGAGAGCGTGGCGGCCGTTCTGCTCGACCAGATGGGGCGTCTGCTGGGCTACAAGCGCTGCCGCGAAAACCAGGACAGCAAGAACAAATGCGAGCGCTGAACGTTTCAACCGAGCACCTTCTTTCCGGATTGCAGGTTTGCGAAAGCGGAAGCAGCGGACCCGGACAATTTCGGATCCGCGCCGCACTCCCGGATGGTCATGATCCGCTGCGACGGACCTGCAGCTGCAGAGAAGCCCGGCCCAGCTCCGCATGTTCTGCGCTCACGCGAACGGTCCCGGCTTTTCCATCGATGGTTCGCAAGTAGACGGCGCCCAGGCCTCCGGCGCCGGAGAGTTGAAAGGGATTGTCGCCGACGATAACTGCCGGACCGTCGACGCGCAGCAGAACCGCACCCTCCGCGGTGGCGCGCGGCGTGCCGAAGCGATCCACGGCTCCGAAGGCCAGCCGTGTGCAATCGGAGCCGTCGGGCTCGAGTTCCGGGTCGTCGGTCTGCAGCCACAGGCGGTCCAGGGAACGGTCCGCAGAAAAGGAGCGGGAGAGAGCCCGAATGTTGCCGAGGTATCCGTCGATGCGCAAATCGGGCATTCCGCTCGGATGATCCTCGAAGTCGACCAGGAAGGGCGGATACTGCAGATGCGGAAACCCAGCTCGATCGGCATGGACAACGGCGTGGCGTCTGCCGCCGACAAAGACTTCAAGCCGATCGCAGTTTGAGAAGATCGCTGCGCCCGTGGCTGAACCAGAAGGCATGCCGAGCGTGGAGTCCCAGTAAAAATCCGGCTCGATCACCGCCCGAACCGCGCGGTCGACCTGCGCCAGATAGAAAGCGGCGCCCAGCTTGGGCAGGCGAAACACGTCGGCAACGCCCGGGCATTTCACAGCGTTGCAGCTGTTGTCCAGGCTGGCATAGTCGAACGCGCACCAGGCGATGGCGCCGGCGCAACGCGGAAAACTCGCGGCTTTGTTGTGGGCCTGGGCATGATACAGAGCTTGCTTCTGTTGCAGAACCGGATCGCCGGCGCGCCGGTACATGTTGCGAAACCCCTTGCCGCCGTAGCTGTACTGGCCCACCGTTTCGGTAATCAGGTAAGGAACGCCGGGGAGCGGGGGATCGATGCCCACGCTGCCGTCCGGCGCCGAGTGATAGTCGTCAAAAGCGAAGACGTCCTGATGCCAATCCGTCTGCCAGGTCTTCTTCGAATCCGGCGTCATGGTGCCTGAGGTGGGCCGCGAGTTATCGAGTGAGCGGGCGAGCTCCTGCGTCCGGCGATAGAGCTGCGGATCATTCGGCGATTCATTGGCGCGAACACCCCAGATCACGATCGAGGGATGGCTGCGGTCGCGGCGGATCATGGCTTCCACATCGCGGAGCAACAGGTCCTGCCAGCTGGTGTCGCCGATGTACTGCCAGCCGGGGACTTCTTCCCAGACCATGAGGCCCAGCTCATCGCAAGCGTCGAGGAAAGCTTCCGACTGGGGATAGTGGGAGCAGCGCACCATGTTGCAGTTGAATCGGCGAGACAGGATCTCAGCATCGCGGCGCAGTAACCGGCTCGGAGCAGAAAAACCCAGGTACGGATACAGTTCGTGGCGATTGAGCCCGAAGATGCGCAGACGCTCTCCATTCAGGAAGAAGCCGTCGACCTCGAAACGCGCGTCGCGGAAGCCGACCCGGCGGGTGAAGCGATGGAGCGGGTGGCCGTGCTCGAGCAGGGTCACTGCCAGGTTATAGAGAACCGGCTTGCCATTCGACCACAATTGCACGGGCTCGAGTTCGGTCAGGCTCAGCACAACTTCCTGCTCCGGGTGGTCGAGTGTGACGCTCCGCGACTCTCGCGCCACGAGGTGGTCCCCGTCGAGCAGCTCTGCTTCCAGACTGATCCTGGCGGGCAACGCGTGGGCTGCTGCGTTGATCCGGCAAATGGCATCCAGGCGGCGGCTCGCATCGAGATCGGCGACGGGCTTCGCGAACACGTCGCTCAGAAAGAGCGAGGGCACGGCCCGCAGACTGACCGATCCGGAGATCCCGGCGGGCAGCAGGTAGTCGATAGACGCGGGACCTCTGGGCGAGCCTGAGGGAGGAGCATTGAGCCAACGCCCGTCTACGCCGACGGCAAGAAGGTTGTCGCCATCGGAAATGAGGTCCGTAATCTCATGCTCGAAAGGCAGGAAACCGCCGAGATGCCGGGGCAGAGGATGACCATTGAGGACCGGCAAAGCTCCGGCCATTACCCGGTCGAAGTGGAGGAAGATGCGCAGGCCACGAAACCGGGGCGGGATCGAGAACGTGCGGCGACAGACCCATTGGTCCTCCCATACCGTCGGATCCCACCCCTGCCACGACAGTGGGGTGACGGAATGAGGCAGCGCGAACGAGGGGAAGTTCGCATCGTCGAATCCGGCCTGCAAAGCCGCGGGCGTCATCTTCCCGGCAAAGCGCCAGTCGCGGTCGAGGGAAAGCGTGCCCGCTGCGGCGCCGCCCTCCGTGCTCGAAGCCGGGCTGCGATCGCCCCAGCTCTGCAGGACGGGGATGGCGGCAAGCGAGGCGCCCGCGCAGGTTCGCAGAAAGTTTCGCCGGCTCAGGCCAGGCGTACGAGCGCCGCAATCTTGCAATTCGTTTAACCCTCCCGTCGAATATCGGAGCTGCCGTGCGCGGTTTGCGTCAGCGTAAAATCGCATCCCGGAACTCAGGAAGGGCTAAGCCAGGGGGTGTACGTTACCGGACTTGAAGGCTAGTGAAATCGCCGGACGATTGTCAAGCAGCAGTGCTCGCCTGCCGCGTTCCAGCTCCCAGCAACGCGACAGAGTTCTCGCGCCAGGCGGCCTCTGGCTGCCCGTGAGTTTCGAGCGGGGGCAGCAACGAGAGTTGGTGGTGCGATGGTTGCGAGCGTCGCTGCGAACCCCTTCAGGGGGCAACGGTGCCGATGGAGATGCAAAGGCGCCAGACGATCTCCCTGATGCCGGCCGGGCGCGAGGGTGGGACGCGCTTGCGGCAGCCGCGGAAACGCTTTTGACAAAGCGCGGGCGCAACGGCTACGATGCGGACGTTAACGTACACGTCATGTTCCGCTTCGCGCCAGGAATTCGAGAGGCAACCGGAATGAAGAAAATCTGCCTGCTGGGTATTGCCGCGCTGTTCGTGCTGGCCCAACCCGGGCTCAGCGCCCAAAATCCTCAGAAGCAGGTGCTGCTCGACGGTACGAGCCCCGGACGGACGTTCGACGGAATCGGCGCCGTCAGCGCCGGAGCCTCATCGCGCCTGCTGATCGACTATCCCGAGCCCTACCGCAGCCAGATTCTCGACTACCTGTTCAAACCCGACTACGGAGCCTCACTCCAGCATCTGAAGGTCGAGATTGGCGGCGACGTCAACTCCACGGACGGCTCTGAGCCGAGCTCGATGCGCACCCGCTTCGACCACGACTACACGCGCGGATATGAGTGGTGGCTCATGAACGAAGCTCGCAGGCGCAATCCGAAGATCGTCCTGGACACCCTGGCATGGGGAGCGCCTGGCTGGGTGGGCGGAGGAAATTTCTACTCCGACGATATGGCGAATTATGTGGCGGACTTCATCGAAGGAGCGAAAACCGCCTGGGGCCTGAACATTGCCTACACCGGGATCTGGAATGAGAAGCACTTCGAGAGCCCCGAATACGTCAAGACACTGCGCCGAGTCCTCGACGAACACCATCTGGACACGAAGATCGTCTGCTGCGACGAGTATCCGCGAAACGACGTCGATCAGTGGACGATTCTCGGCGCGATGGCAAAGGACCCGGCTCTGCGTGACGCCATTGCGGTGGTTTCCGTGCACTACCCGCGCGTCCACGGAAAGGTGACGACGCCCCCGGCAGCCCTGCTCATCGGAAAACCGCTTTGGTCCAGCGAGGATCAGCCTCAATCCAGCGCCTCCTATATTCTTTCCCGCGAGTGGTCGGTAGGGGGCCGCGCTCTGGCCCAGTTGTACAACGACAACTACCTGCAGGGGGGATTTACCGCGACCGAGATCTGGAGCCCGATTACGTCGTATTACGACATCCTGGCCGCGCCGAATTCCGGCCTCATGTATGCCAATACGCCTTGGTCGGGTCATTACGAAGTCCAGGGAGCGATCTGGGCGACGGCCCATACCACGCAGTTTGCGCAGCCCGGCTGGCAATATCTCGAGAAATCCTGCGGCTACCTGCCCGAAAAGGGAGATTATGTCGCCCTGAAATCGACCGACGGTTCCAACTGGAGCGTCATCCTTCAGACCATCGATGCGAAGAATCCTCAGACGGTGCGCTTCGTCGTGACCGGCGGCCTGTCGCGGAGCACCGTGCACGTGTGGGAGACCAACAGCCATCGCACTTTCGACCACGTCGCCGACCTGCCGGTTCGCGATGGAGCGTTCACCTACACCTTCGATCCGGATTCGCTTTATTCCCTGACCACGACCACCGGCCAGCACAAAGGCGACGCTCTGCCTCCCGCCTCCGCGCCGTTTCCTTTTCCTTATCACGAAAACTTCGAAGACACTCCTCTGCACCGCGCGCCGCGCTTCCTTTCCGATCAGGATGGAGCCTTCGAAGTTCGCGACTGCAATGGGCGCTCCGGCAAATGCCTGGAGCAGGTGATTACCGAGCGCCCCATTCCCTGGGGACCGCTGCCGGATCCGTGGACCCTGGCCGGCGATATGGGCTGGAGGGACTACACCATCGACGCGGATGCACACATTGAAGGGACGGGAAGCGCCATGCTGATCGGGCGCATCGATTCGGCCGACGTCTTTCGCAATGGCGAAGCTCGCCTGCCGAGCGGTTACACATTCCGCGTCCATGCGGATGGCATCTGGGAGTTGCTGGATTCCGGGTACGGAAAGGTCACCCGCACTCTGGCCCAGGGCCGCATCGATCCCACGGAAGGACAGTGGCATCACCTCCAGCTCACATTCCGCGGGCAGCGAATCATCGCGTGTCTGGATAACCGGCAGCTCGTCTCCGTTGAGGACAGCGCCCACTCCCACGGAATGTTCGGCATCGGCTCAGGCTGGAACCGCACGCAGTTCGACAATCTTGCCGTCATCCCCAGCGGGCAGTAGATCTGCGGCGAACCCGCTCACTGGTTTCGCTCGAGAAACACCGTCATGGCGCGAACCTTTGCGTCAATTTCATTTTTCTCCTGCTGCGTGCACCCCTGGAAAAGCGCCAGTTGCCGTTTCTCATCCGCAAGCCGCCCCAGATGTCTGTACGCCGTGGCCAGTTGCAAATGGGCAGGACCGAATTCCGGACGCAGCGCGGTTGCCTTCTCCAGCGCCTGCGCGCTTTGCTGCCACAGCCCGCGCTCCGCGTCCACGCGCCCCAGTTCGTACCACGCGTCTCCATTGCGGGGATCGGCCGCTGTCGCTTCTGCCAGCAGGCGGTCCGCCTGCTCCAGATCGGCGGCTGAATGAGGCCGTTCCAGAATCTGCCGCGCAGCGTAAGCCGCTGCTTCGGGATTATCCGCGTGCCCTCGGGCAAAATCTTCCAGTCGCTGGCAGCTCGCGTCGGCGCCCTCGACTTCTTCGCAGGTCCGTCCCAGCATTTCCGCAACCATACTGTTGTCCGGATGCTGGTGCAACAGTCCTGCGAATACGCGGGCTGCGTCCTGAAACTTCTTGTCTCCATACAGAGCCACGCCAAGCGCCAGGCGCATGCGCAGACTGTCCGGATATCTGGCTGCGCCGAATTCGGCAGCTTTTCGCGCGTCGTCCCACGCCCAGTGGCGCAGGAACTCTACACACAGGAGATAGAGGTTTGCTTCGCTGGGATTCATCTGGGCGGCACGCTGGTCGTGCGCCACCGCGGCCATAAAGTGGCCCAGCTTCTCTTCGAGCTCGCCAGCCAGGCTTTCCGCCGCGTCGCTCATTTCCCTTTCAGGAATCCTGTTCAGCACATCGACGGCCTGCTGCGGCTTTGCCTGGTCGGCGAGCGCGACCGCCCAGTTATAGAGAAGATCCGGATTGTCCGGCTCGATCGCCGCGGCGCGGCCAAACGCATCGCCGGCCTGCGCCGGCTGCTGCAGCAGCATGTACGCCTGCCCCAGCGCGGACAGCGTCTGCGCATTGCCAGGCTCCAGACCGGCTGCGACCGTAAGTTCAGCCGACGCTCTGCGCGCCTGTCCCAGCTTCAGCCAGGCGGTTCCCAGGTTTGCATGGTCGACGGCAGATCGCGGCGCATCGCGGCAGGCGCGCTGCAGATACGGCAGGGCCTGCGTAATCTCGCCGCCTTCAGCGTAGAGCAATCCCAGCGCTTCGCTGACCTGGTCGTTCGCCGGATACCGCTCCGCCAGCCGCCGCAACACCGGTTCCGCCTGCTGCCGTCTGCCCGCATCCTCATCCGCAAGCGCCTGATGGAGCGCCGCACGGTCGGCTGAAGAAAGAACGGTCTCCTGAGTTTGCGCGGGGACCGGAGCCGACCACAGCTCAGGACAAAGAAGCGCGATCCCGAGAGGGAGCAACAGCACTGGCTGCAGAAGATCACGGCATCGCAGCGCCGTTCTCCCGCTCGCCGGATGCCGCCATTTCCGCTCCCGCAGATTCATTGCGAATCAACCGTACCCCTGCCTGAACCCGGGCCGAGCTCAGGCAGGAGGGACTGATGCAATTCCCACGGTGCCCGGCTTTCTAGAAATAGTACTTCAGGGCAAGCTGCAGGAACCGTGAATTGGGAGTGAACTGGCCCATGTTATGGGTACTGGTAATCTGCCCGCCATTAGAACTGATTCCCCCGCCCGGAGTGTTGAAGGCGGGCGTGTTGAACAGGTTGAAAGCATCGGCGCGGAACTGCAGATACTGGCTCTCATGCGTCGGAAAGTTCTTGAACAGCGACATGTTGATGCGCTCGTATCCCGGACCTCCAACCTGATTGCGTGCCGATCCCACATAGGGCAGTACTGCGCCGGGAGCCGTCAGCGGCGATCCCGCCGGGTTGCTTGTCGTCTGGGTGTCAGGAATATCGCTTCCCGGCAGCGGATTGGCAAACGCGCAGGGGTTAAACCAGTGCGTAATGTTTTTCGTGCTGGCTGCGCACGTGGTTCCCGGATTGGTCGGATTGGCCGACCCTCCGGCCTTGAAGGGATCGCTCACCAGAATAGCCCGCCGCGCATTCGCTCCGTTCGCCCCGGCGTTATTGGGGGTAACACTGAACGGCTCGCCCGTCTGCGCGGTGAAGACCAGATCGGCGGACCACCCGCCCACGACTTCATTCTCCCACCCGCTCTGGTTCCCGAATCGTCTGCCCAGGCCGAACGGGAGGTCGTACTGCCCGTTGAAGCTGACACGATGGCGAACATCCCAGTCGGAACTTGCGAATTCCGCCCGCATGGGCAGATTGAGCGGCATGCGATAGAGGTTCGATCCCCCGTCCAGCGGCGTCTCCGTGTCGTCCAACGCGTGTCCCCATGTGTAATCCGCCAGGAATGACAGCCCGTTCGCATAGTGCTTCTGCACGGTCGTCTGCAGCGAGTTGTAACTGCTGATTCCCTCGTGCATATCGAACTGCGACCCGCCGAAATCCGGGGCCGGACGGTCGTGATTCGCATTGTCGCTCGGGCCCACCAGCCCATCCGGCGCGTTCTGATCCGGGAATCCTTCCAGATGGCGGGAGTTGTTTCCCACGTAGGCAACAGTCCACGTCATCGTGTTCGACAGAGCATATTCCACCGAGAGATTCCACTGCTGCGTATAGGGGGTGTAGTAGGTGGGCTGGGTCCCGATCAGTCCCGGAGTGGACGGACTCGGATCGTTCGCCAGGCCGTTGTTCCAACCCGGCTGGGTGGAAAATCCGTTGGCGAGGTTGATCCCATAAGTCTGCCCGATGCTCTGGCAGTTGTTCGAATCCAGCGCGCAGGAGGGGCCGTAGAAGTTCACCGAATACTGGAATGGATAGCTGTAGCCCAGATTCGGGGCTCCTCCGATACTTTCGAGACCCCCGTAGAACAGTCCGAATCCGGTGCGGATCACGGTGCGATTGTTCAGCGACCAGTCGACCCCCAGCCGCGGCGCAAACTGGCTGTACTGCGACTTCACCAGCGAGCGCGTGCCCGTATACATCAGGTTGATATGGTCCATCCCCAGCAGGGTAAGAAAACCCGGAGCCAGATAATCGCTCTTCTGGCTGTTAGCCAGAATATAGTTGGAGGTTCCCGCCCCCGGAGCGATGGAGGTCGGATACCAGAGCGCCTGGTGATCGTGTCGCTCTTCAATGGGCTGGAAGTATTCGTACCGAAGACCCAGGTCCAGGGTTAGTCGCGGCGTCACTTTCCACGTGTCCTGAGCGTAGGCGGCTTTGTACCAGCGGACGTTATCGATGTTGAAAAACGCGGTCAGTTCCGCTGAGCTCATCGAACCCGGCGTTGAGCCCGCCGCAGCCCCCGGCGGCGCATCGCTGTCGGCCAGGAAGTCCGCCACACCGGAGCCGGTGAAGCTTACTCCCGGCGCGCCGGTATAGAAGCCGCTGAAGTTATACGCCCCGTGGGGAGCAATCGGAGCCGTAGTGGCCACGCGCACATGCTGAAAGTCCACACCCATCTTGATGGTGTGCCTGCCAACTACCTTGGTAACATCGTCGAGAAATTGAAAGACATTTTCGTACTCAATGGCCGGATACCACTGCGGTCCGCCAATGCCGCTGATTCCGCTGATGGACGTGCTGGGCAAGCCGCCGTTGCCGGGCGAGTACGGAATCCCTCCCAGGCCTTCCTGCGCCGACACGTTGGTGTCGTAACTCAATGGCACCCACTGCGGATGGCCCCAGTTATAGCCAAAGCGGAATTCATTCACCAGGCTCTGGCCGAATTCGTGGGTCTCGCTCAGATCGTAGTTCTCTCCCATGTTCACGAACGATCCGTCGCCCCCGTAACCGCCGCCGTCAAGAATTAAGCCCAGGGGCGGGTTATAGGTGCCGCGCTCGTTGAAGTAGCTTGCGCGGAAGAACGCCTGGTCATGCTGGCTCGCATTCCAGTCGAGCCGCGCATCCCACTGCACCGTGTTGTCCCCGGTGCTGGTGTTCACCACGTAATTGTTATAGGTCTGTCCCACCGCCCCGCTATTCGGCGATGGATACAGATTCAGCAACCGCTGAGCGATCGGATCGATCTGATTCGCACAAAACACGTTCGCCTGCCCATTGCAGGTCAGCGGGGTGGCGCCGCCCGATCCGGGCTCGTACAGCGTGATCGGACTGCTCTGCCCGGTCAGACCCGTGTTGAGCAGCTCGCTGAAGTTGCCCTGCCGCATCAGCGCCGTCGGGACCGTGTAGGTGCCGTTGGAGGGTGAAACCACCCGCAGCGCTTCGATATCGGCGAACCAGAAGAGCTTATTTTTCCAGAACGGGCCGCCCAGGGTTCCACCGAATTGATTCTGATGGTAGGGAGGCTCCGTCTGGGGCGGAGTGTTGAAAAAGTCGCGAGCCACGCCCAGGTCATTGTTGCGAATGTATTCCCACAGATCTCCGTGAATCTGGTTGGTGCCGCTCTTGATCGCAGCGTTGACAACGGCCCCGGCGGAGTGGCCGAACTCCGCGTCATAATCGCCGGTCTGCACCTTGAACTCTGCAAGCGCATCGGGTGGAGGCTTCACAACGAAGCTCGCGCCGTTCAGGAAATCGACCTGATTGCTGTTGTTATCCACGCCGTCGAGGATGAAGTTGTTCTGCTCCGCCCGCAGTCCGTTGGCGTCGAAGTCCCCGCGGCCCTCGCCCCGCGATCCCTGCGACTCTGTAACTCCCGCCGCCAGTTGTGCTATGAACACATAGTTCCGCAGCGCCAGCGGCGTGTCGTTGATCACCCGCGAGCTCATCACCTGTCCGGTCGATGCCTCTTCGGTCTGCATCAGCTGCGCCGCTCCGCCCTGTACGGTCACCGTTTGCGAAACATTCCCCGGATGCAGCGTGAAATTTATGGTCAGGGTCTGATTGACGTTCAGCGTCAGCCCAGTCTGATTCACGGTCGCAAAGCCGGGAGCTGTTACCGAGAGCGAATAGGTTCCGATGCCAACCGGCGAGAAGACATAGAGACCGTCGCGATTCGTCGTACGCTGCAATACCAGCCCCGTGGCGGTTTGGCTCAAGGTCACCTGCGCGTTGGCCACCACCGCACTCTGCGGATCGGTCACAGTGCCTGCGATGGTTCCCTGGTTCGTCTGGCCGATGACGGACCCGGCAAAGAACACCAGCGCTGCGGCGATCAGGGAGACCCTCGGAAAACCGACCGGATTCAGAAAATGATGCAGCCTCCTGGAGTGAACCATTGCACCACGTCCTTTCTCAGTTTTGGGGAACCGGGATCGCGGCGTTCTGGGGACTTCCGCGCCCGTTTACGTTACCGTGGGTATGGACTCTATTCCTCCCTTTTTACGTCTGTCAAGGGCCGCACAGATCTTTGTTACCAGTAAGTTAGCTGGGTACTTCTGACCATGCCTCAGACAGGCCGTGGCTGGAAGCGATGAACGAAGCGATAGGGGCAGGAGAAGACTGGAGGTCCTCTGATTCAGCAATCTCGCCTCAGGAGCGCGCGACGACGACTCTGCTTTATCAAATCAAGGTAACGTACACGCACGTTGTGCCGCTTTCTCACGTTGCCATCCTCAGCCATTCGACATCGCTGCTGAGCCGCCGCTATAGTGGCCCCTGCCCCGATCGGCGTAGCCCAACCCCGCCCGGCGCTTCAACCCTGTGGCGGAATTTCCACCCAGGAGAACAGAACCATGGACCGAAGGACCTTCAATAAGCTCGCCGGCATGGCCGCGCTCGGCGCACTCGCTGAATCGCCCGATGCCCCTGCGCAATCGGACTCCCCAGGTGTCACCGATGGTCCGGCGAATGCCGCCGGCGAGGTCCTTCTCGAAGACGATGTCTTGCTTGTCGCTTTCGATCGGGGTTCCGGCGCGCTAACCCGGCTCGTGCGCAAAAGTTCCGGCTGGACCATTCAGCGGCGGCCGGAGCTTGGGCTTTCTCTGCGCTTGTTCGCCCCGCTGCCCGATCGGCGCGACAACTTTGTCCTGCCTCAGGACCAGCGAGCGACGCTGGTGCAGAAGGTCTCCGATAGTCAGATTCGCCTCCAGTGGCGGGACCTGGTCAGCCAGTATGGCGGCGTCCTCGATATCACCTTCAACGCAACCGTTTCCCTGAACCGCGGCCAGCTGCTCTTTGAGTCCGAGTTGATCAACAATTCCCCATTGATGGTGGAGACGATCGATTATCCCTATCTGGGCGACCTGAATCCCCCCTCCCCCGAGTCGACGCTCAACAGCGAGCACCTCTGGTACGGCAATCTGGTCGGGGGTGAAATTCACCCCACCATCAGGAATGAACACGGCTGCTGGGGAGTGCGTTGCCCCCTCAGAACCATCGACTCGAAGCAGAGCCTTCTCTGCCTGCTTCAAGCGCCCGAGCAGGGCCTCTACACCGCCATGCACGATCCCACCCAGCCGTACCTCCTGCAATTCACCTTCGAGCAGCACCCCGGCGTGCTGGACTCCATCGACAATCAGGTCCCCGCGCAGGATTCCATCGGCGGCATTCCGGTCTGTCTGGAGTTCCGAACCTGCCATTTCGTCTTTGCTCACCCTCGCTCTCAAAAGAAGCTGGCCCCCGTTGCCTTCGAACCCTACAGCGGCGACTGGCATGCCGGCATCGACGTCTATAAGCGCTGGCGCACCAACTGGTTCCGCAATCCCGCCGTTCCCGCCTGGGTGAAGGACGTCCACTCCTGGCAGCAATTGCAAATCAACACTCCCGAACAGGACTGGAGCATCCCCTATCTCGATCTGAAACCCTACATCGACGAATGCGTTGCCTGCGGCGTCAGAGCCATTCAGCTTGTGGGCTGGAACAAGGGTGGCCAGGATGGCGGCGATCCCGCCCAGGACATCTCTCCCGGGCTCGGCACCTGGCTGGAACTGCACGACGCCATCGCCTACGCCCAGAGCAACGGCGTCCGTATGATCCTCTTCGCCAAGCTCAGCTGGGCCGATATGACCACCGAGTGGTTCAGGACCGAGCTCTGCAAATATACGTGCACCGATCCCTGGCAGATCCCGTACGAGACGGACGGCTACAGCTACCTCACGCCCACCCAGCTGGCAGGCATTAATAACCATCGCCGTCAGATCATGGATTTTCTCTGCCCCGCCTACCAGCGGATCGCTGCGCAGCAGTTCGAGAAGATCCTTGCGCTCGGTTCAGCCGGATGGCTCTACGACGAAGTCTGCCATCACGGCCCCGTCGAATACTCCTTCAGCCCCACGCACGGCTATGTCCCTCCGGGATATATCTACAACGGAGATATGCCTGTCGCCGCCGTGCTGCGCGCCGCCGCCGATAAGATCGATCCCGATTTCGTATTCGCCGGCGAAGGCCCTCAGGACTGGCTGATGCAGCATTACCCGGTCTCCTATTTCCGCATCGATGCCGGATCGCGCGCGGTCAACCGCTATATCGACTCCTATGCGCCTCTGATGGTCGCCGTCACCGGCTTCGACGACCGCGAAATGCTCAATCTCATTCTGATGAACCGCTACATCATCAGCTATGAACCTTATAACTTCAAAGGCAAGCTCAGTAACTTTCCCATGACGGTTGTCTATGGCCGGAAAATTGACGCGCTGCGCGAACGCTACAGGGAATTCCTGTGGGATGCAGAATTCCACGATTCGCTCGGCGCCACCATTCACTCCGATGGCTTTGCTCGACACTCCGTTTTTGTCGCGGCCTCAGGCAAGCGCGCCGTGGTGGTCGTGAACAACGATGCGCAACGCTCCATCCATGCCACCGTCGATCTGCCCAACGCGGGAAGGCTGGCTGTCGTCACACCCGAAAATCCTGATCCATCCCTGAGCTCCGGCACGCTCGACCTGCCTCCGCGGTCCGCAGCCGTCCTTCTGGAAAGGTAACCCTCTCGCGTCGTCGTGGTCGGCGCCTGCGCCCGGAAATATCAAGTCCCGAAGGGCCAGCCGTTTGCATAAAAGTCCAGCACCCTGATCGCCGTCCGTGCAGATAAGTTTTGTCGCGGTAATAAAGATGACGGTGCCGATCGTAGAGCAGCTTCGAGGTCTCCCACCAATGTTGGTCGATGTAGTCGAGATATTTGCGGCCGTGAGTTGCTGCGTACATGCGCCTGCTCACCCGGAATGGGAGCGGCCGCTCAGGCCAGGAGCCGGTCGAGAGCCTGGCGATCTTGTCGGGAGCGGGATGCAGCAAATCGAACTGGAGAAAGGTCCGCGCCACACTCTATCGCATGGGGGAGATATCTCGCAGGGAGACCTGCAGTCCGCGCCGGTCGTCCTGATCGGCGCATTCAACAACAGCTGGACTTTACGTGTCACCAACCCGCTGAGGGTCAACTTCGCCGGAGGAAGCAGCATCAGAGACAGCTACGACAGGAAGCGCGCCTGGGCGGTGCATGTCCGGCCTGATGGAACGACCACCGACGACGATGCCATCATCACCCGCCTGCTCGGACCTGATGGCGGAGAGTCAATGATGACCGCTGCGGGAATTGGCCACTACGGCACCGAAGCTGCCAGCGATTTCCTCAGCAGCCCGGAGCAGATCGACGCCTTTGCCAATACCGCGCCTGCCGGATGGAGCCAGAGGAATCTTCAAATCGTCATGCACGTCAAGGTCGACGAAGACTCTCCGGTTTCCGCAGACATCGTCGCCGTGCAGACCTGGTAGATGGAAGCTTCTGAGCCGGCAGAGACAGCATCCGTGCCTCTGCGCCGGCCCTGTGGCTCCGGTTACCTTCTACTTACCCACATCCAGCATGAGCGCCTCAGCTTTATCCATGGCCGCCATGCGGCTCTTCTTCAGCGCCGGAACATCGAGCGCACCCG
>Ga0335075_10005136_pt1 | contig 20361 bp, 5 predicted proteins | sample Lox_Sample_24_FD_206723 | JGI IMG/M metagenome (GOLD analysis project Ga0335075, IMG submission 206723) | Soil microbial communities from Loxahatchee National Wildlife Refuge, Florida, United States - Lox_Sample_2.4 | ecosystem: Environmental > Terrestrial > Soil > Wetlands | place: USA: Florida...
GACGGGCGCGGCCGGTCCCGCCCGGGCCGGCTGTCCTGCTGCCCGGCCCGGGTGCCCCGGTTCCCTGCCCGTCTCCTGGTCATGATTCGAATACTACAGCGGGACGGTGCGCCACTGCCAGTTTCTTGCCAGCGTGTCGTCATCTTTTAGATTCTTTTTTTGGCAACGTATTGCGATCTGACCGTACGCGCCGCGGCGGCCACCCGGTACCTCATCCTTCCGGCCCATGATCCTGCGCGCTGCCGCACCGCCGCCGGCGCAATAATCCGCGCAGACACCAGGCAGACGTTGCCGGACGCGGCACAAGCTCCGCTCGTACCCCATGCAGGCGGGGCGCACGCCAGCCGGGACTCTGGCACATTTTCCGGACGTCGTATCCGATGACACGGACACCGCGGGCCCGGCGAGCAGCCAGAACAGGGCATACCACCCGCGCAGTCAGCGATTCCGGCTACCGTGTGTAGTTGCACCCCCCGATGGGGCTCAGGCGCACATTTCGGGATGATAATGCTCCCGCGACGGGCTGATCACACAGCCATCACGCAGCCGCCGTACCGGGGCAAAACGGACGCCCAGCGGCCGTTCCCGATTACCGTGTGTACTTGCACCCCCGATGAGGGGTGCAAGTACACACGATCATTCGATTAACAGCCCCAGCCGGTTAGATGGCACTGAAGTGCCCTTCGGGCGCCCAGGGCATGGCCGGGGCATGGCCAGGGCACGGCAAGGGCATGGCCAGGGCCGGCAACCGGTTTCCCCGGAAAGTGTGCCAGAGCCAGGTTTCCGGGCGGTATTTGCGGTGAAATGTCCGTCGTGTAATAGCTGTTCAGCAGGCGTTACGGAGGCTCACGACTGGTTCTGTCCGCCCGGGCCGTCCCGTTGGCGGCCGACCGGATCATCGTGTGCTACCGATGCGGGACAGATAGGTAAACTCCCGGGAACGACATACCGTTCAACTGCGGCTGCTATCGCAATTGAATGCCTACCGCAATTGAATGCCCACCGCCGTGCCCGGGCAGCGGCGAGCCGATTATCCAGGCGGGTTCACCGTACCGGCCGAGCTGATTCCAGCGCTGCCGCCACAGGGGAACGGTCAATCCGCAGTGCCGGCCCCAGCGGCTATGGTGGCGTCCACCTCGCTGATCCGAGCGCATTCCTCTGCCGCGAAACGCTGCGCGTCGAGCTGCTCGGCGAGTTGCTCGTCCTGCTTCATCAGCAGGTCCAGGTTAGAGTCGCCCATCTCGAACACGCCCATGTCGACGTACGCCTGTTGCAGGCGTACACCCCACAGTCCTATGTCCTTCACGCACGGCACGATGCGGCTGAATAGCAACTGCTGGAAGGCCTGGTAAAGCTCGGAGGAGTTCTCGAACTCCTCGGCTTCAGCGCGGCTGAAGCCGAAATTGGTGAGAACCTCGGTCCCCCGGATCCGGTCTCGCATGAGGTAGCAGCCTTCGACGACGAATTCCTCGCGGTCGCGGATTTCGGCCTCGGAGAGCTGGCGGTAGTAGTCCCGCAAGGCCATGCGGCCGAAGGCCACGTGCCGTGCCTCATCCTGCATCACGTACGTGAGGATCTGTTTGGGCAGCGGCTTGGTCGTCGCGTCGCGCAGCAGCCCGAAGGCGGCGAGCGCCATCCCCTCGATGAGCACCTGCATACCGAGATAGGGCATGTCCCAGCGCGCATCACTGAGAACGTCGTGCAGCAACGACTGCAGCGAGTCCTTAATGGGATACATCATTTCGATTTTGTCGTAGAGGAACTTGGAATAGATCTCGACATGCCGCGCCTCGTCCATCACCTGGGTCGCGGAGTAATACTTGGAATCCAGATCGGGCGCCACTTCAACGATGCGTGCTGCACAGATCATCGCCGCCTGCTCACCGTGCAGGAACTGTGAGAATGTCCAGGACGCGTTATGCCGACTCAATTCGGCGCGTTCGGCGGCCGACATCCGCCGCCATTGCGGAGTCTCGGTGATAGGGTCCATACCCTCGGGCATGCCGAGCGCGTCGCCGGGATCCACCTCCAGATCCCAGTCGATGCGCTTAGCCGCGTCCCATTGCTTGTCCTTGCCTTTCTGGTAAAGAGCTAGGAGCCGCTCCCTGCCTTCGTCATATGTCCAGTTGAACGCCGTCTCGGCCTTGGGCGGGACGCTCCAGCTGCTGTGCTTGAGCGGTCGCGCGTAGACTTCGTTCCTGGTCACGGGCTCCCCTTTCGCGCAATCGGTGATGATCGCTGGAACGGCGCTAGTGCTCGCCCTGAGATGCGCGAACAGTAGCGCCGATGCGACCAGCCACAGAAAAGCATACACTGCACTCTATAACTCCAGAAACTTTACGGCCGTGACCGTTCCCAAGCAGGGACATGACGGGAACTTGATGTCTGAGTTGACAGAACAATGGCGCGGCACATTAGGTGCTTCTACGAAATTGACAATTCTCCTATACTCGGCTCGAATTACCGCGCGAAGTCCTCGTGCCGCACAAGCCTTCCACTCGGGCCGAGCCGAATTCCAAAGGCGCGAGGGAGCCGGATGGCGATAGACGCGGTACCGGCCGATACTGCCGGGGCGACAAGCTGGCGACGATGGGCGGGCCTGTCCATCGTGCTGGTCGCCTCCTTTATGGACCTGCTCGATGTCAACGTCGTCAATGTGGCACTGCCAAGTCTCCAGCAGGGCCTGCGAGCCACGTACGCGACGGTGCAGCTAGTCGCTGGTGGATACACGCTTGCGCTGGGGATCGGGCTGATTACCGGCGGCCGGCTGGGCGATATTTACGGGCACAAGCGGATGTTCCTCGTCGGCACGGCCGCCTTCGTGCTAGCGTCGCTGACCTGCGCGTGCGCGCAAACTCCAGGGATGCTGATCGGCGGGCGCCTGGTGCAGGGCGCGGGCGCGGCGATCATGATCCCGCAGGTGCTGGCCTTCATCCACGTCCGGTTCAGCCAGGAGGAACTCGGCAGGGTCGTCAGCATCTACGCGGCGATAACCGGGGTCGCTTCGGTGTCAGGCCCGATCCTTGGCGGGCTGCTGATCGGATGGAATCCTTTCGGTCTCGAATGGCGCACGATCTTCGTCATGAATGTACCGGTAGGCTGCGCCGCGATAGCGCTGGGCCTGCGGTACATCGACGAATCACGGGCAGACCGGACGGCCCGGCTTGACCCTGTCGGAATGGGCCTAGCCGCCGTCGCCCTAACGGCGCTGCTATTCCCGATCGTGCAGGGGCGCCAGCTCAGCTGGCCGGTGTGGTGCCTGGTCGCGATGGGTGCCTCCGTGCCGCTCGCCGTGGCCTTCGTCAGCTATGAGCGACGCCGGATCCGGCGGGAAGGATCGGCGCTAGTTGCCGTTGAGCTCTTCAGCAGGCGCTCGTTCAGCGTCGGCATAATTGTGCAGTTCCTGTTCCAGTGCGCGCCCGCCGCCTTCTTCCTTGCCTGGACGATTTATCTTCAGTTTGGCCTCGGCTGGTCGGCGGTGCATACGGGACTCACCGCGATTCCTTTCGGCCTGGCGGTCTCGCTTTCCGGCGCCCTGTCCATGCGAGTGACGTTCCCACGGTACGGACGCCTCTCCATGGCCGCCGGAGTTGTGGCGACGGCCACCGGCATGCTGGGGTATGCGTGGCTGGTTGGCCGGGTGGCATATCCGAGCTCATGGGAGATGATCGTGCCGCTGACCCTGATCGGCACGGGCCTCGGGCAGGTGTATGCGCCACTGGTCAACGTCACCTTGAGGGAGGTGCCGCCACAGCAGTCAGGCTCGGCATCGGGGCTGATCAACGCGATCGCCCAGATCGGGAGCAGTGCAGGCATCGCGGCGATCGGGATCCTGCTGTTCAGCGCGATCGGCACGCAGACCGCGAGCGCCGCGCGGCCCGAGGCGCCGGTTGTCCGAACTCAGCTGGCTGCCAGCGGTCTCAGCGGCACGGACCTGGAGCATCAGCTCGCGGTTTTCCATCGGTGCACCGTCGTGCTGGCCGATCAGCCCAGCCAGCAGGCCGAGTCCTGCGAACGCGGGACGACGCCCGCCGTGGCGGCCGCCATCGCCCGCACCCGTGCGGCGGGATTCGAGCAGGCCTTCCAGGAAGTCCTGTGGTGCATCACCGGGCTCCTCGCCATCGCCCTGCTATGTATCCGCGCCCTGCCACATCAGTCACCGGCCGGAGCAGCGAGTGCGCCACGAGCGAGACGGCCGGGCCGCAGCAGGATTCCGGCCAGGAAGTGAAATTAAAGGGTCTCGCGGACCGAGATCGGGCGCATGTCCGTCCACACGTCCTCGATGTGGCTGAGGCAGGCGTCGCGGCTCCCCCGTGTGCCCACGGCCTGCCACCCGGCGGGAAGCTGGCGGTCGGCGATCCAGATGGAGTACTGGCCCTCGGCATTGACGACGACCTCGTAAATCTCGCTGTCGTCGTTCTCGATGTCCTCGTTCACGCGGGTCTCCTATGCGGGCTTCGCTTCACGTCAGGTCAGCCGAGTGCGGCTGCTTCCCGGTGGCGGCGGAGGTTCCGTTCGACAATGCCTTTCCCGTAGACGAGCCGCCCCCCGCCGAATATGTACATCCAGTTCACGATGTGCGGGACTCGGGGCAGCGGCCGCAGCACGTCGACGATGAGTACGGCTCGCAGGCCGCTGCTGTTATTCGTTACCTCGTGCTCCCAGGTGTCGTCGAACAGGACGCTCTCGCCGGTCTTCCAGCAGTAGGTCTGGTCACGCACCCGCAGGGTCGGCGGATTGTCATCGGGGACGACGAGCGCTAGGTGATACCGCAGGTAACCCATGTACGGACCGCAGTGTGCTGGCACGGAGCGGCCGGGCTCCAGGATGGAGAAGAAAGCCTGGGCCATGTTGGGCACCGCTAGGAGCATACGGGCGGTCTGCGGGCACTTCGCCATGTTCTCCTTGATGTGTACGCCCGCTGTTGACAGGTAGAACACTTTCCACGCGCGGCCCTGCGTGTCCCGGCTGCCGATGGGATCCTGGGCGGGGTCTACCTCCGGCAGGTCAGGCAGCGCCTCCCGAGCACGCAGCAGCGGCTCCAGTTCTGCGCCGATAGCCGCCGCATTGCGCTCCAGGACGTGCAGGGCCGGAAAGGTATCGACAGGGAAGAACACCGGGCGGTCATCACCGCCGACGTACCTCGCGTAATAGTGACTGAACTTCCGCTGGAACGTCGCGATTGCCGACGACCCGAAACCGGTCATCCTGTCTTCCCTTCTGCCTGCGTCTCTCCAGGCAAGTATGCGATAATTTGTTCGAGGCCTAGGATTGTGGTGTCATCGTAGAAACGACGGAGCGGGACGTGGACGCCAAGGGACCGCTCGACGGCCGAGAGCATTTCCAGCGCCTTCAGCGACTGGCCTTCCAGCAGGAAGAAATCGTCGTCTACGCTGACCTGCTGAACGCCGAGTACCTTCTGCCATAGCCGGACCAGCTCAGCCTGGATGGAGGTGACCGGCTGGACGATCGGACGGTCCTCGCCGAGCCACGGCAACGTCAGGTCCAGCTCGGCGAGCTTACCGCTCGGCAGCCGAGGCAGGGCCGGGACGATGTGGCAGCGGTCGGGCACCATATAGCCGGGCAGCCGCTTTGCCAGATGGCGGCGCAGGTCAGCCGGGGGCAGCAAGGTGAGCCGGATATCCTCGGCACCCGGCCGGTGCTCCACCCAGACGCCCGGCTCGTCATAGTCCACCGTGCCTGTGGCGAGATCAACGGTAGCGGGCTGGAGCGTACCGGGCAGGACCTGCGGGCCGTCGGCACTCGGGCGCACGCCGGTCCAGCGGGCCCAGTCGTCGAGACTGCCTTCGATGTGCTGTGAGGACCGGACAGCGTGCAGGATGGTGCCCCCGACACGCTCGTGCGCGCGCAGCCAGGGGTCTGCCATCTCGCCCGACGGGGCGCGTCGAGCGCACCAGGCGCCGAAATCCACGTCTGGGTGCTCTGCCTTAGCGGACGGGCGCACGACGACGGCCATCCGGGCCAGCCCGCGGGTGCGGGCAAGCGCCTGGCAGCAGCGCAGCATGACCGCGCTCAGTCCGCGCCGCTGATGGGCCTGTGTCACGATGACGGTCAGCATGAGCAGCGTGTCGGGTTCCCTCTCGCAGTCATGCAGCGCGAACGCCTCGGCCATCGCGGCGGACCAGCCCGCCGGGAGCGTGCTCGCGTCGCCGTCCCAGCTGGCCGGCACGGTGTTACCCACGGCCGCGAGGCTGCCGTCGGCCGCCAGCAGGCACAGCTGGTAAGCCGGGAAGGTGCGGTTCAAGTGAGGCCAGTGGCGAGCCAGTTCCGCGTCCCCGTCGAAATAGGGCGGCCAGGTACGCACGTGTGTCTCGTTCGCTGCCTGCGCGAGATCCGGGCGCTGCTCAAGGGTGAGCACGGTAAACGTCTCGCCGTCGGCGACCACCCGGTTAGTGTCCGCGGGTGGCTCGACGACGATGGCGAGGCTGTTCGCGTGGCCGTGCCTGCCTCGCTGGGGGACGGCCACACAGCGGCCTGCCAGCGGATGGCCCGCCGCCGCCAGCTCGATCTCGGCGGGCTCGATCCGGACCCCCCGGACCTTCACCTGGCGGTCGGAGCGGCCCTGGAAGACGACGTTGCCGTGATGGTCTACCTTGCCGACGTCGCCGGTACGGAACAGCCGCTCCGGGCCGCGGCCGCAGCCGAAGTCGACGGTGCGGAACCGGGCAGACGTCGCCACCGCCTGCCCGAGGTATCCGGACGTCAGGCGCGGGCTGGCAAGGTAGATCGCGCCGCTGACGCCCGTCGGCACAGGCTCGTCGTTGTCGTCGAGCACGTATAGCCGGGTGTTCGGGATGGGACGGCCGATCGGCACCATGTCCCCGTCGAACGGGTGGTCGCAGTCGAAGGTGGCGGCATCGACGCATACCTCGGTCGGACCGTAGTGGTTGACCAGCCGGGTGCCGAGCACCGTGCGGGCACGCTCCGCCAGCTCACGGGACAGGTAGGAGCCGCCGCAGATGATCAGGCGCAGCGAGGCGGGGGCATGACCGGCGCCACGTTCGACGGCGTCGACCAGAGCCTCCAGCTGGGCAGGAACGCACTGGATGACGGTGACGCGATGCTCGCTCAGCATGGCGAGGATCGCCGCGGGGTCACGGTGGCGCCGCCTCGGCGGCAGCACCAGCGCGGCGCCGGTCATCAGCGGCCAGAACAGCTCGATCACCGAGGCGTCGAAGACGAGCGCGGACAGCAACGCGACCCGGTCCTTCTCGGACAACGCGTACGCCTCTTGCGTGGCGGTCAGGAGGTCGGCGACGGCGGCGTGGGTGATCGGGATCCCGAGCGGCTCGCCGGTCGTTCCAGAGGTGAACAGCGTGTACGCGTGGGAGCCCGGCGCAGCCGCGCTGGCTGGCCCGCCGCCTTCCGTCGGTGACAGGATGCTGGCCATCGTGAGGACCTCGCACGGTGCAGACCCGGCCTGATCACCGGCTACCAGCAGCCGCAGCTCGCACAGGGTGGCGATGCGTCGCAGCCGACCGCCGGGCGTCCCGGGGTCGACGGGCACGTAGGCGGCCCCGGCGCGCAGGATTCCCAGGATCGCCGCCACGGCCGCGCCACACGGCTCCGCCATGACCGCGACCGACATCCCGGCCTGTACGCCGCGGCTGGCCAGGTGCGCGGCCGCGTACTGATGCTGCTCCCGGAGCTCGGCGTACGTGATGGCCGGGCCGTCACCGAGGATCGCGGGTAGCTGCGGCGTGCGCTCTGCCTGCGCCGTGAACAGGTCAGTGATCGTCGTTTCCGGGACCGGGCGTTCGGCCGCCTGGCTCCCCAGCAGGCGGCGGCGTTCGGCTGCGTCCAGCAGCGGCAACTGCCGCAGCGGCGTGTCGGAGGCGGCTACCGCGGCCCGCAGGAGCACCAGCAGCCCGCCGAGGATGCGTCCCGCGGTCTCCGGCCGGAAGAGGTCCACGTTGTAGATGCAGTTGAGCGAGATGTCGCTGCCCACCTCGTCCAGCACGAAGGTCAGGTCGAAGCGTGCGCCGTAGGCCTCCGCGTTGTACAGGTCTTCCGTCGTCACGGCCGAGCCGGCAAGGGCCGCCCGCTCCAGGAGTTCCGTCTTGTTATTCTGCAGGCCGTACATCACCGAGAACAGCCGCGGACGGGACAGGTCCTTGCCGAGGGACAGCTCTTCGATCACCTGGCTGGCCGGATACGCGGAGTGCTGGAGCGCGTCCGCGGCGTGCCGCCGGACGTGCTCAAGCAGGCCGGCGAAGTCCAGGTCGGGGTCAATCTCCGCGCGGATGGGCATCGGGGCGGCGAACAGGCCGAGGAGCGGCTCGACGGCTGCCTCGCCGCGCCCGGCGACCGGGCAGCCCACGACCAGGTCGGTCTGGCCCGTGATCCGGTATAGATAGGTGTCCAGTGCCGCGAGGACGAGCGTGAACAGCGTGACGTTGTGCTCCCGGCAGAAAGCGCGGCCGGACCGCACGAGATCGCGCGGCAACCACGAGACCGCCGTACGCCCGCCGAAGGTCTGCACCGGCGGGCGGGGGAAGTCCGTCGGCAGGCTCAGTGCGGCTGGCGGGTCGTGCAGTATGCCAAGCCAGTACTGGTGGTCGGCCTCGTATGTGCCCGCGGCCAAGGCCCGCTGAGTCCGCACGGCATGATCGACGTAACGGACCGGCAGCGCCGGCAGGTCCGGCTCGCGGTCCTCCGTCGCCGCATTGTAGATCTCGGTGATCTCGCGGATCAGGCATACCGTACTGCTCTCGTCCCACACGATGTGGTGAACGGCGAACAGCAGCTGCGTCCTTCCGTCCCCGTAGCGGGCCAGGCCAAGCCGGAAAACAGGGCCGTTGCGCAGGTCGAACGGCTCCTGCCCGAACCGGGCGGCGAGGCGCGCCGCCTCCGCTGTTATCGCCATGCCAGTCAGCTGTGACCGGTCGATCTCGAGCTCGGCCCGCCGCAGGACCACGGGAGGCCCGAGCCGCTGGACCGGCTGGCCGTCGCGCATCCCGAACGTGAGGCGGAAAACATCGTGCCGGTCAATCACGGCCTGCCAGGTGGCGACGAAGCGGTCGATATCGAGCTCGGTAAAGAAGATCTCGGCGAAGCTGATGTTGTAGGCCGGGCTGGACGGGTCCAGCTGATAGGCGAACCACTCGGCGACCTGGTTGGGAGCCAGCGGGTAGTCGTCCCGGTCCGGCTCGCGGGCCGCGCCGTCTGGCTCACCGGGCATGCCGTCTGGCTCACCGGGCATGCCGCCTGGCTCACCGGGCATGCTGTCTGGCAGGGAACCGGAGAACGCGGCGCTGCCTTCGAGGCTCGCGGCCAGCTTCGCGGGCGTCGGGCACTCGAAGACAAGCCGCAGCGGGACCTCCCGCCCGAGCGCCGACCGCAGTGCGGAAGCCGCTCGCACTGCGGCGAGCGAATGCCCGCCGAGGTCGAAGAAGCTGTCCGTGGCACCGACGTTGTCGGCTCCGAGCACAGCGGCCCAGACCGCGCAGATCCGCGCTTCGACGCTGTTACAGGGTGCGGTGTACTCGCGGGCCGGCGTCGCGTCTTCCGGGGCGGGCAGGCGGCTGCGGTCGATCTTGCCGTTGTCGTTCAGCGACAGCTCGTCGATGACGACAAAGGACCGGGGCACCATCGGGTCAGGCAGGAAGCGCGCGCAGCGGCGGCGCAGGTCCGCGGCCGACGGTGCGGGGTACCTGCTGGGCACGACGTAGGCGACCAGGGTACCGTCGCCGGCGGCCCGCTCGACCGCAACGACCACGGCCGCGCGGATGGCAGGGTGGTCCATCAGCACGGCCTCGATCTCGCCCGCCTCCACCCGGACGCCGCGGATCTTGACCTGCCGGTCTCGCCGGCCGATGAACTCGATCAGCCCGTCGGCCCGGTAGCGGGCGACATCACCGGTGCGGTACAGGCGGCTGCCGGGCTCGGCGGAGAACGGATCAGGGACGAACGCGGCAGCCGTCTTGCGCGGATCTCCGAGGTAGCCGCGTCCCATTCCGATGCCGCCGATACAGATCTCCCCCATGGCACCGACCGGGACGGGACGGAGGTCAGGGTCGAGAATGTAGGTGCGGAGGTTGCGCAGCGGACCGCCGATTGGCATGTGGACATCGCCGGATAGCGCGCCATCCGCAACGTGGGCGTGGCTGGAGTCGTCGGATATTTCCGTCAAGCCGTAGGCGTTCACGACGTCGCGTACCTGCGCGAGCGTTCGCCAGCCGCCGACCTGGCGTGCGGTCAGTGGCTCGCCGTTGCTGATGTAGCAGCGCAGCGATGCGGGTGGCCTCCGGCTGCCGGAGGCCAGCTCGCCCAGGATCAGGTCGCCGTGCGAGGGGACGGACTCCAGGACCGTGATGCCCTCCTTCCGCATGGCATCAAGCAGCGGCCCAGGGTCCCAGGCCCGCGTTCCGGTTACCACAGCGGTGCGGCCGCCGACGGCGAGGGGGGCGAGGTACTGCCAGATGGAGACGTCGAAGGTGGCTCCGGCGATCTGACCGACCACGTCGGCCGCGGTCAGGCCCAGGTCCTCCACCTTGGCCCATAGGTGGTTGGCCAGCCCACGGTGCTCGATCATGACCCCCTTGGGCCGCCCGGTCGTGCCGGACGTGTAGATCATGTACGCGAGCTGCCGCGGCGCCACCGGGACTTGCGGCCGGGCTGTCGTCCGGCCGGTGAACGCCGGCACGCTCAGCTGGGCGCGGTCCGCCGTTAGCGCGGTCAGCCGCGGATCACCGGCCTGGCCGGTCAGAATCAGCACCGCGGACGCCTCGTCAAGCATGCCGCGGGTGCGCTCGGCCGGGTCGGCCGGGTCAACCGGCAGGAAAGCGCCGCCGGCCTTCAGCACCGCGAGCATCGCGACCAGATAATCGATGCCGCGGTCAAGGGCCAGCGCGACAATGCGCTCGGCACCCACCCCCCGGGCGATCAGCTCGTGGGCGAGGGCGCTGGCGCGCTCGTCCACCTGCTGGTACGTATCGGTCCGGCCGTCGCAGGAGATCGCGGGCGCATCGGGCGTCCGGTCAGCCTGCCGTTCGAAGATCACCTGGGCTGGGACGCCATCGTCCGCCACGTCGAACCCGCTCCAGCGCCCGGTCAGCCGAGCCCGCTCGCCGGCCAGGAACACGTCCAGCTCCGCCACCGGGCGGGCGGGATGACGGCCGACGTCATCCAGGATCACGAGGTAGCGGTTCAGCAGCGCCTCGGCGCCGTCGGCGTCGAACAGGCCGGCGTTGTACTCGATGTCGATCCGCAGCCCGTCGTCAACCGGGCGCAGTTCCACGCTCAAGTCGAACCGCGCGGGCACCTGCGCCAAGAAGACCGGCGTGATCGTCAGTCCGTCGAGGCTCATGGCTGACGGGGTCTGCGGCTCGAGGTCGAACATGATCCGCACTAGCGGCGCGCCGCCTGGCCGGCCTGGCTTCATGTGCTCTTCCAGCACGCTGAAGGGCAGGGCCTGATGCTGATAGGCCTCAAGGACCGTGGCGCGCACCGTCGCGAGCAGTTCGGTGAACGGGCGACGCGGGCTCACGGCGTCCCGCAGGACGACGGTGTTGACGAGCGGGCCGATGAGCTCCGCCAGCTCGGGCCGCGATCTTTGCGCCACCGAAGTGCCGACGGCAACATCGCGCGCATTCGACATGCGCGCGGTCAGGGCCTTGAAGGCCGCCAGCGCGGTCATGAACAAGCTGGCACGGTGCTCAGTGCCGAGATCGCGCAGGGCCCGCACCTGCGGTGGCCCGAGGACGCCGAAGACCCGCCCGCCGCGCGCGCCGGGCCGGGCGGTATCCGCCCGTGCACCCGGCAGGTCAACGGTGGGTGCCAGCCCGCGGAGCCGGTCCGCCCAGTAGTCCAGGTGCTGGTTGTGCGTACCGGCCAGGACGGCTGCGTGCTGCCAGTCGGCTACGTCGGGGAACTGCACGGTGAGCTTCGGCAAGCGCGGCTCCCGCCGGTGGAGGCCACCCACGTAGAGCTCGATGAGGTCGCGCCGCAGGAGATCGAGGGACAGCCCGTCGCAGGCGATGTGGTGAACGTTGATGCAGGCCAGATGGTGGCCGTCGCCGAGCCGGGCGAGGGTGGCCTGCAGCAGCGGCGGCGCGGCCAGGTCCAGGGTGCGCGCGGCCGCTTCCGTTATGAGCGCACCGCCCCACTGCGCTGGCGCAGGTTCCGCGGAGCCATCGTGATACTCCCACTGCAGCGGGACGCTGTGGTGCACGACCTGATAAGGGCCGTCCTCGTCCATGTGAAAGGAGCACCGCAGCGACTCATGCCGGTCGACCAGGCCTTGCAGGGCGCCGCGGAGCAGGTCCTTGTCGAGCGGGCCGCGCAGGTCAAAGACGAGGGGGATAAGGTATCCGGCTGCCGGGTTGACCTGCTCAGCAAGCCAGATCCGCTCCTGCGCCGGGGAGAGCGGGAAGCGGGTGCGGCCGCTGGGGCGCGGGCCGGGGCCGGGTTCCGCGGGGCCGGCCGGTCCGCCCGCGGCGGAGTGGTCCTGGCGGCGCCGCGCCAGCTCACGCAGCAGGACCTGGCGCTTGTCGGACGGCAGGGCGCGGATTCGCGCCTCCAGATCGCTCATACGTCCTGTTCCTTCGTGTCGCGTGCCCCATCCGCGGCAGGGTCCGGGTTCGCGGCGGCGTCAGGGGCCTGTTCCTCGATGGCGTCGACGAGTGCCGCCAGCTGCTCCGGGTCGTGGTCGGCGACGAGCGCGGCGACGATGGCGTCGGCGATGCGGCGCACCGTCGGCGACTCGAACATCTGGCGTAGCGGAAGGGCGATGCCGAACATCTCCTCCACCTCGTGGATCACGCGCACGGCGAGCAGCGAATGACCGCCGAGCTCGAGGAAGTCGTCGTGCACGCCGACCGGGCTGACGCCGAGCACTCGCTCCAAGATCGCGGCAAGGTCCCGTTCGATGTCGGTGGAGGCCGCCGTGTAGGGCACCGACAGCTCGGGACGCGGGTACGTCTTCGCGGGAAGGGCAGCCGGGGCGGGGGCTGCCGAGGCCGACTCTCCACTGCCGGGCCGGGCCTGCGGCGGGCGCAGCCGCGGGCCAAGCTCCGCCGGCGAGATCACGACATGCGGGCCGGCGCCCGACGCGAGCACACGGCCGAGCACCGCGCAGGCGTCGCCGGGATCCATCCCCTCAGCGCTCGACAGGTCCCGCAGGAACTCCAGGTCCGGCGGCAAGCTGGCGTCCACGGCCATGCCCGCGCCACGCCAGGTGTGCCAGCCGAGCGATAGGACGCGCGGCCCGCCGATGCGCCCGTGCGCCGTCGCGCAGGCGTCGAGATAGGCGTTGGCCGCCGCGTAGTCCACCTGGCCGACGGCCCCGGTGATGGCGGTGGTGGAGGAGAACAGCGCGACGAAGTCGGCCCCAGCCCGTTCGGCCGCCGCTATCACCTGGCGGGTACCCGCGACCTTGGGCGCGAGTACGGCATCGACCGCCTCACGGGAACGGAGCACCGCCAGGCCCCCGCCCGGCACTCCCGCAGCGTGCAGGAACCCGTCGACGTGGCCGAAGGCCGCGCGGGCGCGTTCGGCGGCCGCGTCCAGTTCGCCAGGCGCGGCCACGTCGCCGGACAGGACAAGTGCCTGTCCCCCGGCGGCCTCGATGCGCTCGATCGACCGCAGGATGCGCACCGTCGGGTCATCCCCCCGATGACTGGCTAGCCACTCCTGCCGCGCCGGTCCCTCAGGGAGCTTTCGGCGAGCGAATAGCACCAGCCGTGCCTTTACGGTAGCGGCGAGATACTCGGCCATGGCCAGCCCGCAGCCGCCGAGGCCGCCGGTAATCAAGTAGACGCCGTTGCCGCGCAACGGCGTGGGAACCGCATCGTCCGGTGGCGCGCCGAGGTCGATGGGCTCCAGGTCCAGCGTGAAGCGCCGCTCTCCACGCCGGACGACGGCCCAGTCCGGGGCGCCTGCCTCGGCCTCCGCGATCAGGGCCGCCGCCGTGCTGGCACTAGCGAGCCGATCGGCGGTCACATCGATGATCGAGCAACGGACGGCTGGCGACTCCTGCGGCAGGACGCGGCAGGGCCCCATGAGGAGGGCACGCGCCGGGTCCACCGGGCTATCGCCGAATCCGTGCACGCCGGGGACGGCGGCGCATACTGTCACCGTCGCGTTCCCCGGCCGGCCCGCGAAGTCCCCGACCAGGCTGATCAGCGCCATCAGCTCGTCGCTGTCCTTGTGGCCGCCATGCGGCCATAGCCCGAGAATGATCACGTCGGCATCGGCGGGCACGGTGACCTGCTCGGCACCGGGGTCATCCGTGATGATCAGCTCCGGGTCACGGCCCGCCCGCCGCAGCGCGGCGATCGTCTCGCGGGCGGTGTCCGCGCCGGGGGCATGGACAATCCAGCGGGTCTCCGCCGGGCAGGCTGTGCCGTCGCTGGGCAGCGCCCGCTCTGCCCAGCGCGGCACAGAGCACCAGGTGCCGGGCGGTCGCAGCGCGCCCGCCGGGGCAGCGGTAGCGCTTGCCGGAGCGGGGGGCGCGGCGGCGGCCGCGGGGCCAGGGCCGATCCAGTACTGGCTGCGGTGCAGCGGGTGGCCCGGCAACGGGATCCGGGTGCGGGTCTCGCCGCGGTGCAGGGCGGGCCAGTCGATCGGGACACCGAGCGTCCAGAGCGCGGCGACGGCGCGGGCGGCACCGTGGTCGTCGGGGGCTTTGTCGCTGTCGACCGCGATGACCCGTTGTCCGAGTCCGGGCACGGCCCGGCGCGCGAGCGCCGCGAGCTGGGCGGTCGGACCGAGTGTGAGCAGGATGGTCGCCGGATCCTCCCCGAGCTCGGCGAGGGCCGGGCCGAAGCGGACGGGCGAGACGATATGACGCACCCAGTATTCGGGGTCGGCGAGCTGGTGACCGTCCGCCGTCCGTCCCGTGGCATTCACTGCGACCGGGATGGAAGGCGGGTGCAGCGCGGCCGTCCGGATCTCCTCGCGGAAGGCGTCCGCCGCGCCGGACATCAACGGTGAGTGGAAGGCGAGCTCTGCCGGGAGTGCCGTGGCGGGAACCCGGCGAAGGCGCAACTCGGCGCGGAGCGCGGCGACGGCGGCGGGCGGCCCGGATACGACGCACAGGTCGGGCGCGTTGACCGCGGCGATCACGCAGCCTGCGGGCAGCAGGGGCGTAAGCGCGTCCTCGGCGAGCGCGACGCTGAGCATCGCCCCCGGCTCCTGCTGCCGCATAAGCTCGCCCCGCCGGCAGACCAGGCGGACCGCGTCCTCGAGGCTGAGGACTCCCGCGAGCACGGCGGCGGCATACTCTCCTACGCTGTGCCCTGCCAGTGCCGCGGGGGTGACACCCCACGATCCGAACAGGCGAGCAAGGCCGTACTCGACGGCGAACAGTACCGGCTGCGCGATGTCCGTCCGGTCCAGGCCCTCAGCATCCGGAGCCAGTCGCCGACGTAGATCCCAGCCGGTGAACGGTGCGGCCAGTTCGGCGCACGCGCTCACGGCCTCGGCGAAGGCTCGCTCCGCGGCGAGCAGCGAGCCGAACATGCCCGGCCGCTGGCTGCCCTGGCCCGGGAACAGGAACGCCACCTGGCGAGGCCCGTCCGCGTGTGCCGCGGCGATCAGTTCAGGCGCTGGCTCCCGCATCGCTCGCGCCGCGCCGGCGAAGCTGTCCGCCACCACTGCCAGCCGGTGCCTGCGGTGGCGGCGAGCGGTCTGCAGCGTCGTGGCGACATCGGCAAGGCACGCCGCCTCTGCCTCGCCGGCCGTCGGTGCAGCGACCGCCAGGGCATCGGCGAGCTGCCCGGCAGACACCGACAGTGCCGTGCTCGTTTGGGCGGAGAGCGGCAGGACCTGCCAGCGTCGTCCCGGCCCGGACGGGGTCACCCGCGGCGGCTGCTCGATGACGACGTGCGCGTTCGTGCCGCCGACCCCGAAGGAGCTGATCCCGGCCCGGCGCGGGGCGTCCCCGTTCGGCCAGGGCGTGAGCCGGTCGGCAACGCGGAAACCGGCCGCGGCGAAGTCGATCTGGGGGTTAGGCTCGGTGAAATGAAGGCTCGGCGGGATCACCCCGTTCTTCACGGTGAGGACCGCCTTGATCAGGCCAGCGATCCCGGCGGCCGCGTCGAGGTGCCCGAGGTTGGTCTTCACGGACCCGATCAGGCAGGGCTGCTCGCGCTGCCCGCCCCCGCCGAAGGCCTCACCCAGGGCGGCGATCTCTACCGGGTCACCGAGTGCCGTCCCGGTGCCGTGCGCTTCGACGTAGCCGATGCTTGTCGCGTCTGCCCCGGATCGCGCCAGCGCGGCGCGGATGGCCTGGGCCTGTCCGGACACGCTCGGGGCGGTGTATCCCACCTTCGCGGCACCGTCATTGTTGATGGCTGACCCGAGGATTACGGCGTGGACCAAGTCGCCGTCGGCGAGGGCCGCATCCAGCGGCTTGAGCGCGACAAAGCCGACGCCGCTGCCCAGCACTGTGCCCAGGCCACGGGCGTCGAACGCCCGGCAGTACCCGTCGGGCGACTGCAGGCCGCCTTCCTGGTACAGGTACCCCGGCGGCCCGCCCACGTCTATCCGGACTCCGCCGGCCAGCGCCAGCTCGCACTCGCCGCGCAGGATGCTCTCGCACGCCAGGTGGACGGCCACCAGCGACGTGGAGCAGGCGGTGTTCACGTTGACGCTCGGACCGGTCAGGTTGAGCCGGTAGGAGATCTGGGTCGTCAGGTAGTCCTTGTCGTTCCCGATCGCCAGCCGCAGCCCGTCCACCGCGCCCTCGAGGGACCCGGACAGCGCGGGCAGCAGGTTACTGAACAGGTAGCCGCTGCTCGCGGTGCCGCCGAACACGCCGACCCGGATACCCGATTCCGGTCCAGGCCAGCCGGCCTGCTCCAGTGCCTCATGGGCGCACTCCACAGCCAGCCGCTGCTGCGGGTCTGTCAGCTCGGCCTCGCGGGGAGTGCAGCCGAAGAATCCCGCGTCCCAGCGGTCGATATCGTCGAGGCTGCTGACCGCGGGCACGAACAGCGGATGCGCGTTCTGCGGCACGCTCGTGCCGTCCCGCCGGATAGCCTCGCGCCCGGTGACCAGGTTGTCCCACAGGGTTTCGACGTCACGGGCGCCCGGGAACCGCCCGGCCATCCCCACGACGGCGATGCCGGAGGACGGCGGGCCGACGGCAGCGGCGGCCGGGCGGGCGGCGGCGCGGGCGGGCGGCGCGGAGGTGTCCGCGCCGACGAGGTAGCCGGCCAGCCCCCGGATGGTCGGGTGCCGGAACAGGGCCGCTATCGGCACGCTGACCGCCAGGTCGGCCTTAACCTGCCGGTGGGCCTGGATCAGCAGGAGTGAGTTACCGCCAAGGTCGAAGAAGTTGCGGTCCGGATCGACGTCCTCGACTCCGAGGACGTCGCGCCAGACAGCGCACAGCCGCTCTTCGATCTCGGCGCGGCCCAGCGGCCGTCCCCGGCGCCCCTGCTCCGTCTGTCCCCGGTGGCCCGGCCCCGCTCGCCCGGTGGTCTCGCCGAACTCGGCGGCAACGCGCGCCTCCAGCGTGACCATGTCGGCCATCCGGCTGCTGAGGTCGGCCGGTGAGACCAGGACGTGGCCGCCTGGGCCTGCCAGGGCCAGCTCCAGTGCCTCGATCCCGTCGGACTCATCGATGCCAGCCGCCTGCGCTGTCCACTCGTCCATCAGGCCGGCGGGCAGCTTCGCGACCATGCCGATGTCTCGCCAGTGGCTCCAGGCGACCGACACGACCCGGCCGCCGGGCCATGCCCGCTGGGCTTCCGCGGACGCGTCGAGGAACGCGTTAGCCGCCGCGTAGTCGATGTGGGCGAACCCGCCGAGGACTCCGGCCAGCGAGGAGAAGTAGACGGTCAGCTCGGGCTTGTCCGCGGCGAGCAGCTCCTCCAGCAGCCTGGCGCCGATCACCTTGGGGCGCAGCACCTGGGCAGTGCTCTCGACGGAACGCAGCTGCGCGATCCCGCCATCGGCCACGCCAGCCGCGTGCACCACCCCATCGATATGACCGAACCGCCGCCGGGCGTTCTCGATGGCCGAGGCAAGCTGCTGCCGGTCCGTTACGTCAGCAACGGCGACTTGCACTTGTGCCCCTAGGCGCTCCAGCTCGGCGGCGAATTCCTGGCGGTCTGGCGGCCAGCTCCCCTGACCGTCGCGGAGACGCCCGATAAGGACCAGCCGGGCGCTCCAGCGCCGGGCCAGGTGCCTCGCCACGATCCGGCCCAGCCCGCCGAACGCTCCTGTCAGCAGGTACGTGCCCCCGCGACGGAACGCCGCGGGCTCCTCAGCCGGTGCCGCGAATCGCTCGAATGTCTGCAGGTAGCGGCGCGTTCCGCGGAGCGCTACCGCACGATCGGGGCACGCGGCCGTGAGCTCCGCGGCGATCCGCCCGGCTACCGCGCCTGGGTCCTGTGCGGCATCACCGCCGTGAATGTCCAGCACCGACGAGGTCAGGTGCGGGATGTCCTGGGCGAGCACCCGCGCCGGCCCGAGGGCCACTCCCAGGTCGGGCCGCAGTGCGTTGCCGTCGCCGACGGCCCACAAGTCCGTGGTGATGGTGAGCAGGTGCACGGGCCGGGTGCCGGGCATGTTGGCGACTGCCTGCCCGAGACGGAGCAGGCGCTCGAACGCGGCCGGCGGCCAGCCGGCAGCGGGCGGCTCGCACTCCGCTGGCCACAGGTATGCGATCGCGTCAGGCTCGCTGCCTCGCGCGGCGAGATCCTCGCACAGTGCGGCGTACGCTGCCCCGTCATCCGCGGGCAGCACGTACGCGTCCGCTGTGTCTCGCGCGAAGGCGGCCCCCTGGCGAACCGTCATGACTTCGCAGCCGGACTCGCGCAGCGCCGAGGAGACGGCTTCACCGAGGGGACCATCAGCGAACACCAGGCACCGGCACGCTCGCGGCTCTGGCCAGGGCTGCGGGGGCGGCGCGGGCGAGAACGCCGGGCGGTACAGCCACTCGCGAACGGGAAGTGTCTTCCTAACCGGGGCAGCGGCAGCCGGGGCAGTAGCAGCCGGGGCAGTAGCAGCCGGGGCAGCGGCAGCCGGCGCAATGCCGACCGGGTCGATCCAGTGGCGCTGACGCTGGAAGGGGTAGGTCGGGAGGGCGATCCGCCGGCCCGCGGGCAGGCCGGCCCGGTCCCAGTCGATGGCGACACCGCAGGTCCACAGCCCGGCCAGCGCCTCGCGCAGCCCGGCGAGCCCCGGCCGCTTCGGGTGATCGGAGGCGAAGACGCCGGTCTCCGCGACCTGCTTGGCCAGCGCCGTCGTGCTCTGGCCGGGGCCAACCTCCAGCCACGCGACCGGGCCGCCCTCCGCGATGGCGCCCAGGCCGCCCGCGAAGTTCACCATGCCGGTCAGGTGCCGCACCCAGTAGTCGGGGTCGATATCGGCCGGGCCGAGCATGCCTCCGGTGAGGTTGGCGGCCATCGGGCGGTCCGGCGGCCGCATCGCCATCCCGGCGAGCACGGCGCGGTAGGGTTCCGCGGTCGGCTCCATCATCGGCGAGTGGTAGGCGTGCGGCACTTTCAGCATCCGCGATGGCGTGCCCGCACGCCGCAGGCGCTCCTCCAGGGCGGCGATCGCGGGCGGCTCCCCCGCGGCGACGCACATGTCCGGGGTGTTGACGGCCGCCAGGACGCAGTCGCCTAGCAGCGGGCGCAGTTGACCGGCCGGCAGGGGAACGGACAGCATCCGTCCGGGTGGCATCCGGTCCATCAGGGCGCCGCGCGCGCAGACCGCCGTCATCGCGTCCTCGATGCTGAGCACTCCCGCCAGCACGGCCGCGGTGTACTCGCCCAGGCTGTAGCCGATGAGCGCGTCGGGCTCCACGCCCCAGGACCGCAGCAGCGCGGCGAGCCCGTACTCGACCGCCACGACGGCGGGCTGGGCCAGGTTCGTGCGCCGCAACTGCTCCGCGTCGCACCGCGTACCACGGTCGCCGTACAACAGGTCAGCGAGGTCAAGCCCGAGTGCCGGCGCGGCCGCCTCCGCGCACCGGCTGAACGCCTCCCGGTAGGCCGGCTCGCTCGCGTACAGCTCAGCGAGCATGCCCGGGTACTGCGGGCCCTGACCGGGGAACATGAAGACAAGCCGCGGCGGCGTGTCCGGCGCCCGCCCGCGATGTGCTTCACCGTTCGTGACCGCCGGCAGCCGGGCAGCGGCCTCTGCCGGGTCGGAGGCGACGACGGCCTGCCGCCAGCGGCGTTCCTGCCGCCCGGCACGCGTTGTCCCCGCCGCGTCGCGCAGGCCGAGTCCAGGCGTCGCGGCCAGGTGCCCGGCGAGGTCGCCGACGGCAGCCGCCAGCGCGGCCTCTGTCTCGGCGGACACCACCACAACCTGCGGGCCGCTGCCTGGCCCGGCAGGGACAGCGGGCTCCGGGCAGGACGGCGACTCCACGATGACGTGAGC
>Ga0335075_10005137_pt1 | contig 20356 bp, 21 predicted proteins | sample Lox_Sample_24_FD_206723 | JGI IMG/M metagenome (GOLD analysis project Ga0335075, IMG submission 206723) | Soil microbial communities from Loxahatchee National Wildlife Refuge, Florida, United States - Lox_Sample_2.4 | ecosystem: Environmental > Terrestrial > Soil > Wetlands | place: USA...
CACGTCGCTGATCCTCGCGATCGTGATCACGCTCGGCGGCCTCTACCTGGCCATCCGCCGCCTCCAAACCTTCTCCCTGGCCGGCGACCCCGCATAAAGCCCCCGCCCGCCCGGGTAACCCCCGCCCACCGGCGTAACCCCCGCCCGCCCGCGTAACCCCTCCCCCCCGGCTAAACCCTCCGTCCCGCCGGCCACCAGCGTCAGCGCCCCACACCCTCCGCTCCAGCCGCCAACGGGCCGCGAGAGGCCGGGCAACAGCCGGAGCCCATCCGCGAGGCCCGGAGGCGATCACTCCAGCCCCATGGACCCCACCCGTCCTCATTGTCGATGAACTGACCACTTTCCCGGTCGCTTTGTCCGCTTATGGGGGTGCAGATCATCGACAATGATGCGGCTCGCCGGCAAGAAAGGGCCAGGCGGCGAGCCCCCGTCGCATCACCCGTCCCACAGGCACGGGGCGGCCCTGGCGGCCGGCGGGCGCGATCATCCGCTCTCCCCGCCGAGGCCAACCCGACCGGGGATAACAGCAAGAAGCGCGCAGCGCTGGCCACCGGGCTAGCGCGGGCGGGGCGTGGCGAGGCGGTTGCTCGCGTCGACCCAGCGGGTCAGCAGGGCCGCCCCGGCCCCGGAGTCCACCGCCGCGGCGGCGCGGGCAAGACCCTCGGACAGCGTCTTGGCGAGCGCCTCGCCGGTCGCGGCGGCGGTCGTGACCGGGTCGGCGGACCTGGCGGCGGTCACCGGGCCGAGGCCGTCGGCGGCGGCCATCGCGGCGGCGGCGTTGAGCAGGACGATGTCCCTGACCGGGCCGGCCTCGCCCGCGAGCACGGACCTGACCACCGCCGCGTTGCGCGTCGCGTCACCGCCGCGCAGGTCCGCCAGGGAGGCGCGGGGCAGGCCGAGGACGGCGGGATCGAACGACGTCTCGGACACCGCGCCGTCGGCGGCGATCCAGACCGTGGACGGCCCGGTGGTGCTGAGCTCGTCAAGGCCGGCGCCGTGGAACACCAGCGCCGTGTCGCCCCGACCCGCGTACACGCCGGCCAGCACCGGCCCCATCAGCGGGTCGGCGACGCCAACGGCGAGCGACGAGGGCCGCGCCGGGTTGGTCAGCGGTCCAAGGTAGTTGAACGCGGTCGGCACGCCGAGCTGGGCGCGCACCGGGCCCGCGTGCCGCAGCGACGGGTGGTAAAGCGCCGCGAACAGGAAGGCGACGCCGATCTCGGCGAACAGCGCCTCGGTCGCCGAGGCAGGCAGGTCGATCACCACGCCGAGCGCCTCGAGCACGTCCGCCGCGCCGCACGCGGAGGAGGCCGCCCGGTTGCCGTGCTTGACCATGGGCACGCCGGCCGAGGCGGCGACGATCGCCGCCATCGTGGACACGTTCACCGAGTGTGCGCCGTCGCCGCCGCTGCCGACCAGGTCGGTGACCCGGCCGGTGATCGTGATCGGCGTGGCGTGCGCCAGCATGGACGCGGCCAGGCCGGACATCTCCGCGGCGGTCTCGCCCTTGGCGCGCAGCGCCACCCCGAACCCGGCGATCTGCGCCGGGGCGGCGTTGCCCTCCATGATCTCGTTCATGGCCCAGGCGGTCTGCTCGGCGGTCAGCGCCTGCTTGCCGATGAGGGCGCGGATCAGCGTGGGCCAGCTCGGCGTTTCCATGGACGGCACCTATCTCCCGGGAGGAACGGGCGGCCGGAACGGCGAGGTCACGCACCCGTTCGGACGAACCCTCTCATCCTGATGGTGCCCTGTCCATCGCGTTCCCTGGCCAACGACAGGACTGAGGGGCCTCATCGCTCCCGCTGTTAGTTGACCTTTGACTTTTGTTATTGAGCTGTGATGGCGGGCGCCGCGCCGTGCGCCCCGGCGCCGGCCGACCCCGCGTGATCCGACCCCGCGCCGGCCGCACGGGCGCGCATCAGCGCGGCAAGCTCGCGGGCAAGCGCGACCGGGTCGATCGGGTGGCTGATCACCGCGTCGGCCTTGGACCAGGTGGCGAGCCAGCGGTCGTCCGCACGGCCGATGACCAGCAGCGCTGGCGGGCAGTTGTAGATCTCGTCCTTCGCCTGGCGGCTGACGCCCATGCCGCCCGCGGGCTGCGCCTCGCCGTCGAGCACCATGACGTCGGCGCCGCCCGCGTCGAGCAGCCGGAACAGCGCCGGCGAGGTCGCGACCTCGATGATCTCGGCCTCCGGCACGTCAGGGGCCGGGCGGGTGCCGATGGCAAGCCGCATCTCGGCCCTGGTGTCGGCGTCATGGCTGTAAACAACGACCTTCATGGCCAGCATCCTACTGTTTTCCCCCGGGGGACGACCCCCCGTACCCCCCGGCTGTCCGCGCGGACGGGCGCGATCGCAAAGACCGCGATCGTATCGCGCCCGTCCGCGCGGACAAGAGCTCCCCGGAGGGACCGCGGGCTGCCCGGACGCTCAGATTTCTTCAAGGAACCGGCCGAAGTTGGGGGGTCGGCTGCGCATCCCCTACGTGGTGTCGTAATAATGACCTTCGTGGCTACAGCATCCGTGACCGAGCCGGTACCGCGTTCCCCGGCCAGCCGACCGAACTTGGTGAGCGTGGGCACCATCATCTGGTTGTCCAGCGAGCTCATGTTCTTCGCTGCGCTGTTCGCGATGTACTTCACGATTCGCTCGGTAGATAAAGGCCAGGGCCTGCCTTGGCCCATGGCTCATTTGAACATCCCGCTTGGCTCGACGAACACGACCGTGCTCGTGTTGTCCAGTGTGACCTGCCAGATGGGCGTGTTCGCGGTTGAGCGTGGCCAGATCAGGCGTGCGGCCTCAATTTTTAAGTTCTGGAAGTGGGGGCTGCGCGAGTGGTACGTGCTGTCCTTCCTCATGGGGCTCTACTTCATTTGCGGGCAGGCGTACGAGTACTCGCAGCTGGTCAGCAGGGACCACCTGACGATCTCGTCGAGCAACTACGGTTCGGTGTTCTACCTGACCACCGGCTTCCACGGGTTGCACGTGACCGGCGGCCTCATCGCGTTCCTCTTCTTGCTCGGACGCACGTACGCCGCCAAGCGATTCACTCACGAGCAGCAGGTCAGCGCGATCGTCGTGTCCTATTACTGGCACTTCGTCGACGTCGTCTGGATTGCACTGTTCACGACCATCTACCTCATCCAGTAAGCAGGGGAACCGAGTGAGCTCGATCATCTCCCGTCGCAGGCATCCGGCCGCCGGCTACGCCGCGATCGCGGGTGGCCTCGTCGCGGCGGGCGTGCTTTATAGCACGTTCACCGGCGGCGGCGCGTCGGCCGCGGCGCCTGCCCAGGATTCGACCCAGGTCGCCCAGGGTCATTCGCTTTTCGAAACAAGTTGCTCCTCGTGCCACGGGCTCAACGCCCAGGGCACGGCGCAGGCGCCCAGCCTGATCGGCGCGGGCGCGGCCGCGGTGGACTTCCAGATGTCGACGGGCCGCATGCCCGCCAAGGAACTGAGCGCGGAGAACGACCGCAAGCCGCAGACGGAGTTCACCCAGGCGCAGATCTACGACATCGCCGCCTACATCGCCTCGCTCGGCGGTGGCCCGGCCATCCCGAGCTCGGAGATGGTGTCCACGAACGGCGCCGACACGGCGCTCGGCTCGGAGCTGTTCAGCACGAACTGCGCGCAGTGCCACGGGTTCGCCGGCGCGGGCGGCGCGCTCACCTACGGCAAGTCGGCGCCGTCGCTCAACGCGTCGACGCCCACCCAGATTTACGAAGCGATGCTGACCGGCCCTGAGGCCATGCCGGTCTTCGGCGACGGGACGGTCACGCCCGCCGAGAAGAGGGACATCATCGCCTACGTCATCGACACGCGGAACGAGGCCAACCCCGGCGGCTTCTCGCTTGGCCGCACCGGCACGGTCACCGAGGGCCTCCTCGGCTGGATCGGCGGCCTCGGCTTCCTCGTGCTCATCGCCATGTGGCTCACCGCCAAGCGGCGGGACCACGTCAAGGGTGAATCGGAGCAGCACTCATGAGTGAGACGCCGGAGGAGCCGACAGGCCCGCGCCGGGTCATCGGAACTCCTTCTCCCGCACCAAAGGCCGTCGACACGCCGACCGAGCCCGGCCAGGCGGTGGCGTTCTCGGCCGAGCCGGAGGACACGAGGCACGCGAAGAACGCCGAGCGGGTCGTCGCGGTCCTGTTCATCATCGCCTTCTTCGCCGGCTGCGGTTTTATCGCCGCCTACGTCGGCCTTGAGGTCGGTATCAGCACGATCCCGAAGGGCGCCAACCCGGTCGTCGCCGCGCTGCGGTCGAACCTCGCGCTCGGCACGGCGCTGTCCGTCGCGCTGCTCGCGCTCGGCACCGGCTCGATGATCTGGGTCAGGCACCTGACGCCGAACATCGAGATCGCCGAAGAACGGCACGACCTGCGGTCCGAGCCCGAGGACCGCAAGGCGTTCAAGCGCGAGTTCGCCGAGGGCGCGGCCATCTCCCAGGTCACCAGGCGCCCGCTGGTGCGCCGCACGCTGCTGCTCGCGACCGCGCCGCTGGCGCTGGCGCCGCTGGTGCTGCTGCGCGACCTCGGCCCGCTGCCGCAGACGGACCTGCGGTACACGGTATGGAAGAAGGGCCTGCGCGCGGTCACGCTCGGTGGCCTGCGCCCGCTGCGGCCCGCGGACATCTCGACGCCGGGCAGCATGATCACGGTCATCCCCGAGGGCTACCAGGACGACCAGGACGCGCTGGCCAAGGCCGGCGTCATCCTGATCAAGTTCGCGCCGGGCGAACTGCACATCCCGACGAACCACGACGGCGGGACGCTCGTGTCGACGATGAACTGGACGATCGACAACATCGTCGCGTACTCGAAGATCTGCACGCACGTCGGCTGCCCGGTCGCGCTGTACGAGCAGACCACCCACCACATTCTGTGCCCGTGCCACCAGTCGACCTTCGACGCGGCGAACGGGGCCAACGTGATCTTCGGCCCGGCGGCCCGCGCGCTGCCGCAGCTGCCGCTCATGCTGACCTCGGAGGGCTACCTGGCGGCCGCTAGCGACTTCACGCAGCCGGTCGGCCCGAGCTTCTGGGAGCGCGGATGAGTGACGACGCGGTTAAGATGCCGCCCGCCCTGGACGGCGTCGGCGGCTGGCTCGACGACCGGTTCCACGGCGCCAAGGGCGTCCGGGTCCTGATGCGCAAGGTCTTCCCCGACCACTGGTCGTTCATGCTCGGTGAGATCGCGCTCTGGTCGTTCGTGATCCTGCTGCTGACCGGCACCTACCTGGCGCTGTTCTTCCAGCCGTCGATGGCCGACGTCGTGTACCACGGCTCGTACACCAAGCTCGACGGCATCACGATGTCGCAGGCGTACGAGTCCACGCTGAACATCTCGTTCGACATCCGCGGCGGCCTGCTGATGAGGCAGATCCACCACTGGGCCGCGATCATGTTCATGGTCGCGATCATGGCGCACATGATCCGGGTGTTCTTCACCGGCGCCTACCGCAAGCCGCGGGAAATCAACTGGCTGATCGGCATCGGGCTATTCACCCTGGGCATGATCGAGGGCCTGTTCGGCTACTCGCTGCCGGATGACCAGCTGTCCGGCGCCGGCCTGCGGATCTTGTTTGGCGTCTTCGAGGGCATACCGATCGTCGGCACGTACCTGATGTTCTTCCTGTTCGGTGGCCAGTTCCCCGGCACCGACATCATCCCGCGCATGTACATACTGCACGTGTTCCTGATCCCGGGGCTGATCCTCGCGCTGGTCACGGCTCACCTGTTCATCATGTTCCACCAGAAGCACACGCAGATGCCGATGCTGGGGAACACGGAGAAGAACGTCGTCGGCCAGCCGTTCTGGCCGTACTTCCTGCTCAAGGGCCAGGCCTGGTTCTTCTTCATCTTCGGCACGCTGGTCGTGCTCGCCACCTTCGCGCAGATCAACCCGATCTGGCTGTACGGCCCGTACACCCCGCTGGCGATCTCGTCGGCGTCGCAGCCCGACTTCTACATGGGCATCCTCGAAGGCGCGCTGCGCATGATGCCCTCGTGGGAAATTAACTTCCTCGGGCACACGCTGTCGTTGTCGGTGCTCATCCCCGGCCTGGGAATTATCGGCCTCTTCTTCACCTTGGCGGGGCTATGGCCGTTCTTTGAACAATGGGCAACCGGCGATAAATCGTTCCACCACATCAACGACCGCCCGCGTAACGCCCCGGTTCGTACCGGAGTCGGTGTGGGGGTGATCTGCTGGTACCTCATCCTGCTGCTTGAAGGGGCCAACGACGTCATTGCCGACCGGTTCGATATCCCGCTGTATACAGTCACGTGGATCGCGCGGGTGGCATTCTTCGTGGTGCCCGTCGGTGCGTACTTCGTGACCAAACGGATATGCCTCGCCCTCCAGCGCAAGGACGCGAACATGCTCGTCCACGGCGTGGAGATCGGCATCATCCGCCAGCTGCCGGACGGCGAGTTCATCGAGGAGGAGCGCCCGGTCACCGCGGAGGAGCGCGCGGTCCTCGAGGCGAAGCACGTCTTCAAGCCGCTGCCGACGGAAGACCAGGTGGATGAGAACGGCGTGCCCGCCCCGGCGGCGCGCGGCCCGCTGGGCTACGCCAGGAAGCTGGCGAACCGTGCGTTCACCGAGACCGTCGCCATCCCGGATCACGGCGACGGCCACGGTGCCGTCGAGGGCAATGGCCACGGCGAGATAGAAGGCGGCGAGCACGCGGCGATCGGCGGCTCCCAGGAGGAGCAGCAGTAGCGCCGGCTCACTGAAGGAACGCGAGAGCGCCCCGGTACCGACAGGCACCGGGGCGCTCTGCTTGCCCCGCTCGCCTCCGCGCGCCCGGAGCCGACATTTCCCCTCGTCGCTCAGCCGCTCGTGCCTCGCCCCCGCGCTCCTCGGTCCGAAACGCCCGCGCGCCTTGGCTCGCGAGGAGACGGCCGACGTTGGCGCCGCCGCGGCTGGTCCCGCCGCCGCTGGATCCCGTCCGCTTGCTCTTTGGGATGATGAGGAACGGGTTCGTGTTTTACCTATTCGGCGAGGCCGATCGAGAACGCCGCCTCCAGGTCGTGGCGGGAGTACGCACGGAACGCGACGTGCGTCTGCGTCGCGCTCACGCCGTCCACCCGGTTGAGCCCGCCGGGGATCACGTCGGCGAGGTCGTCGTGCGAGCGAACCCGGACGATGGCCACGAGGTCGTAGTCCCCGGTGATGGAGTACACCTCGCTGACGGCCGGCAGCTGCGCGATGGCCTCAGCGACCTCGGGGATGCGGTGGATCTCAGCCTTGAGCAAGACGATGGCGGTGACCACGGGCTGCCCCTGTTCTCTCCCGGGGGGACGACCCCCCGTGCCCCCCGGCTGCTCCAGGGTGGCTGTGTGCCTCGGACGTTTCGTAGGCACGCTATCGGATGAGCAACGCGCGAGCCAGCCAGCCCCCCGCGTGCTCAGCGGCGGCCAAGCAGCCGGAGCAGCCCCTGCAGCCAGCGTTCCTGGGCCGACGCCGTGCCCGGCTTGGCGCCGGCCGCCTCCGCGTGCCTGGCGGCCGCCTCGGCGTCCCTGGCCGCGAGCCAGGCGTCGAGGTCGTCAAGCGTCATGACGCCGGCCCGGTCGGTCAGCCGTCCGAGCAGTTCCCCGAGCACGACCGCGGTGGCCCGCGCGTCGTCGAGCGCCCGGTGCGACGGCCGCACCGGCGTGCCGAAGAAGCTGGCGAGGGTGGCCAGTTTCCTGTCGGGGACCTCCTGCGGCGTCGCCATCAGGTGCCGGGCGAGCCGCACGGTGTCGAGCACCTCGAAGCCAGGCCAGTCGCGTCCCATGCCGGTGCACGCGGCGGTGAGGAACGCCAGGTCGAATGGCGCGTTGTGCGCGGCGAGCACGCTGCCCTCGGCGAACGCGAGCACGCCGGGCAGCACGTCGGCGACCGGCGGCGCCAGCGCGATCATCTGATCGCTGATCCCCGTCAGCTCGGTGATCGCCGGGGGAACGGGCGTGCCCGGGTTGACCAGCGAACCGAATTCCGCGACCACCGTGCCGCCGTGCACCCGCACCGCGCCGATCTCCGTGATGGCGGCGTCCCCCGGCGCCCACCCCGTCGTCTCGACGTCCACGACCGTGAAGTCCAGGTCGGCCAGCGGGACCGACCGGAGGCCGGGAACGGGGATAGCGACGTCAGCCATGACCACCACGGTAAGGCGGCCCACCGACATTTCCGCCCAGGCGCGCCAGCGGCCGGCGCCGCAGGAATCGATCACCCAATGGTCACAATTGCCAGAAGTCGGTTGATGACGTCGCCCGCGAGTCAATAGCGTGGCGCACGATGTCAAGCTGTGGGCATGGTGAGGGGACATGAGAGTCACGCTGCGCACGGGACCAGGCGCCCGCTTCGGCCGGACGCGGGGTGCCGTCGCGCTCGGGGGCGCCCTGCTCCTCGCCGGCGGCCTCGCGGTCGCGGTCACGCAGGTCGCGGGCGCGCAGCCGCAGCCGAGCATTGACCAGGTGCAGGCCACGATCAACACGCTCACCGGCGAGTTCAACAAGGCGAACCAGCAGTACGACCAGGTTGAGGAGCAGCTCACCGCGGCCGACGCGCGCCTGAAGCAGGTCGACAAGCAACTCGCAGGCGACCAGGCGCGGTACGCGGCGGCGCGCAGGCTCGTGGTGCAGATCGCCGACTCCTCCTACGAGGACTCCGCCTCGACGTCACTGGCGGGCCTGCTTACCTCAAGCGACCCAAGCCAGGTACTCGCGCAGGCGTCGATCGTCCTGCAGATCACCGGGACGAGGAACCTGGAGACGCAGGCGTTCCTCGCCGACGCCAGCCAGCTCACCGCCGTCCAGCAGGAGCAGCAGCACACCCAGCAGGGCATCGCCCAGCTGGCCGCCCAGCGCAAGGGCAGCAAGGACCACATCTCGTCGCTGCTTGCCAAGCAGAACGCGATACTGAACTCGCTGACCGGCGCCGAGCTGACGGCGGTGCAGCAGGGGACCGTCAACGGCGGCGGCGGCACGACCAGCGCCACCTACACCGGGCCGACCGGGTCCCAGGCGGACACCGCCGTGGCCTACGTCTTCAAGCAGCTCGGCTGCCCCTACAGCTACGGCTCCACCGGCCCGTGCAGCGTCGGCTTCGACTGCTCCGGCCTGGTGATGGAGGCCTGGGCGGCGGCGGGCATCACGATACCGCGCGACACCTACGAACAGTGGGCCGCGCTGCCGCACATCGCCGAGTCCGCCATCCAGCCGGGCGACCTGCTGTACTACAACGGCATCGGCCACGTCGCGATGTACGTCGGCGGCGGCATGATCATCGACGCCCCGTCGGCGGGCCAGCCGGTCCGCGAGATCAGCATGACTACCGCCTGGTACGCCGACAGCTTCGACGGCGCCGCCCGGCCGTAACGGCACTTCAGTGGCCCCGTCTACACTGAGGGACGCCATGCGACGCACCTTGATCGTCACCAACGACTTCCCGCCCAGGCAGGGGGGTATCCAGTCGTTCGTCCACGAGCTTGCCCTGCGTCTTGACCCCGGCCAGCTCACGGTCTACGCGCCACGGTGGGACGGCGACGCCGCGTTCGACGCCGCCCAGCCGTTCGAGGTGGTCAGGCACCCGACCTCGCTGATGATCGGCGGCCCGGGCGTCCGCCGCCGTGCCGCCGGGCTGGCCAGGTCGCGCCGGGCCGAGGTCGTCATCTTCGGTGCCTCCGCCCCGCTCGGGCTGATCGCGCCCGTGCTGCGCAAGGCCGGGGTCCGGCGGGCGATCGCGATCACCCACGGCCACGAGGCCGGCTGGGCCGCGCTGCCCGTGGCCAGGCAACTGCTGCGGCAGATCGGTGAGCGGACCGACGTCATGACCTACCTCGGGGAGTACTTCAGGGTCCGCGTCGCCGGGGCGCTGACGCCGCGGGCGGCCGCCAGGATGACCCGCCTGCACCCGGGCGTGGACGCGGCCACGTTCCGGCCTGACCCGGCGGCCCGCGCGGCGCTCAGGGAGCGTTACGGCCTCGGCGAGCGCCCGGTGGTCGTGTGCGTGTCCCGCCTGGTGCCGCGCAAGGGCCAGGACACCTTGCTGCGCGCCTGGCCCGCGGTGCTCAAGAAGGTACCGGACGCGGCACTGCTGATCGTCAGCGGCGGCCCGTACGCGAACGCGCTGCACCAGTTGGCCGAGCGGACCGGGATAGCGGGGTCCGTCACCTTCACGGGCGCGGTGCCGCGGTCAGAACTGCCCGCGCACTACGCCGCAGGCGACGTCTTCGCGATGCCGTGCCGCACCAGGCGGGGCGGCCTGGACGTGGAGGGCCTCGGCATCGTCTACCTGGAGGCGTCGGCGACGGGCCTGCCGGTCGTCGGCGGCGACTCGGGCGGCGCCCCCGACGCGATCCTCGAGGGGGAGACCGGCTACGTGGTCGGCGGCCGCGATGTCCAGGCGCTCGCGGACCGCCTGATCCTCCTGCTCGAAGACCCGGCGGGCGCGAAGGCGATGGGCGAAAAGGGCCGCGCCTGGGTGGAACGCGACTGGAACTGGGACGTGATCGCGTCCCGCCTCCGCGCGCTCATCGACGAGGGCTAGACTCTTGATAACAGCAAGAAGCGCGGAGCGCCACCGCCGCCCCGTCAGGGGAATGGGCCTGATCGCGTGAAACACTCCACCGTTCGGGATAATCCAGGGCACCAGCCCGCGCGGACCCGCGGCCGCTAGGAGTACAGCGCCTCGATCTCGTGGGCGAACTCCTTGGCCAGGACCGAGCGCTTGATGCCGAGCTTGGCCGACAGGTGCCCCTGCTCCTGGGTGAAGTCGCCGTCGAGTATGCGGAACTTCCTGATCGACTCCGCCCGCGACACCGCCTTGTTCGCGTCGTCCACCGCCGCCTGGACCTCGGCCTTCAGGTCAGGGTCGTCGCGCAGGTCGGCCACGGTCGCGTCGGCGGGCTTGCCGTGCCGCTCCTTCCACGGGCCGAACGTCTCGGCGTCGATCGTGACGAGCACCCCGACGAACGGCCGCCCGTCGCCGACCACCATGCACTGCGAGATCAGCGCGTGCATGCGCATCCGGTCCTCGAGGACGGAAGGGGCCACGTTCTTGCCCCCGGCGGTGACGATCATCTCCTTCTTCCTGCCGGTGATCGTCAGGAAGCCCTCGTCGTCGAGTTCGCCGATGTCCCCGGTGGCGTAGTAGCCGTCGGTCGTGAACGCGTCCTTGGTGGCCGCCTCGTCGTGCCAGTAGGCGGGGAAGATCGACTTGCCGCGCACCAGGATCTCGCCGTCGTCGGCGATCCGCACGGCCACCCCGGGCAGCGGCTGGCCCACCGAGCCGATCTTCTGCCGGTCGGGCCGGTTCACCGACACCGGCGCGGTCGTCTCGGTCAGCCCGTACCCCTCGAGGATGGAGACACCGACGCCGCGGAAGAAGTGACCGAGCCGCGGCGCCAGGGCCGCGCCGCCGGAAATGGCCCACTCGGCCCGGCCGCCAAGCGCGGCGCGGAGCTTGCCGTAGACGAGCCGGTCGAACAGCGCGTGCTCCAGCCGCAGCCGCAGCCCGGCGCCGCCGGGGGAGTCGAGCGACTCGCTGTACGCCACCGCGTCCCTGGCCGCGCGGGCGAAGATCTTGCCCTTGCCCTCGCCGATCGCCCTGGCCTCGGCGCCGTTGTACACCTTCTCGAACACGCGCGGCACGGCGAGCACGAACGTCGGCTTGAACGAGCCGAGGTCGGGCAGCAGGTCGTCCATGTCCGGGCAGTGCCCAAGCACGATGCCGGCTTCCAGCGTGCCGACCTCGATGACCCGGGCGAAGACGTGCGCCAGGGGCAGGAACAGCAGGGTGGACGCGGTGCCGTCGGCGTGGATCGAGGCGAGCGGCCCCATGAACGCGTTCCTGACGGCGGCGAGCAGGTTCTCGTGCGTCAGCTCGCAGCCCTTGGGCCGCCCGGTGGTGCCCGAGGTGTAGATGATCGTGGCGATGTCGGCCGCGCCTCGCGACTTGGCCCGGCCGTCGAGCGTCTCGGCGGTCACGTCGCCGCCCGCGGCGGTCAGCGCGGGCACGTCGGAGTCGAGCAGCCACAGGTGCTCAAGCGCGGGCAGCCGCTCCCTGGCGTCGGAGATCAGCCCGGCGAACCCGTCGGTCTCCACGATGACGGCCCGCGCCGCCGAGTTGACCAGGATCCACTCGGCCTGCTCGGCCGAGGACGTCTCGTAGATCGGCACCACGACGGCGCCCGCGGTCCACAGGGCGTAGTCGATCAGCGTCCACTCGTAGCGGGTGTGCGACATGAGCGCGACCCGGTCGCCGACTTCGATGCCGGCCGCGATGAGTCCCTTGGCGAGCGCGTGCACCTCGTTCTTGAACTGCGCCGCGGTGACGTCCGACCAGGTTCCGTCGGCCGCCTTGCGGCGCAGCATGACGGCGGACGGCTGCTCCGCCGCCCGGCGCGTGACCAAGTCCGCCGCGTTCGCGGACGCCGGGATCTCCGCCAGTGCGGGAATGCTGTACTCGCGCAAGGAACTCTCCGTTCTCCGTCCACCCGAGTCTATGTTTTATCTCATGAGGGTCCACGTAGTAAGTGATGTGCACGGGACGGCCGACGCGCTCAAGACGGCGGGCGACGGCGCCGACATGCTGATCTGCCTGGGTGACATGCTTCTGTTCCTCGACTACGCGGACTACACGCAGGGCATATTCGCCGAACTGTACGGCGCCGAGCACGCCAAGGAGTACATCGACCTGCGCACCGCGCGCCGCTTCGACGAGGCCAGGGCGCTCACCGCGGGCATCGCGGCCCGGCTGACCGCCGACCGGGGCGCCGACCTGCGCACCCTCACCGAGCAGGCGATCAGGAAGCAGTACGCCGCGCTCTTCGGCGCGCTGGCCGAGCCCGCGTACCTCACCTACGGCAACGTGGACATCCCGCGCCTGTGGGACTCCTTTCGCAAGCCGGGCCACCAGGTACTCGACGGCGGCCGGGCGGTGGTCGGCGGGGTCACGTTCGGCTTCGTCGGCTCCGGGCTGATCTCGCCCTACCGGACGCCGAACGAGGTGCCGCCCGACCAGTACTCGGAAAAGCTCGCGGCCGTCGGCGCGGTGGACGTGCTCTGCACGCACATCCCCCCGGCGGTGCCTGAACTGCTCTACGACGTGCAGGCGCGCCGTCTGGAGACCGGCTCGATGGCGCTGCTTGAGGTGATCCGCCGCACCCAGCCCAGGTACGCGTTCTTCGGTCACGTGCACAACCCGCTGGCGCGACGGGTGCGGATCGGGCGCACCGAGTGCGTCAACGTGGGCCACTTCCGCGCCACCCGGGTTCCTTACGTGGTGGAGCTATGACCGACACGCTCTGTACGACACACGGGGCCAAGAGAGTTAATCTGCGTGTATGAGCACTCAGCCGGGCAGCGACCGCAGCGATCGCAGCGACCCCATCGGTGATTTCCAGCGGTGGCTGATGAAGGCCGGAGCCAAGAGCATCGGCCGCGAGGTGGCGGGCCGGGTGAAGTCCACGCTCGGCGGCGGTAGCCGCGCCAAGGAATCCGACGACGTGTGGGACACCGCGACGACGGAAGAGCTGACCGACGAGCCGCCGGAGTGCCAGTGGTGCCCGATCTGCCGCGCCGCCCGCAGGTACCGCGACTCGGGCGGCACCGCCCCGGGAGGCCAGTTCGCCGGCGTGGGTGACACCCTGGCCGGCCTGACCAGGGACGCCTTCAGCCTGTTCGACGCGGCCCTGCGCCAAGCCCAGCGGCCGCCCGCCGCGACCCCGCCGGCCGCACCGAGCGGCGGCCGCACCGCCGACAGCAGCCGTGCCGCGGAAACCAGCCGTACCGCGGGCGGCCAGCCGTCAGGTCCCGAGCCGGCCGACCACGGGCACTCAGACCACGGGCACTCAGACCACGGGCAGTCAGACCACGGGCACCCGGACCACGGGCAGTCAGACCACGGCGCCGTCGTCGTCGGACCCGGAATCGGGTGGCCGACCGTTGTCCATCCGCAGCACGAGGATGACGAACCCGCCGACGAACGCGGCGACCGCGAGGAAGGCGGCGAGCCCGGAGATGGTGGCCCCGATGGCGGTGCTGATCAGCAGGTAGAGCGGACCGCCGAATAGCGCGACCCAGGCGCCCTTGGTCACCGGGTCGAGCCTGGGCAGCGGCGGGGGGACCGGCGGGATGTAGTGATCATCCGCCGGGTCGGCGGCCGGCGGCGCGTCCCTGGGGCCCCGCCCGGTGACAAGTCCCGGCCACGGCTGGTCGGGCAGGGTCTCGTCCGGCGCGGTGTCGGCCGGGCCCGTGGAGCCCGGTCCGGTGCCGCCAGGCCCCGTGTTACCAGGCCCCGCGTCACCGGGGACAGCGCTGTCCGGCATTCTCTCGTCCGGCACCGCGTTGTCCGGCCTGACGCCGCCGCCGTGCAGCGGCAGCCCGGGCAGCCCCGTCGGGTTGGTCGGCGGCTCACCGGGCAGCGCCTCGGGTGCCGAGGGCGGCAGGCCGGGCGTGACGTGCACCGGGCCCGCTAGGTCTTCCCGGTCGGGCCAGGGCGGCTCTTCTCCGGCGGGCGCGGGCGCGGCGAAGCGGGCGACCAGGTCGAGCCAGACGGCCTCATCGCCGTCTCCGCCTGTCGCGCTGCCGCCTGCGCCGGTTCCGCCCGGCACGTCCCCCTCAGCCACTGTTCTCCCCCGGGGGGGCGACCCCCCGTACCCCCCGCTGTCCGTGGCGGACGGGCCTGATCGCAAAGACCGCGAACGTATCAGGCCCGCCCACCACGGACCAAAACATCGGGGTGACTCCTGCTCCTTGAACTGTCACGCGCGGACGGACGACTCCCGAAAGCCCCGCCGGGCCGGTCCGGCGGGGCGCTGGGTTCGGGGGTCTCACTATCCTCACCTATAAAGTCTTACCCGTTTTACTGCCCGATGCTGTGCTTCTGAATGAATGCCAGGGTGCCATCGAAGATCTCGGGCGCGTCATTGTCAAGGGTAGCGACGTGATAGCTGTTGGCAAGCGGTCGCACCTCCGCGCCCGGCAGGGCGCCGATCAGCACCTTCATGCTGGCCGGGCCCACGACGTGGTCGACCGTGGACCGGTAGACGAGAACCGGCTGCGTCACCGAGGCAAGTCCGGCCGCGGTGGTCTTCCACATGCGCGGCAGCGTCGCGACGGACGCCACCGGGGTCCGCTTCGACGCCCCCTCCTGCGCGTCAGGGTTCTTGATGTCCCCGCCGATGGAGGGGAGCGACCTGATCACGTACTTGAGCACCGGCGCGAACGGGATGAGCGGGTTGTCGCCCGCCATCGACGGGTTCACGACCACGAGCCCGCTCACCCGGTCGCCCTGGGTCTCCGCGAGCCGGAACGCCAGGCAGCCGCCCATCGAGATCCCGGCGAGGTACACCTGCTCGCACCGGGCGTACAACTCCGTGAACGCGCGCTCTGCGGTCGCGTACCAGTCCGTCCACCCGGTCTTGGCGAGCGCGTGCCAGTCGCCGCCGTGCCCGGCGAGCAGTGGCGCCCGCACGGTCAGCCCCGCTTGCGCCAGATGCCCGGCCCAGGGCCGCACGGTGCGCGGTGACCCGGTGAACCCGTGCAGGACAAGGACGCCAACCGGGCCACCGTCGGCGGCGAACGGGGCCGCGTCCGGCGCCGCGGCCTCCGGTGATATTGATGACACCCTTGCATAGTCCCACAGATTTCGCGGGACGTGGGACGATGTAACCGTGTTCTACTGGGCAGTCAAGTACACGGTCGGCGTCACGCTGTGGGTCGTGTTCCGTCCCTGGTCGCGGGGGCGGAAGAACCTGCCAAGGCGCGGCCCGGTCATCCTCGCGAGCAACCACCTGTCGTTCAGCGACCACTTCTTCGGACCGCTGCCGTTGCGGCGCAAGGTGGTGTTCCTCGCCAAGGCCGAGTACTTCACCGGCACGGGCGTCAAGGGCCTGCTGAGCCGGGCGTTCTTCAGCGGCGCGGGCCAGATCCCGGTCGACCGGACCGGCGGTGCGGCCAGCGAGCGCGCACTGCGCTCGGGGCTGCGCGTCCTCGCCGAGGGTAAGGTCCTCGGCATCTACCCGGAGGGCACGCGCTCACCGGACGGGCGCCTGTACCGCGGCCGGACGGGAGTGGCCAGGCTGGCCCTGGAGTCCCGCGCGCCCGTGGTGCCGTGCGCGATGATCAACACGTTCGAGTTCCTGCCGCCCGGCTCGCACAACCCGAAGTTCGGCCTCCGGCCGGGCGTCATATTCGGCAAGCCGATGGAGTTCTCCCGCTACTACGGCAGGGAACGGGACCGCGAGGCGCTGCGCGCGGTCACCGACGAGATCATCGCCGAGATCGCGAAGCTGTCCGGTCAGGAATACGTCAATATCTACGCGAAACAGGCGAAGGAACGCGCGCTGCCGGATCAGCCAGCCACGGATTTATCGATGTTATCGATTGCATCGGGTGCAATCTCAGGCCGCCATTGCAAGCGCCTTACGGCCCGCTAGGCTTTGCCTTATGCGAGTTGGGGTCCTTACCGGAGGCGGAGACTGCCCCGGACTGAACGCGGTGATCCGCGCGGTGGTACGCAGGGGAACGCAGGAATTCGGCATCGAGTTCCTTGGATTTCGTGACGGCTGGCGGGGGCCGCTCGAAGCGGACACCATGCCGCTCGACGTGACCGCGGTGCGCGGCATCTTGCCGCGCGGCGGCACCATACTGGGCTCGTCGCGGACGAATCCGTTCAACGACAGCGGCCCCGGCCGCACCGGCGTCGAGCGGATCAAGGACAACATGGCCGGTCTTGGCGTCGATGCCCTGGTGGTCATCGGCGGCGAGGACACGCTCGGCGTGGCGGCCAAGCTCAACGACGCGGGCATCCCCGTGGTGGGCGTGCCGAAGACCATCGACAACGACCTCGGCGCGACCGACTTCACCTTCGGCTTCGACACCGCGGTGAACATCGCGATGGAGGCGATCGACCGCCTGCACACGACGGCGGAAAGCCACCACCGGGCGCTCATCGTCGAGGTGATGGGCCGCCACGCGGGCTGGATCGCCCTGCACGCCGGCCTCGCGGGCGGCGCGAACGTGATCCTCATCCCCGAGCGCCCGTTCGACATCGACAAGGTGATCGGCTACGTGGAGCACCGGTTCCAGACCAGGTACGCGCCGATCGTGGTGGTCGCCGAGGGCGCGCACCCCAAGCACGAGGAGCTGTCGCTCCAGTCCGGCCAGCTCGACGCGTTCGGCCACGTCAGGCTCGGCGGCGTCGGCCAGTACCTCGCCAACGAGATCGAGAAGCGGACCGGCAAGGAGGCCCGCTGCACGGTGCTCGGCCACATACAGCGCGGCGGCACGCCCACGGCCTTCGACCGGGTCCTGGCGACCCGCTTCGGGCTGCACGCGGTCGCGGCGGTCCACGACGAGGCGTTCGGCACGATGGTCGCGCTGCGCGGCACCGAGATCGTCCGCGTTCCGCTGATCGAGGCCACCCGCGAGCTCAAGCTGGTCCCACCCGAGCGCTACGCCGAATCCGAAGTCTTTTTCGGTTAAATCGGAAAAAGATCGACCTGACGGTCAAAGGTCAAGATCTCGCACCTCCGGAACGAATTCGGCTTACCCGGCGCCACCACGTCGTCGCGCTTTAGCGTGCAGGCAACTCGCGATAGCTCTTGAACTCTGCGCCCGGCGGCGTATACTCGGTTGCGAGTACTTGGATGCGAGCAACGGAGGCGATACCCGTGGCCAAGCGGCGCAAGGTGGGAAACCTGCTCGCGCTGTCGCTGCTGTCGCTGCTCGCTCAGAAGCCCATGTACCCGTACGAGATGGCGCAGACGCTGCGCGCGCGCGGCAAGGAGGCGAACTTCAAGGTCAACTGGGGCTCGCTGTACACCGTCGTGCAGAATCTCGAGAAGTACGGCTTCATCGAGGCGGCCGCGACCGAGCGTGAAGGCCGTCAGCCGGAGCGGACCACGTACCAGATCACCGAGCCCGGCCGCGCCGAGCTCAGGGACTGGCTCAGTGAGCTGCTCAGCGTGCCCGAGGACGAGCGCGGCGGGTTCGTCACCGCGCTGTCAGAAGCGGGCATCCTGCCTCCCGACGACGTGATCCGCCTGCTGACCGGGCGGCTCGCCACCCTCGACAAGGCCAACGCCAGCCACCAGGCGGACCTGCGCCTGTGGGCCGAGCGCCTGCCGCGGGTGCTGCTCATCGAGGGCGAATACCAGCTGGCCATGCGCCTCGCCCAGGCGAGCTGGCTGCGCGGCCTGCTCGCGGAACTCGTCGCGGGCACGATCAGCGGCATGGACGCCTGGCGGCACATCCACGAGACCGGCGAGATGCCGCCCGAGTTCGAGGAACTCGACGAGCTCGCTAAGAGGGGGTGGCAGGAAGACCAGGAAGGCACGTAAAACGACCCCGGCTCACGGTGCTGCAACACCACGAGCCGAGGTCGCAACCTCACCACCAGTTCCGCGGGTAATCCGCAGGCGGCAGCCATGAGGCCCAAGCATGAGTGTACGCCGGACGATTCCTCGCGGGACTGCAGCAAGCACGCAGTCTCAGTAACGAGGAGTCATCACCATGCAGTCATCTCCCGGGGGCACGCCCCCCGCTACCTCCCCGTCGGCCATCGAGGCCCGCGGCCTCGTCAAGACCTATCCCGCACCGGGGAAAACGCGCGTCAGGGCGCTGGACGGCCTGACGCTGAGCGTGCCGCGGGCGACCATCTTCGCGGTCGTCGGCCCCAACGGCGCGGGCAAGACCACCACCGTCAAGATCCTCACCACCCTCGCCACGCCGGATGCGGGCTCCGCCGCGATCGAGGGCATCGACGTCATCGCGGCCCCGGCGCGGGCCCGCCGCGTGATCGGCGTCGTCGGCCAGCGCTCGGGTGCGGACCCGGCGGCCACCGGCCGGGAGAACCTCATCCTCCAGGGGCACCTGTACGGAATGCCGACGCGGGCGGCGCGCGCCCGGGCCGACGAGCTACTCGACCGCTTCCTGCTGACGGAGGCGGCGGGACGCTTCGTGCGCACCTACTCCGGCGGCATGCAGCGCCGTCTCGACGTCGCGCTCGGGCTCGTCCACAAGCCAAGGGCGCTGTTCCTCGACGAGCCGACCACCGGCCTCGACCCGGAATCCCGCGCCGCGATGTGGGACGAGATCACCACGCTCGCGACGGCGGACAAGGTGACCGTCCTGCTCACCACGCACTACCTCGACGAGGCCGACCGGCTCGCGCACTCGCTGGCCATCGTCGACCAGGGCCGCGTCGTCGCCGAGGGCGACCCGCGGCGACTCAAGCTCGAGCTTGGAGCCGATTCCCTCGACGAGGTGTACCTGCACCATACGGGACGCCGGTACAGCGACGCGACGCGAGTGACGGAGGTAGCAGGGCGATGACAACGACGCTGACAACGATCGATCAGGCCAAGCCGGCCCGGCTGGCCTCCGCCCCCCGCGTCCTGTCCGACACCTGGTACCTGACGGGCCGCAAGCTGCGCGCGCTCGCCCGCCAGCCGATGCTGCTCGCGATGGGCGTGATCCAGCCGATCATCTGGCTGTTCCTCTTCGGCGAGATGTTCCGCAAGATCATCGACATTCCCGGCTTCAGCTACCAGGGCTCCTACCTGGCCTACCTGATCCCGGGCATCGTCGCGATGAACGCGATGTCGGGCAACATGTGGGCGGGCATGGCCATGATCGAGGAAATCGACCGTGGCACGCTCAACCGCTTCCTCGTCACCCCGGCGAGCCGCCTGGCCATCATGAACGCCTCGGTCGCCGAGCAGGCGGTCAGCACCACGATCCAGACGCTCATCATCGTCGTGCTCGGCTACGCCGGCGGCGCGCGCTACCCCGGCGGCGCGGCCGGCATCGTGGTCGTGGTGATCGCCTCGATCCTGGTCGGCGTCCTCTGGGGTGCCCTCTCCAACATGACCGGGATGCTCGTCCGCGTGCGCGAGGCGATCATCGGCGTCTACACGTTCTTCATGCTGCCGCTGATGTTCCTGTCCAGCGCCTTCATGCAGCCGAGCTTCCTGCCCGGCTGGATGCAGGCGATCGCGTCAAGAAACCCGCTGAACTGGGAAGTCCAGATCGGCCGGTCGGCACTCAGCGCCACGCCGGACTGGTCCGCGATAGCCGTCCGCGCCGGCGGCCTCTTGATCCTGGCCCTGATCGCGGTGGCGATCTCGGTCAGAACCTTCCGCAACTACGCCAAGAACGTCTAACCCCCCGCCCCGCCGCCACCCGACCGGTCCCGGCCCGCGCCGCCCCGGCGCCAACCCGGCCGGGCCCGGCCCGCGCCCCGGCCCACCCCCCGGCCCACCCCCCGGCGTAGACCCGGCCGGGCCCCGGCCCGGGGGCGCGACCCATCCTCCGACTGCACCCCGTCCGACATTTCGGAAATGTCGGGTTGATGGCGGCC
>Ga0335075_10005138_pt1 | contig 20355 bp, 16 predicted proteins | sample Lox_Sample_24_FD_206723 | JGI IMG/M metagenome (GOLD analysis project Ga0335075, IMG submission 206723) | Soil microbial communities from Loxahatchee National Wildlife Refuge, Florida, United States - Lox_Sample_2.4 | ecosystem: Environmental > Terrestrial > Soil > Wetlands | place: USA...
GCATGTTGTGCAGGCCGGCCGACGCGGTCATTCGGCCGGCGGCGCCGTCGCAGCCGGTCCAGGCGCCGCGCAGGCGGCCGTCGGCCCCGAGGTTCTCGTCCAGCCATCCGTACCCGTAGGTGGTCGCGATCCGCTCTGCCTTTCGCCATTCCAGCAGGGCGGCGATCAGCGGATGGGTGTCACGGAGTTCTCGCAGCCGCCACGCCCGCGTGTCGGGGACGTCGATGCCGATCTGGGCCAGCAGCGACCGGACCTGGACCGGGCTGCGCAGGTCGGCGGTGACCCCGGCCGGCGCGTGGCGCAACACCTGCGCGTCGCGCGCAGCCCGCGCGGCGGCCGCCTCGGCGTCGCTGCGCGGCCGCGGCCCGATAAAACCGCCGAGCACCTGCTCGGCGAGCGCGCGGTCCATCGGCAGCCCGTCCGCGGACAGTTCGGCGCACAGAAGCTCGGCCGTTGACTCGCTGCGGGCCGTGGCCACGGCCATCGGCCGGTCCGCCAGCGCGGCGAGCGCCGTCAGCTGCAGCTCCGCCAGCGTCCGGGCCAGCTCCGCCCACCGGCCCAGGCGGCCAATGCTGTCCGACCAGCCGCCGCTCACCCATTCCGGCCGCAGCTGCCCGTCCGGCGCCACCGGATCGTCGGCGTCGCCGTCGTCCGGGCCGGACATCCCGAACAGGTCCAGCGGCCCGCCGGCCGGGACAGCGTCGGTGGCCAGGCCGCGGGCCCGGGCCCAGGCCCAGCCGGGATCGGCCCGCCATCCGCCGAACAGTAGCCGGTGCGCCGCGGTAATGTCCCAGCACGTCGCAGGGCGCACGCCGCCGGCCACCAGGTGCGCCGCCGTCTGGCCCGACCACACCGCCCATCGCGGCCGTAGCGCCGCATCCGCCCGTCCGACCTCCTCGACCAGGCCGGCAGCTGCGGCTCCGGCACCGGCGGCGACGCCCCCACCCGGAGCGATGGACCAGCAGCCTTCGGCCGTAGCAACAACCAGGCCCAGGGCGGGGGAAACGACCAGCCCGACGAGGTCGCCGCGGGCCACTTTGGCCCGGCGCAGCGACGTCACCAGGTCCTCGGCCGCGGACGCGCCTGTCACGGACCCAACCCTGCCACGTCCCCCACCCTGCCACGGGCAACACACCGCCACGGGCACCACACCGCCACGGGCACCACACCGCCACGGGCGCCACACCGCCACGCCCTCCACGCTGCCACGCCCTCCACGCTGCCACGGGCAACACCCGCCGCGGGCGAGGACGCCGGATCCACGTGCACGTGTCCGGCAGCGCGCACGGCGGCCCGTTCCGTCGAAAAAAAAGCGGTGCGGGCCTCAGCCGTTTCGAAATATTCTAGAAATCTTTCGAAGCGCTTCCTCAGCTGGACGCCGGTATTACCGGAACCAAACCACCCGATTCCTTCCTGTAACGGGTAGAAAACAGTTGCTGTTCAGGCGCAAGAGTGATGACTGGCGCACCGCTATGGGTTACGATAGCGCTATCGAAACTGTTTCGAAAACGGCGGGAAGGGTGACGCGGTGCCGTCCAGCAAGGAGCGTGCGCTCGACCGGGCAACTACTGTGCCTACTGTGTCGCGTATCAGCCGGGAGGACGCCTCTAGGCGGCGCATCACGCTCGCGATCATCGCGGCCGAGGCGGGGGTCTCGCTGCCCACCGTGTCCAAGGTCGTCAACCGGCGTCCGGACGTCGCCGCCGCCACCCGCGCCAAGGTGGAGCGGCTGCTGGACCAGCACCACTACCTGCGCACGGGAACCCGCAGGCAGCGCAGATCCGGGCTGATCGACCTGGTGTTCAACGGCCTGGACAGTCCCTGGGCGGTAGAGATCCTGCGCGGGGTCGAGGACTGGGGCGCGAGCCATGAGACCGGGGTCGCGGTCTCGGCCGTTCGGCACGGTAATGCTCGCCCAGCCAGCTGGACTAGCACGCTGGCCAGTCACGACACCGACGGCGTGATCCTGGTGACCTCCGAGCTGACGCAGCAGCAACTGGATCAGCTCAACAGCGGCGGCATCCCGCTGGTCGTGGTCGACCCTGTGAACCCGCCGCCGCCCGAAATTGCCAGTGTGGGCGCAACGAACTGGGCCGGCGGCCTGGCGGCCACAGAGCACCTACTGAGCTTCCGGCACCGGAGGATCGCCGCCATCGCCGGGCCCGAGGACTACCTGTGCAGCCGCGCCCGGATCGATGGCTACCGCTCGGCGCTAGAGCGGGTCGGCATCGGGTTCGACCGGGCGCTGGTCCGGCACGGCGACTTCCAGCACGAGGGCGGTTTCAGGCGCGGCGGCGAGCTGCTGGACCTGGCCGAACGCCCGACCGCCATCTTCGCAGGCAGCGACCAGCAGGCGCTGGGCGTTTACGAGGCGGCCCGGCAGCGCGGCCTGCGGATCCCGCAGGATCTGAGCGTCGTGGGATTCGACGACCTGCCCGTGGCCCGGTGGGTATCGCCACCGCTGACCACGGTGCGCCAGCCGCTGGCCGAGATGGGCCGCGCGGCGGCGCAGATGCTCGGCGAGATCATCGAGGACCGGCCGCTGCGCAGCCGCCGAGTCGAGCTTTCGACCGAGCTGATCATGCGCGAGTCCACCGGCCCCGTACCCGGGTACGCGCTGTGAGCCGCCTGCGCGTGGGGGCGGCCAGCCCGGGGGCGGCCAGCGCAGGATCGGACAGCGCAGGATCGGACAGCGCCGGGCCGGACACGATGACGGGGCAGATCTGGCGCGATCCGTCACGTCCGGCTGCGGAACGAGTCAAGGACCTGCTCAGCCGGATGACGCTGGAGGAGAAGGTCGCCCAGCTGACCAGCATCTGGATCGGGGACGATCCCAGGGACGGCGACGTCGCCCCGATGCAGGGCGAGATCGACGCTGGCCCGCAGCCGCTGTCCGAGCTCATCCGTCACGGGCTCGGCCAGGTCACGCGCGTGTTCGGCACCCGGCCGCTGCCGCCCGCCGTGGCCCGCACGACGCTGCGCGAGCTCCAGGCCGAGATCGTCGGCGCGAGCAGGTTCGCCATCCCGGCCGTCGCCCACGAGGAATGCCTGACCGGCTTCGCGGCCTGGGCGGCGACCGTGTTCCCGACCCCGCTGGCCTGGGGGGCGTCGTTCGACCCTGAGCTGGTGCGCGAGATGGCAGGGGCCATCGGGGCCAGCATGCGGTCGGTGGGCATCCACCAGGGACTCGCGCCGGTCCTCGACGTGGCCAGAGACATGCGCTGGGGGAGGACCGAGGAAACCATCGGGGAGGACCCCTACCTGGTCGGGTCGATCGGCACCGGCTATGTCCGCGGGCTGCAATCCGCCGGGGTGCAGGCCACGCTGAAGCACTTCGCCGGCTACTCGGCATCCCGCGCGGGCCGAAACATGGCCCCGGTGAGCATGGGGCCACGGGAGTTCGCCGATGTGCTGCTCGTGCCGTTCGAGATGGCGCTGCGGCTGGCCGGAGCACGGTCGGTGATGCCTACCTACGTCGATGTTGACGGCGTGCCGGCCAGCGGCGACCGCGCGCTGCTGACCGGGCTGCTGCGGGACACGCTCGGCTTCGACGGACTGGTCGTCTCGGACTACTACGCGATCTCGCTCCTGCAGACAGAGCACGGCGTGGCCGGGTCGACGGCGCAGGCTGCAGCCCTTGCGCTGGCCGCGGGCATGGACGTGGAGCTGCCCAACGTCCGCTGCTACGGTGCCGAACTGGTCGCCGCGGTGCGCGACGGCCAGGTCCCGGCCGAGCTCGTCGACCGGGCCGCGGCTCGGGTGCTGCGGCAGAAATGTGACCTCGGCCTGCTCGACGCGGAGTGGTCGGCCGCCGGTCAGGAAGCGGATGACTCCTCGGTGGATCTGGACCCGCCCGGGCACCGGGCGCTGGCCAGGCGGCTGGCCGAGGAATCGGTGGTGCTGCTGGCCAACAGGGGCGACGGCTACCGGGGCGCCGTCGCGCTGCCGTTGCGTCCGGACGCCCGCATCGCGGTGATCGGGCCGCTCGCCAACGACCCGCTTGCCTTCTTCGGCTGCTACAGCATGGCCCGTCACCTCGGCTCCCGCTACCCGGAAGCGGCAGATGGCGTGCACGTCACCACCCTCCTTGACGCACTGGCAGCCGAGCTGCCCGGCGCCTCGATCTCGCACGCGGTCGGCTGCCACGTCCGCGCCGAGGACCGATCGGGGTTCGCCGCCGCCACTGCGCACGCCCAGGAGGCGGACGTGGTGGTGGCCGTGCTGGGCGACCAGGCCGGTCTGTTCGGCCGGGGCACCTCCGGAGAGGGCTGCGACGCGCCTGACCTGCGGCTGCCCGGCGTGCAGGAGGACCTGCTGCGCGCCCTGGTCGCCACCGGCACGCCGGTCGTGCTGGTGCTGGTGACCGGGCGGCCCTACGCGATCGGCCCGGCGGCCGGCGAGCTCGCCGCGGCTGTGCAGGCGTTCTTTCCTGGCGAGGAGGGCGGAATCGCGCTCGCCGGGGTGCTGTCCGGGCGCGTCGTGCCCAGCGGTCGGCTACCGGTGGAGCTGCCCAGGCTGGCGGGCACCCAGCCATCCTCCTACCTGCGCCCGCGGCTGGCGGGCCGCCATCCGGGCAGCTCCATCGACCCGGATCCGTTGTTCGCGTTCGGTCACGGGCTGTCGTACACCTCGTTCGACTACGCCGATCTGGTCATCCGGCCCGCCGAGGACCCGGCGGGCGCCGGCCACCCGGCGGGCGCCGGCCACCCGGCGGGCGCCGGCCACCCGGCGGGCGCTGCGGGCGCCGGCCACCCGGCAGGCGCTGCGGGCGCTGCGGGCCCCGCCGAAAGCCCGGACGGTCCGGCGGACCCGGCTCGGATCCTGGTCGGCACGGAGGGCACCGCGGAGATCGCATGCACGGTGCGGAACGTCGGGTCCAGGGCGGGTACCGAGGTCGTCCAGCTGTACCTGAGCGACCCGGTGGCCCAGGTGGTTCGGCCGGTGCGGTGGCTGGTCGGCTTCGCCCGCGTTGCGCTCGAGCCCGGCCAGGCGCGCCGCGTCACCTTCCGGCTGCACGCCGACCGCACCGCGTTCTGCGGCCGGCACGGGACCCGCGTCATCGAGCCGGGCGAGATCCGGGTCGCGGTCGGCGGCGCCTCGGATCGCCCGGCCCTGCACGGCTCGTTCACGCTGTGCGGCGCCGAACGCCCGGCCGGACCCGACCGGGTCCTGGACACCCCGGCCGTCATCAGCGACCCCGATCGGTGAGTCCCAGTTGGGCAACTTGTGGCTCAGGAGCCTCCCTAGCCGATTTGTGCTCAATGGGCCAGCATCGCCATGGACGGTTCGCGGCAATGGTCGTAAAATCGACCAGACTAAGCGGAACTAGCCGCTTGTGGCCGCAAAACGGCCTGGAGGGGGGAAGCAGCTGATGGCTGCTGTTTTTGACGTTGCCGACTTCCTGCACCCGCTTGACACCTCAGCGCGGAGGCAGCTCGAGTCGGTGCCGATGCTCGAGTCGGCGGTGAAGAAATACCTGAGCGCCGTGAAGGAGCGAAGGACTCATCAGGCGCTGCTGGTGAATGCGCTGCGCCTGGGACCTCATCAGCTTCCGGACGTCTATAAGATGCTCCCGCCTATCTGCGAGGCGTTCGGGATCGCTGAACCGGAGCTTTACCTGATGCAGGGCCCGGCAAACGCGGTGACCGTCGGGCACGTGAACGCGGCCATCGTGATCTACAGTGACCTCCTCGAGGACTTGGCCGAAGACGAGATCCAGGCGGTGATCGCCCACGAATGCGGCCACATAATGGCTCAGCACACCCTTTACCGGCAAATGGCCGCGGCGATGGTGGGGGCCGGAGAGACGGTCGCGGCCAGTTCGGTGGTCGGTCAGGCCGCCGGGATCGCGATCCAGTCCACGCTGGCGAATTGGTATCGCAAGAGCGAGTTCACTGCCGACCGGGCGGCCGTGGCCTTCTTCGGCAACCCCGAACCGCTGCAACGAGCGCTGTTCCACCTGCTCGGAGTCCCTAAGTGGATGCCCGCGGAGGTGAGCTACTCGGCCTTTATCGAGCAAGCCGGCGAGTTCGACAAGATCACCGAGAGCAAGTGGGACCGCTTCCTGGCCCGCTCGCTGGAGAGCGGGTCCAGCCATCCCCTGCCCGCGCTACGCATGAGGGAACTCACCACCTGGGCGCAATCCCACACGTTCGAGCAGCTGATGGAAATCGCCAAGCACGGAGGCCCTCGAGGGCTCGCCTGCGGTCAATGTGGCCAGCGGCTGTCGCCTGAGTGGCGCTTCTGCCAGTTTTGCGGAGCGGCAGTGCCGCAAATCGCGACCACCGGGACGGGAGACCAACGTGAGCCTGTTTAAGTCAGAGAAGTTCGTTCCGATCTCAGTCCCCGACGTGGCTCCCGTGGCACACGAACTGGCCGACCATTTCAAGCAGCGCGATTACCAGGTCGAGTGCGTCCCGCTGCCGACCGCCGGATGGGAGGTCGGGATCACCCGCGGCGGAACATTCAAGGCCGCCGTGGGCCTCAAGTCGGCACTGAAGATACAGATTGAGCCCGTTCCCGCGGGCACGATGGTACGGGCGGGAGCCGGGATCTTCGGCAAGCAGGCCATCCCGACCGCCATCTCGATGCTGGTGGCCTGGCCGGTCTTGCTCACCCAGGTATGGGGACTGGTCAGGGAGGCCGGTCTGGACGGGGAAGCTGTCGGGGTCGTGGAGGCGAGCCTGAACAGGCATCAGCGAGTCGCTTCCTCGCAGTCCGGCGCGTCGGGTTCTGACCGCGCGCCTTCCGCCGGCGGCACAGCGGCCGCCGACGGCGCGCCTTCCGCCCACGGCACAGCGACCGCCGACGGCGCGCCTTCCGCCCAGGGCCCAGCGGCCGCCGACGGCGCGGCGGCCGCGAGGTTTGCGGAACTGAGCGCCAGGGAGTCCGCCGGGGCGGCACGGTACTGCAGCGGTTGCGGAGGAGAGCTCGGCTCCTCGGCACGGTTTTGCCCGGCCTGCGGCCAGGCCCGCGTCGGCTAGCGGCCGCGATCAGCTCGCCAGGAGGAAACGCCCCGCCGACGCGACGGCATGGGCGAGCCCGCCGCGCACCGTGGCCAGGGAATCGATGACGTCGCCCGGGACTGGCCGCTGCGCCGGGTCCGTCGTCAGCACAAGCCGCCGATGGGGTTCGGATGCCGCAGCCCGGACCAAGGTCGCGGCGTCACCGTGGGCCGGGCCGGAGTCGACTCTGGCTTGGTGAGATTGCGCGGCCGCGTGCAGGGCGGCCCCGGCACCGGGCACGACGCCGGCATCGGCGACCGAACGCGCGACCGCCAGGGCCCGCACAGCCACCGGGTACTGGACCGGATCGCTGACGGTAAGCGTGATCCGGTTACGGGACAGGTCCAGATCCTCGGGCGGCCGGTCTATGGTGGTCGTGTCGGCCAGGACCAGCGCCCTGCGAGCACGGCACCACGCCACTTCGGGGCCGCGCCGGCTGAGTTGGTCACGCAGGGAGGCCAGGTCGAACGCCGGATCGGCCGGGCGGACGACCACCACCTGCGAGAAGGTGTGCAAGAGCCCGCGGACCGCATAGATGCTTACTCGCGGGGCGATGATGAGGACCGCGGACTTCTGGTGCCTGCCCTCGGTGCCTAGGGCCCGCAGGTCGATTTCGCCGTCCAGCGACACCACGACCAGCGGATCCTCGAGGGCGACCGGGCCAGCCGCGGCGTTCGGCGCAAGCATCCTCGTGCCCAGCACGAAGGCGCTTTGCTGAGCCCGGGCTGCCTCGCCGGCTCCGAGTGCGACCTCCACGTTTGAGGCGCCGACGGCTTCAGCCGCGGTTGCCACGGCCTCGGCGTTTTCCTGGTCGCCCAGAGCCGTTCGTATGGCCGCCCTGAGCTGGTCACACGACGCGGTAGCCGGCTCGGGGCCAGAAGGGCCGCCCGCGGCCAGCTCGCGGGCAAGCTGCGCGGCGCAGGCGATCAGTTCCGCGTCAAGCCGCGACGGCTCGGCCCCCGAATCGAGCAGGTCCTGAAGGCCCGTCACCAGGGCCCCGAGGATGATCGCGGCCGTCGTCGCGCCGTCCCCGTATTGCTCACGCATGGCGGTCATGGTGTCCCGGACCAGAGCCACGCCGGCCTCCCAGTCGGCCGACCCAACCCCCTCCGCGCTTCCGGCGGGAGGGTTAAGGACAGCATGATCCAGCATCTCCAGTCCGTCCTGGCCGGTAGGTCCCAGGGCGGGGGTGACCGCGTCGACCGCGGCGCGAATGCCATCGGCGAACTCGCAACGCCGTAGCGACGGCACGGGCCGTTCGTCGCGCCGAGGACTCAGGATCTTGCGCCAGGCCCGGTTGCGGAGGATCCCGAGCCTGCCCACCGTATTCGTGCCGAGCTTCTGCGGCCTCGGCCAGCCGTGCCGCGCCATGGCGTGGAGCGTGTGTTCGTACATATCATCCAGGGTCAGCAATTCACCGCGGTCAGGGACGCCATCGTGAAGAAGGTCAAGCAAGCTGCCGGTGAAAGCGGTATTCCGGGCGTTCAGCGGGGCAATCGACACAGATGTGGCGGGGGCCGAAGTAAGGATATAGGTCCCGTCGACATCTACCTGTCCGATTACGGCGGTCGCGGTGTCTGACATGGCGAGCACGGCCCGGCCGCTGAAACAACAATCCAGCACCACGATGCGGCGCGGAGCCCGGCATTGGCCCACGATCTCGCGCAGCCAGGCGTACGGCAGCGACGTGAATTTACTCTGCTCCAAGCTGGTCAGCCGGGTCGGGAGCACGAGGTCCCCCTCCTCTGTCACCACCCCGTGGCCGGAATAGTAAACGAGGAAGGTGTCGCGAGCGAGGTCGGCTAGCTCGGTCAGGGCCACGATTATCTCGCGAGGGTCAGCACAATCCAGAAGCGTACGGCAGCGCTCCTTAGGCAAGCCCCACAAGGTGGTGTCGGTCAGTGCGTCCGACAAGTCGGTGACATTGTTGGCCACAGTCGGCAGCGTACTTAGGCGAGCGTCACGGTAGCTGCTGCCGCCGATGAGCACTGCAGCAGACGCAGCCGGATCAGGATGGCCGGGCATCACTGTCGGATACGAGCGGAGTGATTGCCTCGATCAGTTCCTTAGCGTCCGTGGTGCTGCGCGCGTGGAACTTTACCTCGCCGTTGCGATTGCGGAAGGTGAAGGTCAGGTCGTTGACGCGAGTGCTCAGCCACACGGACAGCGATCCGGCCAGCGCTGCCGCGCTGCCGCCAGAACCCAGTGCCACAACCAGAACTTCGCTGAGCGCCCCCATCTGACCGGGTTCGGGTATGGCCGGCGGTCGGGTTATCCGGCAGTCCACCAGCGCGGGCTCGTTGAGCAGCCAGTCCTGCAGATTTTTGAGTGTGCGCGGGTTCAGGCCCGGATCACTGACGCTGATTTCAACATCCATGCGCGTTTCCCCCCAAGGAGCGCCGCAAGTGAAAACAGTACTAATGGACATACTAACGACAAAGGGGCGCTATGGCAGGAAAATGCGGCGCTAAATTCGTTCCGGAGCTAAAGCATCGAGACGAGCGAGGTCGGCCAGCTCAGTAGCGCATGCCCATGGCCGCGCGGACCTCGTCCAGCGTGTCGGCGGCGATGGCCTCGGCGCGCTCGTTGCCCTCCCGCAGGATCCCGCGGACGTAGCCGAGGTCGCGCGAGTACTCGGCGCGGCGGGCCCGGACCGGGGCCAGCAACTCGTTGACCGCCGTCGTCACCGTGTCCTTGAGCGCGGCGGCGCCGCCGGTTCCCAGGTCGGCGGCCACGTCCCGCGGGCTGCGGCCGAGGGCCAGCGCGGCCAGGAGGACCAGGTTCGACACCTCCGGCCGGCGCTTCGGTTCGTAGCTGATGTACCGTTCAGCGTCGGTCTTCGCGCCGCGGATGAGCCGGGCCGTCTCGTCGGCGCTGGCCGAAAGCGCGATGGCGTTGCCGCGGCTCTTGCTCATCTTTGCGCCGTCGGTGCCGAGCAGCAGCGGCGCCGCCGACAGCAGCGCGTCGGGCACCGGGAACACCTGTGCGCCGTAGCGGCCGTTGAACCGGCGCGCGATGGTCCGGGTGATCTCCACGTGCGGCAGCTGGTCCTGGCCGACCGGCACCAGGTTCGCCTTGCAGAACAAGATGTCGGCCGCCTGGTGCACCGGGTAGGTGAGCATCAGGCCGCTGACCGCCGACTGGCGCGAGTGCGCGATCTCGTCTTTGACCGTGGGGTTGCGGCGCAGCTCCGGGACCGAGACCAGGCTGAGGAACGGCAGCAGCAGCTGGTTGAGCGCGGGCACCGCGCTGTGCGCGAAGATCACGGTGCGCGCCGGGTCCAGCCCGATGGCCAGGTAGTCGAGCACCAGGCCGGTCACGTACTCATCCAGGCGCTCGGCGGTGTCGCGGTCGGTCAGCACCTGGTAGTCCGGGATCAGCACGAAGACCTCGGCGCCGAGGTCCTGCAGCCTGACCCGGTTCAGCAGAGTGCCGAAGTAGTGGCCAAGGTGCAGCGGCCCGGTCGGCCGGTCTCCGGTCAGGATGCGGAACGGGGTGGCATCTTGCGCGATCAGCTCCTCGAGTTCGGCCGAACGCCGCAGCGCGAGCCCAGCACTCATGGCTGTTTCCTCCTCTCCGTCAGGTCCGGACGAACAGCCAACGAGAGCACGAAAAAAGGCCGCCCGCCCGGACGGCCTCGAACATGGGTAAAGGTATGGCCGTCCCTAACCGGCCGGCCACCAGTGGAAACCCGATGCGCGTTGCACCCGTTCAATCTAGCATTTTTCTTCCGAACGGGCCGTGGTACCCCGCTCAGGCACACCCCCCCGACGCCGACCGGGGTTTCGCCCCTGGTACCAGGAGGTACGCCGCCGCGGCGGACAGTTCGATCGCGGCCGCGACGAGCAGGCACGCGGTCACCGACCGGCCGGCCAGCGGGCCCGCCAGTGCCGCCCCGACGGCCAGCCCGCCGATCTTGAGGCTCGCCGCGGTAGTGAAGATCTGGCCGCGCATGTGCTCGGGGGACTCCCGGTGCCGCACCGCGAACAGCGCGGTGAGCTGCGGTCCCTCGCCGGCGCCGCCCAGGGCGACAGCCGCCATCGTGAGCCAGCCCGGCGCAGCCGCCGTCGCGGCCATGCTGGCCCCGATGACCAGCGTGCTGGCCAGGACGCGCACATCCGGTTGGCCGCGCGGCCGCCAGCGAGCCAGCACCGAGTTGGCGGTCAGGGAGGCCACCGCGATCGCGCTGATCAGCAGCGCGCCGCGGGCCGAACCGCCGAGCCGCTGGGCGCCGAGCACGGGGCAGCACACCAGGAGCATCCCGATCCCGGCGTAGGACACGACGGAGGTCAAGGTGGCGCGCAGCAGCGGGCGCCTCGTCACGATCGCGGCGAACCCCGCGGCCACCTGCCGGAGCGCCTGGGCGCCGGCCCGCCCTGCTCCGATCGGTGGGGCGCCGGCCCGCGACGGGGGGAAGCGCGACAGCGACCGGGCGGACGGAACGGCCAGGACGACCAGGGCCGCCGCGGTGATGACCGCGATCCTGGCCCCGAGCGCGGCCGCGACCCCCGCGGCCAGGGCCGGGCCGGCCAGGCTGGCCGCGCTGTAGCTCATGGCGTCAAGCGCGAAGCCGCGGTCCAGTTCCGGCCCGGCCACGATGCGCGGCAGCTGCGCCGTCCAGCCGCCCGCCACGGCCGGGTTGAACAGCCCGGCGGCCAGCGCGAGCAGCACCGCCGCCGGCACCGGCAGCCGGCCCACCGCTGCCGCGACGGCGACGATGCCCGCCGCGTAGACGGCCAGTGTCACGGCGAGCACCCGGTCCGGGCGCGGGCTGCGGTCGAGCATCGCGCCGAATGCCGGGCCGCCCAGGGCCGCGGCGATGGTCAGCCCGGCCAGCAGCGCGGAACCGGTGGCCGGCCTGCCGGTCACGGCGAAGCCGAGCAGCAAGAGTGCCGGGCCCGTCATCTCGTCGCCGGCCCGTGACGCCGCCGCGCCGCCCAGGTACTTCCACAGCGGCCCCCGCGGCGTGTAACGGGATAGCATGAAAACACGTTACACTATGTCCGTGGTCGGCAAGGATGATTTTATTGGCGGCAGCGTGCATGACGCCGCGCAGCGAGCGGCCGACGTCCTCGCCGTCCTGCTTCCCCGGGCGGGCAACCGGCTCACGCCGGGCAGCCCGGCCGAGCGGGACGCGCTGGTCGAGGTGCTGCTCGCGCACGGGGAGCCGTCTGCGCTCGGGATCTCGCCGGCCCAACTCGAGTCGTTGCGCCAAGCGGCGCTTGAGCTGCGGGAGGTCTTCGCCGCCCCCGACGTCGCCGCCGCCGCGGACCTGATCAACGAACGGCTCGCCGGGCGTGCTCACCCGCCGCGGCTGACCACGCACGGCGGGTCGTCCGGCTGGCACCTACACGTCGACAGCAGCGACGACGCGCCGTGGGCCGAATGGTTCCTCAGCTCGTCCTGCCTGGCCCTGGCGATCCTGCTGGCCGAGAGGCAGGCCGCACCGGGCGGGATCTGCGCCTCGGCGTCCTGCGGCAGGCCGTTCGTCAACGTGGGCCGGGGCAGCGCGCGGCGGTACTGTTCGGCCGCCTGCGGCACCCGCGAGCGGGTGACGGCGTACCGCGAGGCCAGCCGCGCCGCCCGCCCCTGAACGTGCGTGAAAGGCTGGCAGCATGGAATATGTTCACCTGGGCCGTTCGGGCCTGTCGGTAAGCCGCCTCTGCCTCGGCACGATGAACTTCGGGCCGCTAACCCCGCCCGCAGAGGCGCGGGCGATCATGGATCACGCGCACGAGATCGGCATCAATTTCTTCGACACGGCCAACCGCTACGGCGGGCCCACCACCCCTCCCGGGCAGGTTGCCCAGCACGACGAGGCGCACTCGGGCTGGACCGAGGAGATCATCGGCGAGTGGTTCGCGGGCGGCGGCGGACGGCGAGAGCGGACCGTGCTCGCCACCAAGCTGTACGGGCCGATGGGGGACTGGCCCAACGAGGGCAAGCTCTCGGCGCTGAACATCCGCCGCGCCTGTGACGCGTCGCTGCGCCGGCTGCGCACCGAGTACATCGACGTGTACCAGATGCACCACGTCGACCGGGATACCCCGTGGGATGAGATCTGGCAGGCGATGGAGGTCCTTGTCGCCCAGGGCAAGATCATCTACGTCGGCTCGTCCAACTTCGCGGCGTGGCACATCGCGGCGGCCAACGACAGCGCGGCCGCGCGCGGGTTCTTCGGCCTGGTCAGCGAGCAGTCCATCTACAACCTGCTGACCAGGGAGATCGAGCTCGAGGTCCTGCCCGCGGCGATCGAGTACGGCGTTGGCGTCATCCCCTGGTCCCCGCTGCAGGGCGGGCTGCTCGGTGGCGTGCTCAAGAAGGAACGCGAGGGCTCTGCTGACTCAGGCAGGCGCCGCGCGGCGGGTCTGGCCCTCCAGACGCTCGAGCGGAACCGCGAGCGGATCGCGGCCTACGAGAACCTGTGCGACGAACTCGGCGAGGAGCCTGCCAACGTGGGGTTGGCCTGGCTGCTACACCGCGACGGCGTTACCGGGCCGATCATCGGGCCGCGTACCGTCGGCCAGCTCGATGACGCGCAGCGCGCGGTGACCCTGGAGCTCGACGACGGCGTGCTCAAGCGGCTCGACGACCTTTTCCCAGGCTACCGTCCTGCCCCTGAGCATTACGCCTGGTAAGAGCACCGGGGTGAGCGGCACGGCCCAGGCGGATCCGGCCGGCTCGCCGGTTCCGCCGATCGCGCGCCTTCTGCGGAACCGGTCCAGATTGCAGCGGGTCACGAACATCGAGCTGTTCTTCGACCTGGTGTACGTGTTCGCGGTCACGCAGTTGTCGCATTACCTGCTCGACCATTCAACCGTGCCCGGCGCGCTGCGGGCCGGGCTGTTGCTGGTGATGGTCTGGCTGGTCTGGTCTTACACCACCTGGGTGACGAACTGGCTGGATCCCGACCGGATGGCGGTCCGGCTGCTGCTCGTGGTGCTCATGCTGATCAGCTTGGCCATGTCGGTGTCGCTGCCGCGAGCCTTCGAGGACCTGGGGCTCTGGGTCGGCGCCAGCTACGCCGTCCAGCAGATCGGCCGGACCGTGTTCATGGTTATCGCGCTGCGCGGCCACGTGTTGCAGGCCAACTTCGAACGCATTCTGGTCTGGTCGGTGGCCAGCGGCGCGTTCGCCGTGGCCGGCGGTCTTGTCCACGGCTCGGCTCGCTACCTGCTATGGCTGGCGGCGGTGGGGCTGGACGTGGCAGGCGGCGCAGTGGGCTTCTACACCCCGGGGCTCGGCCGGTCCCGCACCTCGGACTGGACCATTGAGGGCGGTCACTTCGCGGAGCGCTGCCAGGCGTTCATGCTGATCGCGCTGGGCGAGTCGATCGTCATCATCGGAGCGACCCTGACCTCCAAGCCGGTCACCGCCTCCGACGTGACCGCGTTCGTGGTGGCGTTCGTCGGCTCCGTCGCGCTGTGGTGGCTGTACTTCGACCAGAGCGCCGAGGCTGCGGCCGAGAAGATCGCCCGCTCCGACGACCCTGGCCGCCTGGGCCGTTCGGCGTATCACCTGATCCATCCCGTCATGGTGGCGGGCATTATCGTCTCGGCGGCCGCCGATCAGAAGGTCTTGTCCGGCCCGGCCGCGACCGCGAGCACGGCGTCGGCCTGGATGATTCTCGGCGGCCCGGCCCTGTTCCTGGCCGGGCACGTCGCGTTCAAGCTGGTGGTATGGCGCTACGTATCGTGGTCAAGGGTGGCCGGGATAGCAGTGCTCGCGCTGCTGGCCCTGGCGGCGAAGGCGATCCCCGAACTCGGGCTCGCCGCGTGCGCGGCGGGCCTGGTCGCCGCGGTCGCCGCAACCGACAGGCTGCCCTGGCTGCCGGGGCCGCCGGCCGAAGTCGCGTTACGGCTTGCGTCCCACCCCGCAGTACGAGTAGATCTCGACCGGCTTGGCGTCAGGGTCCGGCCGCCACAGCGGCACGGGCACCACGCCAGGCTCCACCATCTCCAGGCCCTGGAAGAAGCGGGCGAACTGCTCAGGGCTGCGGAGATAGTAGGGCACCGCACCGCTACTGTTGTAGCCCTCCTGCGCCTGGTTGAATGCCTCGTTGGTGTTGGCGCCGTCGTAGAGCGCGAAATAGCCGCCGGAGGGCAGGCCCGCCACCAGGCGGTCCACGATGGGATAGGCCTCGTCGTCGGTGAAGTGGCCCATGATGCCCATCAGCATGAGGGCAACGGGTTTGCCGAAATCGAGTAGCCCGGCGGCGGCGTCCAGAATGGCCTCCGGGTTCCTGATGTCAGCATCCAGGTATTCGCACGCCCCCGCAGGCTGGCTGGTCAGCAGGGCACGGGCGTGCGCCAGCACCAGCGGATCGTTGTCCACGTAAACGATCTTGCTGTCGGGTGCCACCCGCTGGGCGACCTCGTGGGTGTTGTTTGCCGTGGGCAGGCCCGTACCGATGTCGAGGAACTGTCGGATGCCGGCTTCTCCGGCCAGGTACAAGACGGCGCGGGTGAGAAAGCCCCGGGAGCTACCGGCCACCACGGTGATGCCAGGGAAGATCTCGCGGTACTGGTCACCGGCCTCACGGTCGACGGCGTAGTTGTCCTTGCCGCCGAGCCAGTAGTTCCAGATCCGGGCCGAGTGCGGCACCGTGGTATCGATCCCGGTTCCGGCGGTTTCCTGCTGTGGATCGCCTTGGGCCGGTGAATGCTCTTGGGTCACGGGAATCCCTTGGTGGGTTAGGGGTTGGGGATGGGGTTGGGTGCGGCTTGTGCGGTCCTTCCGGACTTCACATTTCCTTGATGATTTCCGCGAGGAACCGCGCTGTCTGGGCGGGAGGCAGGGCCTCCGTGCTGAGGTGGTTCATCACCTCGAGGTAGTGATCCACGTCCTCGAGCTTGTCCAGGTAGAGGGCGCTGGTGAGCTGCTCGATGTACACCACGTCCGGCACGTCGGTGTCACTGAAACGGAGCACTGTGAACGACCCGCCGGCCGCGGCGTGCCCGCCGCGGCTGAACGGCACGACCTGGATGGTGACGTTGCGCAGCGCGGCAACCTCGATGAGCCGGTCCAGCTGGGCCCGCATCACCGAACGGCCGCCGACGGGGCGGCGCAGCGCTCCCTCGTCGACAACCGTCCACACCTGCGGAGGGTTGGGGCCGCCGAGCAGGTCCTGGCGCTTGATGCGAAGGCTCACCCGCCGGTCGATGTCCTCGGCGGGTGCCGAGCCGTTGCCGAGCAGGGTGACGGCACGAGCGTAAGCCTCGGTCTGGAACAGGCCGTTCACGAACTGGAGCTCGAAGGTGCGGATGACCGAGGCGGCGGTTTCCAGGCCGAGGTACTCCTCGAACCAGTCGGTCATGATGTCGCCGTACCTCGTCCACCAGCCAGGGGCATTCGCCTGCCGGGCGAGCGCCGTCAGGCTTTCCCTGATCTCGCCGTCGTTGATGCCGTACAGGTCGAGCAGATCGGTCACGTCTCGTTCCTTGAACCCGACCCGGCCGTTCTCCATGCGGCTGATCTTGGACCGGGACGCCCGGATTTCGTAGCCGGCCCGGTCCGGCGAGATGGCGGCTCCCTCGCGGAAGCGGCGCAGCCGGTTGCCGAGGATCATGCGGGGTACGGTGGGCCCCGATATGTCGGCAGGCGACTCGTCGTCGCTGCTCATGCTCACTCCGAGAGACGATGGACCGACACCCAGTGCCCGCTCGCCCTGCCGACCGGTCACCGCCGTGCTGCCGCGCGGCGGGCCGCACCGCGTCGGCGGATGCACATCCAGCACGATATCATCCGCCACCAGTTCGCCGCGCCCCTTGCTATTGTCACCCATAGCGACCATATGCTAGCGGTATGTGCCAGCCGGGGCGGCGCGGACGAGCGCACTGAACTTGTGTTTCTCGTAACGATCCCGTTACGCCCGGTTCGTAGCCTGTGAATCGTGTAGATCACCGGAATCCGCCGGTAAGCGATCTGCTTGACCGGCATAAGGGTGTTACCAGCGGCCGCGGTGGACGATCTCGCTGAACGGCCGCCGCCGGGGAGCGCAGATCGGGGCCAGCGGCCGGTCGGCCGGGTAACCGAACGAGATGAGGAGCGCGCAATCGCGGTCGGGAGGGAGTCCAAGCAGTTGGCGGGCGAGCGGCTGATCGGCCACTCCGGCATGGCAGCTGCCGATGCCAAGGTCCGCGGCGGCCAGCATCATGGCCATCGTCGCCTGGCCCAGGTCGAACTGGGCCCGGCGGAACTCGTTGTCAACGGCCGGCGCGATCACCGCGATCGCCGCGGCCGAGCCGGCCACGTGGTCGGCGCCGCGCCAGACCGCGGTCAGCTCACGGAGCGTTTCGCGGTCGGTGACGACGATGAAATCCCAGGGCTGCCAGTTCTGCGAGGACGGTGACCGGCGGCCCGCCTCGAGGATCCGGTCCAGGTCGGCATCGGGGACGGGGCGGTCGGCAAACGACCGGACGTTGCGGCGTGAGGTGATCGCGTCCCAGGTCTGCATGCCGGTCTCAACGCACGCGGGTCGCGTTTCATTCATCTCTCGGGCGCATACGGCGGACCGGGCGCCTCGCCGTACCAGCCGCGCACGAACCGCGCGGCCTGCTCGCAGCCGCCCGCCAGCGGGCCTGCCGGATGGCGCAGCGCCTCGAGCACCAGGCCGCCGATCGTCGCGGCGACGGTTGCCAGGACCTGGTCCGGGGTCGCGTCGGCCGCCGACCGGTAGCCGATCACCGCGCCCGCGTTGCACACGAAGTCGGGCAGCGCCACAATGCCGCGCTGGCGCAGCACGTCGGCGCCCTGCGCGGTGTAGGGTGCGTTGGCCGCCGGTGCGACCACGCGCACTCCCGGCGGCAGCGACCCGGCGGTCCGCCGACCCAGCGCCCCTGGCCGGGTACCGGGCACGAGGACATCGGCGCCCGCCGCGGTGAACAGCTCGGCCGGCGGCGCGGCCGGCCGCCCGTAATGCAGGACGCACGCGTCGCCATGCGCGCGGCGCAGGGCGAGCAGCGACTCGACGTCCAGCCCGGACGGATCCGCGACGCACCCGGCCACGGTGGATACCGCGACCACACGCCCGCCGCGGCGGGTGACCTCACGGGCGACTCCGCCGCCCACCTTGCCGAACCCCTCGATGGCCACCGTACGGCCGTCCCAGCTCCCGCCCCAGCGGTCGGCCAGCGCCGCCTCTGCGGCCACGGCCACGCCGTACCCGGTCAGCAGGTCCTCGAACGGTACGCCGTCCACGACCGCTCGTATCGCTGACGGCGAAGGCCGGTGATCGCGCAGCGGCGCGAAGTCCTCCTCGGTCGTGCCCATGTCCGGCCCGGTCAGCAGCCGACCGGAGGCGGCCAGCGGAGCGATCTCGGCGCAGAACCTGGCCATCAGGGCCGCCTTGCCCGCGCGGTCGGCCGGATCCCCCCGCACTCCTGCCTTGGCCCCGCCCATCTCCGCGCCCAGCGCGCCATACTTATAGGTCATCGCCCGGGCCAGCAGCGACACTTCTGCCACGTCGACATCGGGCGCCAGCCGCGTCCCGCCGGCCGACTCCGGCGCGCCCGGCAGGTCAAAGACCACGAAGCCGGGGACCGAGCTGAGCTCGATGACCTCTGGAACGCCGCCGCGCTCCGCCTGAGGATTGCCTGTCATGTCCTGTCGGCCTCCGCTGACGCCCGCCGTCTCCCGCCGGTTATCACTGGGACGGTTCGGCAAAATCGTAGCGTCGCAGTATCTGCCGCGCCGTGGCGACGAGCCTGGCCCGGACCGCGGCCGGGACCAGGACCTCGACCTTGTCCCCGAAGCCGGCCAGGCGATGCGAGGCGGCCAGGCGATGCGAGGCGGCCAGGCGATGCGAGGCGGCCAGGCGCAGGTCCTGGCCGAACGTGACCGGAAGGTATGGCCCGGATTCGAGCAGGAGGTCGTCTTCGAACTCGGAATAGAAAGATGCCTGCTGACGCTCACCAGCGCGGACGGTCGCTCCCCGGCTGGGCCTACCATCTGGAAGGCGGGAAACCCGCCGGGCGCGGGAAGCGCGGCGCACTCCGATATCGTTATTTGACGATAGCTCAGGGCTCACCGGGTCTTGGGTCCGAGGAAAGGGTCGGCGGCGCGATGAGCCACACGACGGCGGACAGGTATGCCTGGACCGAGCCCGAGGTCGAGGATATCGGCGGGGGCGTGTACCGGATCCCGCTGCCGCTGCCGATGGACGGGCTGCGGGCAGTTAATGTTTATGCGATCACCGACCCTGCCGGAGTCGACCTCATCGACGCCGGGATAGCCCTCGTGCCGGCCAGGGAGCGGCTCACCGCGGGCTTGCGCCAGATCGGCTACGAACTCGGCGACATCCGCAACTTCTTCGTAACGCACATTCACATCGACCATTACTCGCTGGCCGTCGAACTGCGGCGAACGTTCCACAACCTGATCAGCCTGGGCGAGCATGAGCGCGCCAACCTGATCGCGACCAGGGAGATGGTCAGCGGCCGCCGAGACCGGTTCTTCGGCGCCGACAGCATGCGCAGGCTGGGCGCACTGGAACTGGCCACCCGGTTGCGCTCGCACAACCGGGACTTCCCGGCCATTGTCGACTGGGCGGACCCCGACCGCTGGGTGTCCGACGAGACCGAACTTGACCTGCGTACCCGGACCCTGCGTGCGGTGCACACGCCCGGTCACACCCGCGGCCATCTCATCTTCCACGACGCCTCGGCCCGGCTCATGTTCGCCGGCGACCACGTCCTTCCGCACATCACCCCCTCGATCGGGTTCGAGGCCGCGGGCAACAGGATGGCGCTGAGCGATTACCTAAGCTCCCTGGGGCGGACGCTCGCCCTGCCCGACGCCAGGCTGCTTCCCGCCCACGGACCGGTCACCGACAGCACCCACGACCGGGTGAAAGAACTCCTGGTCCACCACGACGCGCGCCTGGCGGAGACTCTCCGCGCCGTGCAGGTCGGCCACGCCAGTCCTTACGAGGTCGCGAAGGCGATCAAATGGACCCGGCGGCTGCGTGAGTTCGCCGACCTTGACCTGTTCAGCCAGATCCAGGCGGTCAACGAGACCGCCGCGCACCTCGAGGTGCTCGCGGCCCGCGGCCAGGTGACCCACTCGGCCTCCACCGACGGCACCGACCTCTACCAGGTCCAGCCAGCCTAATGTGACCCCGCGGCCCGTGTGCCGGCCCGGTAGGGGAATACGCCAACTCTGGAACTCCCCGTCCTGATCGTCGCTCTGGCTGGCGTATCCTGGCGGATGGCAGCCACGTCTGCCTGATCCGAGCTACGCCAGCCCGGCGCTGGTGGTAGTGCCTGAGGACAAGAGCGGCCCAGCCCTCGCGTGGAGTCTTCCCCTTCCATCGTGATCTCCTGTGTGCGGTGGCCAGGCGCCGGGACGCGGT
>Ga0335075_10005140_pt1 | contig 20353 bp, 13 predicted proteins | sample Lox_Sample_24_FD_206723 | JGI IMG/M metagenome (GOLD analysis project Ga0335075, IMG submission 206723) | Soil microbial communities from Loxahatchee National Wildlife Refuge, Florida, United States - Lox_Sample_2.4 | ecosystem: Environmental > Terrestrial > Soil > Wetlands | place: USA...
TAGTGATGGTGAAGCCGGGCGGCACCGGCAGGCCGATGCTGGCCATCTCGGCGAGATTGGCGCCTTTGCCGCCGAGCAGGTCGCGCATCTCCGCGCGGCCCTCGTTGCGGCCGGCGCCGAAGCTGTACACCCACTTGGTCATCGCGGACTCCGTTCAGCCTTCGATCTTGGAGAAATCGGCAACCTGGCCCATTGTTGCCCGGACACTGTTCAACAGGCATAAACGATTGCGGCGCAATTCGGGATCGGGTGCGTTGACGGTCACGTGATCGAAAAATGCGTCGAGCGGGTCGCGGAGCAACGCCATGGCCGCCATGGCACCCGAAAAATCCTCAGCCTCGAGTTGTTGGCGGATCATCGGTGAAAGCCGGTCGCGTGACTCCAGAAGCTTGGCTTCCTCGGGCATCCGGAGAAGCTCATAGGACGGGAAATCGGCGAACGGGCCGTCCTTCCGTTCTTCGATGCGCAGGATATTTGCCGCGCGCCGATACGCTGTCAGCAAATCGGCGCCATCCGAGGTTCCGAGCAAAGCGGCGACCGCATCGGTGCGCCGGATCAGTCGCAGCAGATCGTCGTCCCGACGGGCTTCGAACACCGCCGCCATGACGTCGTGGCGCGCCCCTTCGGAGCGAAGCTGCACGCGAAGACGCTCGATGATGAATGTAAGCAATTCGTCGATGCCGGCATCGTCCGACCGTGCATCGAACCTGCCGAATGCCTCGGCGAGCAGTGGACGAAGCGAGAGGCGCAGCTTCCGCTCCAGGATGATCCGGATCACCCCGAGCGCCGCGCGCCGCAGTGCGTAGGGGTCGCCCGATCCGGTCGGCTTCTCGCCGATCGCAAAGAAGCCGGCGAGTTGGTCGAGCTTGTCCGCGAGCGCCACGGCTATCGACACGGGCGCCGCTGGGACGGCATCGCCTGGCCCTTTCGGCGCATAATGGTCGCGGATCGCCTCGGCGACCGCGGACGGCTCGCCGTCGTGCAGCGCGTAATAGCGGCCCATTACGCCTTGCAGTTCGGGGAACTCGCCCACCATCCCAGTCAGCAAATCGGCCTTCGCCAGTTCCGCCGCGCGCTTGGCCAAGCGGGGATCGGCGCCTACCGCCGAGGCGATGGTCTGGGCGAGTTTGCGCAACCGTCGCACTCGCTCGCCCTGGCTGCCCAGTTTCGCATGGAACGTGATCTGATCGAGCTGGGGTACGCGCGTGGCAAGCGGTGTCTTGCGATCCAGGTCCCAGAAATGCCGCGCATCCGCGAAGCGGGCGCGCAACACACGTTCATTGCCGGCGATGATCGCTGCCCCGCCGTCGTCTGCCTCGATACCGGCAACGAAGCCGAACCAGGGCGCGGCCGAGCCGTCAGCGCTGTGCAATGTAAAATAACGCTGGTTGACCCGCATCGACACCTGCCGCACCTCGGGCGGCAGGTCCATGAACGATGGATCGATCCGCCCGAGCAGCGGCACCGGCCATTCCACCAGACCCGCCACCTCGTCGAGCAGCGCGGGGTCATCCACCAGCGCGAGTTCTCTGGCCGACGCCTCCGCCGCAAGTCCTGCCGCGATGCGTCGTCGCCGCTCGGCGGCATCCACCAGCACCCGACGCTCCGCCAGCTTCTCCTCCCAGTCGGCGTAAGAGTTCACCGCGACCGCGCCGGGCGCATGGAAGCGGTGGCCCTCGGTGAGATTGCCAGACGCGAGCCCGTGTCCATCGTCATCCGGACCCTCCCGCAGGTCGAAAGGCACCGCCGCGCCGTCGAGCAGGCAAACGATCCCTCGCAGCGGCCGTATCCAGGTAAATGCGCTGGTCCCACCCCAGCGCATCGACTTGGGCCAAGGGAAGCGGCGCAGCAAGTCCGGCAAAGTCGCAGCGACCGCCCGTTCCGCGGCAACAGCCGGAGCTTTCTTGTCCAGGACCCAATAACCGCCGTCCTGCCGGAGCTGATCCCTGGTGACATCATGCTTGCGAAGGAAACCAGCCACGGCCTGTTCCGGTGCCGAAACGCGCGGACCACGCTCGATGCTGCTGCTCGCTGGAACCGCGCTGTCTACATCCGTGCGTAGGGCGATCCGTCGCGGGCCACTGAACGAGCGGACATCGTCGGGACGCAAGGAAGCCAACGCGGCGGTGACCAGCCGCTCGAGATCCATCGCCGCAGCGGACTGCATGCCGGCGGGAATTTCTTCGCTGAGCAGCTCCAGGAACAGCTCCGGCATACTCAGCCGTTCCCCGTAAAGGGGAGTCCACCTCTCCCGCTCTGCGTGAGAGGTCGCCGCGCACAGCGCGGCGGGTGAGGGTACCGCGGCCCCGCCACCCTCACCCGGTTCGCTTCGCGAACCGACCTCTCCCGCAGAGCGGGAGAGGTGGACCTGAAGCCCATCATGCTGCCTCTTCCCCCGCCAGCCACGTCTCGCAGCAGCCCTTGGCCAACTCGCGCACGCGTCCGATGAAGCTCGCCCGTTCGGCCACGCTGATCACCCCGCGCGCATCCAGCAGGTTGAACAAATGGCTCGCCTTGATGCACTGGTCATAAGCCGGCAGCGACAGCCGGCGCTCCAGCAGTGCCGTGCACTCCTTCTCGGCGTCAGCGAAATGGCGCGCCAGCATCTCGGTGTCCGCGTACTCGAAATTATAGGCGCTGTACTCCCGCTCAGCGCGCAGGAACACATCACCATAGGTCACGCCGGCACCGTTGAAATCGAGGTCGAAGACATTCCCCACATCCTGCACATACATCGCCAGGCGTTCGAGCCCGTAGGTCATCTCGAAGCTCGGCAGCGTGACCGGGATACCCCCGACCTGCTGGAAATAGGTGAATTGTCCGACCTCCATGCCGTCGCACCACACCTCCCAGCCCAGGCCCCAGGCGCCGATCGTCGGGTTCTCCCAATCGTCCTCGACGAAGCGGAAGTCGTGATGAAGCGGATCGAGGCCAATCTCCCGGTAACTCGTCAGCAGCAGGTCCTGCGTATCGGCAGGGCTCGGCTTGATGATGACCTGAAGCTGGTAATAGTGCTGCAAGCGGTTGGGGTTCTCGCCGTAACGGCCATCGCTGGGTCGCCGGCTCGGCTGAACATAGACGGCCCGCCAGGGTCGCGGCCCCAGCGCGCGCAACGTCGTCGCCGGATGCAGGGTGCCGGCGCCCATCTCCATGTCATATGGCTGCAACAGGACGCAGCCCTGCCGGGCCCAGAAATGCTGCAGGGTGAGGATCAGGTCCTGGAAGCTCGGCGCACGGTCGGCGTCCATCGCCAGCCCTTCAATGCGAGGTTTGGTGCGACGCACCGTAAAGCACTGCGGCTGGGACCGGGCAAGACGAAGCGAGAGCAAGCCATTGTGGCAGCCCCGCTCGAAACGGTGGACATTCTCGTCGATCGGGCCCATGTGGCGGTGGTCGTTGGCGTGATCGACCGGACACTCCGATGCCCGGCCTTGGGGAGCAATATGATGACCAACGAAGAACGCGACATCATTGCCAATTTCATGGCTCGGGTCGGCGGGGCTGCAGCGTCGCAACCCGGCCCCTGGGGCGGAGCGTCGGTACCGGCGACCCAGGCGCAAGCGCTGCCGCCGATCGATCCCGAGGCTGACCGGTTCATCGCCGAGCAGTTCAACCGCTATCCCGAAGCGCGCTACCGCATCACCCAGCTCGCGTTTGTGCAGGACCACGCGCTGGCTGAGGCGCAGAATCGGCTCAAGCAACTGGAGTGGGAGTTGCAGCAGGCGCAGCAACGCGCAGCCCAGCAGCCGCAGCAACAGAGTGGTGGTGGCTTCTTCAGCGGGCTGTTCGGGGGTGGTCGGCAGCAGGGCGCACCGCCGCCGGGCGGACAACCGGGCGGTCCCTGGGGCCAGGGGGCCCCGCCGCCCCAATACCAACAAGCCGCGCCGCCACCCCAATACGCACCGGCCACTCAGCCGGGGATGTTTCAGCGTTCGGGCTCGGGGTTCCTCGGCTCAGCCCTCACCACCGCCGCCGGTGTGGCTGGCGGGGTGCTCGCCGCCGACGCGATCCGAGACCTGTTCTCGCCGCGCCAAACCCTGGGCGGTGGCTTCGCCCCAGACGCGCCGCTTGGAGGTGGCGGTATGCCGTCGGCTGATCCCGGTTACGTGGACCAGGGAAGCTGGACGAGCCCCGATCCCGGCGCCGGCCAGCCCGACCCGGGCTATGTCGATAGCGGCACCTGGGACCAGGGTGGGACCGATCCGTCTGCTACCCCCGATCCGACCAACGACCCGAGTGGTGGGGGATGGGACCAAGGCAGCAGTGATTCGGGCTGGGACCAAGGCGGCACGTCGGACGACGACAGCCTGATATAGCGAGCTACCGGCTGCCGCTTCGCTGGAAGCGAGCGGGGGAACGCCGTTCGCCTAATGCCCCGGCGCGCCACCCCCGCCCTTCCGTGCCGTAAACAGCAGCCCCAGCGGCACGACCAGAAACGCCATCACCGCAAACAGCATATAGATGTCGTCGTACGCGAGCACGTGCGCCTGCACTCCGAACGTCTGATAGAGCAACCCTTCTGCCGTCTGCTGCACGGTGCTGGCAGCGCGACCCATCGCGATCAGGGTCCGCTCGTCCTGAGCCAGTAAAGCCTCGAATGGCGGGTTCAGCGGCGCCGTCCAGGTGGACAGATAGGAGGCATGGACCTGCGAGTCCTGGGTGATCAGCGCGGTCCCCGCGGAGATACCAATTGCGCCTCCCACATTGCGGAACATTGTATTGAATGCGGCGGCGTCCCCGCTCTGCTCCCGCCGCAGCGTCGCGAAGGCTATCGTACTGATCGGCGCAAATAGAAACGCGAGCCCCGCAGTCTGAGCCGCGCGCATCATCGCCAGCGTCCGAAAATCAAGGTCCGGTATCAGATTGCTGCAATAGATGAACGATGCGCCCATCATCGCGAAGCCTGCCATGACGATATAGCGTGTCTGCACGAAGCGCATCAGAATGCCTACCGGTGGGATCAAAAAAATGACCACGACCGCGCCCGGCGACAGGATCAGCCCGGCCAGCGTCGCGTTGTAGCCAAGTACCTGCTGGGCGAATTGCGGGATCAGCACAGCACTCGCGTACAGCAGGAAACCCACTATCCCGATCATGATCGTGCCCACCGCGTAGTTGCGATCGGCAAACACATACACATCCACCACTGGCCGCCTGGCGGTCAGCAACCATGCGATCGCGCCGATGATGCCGATCGCCGCGAGCAACGCCATCAGTTGGATGAACGGGGAGCCCAGCCAATCCTCGTTCTCGCCGCGGTCCATCGTGATCTGCAGACAGCCAAGCCCCAGCGTGATCAAGCTCAACCCGATATAGTCGATGCCCTGGTTGGGCTTGCGCTGCGCCCAGGGAGGATCCTCGACCAGCGCCAGCACGGCGAAGGTGGCAAGGGCACCCACGGGAATGTTGATGAAGAAGATCCACCGCCAATTATAGTTATCGGTGATATAGCCGCCCAGAGTTGGCCCGATCACCGGTGCGACCACGGTCGCGATCGTTGTGATAGCGAACGCCTGGCTCCGCCGTTCCGGCGGAAACGTATCCACGACGATCGCCTGTTGGTTAGGTTGCAGCCCACCCCCAAAGAACCCCTGCAACAGCCGGAAGATAATCAGTTGCCACAGGCTGCTAGAGCTGCCGCAGAGGAACGAGAACACGGTAAACGCCACGATGCAGATCGTGAAATATCGCTTGCGACCAATCACCGTCGATAGCCAACCAGAGATCGTCAGCACGATCCCGTTGGCGACAAGATACGACGTTAACGCCCAGGTCGCGTCATCATAGCTCGTCGACAGGCTCCCGGCGATATGCGGCAACGAGACATTGACGATGGTAGTGTCCAATATCTCCATGAACGCGGCCAGCGTCACCGTCACCGCGATCAGATACGGATTGGCGCGCGGACGCCACCGCTGTCCTTCCGCCTGATCGCTCACTTCAGGTTGACCGTCGGCTCGACAGAGATGCCCAGCGGCAGCGGCGTGCTCGGGTCAAGCCCGCTGTCGATATCGATCTTCACCGGTACCCGCTGCACGATCTTGACGAAGTTGCCAGTCGCGTTCTCTGGCGGAAAAGCGGTGAACTTCGACCCCGATCCCAACTGGACACTATCGACATGCCCGTGAAGGTTCAGCCGCGGATACGCGTCAACCTCTATCGTCACTTTCTGGCCAGGCCGCATGCGGTTGAGCTGGGTCTCCTTAAAGTTCGCCGTCACCCACACTTCGGGCGAGACGATCGAAAAGATCTGCTGCGCCTGCTGCACGTAGTTGCCACGCTCGACCGCACGCTTGGTTACCCACCCATCGCTCGGCGAGCGGACCACGCACCACGACAGGTTCAGCTCGGCCTGGGCGAGCTGCGCTTCGGCCTGCTTCACCTGCCCCTCGAGCTGCGTCACCTGCGCCGCGGCCTGCCCGATATTCTGCTCGACCGGACTCGCCTGCTGCATCTGTGCTTCGTTCTGCGCCACCTGCGCCTCGGCCGCGCGAAGGTTGGCGTCCGCCGTATCGATATCCTGCTGTGTCGTCGCCGCGTGAGGCATCCGATGTTGCCGTGCGTCGTCGGTCTGCGCCTTGAACAGGTTCGCCTTTGCCGAGGCAACCGCCGCCTGTGCCGCCGCCAGCCGACCGGGATAATTCACCTTCGCGATCTCGGCCGCGAAACGCGCCGCGGCAAGTTGCCCCTGAGCCAGCCGTAGCTGTCCTTCTGCCTGGTTGCGCGCGTCGATGTAATCGCGCGGATCGATGTGGATCAGCGGCTGGTCTTTATGCACGTACTGGTTGTCGTTGACATCCAGACTGACGACGTAACCGCTGACATGCGGCGCGATAGAGATCGCCCGACCATCTGTATAGGCGTCGTCGGTCGTCTCCTCATCCTTGGTGGACCACCAATACCAGACGCCACCGGCGACTAGCAGTACCACCAGCAAGCCGACCGCGCCACGAACGAAAGGAAGTACACGCTGCCGCCGTCGCTCACGCTCATCTTCAGGCCGATCGGGTCGCGCGTCGCTTCGATTCTCGCGCGGAGCTTCTTCCCGGGGTCGGACATCCTGCCTCGTATCACCACGACTCTGCTCGTTCAGGTCCATTTCCAATCAGACGCTACGGGGGGTTCGCTGCTGTCAGGCGGGTGGGGACGTGGCCCAGCGATCCGAGCCGCGCCACAAAAGTAATACGGTTGTGAAGTACCGCAGCCCTAATGCGCCTGGTTCCCCAGGGGGACCTGCCACAGCAGCACCTTTCGGTCGGATTGGACGAATAGTGAACACGATGCCCAGCACAAAGCGGATCGTAGTATGCTTGGTCCCCGCTGTCGCGCTGCACGCGCCTTGCGATCGACCTATAGACTGTGGCGTTCCAGCGGCGCACATCAACCGTATTGGGCCGACGACGGCCTGAGAGGCGCGGTTTACGAATACGCCTCAGACAACGCCCTGAACTGCAAGCAGATGGCGCATGCGCCCACAAGCCAAGTCCGGATTGCACAACAGCCCAGCCCGGTCCGCCAGCCGGAACAGCTCGGAGAGATGCAGCAGCGAGCGCGCCGATTGCTGGCCACCTACCATGACGAAATGATCCTGGTGCCCGTTCAGCCACGCCATGAACACGATGCCCGTTTTATAGAACCGCGTCGGCGCCCGGAACACATGCCGCGACAGTGGCACGGTCGGTCGCAATATGTCGTGGAAGGCCGACAGATCGTTGCGTCGCAGGCTGCCCAGCGCGGCAGCGGCGGCAGGCGCAATCGCATCGAAGATGCCCAGCAACGCGTCGGAATGGCCCTGCTCGTCGCCGACAATCAGTTCGGCGTAATTGAAATCGTCGCCGCTATACATGCGAACGCCGCGCGGCAGCCGCCGGCGCATCACGATCTCCCTGTCCTTGTCGAGCAGCGAGACCTTGATGCCATCGACTTTCGTTGAATTGGCCTCGATCACCTGAAGGCAGGTCTGCATCGCCCGGTCGATGTCATCGCTGCCCCAGTAGCCGGCGAGGGCCGGATCGAACATCTCGCCGAGCCAGTGGATGATCGCCGGCTGGTGCAGCCCGCCGAGGATGCGGCCATAGACGCGCCGATAGTCGTCCGGCCCGTTCGCACACGCCGCCAGCGCACGGGACGCCATCACGATCACGCGCCCGCCCAGCGCCTCGATCGCCTCGCATTGCATCTCGTAGGCGCGGATCACGTCGTCGATCGTCACGTCTGGGCCCGGAACAAGATGGTCGGTGCCGGCCCCGCAGGCGATCACCGCGCCGGGGATATCGCGCGCGGCGTCGAGCGAACGTCGGATCAGCTCCAGGCTGGTCGGCCAGTCGAGCCCCATGCCGCGTTGCGCGGTGTCCATCGCTTCCGCCACGCCGAGACCCAGCGACCACAGATAACGGCGATAGGCGATGGTGCGATCCCAATCGAGCGCGGGCTGCAGCCAGGGATCGTTGTCCGTCAGCGGATCGGCGACAACGTGGGCGGCGGCATAGGCCGTCCGCGAATAGGGCGGTGTGGCCGCGGGAAACTCGCGGGGCGACGCGGTGACGTACTGCTCGAGGCGGCGATCGGCGGTCGGAAGCACGATACCCGGCATAACCTGCACCTTATTGCTTCAGCCTTCTCATTGTTACTTCACGAACCAAACGTTGGACATGCGCGGAATTCGGAACGGCACGAAGCCGCGCACATCCGACCGCACCGCCTGCACCTTGGTATAGGAACCGAACGGCAGCGCATAGACCCGATCCAGCACGATCCGCTGCATCCGCACAAAGGCCGCCTGCCGGGCTGTCGGGTCCAGGTCCTGGTTCATCTCCTTCCATGCCGCGAGCAGGTCGGGATCATCCTTGCCATCCTTCGGCATATACGTCGCGTTCGGGCTGACCAGATTCTGCATCGTATCGAGCGCCCCGAGGGCCGTCGGCGTGCCCCATCCGGTATAGAAGAAGTTCCACCCCGTATCCGGCTTCAGCGCCATGTTCACCGAAGTCGGCCAGTCCACCACCTTCAACTGCGCATTGATCCCAATCGACTGCATCTCCTGCTGCATCACCACCGCCGAGTTGTACATCGGCGCATAGTCCTTGTCGGTCAGCAGCACCACCGGCTCGCCGTGATAGCCCGACTGCGCCAGGTACTTCTTCGCCAGTGCCGGGTCATGGATGTTGTATGTCTCGCGCCCGGCATCGGTATAATCGGACTGGCTCGGATACTGGAAACCAACATTCAGGCGATAATTGCCATCCGACGCCGCGTCCATGATGTCGTTCATGTTCAGCACCGCCTGCACGGCCTTGCGGAAATCGAGATCATCGGTCGGTCGCACCGAAGTGTTTGGCAGCGCGATCTGGATCCACCAGTTCGGCAACGGCAGCAGGGTGATGTTCTTGTCTTTCCGCAAAGTCGGCACGGCACGAGCCGGCACGTCCTCCACGCCCTGCAGCTCCCCCGTCTCCAGTCCGGCGACGCGCGCCCCGCCCTCCGTGACTATCCGAAACGTGACCGTGTCGAAACACGCCTGCTTGTAGCCGCCGAACCCGGTACGGTCGGTGAAATGCCGATTTGGCTGGTAGTCGGGATACCGCTTCAACCGCACATAGCTCCCCGGAAGCACCCGATCGACCATCCACGGCCCGGTGCCGATCGGCCGAAGCTGTTGGGGCGGATCATCCTTCTCCTCGACGGGGATAATCACGATCGGCATGTCGAACGCGCTGAGCTCGTGGATGAAAGTCGGCTGCGCCGTCTTCATGTGGATCACAAACGTCAGCGGATCCGGCGCCTCCCAGCTCGCCACGTTGGCCAGCATGATCCGGAACAGGCCCACCCTGTTGTAGCGCTCGAACGAGGCGACGACATCCGCCGAGGTCATCGGCTTGCCGTTGTGGAACTGCACCCCCTGACGCAGCCGAAACGTATAGGTCAGATGGTCCGGCGACTCGCTCATCGAATCGGCCAGTTCGAGAATAGGGTCGTTATGCTCATCCCGCGTCATCAGCGATTCGAACACGTTCATCGCTATATTGCGGGTCGAGATGGTGCCCGACGTCATCTGGTCGAGGCTGTTGACGTTCGCCTCCTGGCCGAAGGTGAAATTGCCGCCGACATGCGGGCAGTGGAACGGGGCTGCCGGCGCCGGCGCAGCGCCCAGGGTCAATGCCGCCGCCGCGTAGCCGACCACGGCCGAATATCGCGTCATATCGCAGCCTCCCCGAAAGCGGCATTCCGCCCGATCATGCGGCCATGCCCCCCACCGTCAAGCGACCCCGGCGACCGGCTCACGCCGAACACAGCGCGGTGAGCGCCACGGATGATACAAACCGTCACGGTTTGAGCAGTCGGTTGCAAGAAAGCGCTGCGTATAATGGCCACGCATCAACGATGACGGGGATGACATGTGTATTGGCACGCACAAAGACTGTGGCTGCATCGATCTGCTCGACGACCCCCTCATCAGGCTGGTAATGGAAAGCGACGGAGTGTCCGAGAATGAGACGGCGGCGCTCATGGAGCGGGTGCGACAGGTCCTGCTGTCATCGGGACGGAAGACGCCCCTCGGCAGGTTGACAGCCGAATAACAAGGGCCGGGGGCAGGCGAACAGGAGACCGTGACCGCACTGTGGCAGAGGCCGGTCAGATGGCCTCGCATCCGCCACAAACGTATGTGATGAGGACGGTGGTCGCCGATCGTGTCGCGACACCCCGCTGCACCCCCGTTCGATTTGGAGTAAAGCGGCCGCCCATGGATGAACGCGTTGACCGGACGGAGATCGATCATGAGGCCCCCCCGCTGTCGGAGCCGACACGGGTGCGGCGCCGCGTCAAGTGGTGGCCTCTCTTCCTGCTGCTCGTTCTGGCAGGCCTGGCCTTGTGGCTGGGGCTGGGCCATCGGTCCGCGAAGCACGCCGGGCGCGGCGCTCAGACCGCCGCCGCGCAGCCGGTCGGCGCCGCCACTATCGGTACCGGCGACATCCGCATCGTGCTGAACGAGATCGGCACCGTCACGTCGCTCGATACCGTGACGGTTGTGACGCAGATCAACGGCCAGCTCATGCGGGTTGCTTTCAAGGAGGGGCAGCTCGTCAAGAAGGGCGACCTGCTGATCCAGATCGACGACCGCCCCTACCAGGCACAGTTGCAGCATGACCAGGGGCAACTTGCCCACGATCAGGGTCTACTCGACCAGGCGCAGTCCGACCTCAGCCGCTACATGATGGAGGCGCGCACTAATTCGATCGCGAAGCAGCAGGTGGACGATCAACGGTATTTGGTGCAGCAGGACCAGGGCACCGTGCAGTCCGATAAGGCAGCGATCGCCACCGATCAACTCAACATCACCTATGCCCACATCGTCTCCCCGGTCGATGGCCGCGTCGGCCTGCGTCTGGTCGATCAGGGCAATTACGTGCAGTCAAGCAACACCAGCGGGCTTGTCGTCGTCACTCAGTTGCAGCCGATATCGGTGGTATTCTCCGTGCCGCAGCAGAACGTCGCCGAGGTGGAAGAGCGAATGGCGCAGGGTGCAACCCTGCCGGTCGATGCCTATGATCAGACCAACACGACCAAGATCGACGAGGGTAAGCTGTCGGCGATCGACGCCGAGATGAACACGTCCACCGGCACCGTGAACATGCGGGCGATCTTCCCGAACGCGAAGAACCAGCTTTTTCCGAACGAATTCGTCAATGCGCATCTGCTGGTGAACACGCTCACCGACGTCGTCCGCGTTCCGGTTCCGGCGGTGCAGGTCGGCGCGCAGGGATCGTTCGTCTGGCTCATCAACCAGAACGACACGGTGACCTCCAAGCCGGTCAAGCTCGGTACGGTGGACGGGCAATACCAGCAGGCGATCTCCGGCCTGCAGGCGGGTGATCGCGTGGTGATCGACGGTGCCGACCGGCTGCGCGACGGCATGAAGGTCACGATCCCCACTGCGCAAGCGGCAACGCCCGGGGCACCGGCGCAGCAGCATGGGCGCGGCCATCGCGGTGGCGGCCAGCATCAGCGGCAGCAGCCGAACGGGGCGCAGCCGGGGTGAGTCCGTCCGAGCTCTTCATCCGCCGGCCCGTCGGTACCTCCCTGTTGATGGCCGCCATCCTGCTCGTCGGGATCGCCGCTTATTTCTTCCTGCCGATCTCGGCGCTGCCGGAGGTAGACTACCCGACAATTCAGGTCTCCACCTTCTATCCCGGCGCCAGCCCGGAGGTGATGACCTCGGCCGTTACCGCGCCGCTCGAGGTGCAGCTCGGCGAGATGCCCGGGCTGAACCAGATGTTCTCCCAGAGCTCCGCCGGGGCCTCGGTGATCACCCTGCAGTTCAGCCTCGACCTCAGCCTGGATGTCGCGGAGCAGGAGGTGCAGGCGGCGATCAATGCGGCGAACAACCTGCTGCCGGCGGACCTGCCGGCGCCGCCGATCTACGCCAAGGTCAATCCCGCCGACGCCCCGATCCTGACGCTGGCCCTGACCTCGAAGACGCTGCCGCTGACCCAGGTGGAGGACCTCGGCGATACGCGGCTGGCGCAGAAGATATCGCAGCAACCCGGCGTGGGGCTGGTCAGCATCAGCGGCGGCGAGCGTCCTGCCGTGCGCATCCAGGTCAATCCGCGCGCACTGGCGGCGCATGGGCTGAACATCGACGACCTGCGGACCACGCTCGGCAACGCCAATGTGGATGACCCGAAGGGCAGCTTCGACGGGCCGGCGCAGGCCTCGACGATCAACGACAACGACCAGATCAGCAGTCCCGCCTCGTACGGCGACACCGTTATTGCCTACAGCAACGGCAGCCCGGTGCTGTTGAAGGATGTCGCCCACGTCATCCAGGCGCCGGAAAATACCAAACTCGCCGCCTGGGCGAACCGCACGCCGGCGGTGATCCTGAACATCCAGCGCCAGCCGGGTGCCAACGTCATCCAGGTGGTGGACAACATCAAGCGACTGCTGCCGCAACTCACGGCCAGCCTGCCACCATCCGTCAGCGTCGCCGTGCTGACAGACCGCACCGGCACGATCCGAGCCTCGGTCGCCGACGTGGAGTTCGAGTTGCTGCTGGCGGTGGCGCTGGTGGTGCTGGTGATATTTCTGTTCCTGCGCAACCTGCCGGCCACCGTCATCCCCAGCCTGTCGGTGCCGCTGTCGCTGGTCGGCACGCTGGCGGTTATGTATTTGCTGGGGTTCAGCCTGGATAATCTGTCGCTGATGGCGCTGACCATCTCGACCGGCTTCGTGGTGGACGACGCGATCGTCATGATCGAAAACATCGCCCGCTACGTCGAGGCCGGCGAAAGCCCGATGAACGCCGCGCTGAAAGGCTCCGGACAGATCGGCTTCACCATCATATCGCTGACTGTCTCGCTGGTCGCGGTGTTGATTCCGCTGCTGTTCATGGGCGGAGTCGTCGGACGGCTGTTCCACGAATTCGCTATCACGCTCTCGGTCACCATCGTGATCTCCGCCATCGTGTCGCTGACCCTGGTGCCGATGATGTGCGCGCGCATGGTGCGCCATCGGCCGGAATCGCAGCGGTGGCGAATCGATGTCCTGGCCGAGCGAGGGTTCAACTGGATCATCGGCCGCTACGACCGGGCGCTGAACGTCGTGCTGGATCACCAGCCGCTCACCTTGCTGGTTGCGCTGATGACGCTCGGACTGACGGTGTGGCTTTATGTCGTGCTCCCGAAGGGCTTCTTCCCGGTGCAGGACACCGGCCTGATCCAGGGTATTTCGGTTGCCCCGCAGAACATCTCTTTCCCGGCAATGGCCGAACGCCAGCAGGCGCTGGCGGATGCCATCCTGAAGGATCCCGACGTGGTCAGCCTCAGCTCCTTTATCGGTGTTGACGGCACCAACATGACCCTCAACACGGGCCGGTTCCTGATCAATCTCAAACCCAAGGACGAGCGCACATCGTCACTGAACGAGGTGGTTCATCGCCTCCAGCAAGCCGCTTCTGGCATCGTCGGCATTTCACTATATCTGCAACCGGTGCAGGACCTCACCCTCGATTCCTCGGTGAGCCGTACGCAATACCAATTCGTGTTGGAAAATCCGAATATCGCTCAACTCTCCACCTGGGTGCCGAAGCTGGTGCAGCGTCTGCGTGCGTCGCCGGATCTGACGGATATAGCGGATGATCTTTCCGATCAGGGGCTGGCGACGGAGCTGGTGATCGACCGCGCGGCGGCCGCCCGCTACGGCATCACGCCGGCCACGGTGGACAACGCGCTGTATGACATGTTTGGGCAGCGCATCATCTCGACCATCTACACGCAGTCGAACCAGTATCGCGTCATCATGGAGGGATCGCCGGCGGTGCAGCAGTCGCTCGCCGGGCTCAATGCCATTTATTTACCGTCCTCTGCGGTGGTTGGCGGCCAGGTGCCGCTCAGCGCGGTGGTTCACATAGAGCAGAAGGCCGGGCCGCTGGAGATCAGTCATCTCGGGCAGTTCCCGGCCACCACCATATCTTTCGACGTGCCGCCGGATGCTTCGCTGGGGGCCGCCGTTACGGCGATCAAGCAGGCCGAGGCTGATATCGACTTGCCGGCGAGCTTCATCACCGCATTCCAGGGCGCGGCGGCGGCATTGGAAAGCTCGCTCTCCAATGAGCTTGCGCTCGTGCTGGCCGCCATCGTCACCGTGTATATCGTGCTGGGCGTGTTGTACGAGAGCTCCGTCCACCCGATCACGATTCTTTCCACGCTTCCTTCGGCCGGCATGGGTGCACTGATCGCGCTGTGGATCGCCGGCGACAATATCGATGTGATTTCGATCATTGGCATCATCCTGCTGATCGGCATCGTCAAGAAGAACGCCATCATGATGATCGACTTCGCCCTCGACGCGGAACGCGAGGAGGGTAAGAAGCCGCGCGACGCGATCCATAAGGCCTGTCTGTTGCGCTTCCGGCCGATCCTGATGACAACAATGGCGGCGCTGCTAGGCGCTCTGCCGCTGATGCTTGGCACGGGCACCGGCTCGGAGTTGCGCCGGCCGCTCGGGGTGACGATCGTCGGCGGGCTGCTGGTGAGCCAGGTGCTGACGCTGTTCACGACGCCGGTGATCTATCTGTATTTCGATCGACTCGCTGTTCGCCTCACCGGGCACGGTCCGTCCAAAATCGTCGGGGGTGAGGCGTCGTCGTGAACCTGTCGGCGCTGTTCATCGCGCGTCCGGTCGCCACTACGCTGCTTACCGTCGGTATCGCGCTCGCCGGGCTGTTTGCTTATGCGAAGCTGCCGGTCGCGCCGCTGCCTCAGGTCGATTTCCCTACCATAGCAGTGAACGCGACGCTGCCCGGCGCCAGTCCCGATACGGTGGCCACCAGCGTGGCCAGCCCGCTCGAACGCCATCTCGGCCAGATCGCCGACGTGACCGAGATGACCTCGACCAGCTCGGTCGGCCAGTGCCGGATCATCCTGCAATTCGGGCTCGACCGCGACATCAACGGGGCGGCGCGCGACGTTGAGGCCGCAATCAACGCCGCGCGCGCCGATCTGCCGACCAACCTGCGCAGCAATCCTACTTACCGCAAGGTCAACCCAGCCGACGCGCCGATCCTGATTCTGGCGCTCACGTCGAAGACGCTGTCGCGCGGTCAGATTTATGATGCCGCGAGCAACGTTCTTGGCCAACGGTTGTCGCAGATCAGCGGCATCGGCCAGGTGATCATTGGTGGCGCCGCAACCCCGGCTGTGCGTGTCGAGCTCAACCCGCTGTCCTTGTCGAGGTATGGCATCGGGCTCGAGGATGTACGGGCGGCGCTTGCCTCGGCCAATGCCAACAGTCCGAAGGGCGCGATCGAGGCGGACGGCCGCCACTATCAGCTCTACACCAACGACCAGTCGCTGGACGCCGCCGATTATAAGCCGCTGATCATCGCCTACCGTAACGGCGATGCGGTGCGCCTGGAAGACGTGGCACAAGTGACCAACAGCGTGGAGAACATCCGTAACCTTGCGTTGTCGAACGGGCAGCCGGCGATAGCGGTGATCCTGTTTCGCCAGCCAGGCGCGAATATCATCGATACGGTTGATTCGGTGAAAGCGGCACTGCCCGAGCTGAAAGCAGCCATGCCGGCCGATGTCGATGTGACGGTCGCCAACGATCGGACGCCCTCCATCCGCGCCTCGTTGATCGATACGCAACGCACGCTGCTGATCGCCGTGGCATTGGTGACGGGCGTCGTGTTCATGTTCCTTCGCAGCGCGCGCGCGACGCTCATTCCGGCAGTGGCGGTGCCGATATCGATCATTGGCACGTTCGGAACGATGTACCTACTGGGCTACAGCCTGGATATCCTGTCGCTGATGGCGCTCACCATCTCCACGGGCTTCGTCGTGGACGACGCGATCGTGGTGCTGGAGAACATCTCTCGCCATCTCGAAGCCGGTATGCCGCGTCGTGCGGCGGCATTGCTCGGGGCGAAGGAAGTCGGGTTCACGGTCGTCTCGATCAGCCTGTCGCTGGTTGCCGTGTTCATCCCGATCCTCCTGATGGGCGGGATTGTCGGCAGGATTTTCCGCGAGTTCGCTGTCACGCTGTCGATGGCGGTCCTGGTGTCGCTGGTGGTTTCCCTCACCACCACGCCGATGATGTGCGCCGTGCTGCTACGTCCCCGCGGGCCAGAAGCTGCGGCGGCACAGGAAGTGGTCAAGCCCGGCCTGTTCGATCGCGTGCTCGGCTTTTACGGACGCACGCTCGACTGGGCCTTGCGGCACTCGGCGGTGGTGATGCTGGTGCTGGCCGTCGCGGTGGCCATGAACGTCGCACTGTTCGCGGTCATTCCGAAGGGCTTCTTCCCGACCGAGGACACAGGTCGGTTGTTCGGCGGCATAGTGGCGGATCAGGACACTTCCTTCCAAGCGATGGAGAAGAAGCTCACGCAGATGACGGCGATCGTCCAGCACGATCCGGCGGTGCAGAACGTTGTCGGCTTCACCGGCCAGGGCAGCGGCGGTGCCGGTGGGCAGGGCAACACTGCGAACGTGTTCGTCGCGTTGAAGCCGCTAGGGCAACGTCCCGGCATTGAAGCGGTGATGGGCCGCCTGCGGCGCGAACTGGCGAACGTGCCTGGTGCGAGGCTGTACTTGCAGCCTGTGCAGGACATCCGGGTCGGCGGCCGGCAGAGCAACGCCGCGTATCAATACACGCTGCAGGCCGACAGCAGCGTGGAGCTGTATAAATGGGGACCGAAACTGCTTGCGGCCCTGGAAAAAAGCCCCGTGCTGCGCGACGTCAACTCCGACCAGCAGCAGAAAGGGCTGGAGACGGACCTGACGGTCGATCGTACCGCCATCGCGCGCCTCGGCCTGAACATGAGTGAGGTCGATAACACGCTGTACGACGCGTTCGGACAACGCGATGTCTCCACCATCTATAAAGCGCAGAACCAGTACCATGTGGTCATGGAAGTCGCACCCCAGTACTGGCAGAGCCCGGCGATGCTCAAGGACATCTATGTCAGCACCGAGGGCGGCAGTGCCAGCGGCACCGCAACCACCAACGCTGTGGTGGGGACTTTCCAGACAAGCAGTACCGCCGCCCAAAGCAATGCGTCCACCGCTGCCGCCAGCGTTGCGCAGAGCTCGGAGCGCAATGCCGCCAACAATTCGATCGCGAATGTCGGAAAGGGCAGCGCGTCATCCGGCGCTGCTGTCAGCACCAGTGCGGAGACGGTGGTGCCGCTTGCCGCTTTCGCCAGCTATCAGCCCGGCAACACGCCGCTCGCCGTCAATCACCAGGGCGACTTCGTCGCCACGACACTCTCGTTCAACGTGGCGCAGGGAAAGTCGCTGAGCGATGCAGTGGCCGCGGTGGATCAGGCGATGACCGCAATCGGCATGCCGGCCACGATCCACGGCAGCTTTGCCGGGACCGCCGCCACGTTTCAGAAATCGCTCGCCAACGAGCCGGTCCTTATCGTAGCCGCCCTTGTCGCTGTGTACATTGTGCTTGGAGTTTTGTATGAAAGCCTGGTTCATCCGATAACCATCTTGTCCACCCTGCCTTCAGCCGGGATAGGCGCGGTTCTCGCGCTGATGTTGTTCGGCATCGAGTTCAGCATCATCGCGCTGATCGGCGTGATCCTGCTGATCGGCATCGTGAAGAAGAACGCCATCATGATGATCGACTTCGCGTTGGCGGCAGAACGCGCAGAGGGGTTGTCGCCCCGCGAGGCGATCTTCCGCGCCTCCGTGCTGCGCTTCCGCCCGATCATGATGACGACCGCGGCAGCCACGCTGGGTGCTCTGCCGCTTGCTTTCAGCTTTGGCAGTGGCGGCGAGATGCGGCGCCCGCTCGGCATCGCCATTATAGGCGGGTTGATGGTAAGCCAGGTGCTGACGCTCTACACGACGCCGGTGATCTATCTTTACCTCGATCGCTTCCGCCTGGCGGCGCGGGCGCGTTGGCGGGCGGCGTTCCCGGGAACGGCCGGTGCACCGGGGGCTCCGGCGGAGTGATCCCACCACCCCGCCATGATAACCGGCCACCCCACCGTCGTGGCCGGCCTTGTGCGCCTTGTGCCGGCCATCCCCCGCCGTTGCGGCACGCCGGCGTGTGTGCGCAGGAGATCGGAGCACAGGCATGACGGTGGGTGTGAGCGCCGCCCGCCGAGCGTCCTTCATCCGGGCGACTGCATTGACGCTGCGGCGTACTGTGATCGTGGCGCTCTCGCTCGCCTGTGGCGGCTGCATCGTGGGGCCGGACTATCGGCGGCCTCCTGCGCCCGTGCCGACGGCGTACAAAGAGTTGGCCGGTTGGAAGATTGCCACGCCGCAGGAGGCCGCGGTCGCGCGCGGTCCGTGGTGGTCGATCTACCGCGATCCGTTGCTCGACAGTCTCGAGCGGCGGGTCAACGTCAACAATCAGACGGTGAAGGAGAACGAGGCGGCCTACCGTGCCGCGGTCGCGCTGGTGCGTGAGGCACAGGCCAACTTCTATCCTACCGTCGGCGTTACCACCGGTGTCACGCGATCGAACGAAGGAGGCGGGGGTGGCGGGAGTAGCGGAGTGACTGGAGCCGGCGGTTCCGGCGGGCACGGATTTGGGCCGACCACGGAGTACTCTCTGGAGGGCAGCGCCGACTGGGCGCCCGACCTGTGGGGCAAGATTCGGCGGCAAGTGGAAAGCCAGGCCGCGGCTGCGCAGGTCAGTGCCGCCGATCTGGCGAACGCCGAGCTTTCGGAACAGGGAACACTTGCAACCGACTACTTCAACCTGCGCGCCCAGGATTCGCTCACGAAGTTGCTGCAGGACACCGCCGCGGCGTATCGCCATGCGCTGCAGATCACCCAGAACCAGTTCAACGCCGGCACCGTTTCTCAGCTCGATGTCGCCACCGCCCAGGCGCAACTCCAGTCGGTGGTTGCCGAGCTTGTCGGGGTAGGCGTGCTGCGCGCCCAATACGAGCATGCGATTGCCATCCTGATCGGCGTGCCGCCGGCGGCATTGAGCATCCCGTACTCGCCTTTGCCTCACACGATCCCGGTCGTGCCGCCCGGACTGCCGTCAACGCTTCTGGAACGCCGGCCGGACATTGCCGCCGCCGAGCGGACCATGCAGGAAGAGAACGCGCTGATCGGGGTCGCGGTCGCGGCTTATTATCCCGACATTTCGCTCTCGGCGTTGGGTGGCTTTGTCGGCAATCCGATCGGTCAGCTTTTCAATGTCGCCAACCGTGTCTGGTCGCTGGGCGCGTCGGCGAGCGAGACGCTGTTCGAGGGCGGGCTGCGTCCCGCGCAAGTGGCGGCCGCACGCGCAACGTACGACCAGTCCGTCGCGACCTATCGCCAGACGGTGCTGAGCGCGTTCCAGCAAGTCGAGGATGAGCTTGCGGCCCTACGCATCTATGAGAATCAGGCAGCCGCGGAGGCTGTCGCCGTCGCCGCAGCGCAACAGGCGGTGACGGTGGCGCTAAACGAATACCAAGCGGGGACGATTGTTTATACTACCGTGATTACCCAGCAGGAGGTTCTGCTGGCCGACCAACAGGCGGCGCTCACCGTACAGCAGAATCGATTTGTCGCCAGCGTGGCACTGATCCAGGCGTTGGGTGGTGGATGGAGTGCGCCCGACCTGCCGTCGATGGCAGAAATCAAGAACTGAGCGGTGCACCCAGGGATAGAGAACCGTGCAGCCCTGTGCCAGGCTTCGGCCATGAACGTCGCGCTCTCCCGACCGATGTCGCTCGTCGAATTCCTTGAGTGGGAAGACCGACAGCCGCTGCGCTATGAGTTCGATGGCTTCCATCCGATCGCTATGACCGGTGGCACTCCCGCGCATGCGGGCATTCAACGTAACTTGGCGATCTCCATTGGCGGACGCCTCAGGGAAAGCCATGCCGGTTCTA
>Ga0335075_10005141_pt1 | contig 20352 bp, 16 predicted proteins | sample Lox_Sample_24_FD_206723 | JGI IMG/M metagenome (GOLD analysis project Ga0335075, IMG submission 206723) | Soil microbial communities from Loxahatchee National Wildlife Refuge, Florida, United States - Lox_Sample_2.4 | ecosystem: Environmental > Terrestrial > Soil > Wetlands | place: USA...
GGACACAAAACGCGGCACTCGATCAGCAACTCATTCTCGAATTGAGGATCGATGCGTCCGGTGAAGTGACCCGCAAGCCAACCAGACTCGGACCGAAGGACACGCTTCAAGGGAAACTCCTTGGGCAGCTTTACCCCGGAATCCGAGTGGCTCGTGTCAGTGTGCCGTATGAGTTGACGCCGTATGAGCAGTCTGTGGTGGAAAACCGCATGGCAAGCCTTCATTACGGCGGGGTCGAATACAAGCTGGTGGGCGCAAGCGGCTCGGCGAAGGATGGCAAGTTCTACTTCGTCGACCAGGCGCACGCCGGCCCGATTGCTGAGCGCTTTCAGCATTGGCCCGAGGCGGCGATCGTGTACTTTGCGATCCTCGTCTCCGACTGCAAGCTCATGGTCGAGGAGCCCAACCTCCATATCGCTGTGGTCAAGGACCATGTCCTTGGCACCAACGATTCCGGCGTCGCCATCCTCGACTCCGAGATGCAGAAGCTTACCGCGCTCGACTTCACCGACAAGCTCAAGGTGTCGGAGGCACTGACCACGCCTCGAGGAGGTACCACACGCTATTCCGCGCTGTGGCAGGCTGACCGGTCGCGCATTCAACGGATGGCGCCGATCGAGTATATGGGGCGCTATATGCGCGGGTGGTTCGACTTTGCCATCGCCGACGAACTCCACCAACTCGCTGGCGACACAGCGCAAGGCAACGGACTTGGCGTTCTAGGACGCGCGGCGAAGAGGTTGATCGCGCTTACTGGAACGCTGATGGGCGGCTACGCCGACGACCTGTTCAACATCTTCTACCGGATGGAGCCTCACGCGATGGTGCGCGAGGGCTTCGCCTATGGAGGCCAAGGGCGCCGAGACTTCCAGGAGCAGTACGGTGTTCTCGAAACCATCGAGAAGGTGGAAGAGGCGGACAACGCCTGTTCCAGGGCGACCAAAAAGACGGTCCGGGTTCTGCGCAAGCCCGGAGCCTCGCCGATGCTCTTCGGCAAGTTCCTGATGACCACCACGGCGTTTCTGTCGCTTGAAGACATCTCGGACAATCTGCCGCGCTACGACGAAAGCGTCATTTCGGTCGATATGGACGACGCCCTGCAGCAAGCTTACGAACAGCTTGAGGAGGACATTCGCTCCGCGATGAAAGCGCATCGCGGAAACAAGAGCCTGATGAGCATCCTGCTCAACACGCTCCTGCTCTATCCCGATCATCCCTACGACTTCGATGAGATTTGGGCGCGGGCCTTCGATCCGCAGACGAAGGAGTATGTGAAGTTCCTGGTTACGGAACCCGAGAATCTCACGCGGGAGGCTCTCTACGCGAAGGAGCGCGCGCTGATCGCCGACGTCAAAGAGGAACTGCGACAGGGAAGGCGCTGCCAGGTCTATGCCACCTATACAGGCGAGAAAGACGTCACGTTGCGGTTGGAGTCTGCGCTGCGGCAAGAGGGCATTCGCGTGGCCGTCCTCCGTTCATCCGTTGCTACCGATAAACGCGAAGATTGGTACGACCGGCAGTTGAAGGCCGGCGTCGAGGTGGTGATCTGCCATCCCAAGCTGGTCGAAACGGGATTGGACCTGCTGGCATTTCCGACGCTCTACTTCTACGAGACCGGGTACTCGCTGCATACTTTGCGGCAAGCCAGCCGGCGATCGTGGCGCATCGGGCAGAGATTCCCGGTGCGGGTGAAATTCGTTACGTATTCCGGCACCATGCAGGAGACCTGCCTCCGCCTGATGGGGAAGAAGATGCTGGTCGCGCTCATGATGGAGGGCAAGTTCTCGGGCGAGGGCCTCCAGGCGCTCGACACCGACGAAGACCTAATGAGCGCGATGGCGCGCGAACTGGTGGAGAAGGCCGGTGTCGGAGAATCCGCCGATGCAATTTGGCGTGAACTCGACCACGAACGGGAGAAGGTGCAGCCGCGCCGGGCAGCGGTGGAACCCGAACCGGAAGAGGAATCAGCCCTGGCGCCCGATCTGCCGGGCTTGATCGCTACAGAACCGGCCCCCACGCCATTCGGCATCCACCTGATCGAACCGAATCTACCTTCAAAGAAGCGCAAGAAGGTCGCGATTTGGCCGACCGCCACAGAAACCAATGTGCAACTCAGTCTCTTTGACTGAGCCGGGAGTATTGCATTTCGGAGGTGACATCATGAGCGAGGACCGGGAGAAGGTTCGTTGCCGCAGTTGCGAACTCGTCCAGTGGAGCGATCGAGCCAATTGTCGGCGTTGTGGGACGGCTCTGCCTGAGCCGATCGTGAGGATTGTTGAGCGAGTAGTGGAGAAGGTCGTGATTCGGCAGGACCCGCAATGCCTTCAGAAGCTTGAACAGGCCTCCAGATTGATTTCCACGGCAACGGAGCGGTTGACGCAGCAGTGCGTGGAGTCAGTAGCTCCAATCGTCTTAGCGCAGGTTCCAGAGACAGGAGCCTTTCCGACTATGGCGGAGGTGGAGCGCGCGATGATCTTGGCTGCCTACGAGAGGTCGAATCGCAGGCCTCTTGAAGCCGCACGGTTGCTCGGGATCGGCAAGACCACTGTGTACCGCAAGCTGAGGGCGATGGACGAAGCGGCAGCATGATGGCACAGAGCCATCAATCTCCCTTGAATCTCCCTTTGCCCCGCTGGTCTTCAGCATGTACGGGTGATAGCGTATTCATCGGGAGAATGTTCCAGCGAGGCCGTTACGGTCTCAACCAGGGCAAGGTAGAGGGTCGGCTGCGGCTGGCCCTTTTCTTTTGCGTGGAGATCACCATGCCCAAGGGGCCATTTCTCCCATCGGACTTCACAGCCACGAAGTTTTCGACGGCTGCGGACAAGGCGGAGTTCGGAAATACTTTTCTGCGCTTTATTGAATCGGAGTGGGCGCCGGCGCTCTTTACCAAGAGCTTCTACAATCGCCTCTCCATGTGCTTCTCGCACATTGCCCATTACAATCGCACTCAATTCTACGAGGAATGGTTTTCATCTCTTGCCGCTCAGGTGCGGTTCCTGAAACACACACTGCGATTCCCCTGCTACGGAGATCCGGAATACACGTTTTCCGATGTCGAGAGGGCGATCCAGCGAGAAATCGTCAATCGGAACTACCTTGCACGGTATGAACTGCGCCTGGCGGAAGAGCAACAGGCAACCGATCTTGCGCTGCTCAGGCAATTGGAAAGCAAGTACAGGACGCCCCCGGAAGAGCGGGGCCGGGAACCTCAACTTGCTGTTCAACCATCGGATCAAACTCCTGTCGCGCCTATTCAGGGCTCGTTGTTCTGAAGCCGTCTCGAACTCCAAACGAGCGCCTTCCGGGTCATTTGACCGGTTTTCTGTCTGGGGGTACAAACCTTCCAATGACGCGGCGGAACGGACGGCGCAAGTTTCGCCGTCAGTGCAGGAGGCGAGTTATGGAATCCTTAGAACCAACGATCCAAGGCTTCAGTGGAGATGGTTCGAAATCACCCGCCCCGGCCGGCGTTGATGATCGAACCAAGTCGACACTCGGGGCGTCAGAATCTGAATCAGACCTTTTGGGTCCACCGGCGGCGAATCGCCACCGGTTGCAGGATGAGCGTTCGGCTATCACACATCATTTCGCTTTCGGGGGACATGAAGGCTATCTGACGGTCGGGTTCTACCCGAACGGTCAGCCGGGCGAGATATTCATTCGCATGGCGAAGGCCGGATCAACCATTGCGGGGCTGATGGAGTGTTTCGGCACCGTGGTTTCGGTCAGCCTTCAGCACGGAGTGCCATTGAAAGTGCTCTGCGATAAACTCTCGCATACACGATTCGAGCCTTCCGGCTGGACAGGCAACGCGCAAATCGGATACGCAAAGTCCGTCATGGACTACATCTTTCGCTGGCTGGAACTGCGGTTTCTTTCCGCCGAGCAACTCACCCTCTTCACCGGTGGCCATAGTGTCACGAGCGCGGGCGGGGAGGTGAAACCCGATCCGGTCGACGGTTCAGAATTCATTTTTGACACGGGCGACGCTCCGCCCTGTGTGGCCTGCGGCGGCCTGATGAAGCCCAGCGGAACCTGCTATACGTGTCTCAATTGTGGTCAAACCAGCGGATGCTCGTGAATGTCTGGCGTGTAACTGGCCCCGACAAGATCAGGCCATGAGGATCTGGTGAAATGGTAATGCTGGAAACGCGCATCGGACTGTTGCATCAACCGAGATCATCCGCAGACGGATCAGCGGACGCTGGCCGACATTTCAGGACCGATCTGCCTTTCGATGAACGCATCGGCGATCTTGCGCGACAAGACGATGTCGCGCAAGGGTGTGCGCAAAAAGGGATAGGGCGCTATTCGTTTTTCAATGCGATGAGCGGGTCCACCTTCGCGGCCCGCAAGGCTGGGATGGAGCAAGCCAAAGAAACTACCATTAGCAGACCGAGCACAACGGAGACGAAGATCCACGGATCGTAGGCGCTGACCTCGAAGAGCATGCTGCGCATAAACCGCACCAGCATGATTGCCGCTATCGTTCCGACGCAGCCGCCGATCACTGCCCATCGCAACCCCTGACCAAGAAAGAGTCTGAGGATTTGACCCTGCCGCGCTCCGAGTGCCATCCGCACTCCAATATCGTGTCTGCTCTGCGCAACGGTGTAGGCGAGGACCCCGTAGATGCCTATGGCTGAAAGAAAAAGCGCAATGGACGCGAAAAAAGAAAGGGAAAGCGTGGGGAAGCGGGTCTGGGACGTGGACGAGGAAACAATCTGCTCCAATGTTGAAACCTTGAAGAGTGCGAGGTCAGGGTCCATGCCCTTCAATTGATCACGGATCGCACTCACTACCTGCTGAGGTTCGACGGCTGTTCGGACCACAAGTGTCATTGAGCGCAGATCGACCCAGATTTGGAACGGCTGGCCGGTGTCAACGAGATACATCTCCGGCTTGGTAGCGATGTTCGGGCCGTGGTTCTTGATGTCGGCTACGACCCCGACAACGGAAAGCCAGGGATAGCTGGGCCCCAGCCTGATTCGCTTGCCGAGGGGATCTTGCCCCGGCCAGATCTTGCCGGCCAAGGTCTGGTTGACGATTACGAAAGCGGGCGGAAGATTGGCGTCCTCCTCATTCAAGAATCGGCCCCGCAATAGCGAGATCCCCATAGCGCGGAAGTAATCGGGGCTGATAACTTGCGTGTCTGCCACGTTGACATCGGAATTCGACGACGGTCTTCCTTCGACGTCAAACGATGCATTCGCGGTGGCGTCGCTCATCGGCAACTGATTCACGATCGCGACTGCTTTTACGCCGGGGAGGGTTTGCACCCGTTCGAGCAACTGGCGGTAGAAAGATGCAGTCCGTGCGATGGAATATCGGGCTTCAGGGACAGAAAGCCGCATTGTGATCACGTTTTCCGGATTGAAGCCGAGATTCACGTTGAGCAGTTGTCTCAGGCTGCTGATCATCAATCCGGCTCCCGTTAGCAGAACAATGGAAAATGCAATTTCGGATATCACGAGGAAACTTCGAATAAAGGTCCGGTGATGGCTGCCCATCGCATCGCGCCCGCCCGTCTTGAGAGCCGCACTGACATTTGATCGTGAAGCTTTTAGCGCAGGAACCAAGCCGAAGAGCAGACCCGTCGCAAGACTTAGGATTGCGGCAAACGCCAGAACCCTGAAGTCTAGTCCGACCCCGCCCATCTGAACGACATCAAGATAATCTCGAGCGGAAATTACCTTTAGACAGGCAAATGCGAGCGCTAGCCCCAAAGCACCTCCTCCCAAGAAGAGGAGCACGTTCTCGATCAGCACCTGATGGAGAATTCGCATTGGCGTCGCGCCGAGGGCTACCCTGGTTGCTACCTCTTGCCGACGGTCCTCTCCACGGGCAAGGAGAAGGCTGGCGACGTTCGTGCACGCGATCAGCAGCAAAAATCCGACTCCAGTCATCAGAACTAATACGGTCGGACGGACGTTGCCAACCATTTGTTGGCGCAGGGGAATCAGGCTCACCCCGAGTCCGACTGCACCTCCGTAATAGTTTGGATATTTGCGTTCAATGCGATCGAGAATCGTCGTCATCTCTGACGTGGCTTGTTGCAATACGACTCCCGGTTTCAATTCCCCAACCAAATTCAGATAGTGGTTGCCGATATTTGCGCTTGCAGGTGGGATCGGAAGCGGTTGCCATATATCGATGTCATCGCCCGGAAAATTGAAACTGCGCGGCAAAACCCCAACGACAGCGCAGCTTTGGCCGTTCAATAGGATGGATTTTCCAATGATGTCGGGGCGTGAACCAAAGCGGCTCTGCCAGAGCCGGTAGCTTAGAACAGCAACTTGACTGTGTCCGGACTGGAATTCATCTGCCGTGAAGACCCGACCGAGCAACGGTTCGGTTCCCATGACCTGAAAGAACTCCGATGTTCCCCAACTCGCTGCCGTGCGCAACGGGTCGCCGCTGCCCGTCAAGGTTACCGCCCCGGTTGAGAACCCCGCAAAATGCGCGAAGCTGCGGCTCTGACGATACTCCAGGAACTCGGGCTCGGATGCGGGAATCTCCATCATTGCTCGCGGTGCGAAAGTGTTCCAGACCCGCACGATCCGCGGAGCATTTGGATATGGTAGAGGCCGAAGGAGAAGCGAATCTACAATGCTGTAAATCGTCGTGGTCGCGCCGAGCCCGAGGGCGAGAGTAATCACAGAAGTGATTAAGAAACCAGGCTTACGTCCGAATTGGCGAATCGCATAACGAACATCCTGCCAAAACCGCTCGAAGGGAGCGCATCCCCAAGCTTCGTGGGTCTGTTCGCGGATTAATGTAGTGTTGCCGAACGCGCGTCGAGCCGCATATCGGGCCTGCTCTGGTGAGAGTCCGCCTTCGCGCTGTTCCTCTTCTTCAAGTTCCAGGTCCGAGCGCAGTTCTCGCTCCAGGTCCTCGTTCCGTTTCCTGATCTGCCACCAACGCATGTCAGCTCTCCTCAGCGGTGGGCCACATAACCCGTGCAACTGCCTCAGTCATTTGCTTCCACTGCGACTCTTCCGCAGCGAGCTGTTTCCGGCCCTTCTCCGTCAGCCGGTAATACTTAAACTCGCGATTGCGATCCGGGGCAATCTCCCATTTCGAACTGACCCATCCTTTACGTTCCAAGCGATGCAAAGCTGGATAGAGCGAACCATGCTGCAATTGCAGGAAATCATTTGTGGTTCGCTGAATATGTTTGCCAATGTGGTGTCCGTGAGCGGGACCGTAAAGGAGCGTTCGAAGGATGAGCATGTCAAGCGTGCCTTGAACTAGGTTGGTTCGCTGTGTGGCCTTTTCCATGGAAGACTGTCGACCCTCAATGAGAAGCGATGGTAGGCCGTCTACCATCAGTTGTCAAGAGGACAATCTCGGAGTCGAAACATCAATTCATGGCAAATCACTCGTTATCTTCGCTTTAGCTATGGTTCAAAGATCGGTACTGGTAAACGCCGATGTCGCCGGGAGGAATTCTGCATTCTCCCTAAATCGCCAACTGCGCGGTGACGACCATCCCGATGATTGGCCAACTTGGCTGGCACACCGTCGCTTGGGCACGTAAGCCAAGAATAAGCTCAGACCGCTTCCATAATTGGTCCGCAACGTGTGGCAAAACGCTGGGCTACGTCTCACTTGCACCTCGTACGCTCCACATTCCTTGTACAACCCAAATCCACCCAGGAGATGTTGATTCATGAGCAGCGTGACAGTGAAAGCCCTGCATCGCGAGTTCTTCTACAACGGAGCTCGCATCCCCGATCCTGCGCCCAACTTGACCGTCGAACAAGTGCGAGAATTGCTGACGCCCTCCTATCCCGAAATTGCCACGGCATCACTCGCGGGGCCGGAGGACACCGGAGACGCCCTTCGCTACACGTTTAGCCGGGCCATCGGCAGCAAGGGCTGATCCTGACACTCCAAGCAATGTCCCGTTGGGATCTTCTCCCGCACCCCTGTTCGGCGCCTGCTTTGTGAGGGAGTTGATCGCTACCCGAATCATCGAAACAAGGCGGCACATCATGAAGAACAGGAAAGCCGATCAGACCCAACTGCTTGCGGAACTACGTCGGCTTGAGCGCAAGCCGCCCAAAAAAGCCGACCGGCCCGTCGCGAGGCATTTGAAATGCGAAGAGTCACAAAGCCTGGCGCACGCAGTCGCGGAAGCGGCCAGGAGATCGTCGTCCGGCACGATGCCGGCGCTCGAAGCCCCAAGCGAACTGCTGCCACCCCTGATATAGCGCTGCTCGGTCAGGGTTGCGGGGAAACCCTTCCGTCCCTCTGCCACATCCCCACAAGCTATCGCCTGGAGACAAACGGCGAGCGCCTTTACCGTCTTTGTCTGGCGCTGGTGGAGCGGAATCTCGCCGACGAGCAACTCTGGCTGAAGACCGGAAAGGTTGCCGTGGTCTTCGCGCGAGCCGCCATTCAGAGACTGATTGAGGATTTCTCCGGCGGCGCGCTCACAGACAAGATCGACTATTGCTTCGAAGTCAGGGACGACCTCGGGACGGGTTATTGGCGGGGCGGAGCTCTCGGCGAAGGCAAGCTGATGGCCGCCTTCGAACTCCAGGCCTGCGGCTACCTCAAGATCGGAACTGCGCTGGACGCGCTCGAAGAGCAGGAGCGATTCCTCGGATCGGCGTACTACTTCCTGCTGCGGAGTTCGCTCTATCGGTGGATTCGCATCTACGACCACGCGGACGCCGAGTGCTACAACGAACAACTACATGAGTGGATGGAGCAGGACGAACCCGAGAGCCGAGATGCTTACGAGTTCCCAGCGGTCGATGAGGCAATCCCGGAACCCGTTCGGACCGCGAAGGACTGGACATATCCCAGCGCGCGCAAGCTGCTGCGAAGGCATCTTCAGGGGCCGCACTCTATATGGATTCAGAAGGTGCTGACGCTTCATCGGCTGTCGCGGCTGAAGGGCCAGGTCATGCGCTTCGAGGGAGAATACGACGACCCGCCGGTGCCGAGCCTCTTACTGGTCTTCCACGAAAACGACGCGATCCAGGCTTGCTTCGATCATGAGTCGGAGCGCTATAACGAGACGACCAATGAGCCGTCCTGCGCGGTCTGTTTTCGGCCGGAAATCGGCGAAGAGTTCGACGCGGCAATTCGCACGATGACGATCTTTCTCAGGGTCAACATGGAACTAGCCGGTCTGATTGCCCTGCTGAACGGCATGGAGGAGGAGACTCATGCAGGTCAACGTGAGCATCGGACAGAACCATCACTTCGCGCTGCGTGAAGCCCTGCTGATTTACCGATCGACGGAAAACCAGAACTGCAGCTTCGGAAATACATTCATCACCCACCATGAAGTAAACACAGAGAATTGCACCAAGCAGCCGAGACTGGGTCCGGCGAGACCGTTAACCATCGAGTTCGTTCACACGCTGGTTCAAGCCCTGGGAGGCCGAGTCGCTGTGGAGTTTCTTCCTGAGAATGTCATCGCGCGCACGGAACGGCTAATCGCCTGGTGGACGCCGCCACAAAAGCGCCCGATGTTCTTCGGAACGACGCAGGGCGACATGGCGGGAATGAATGGCGCGATCTTCCCGCATCCCGCTCTCGTCTGGCTGGCGATGGATCACTCGCTCTCGATCCGGGCGCTCAAGGAGAATCGCCGCCCCGCGGCCGATACCAAGCTTTGTGTGGCTCCCTACTGGAATGTGTACGACACGGGGAGCGTCTGCCTGGGATCGATGCGGGCACCGGTTGCCTCCACCGTCGCCTCCATTCCCCAATGGGAACGGAGCTTCTATGAAAGCGAGTTCACGCACGGCAACGTGGGGAGGCTCACGCGACATCCCGGCGGCTTCGAGGGGCTTTGGAAGGGACTCGCCGGCAAAGAGGACTTTCCCATCGACTCGCTGATTGAGTTACCGGAGACAGTGGAGGAGTTCTTGTCCGGAAAGAGGCGCGGTCATGATCACTGAACACACTCTGCCGAAGCCCTTGTGCCGCAGAGGGCAACCGCTCCGCGTGTTGATTGTCGGCGCGGGAGGCAATGGGAGTGCGATGTTGCTCGGTCTGCCCTATCTCCACCAGGCGATGAAAGTGTGGGGCCAAACTGGAGGTCTCCACGTGATGCTCGCGGATGGTGATCTGGTCTCAGAGACCAACTGCGTCCGCCAGCCGTTTGCATTGGCCGATGTCGGACTCAATAAGGCCACCGTGTTGATCAACCGCGTCAATCTCTTCTGGGGTCTGAGTTGGCAGGCGCACCCGGAACACTTTCAAAAAGATTCACTGAGAACCAATTCGGCAGGCCCTCACCTGATTATTGGCTGTGTCGATACACGGGCGGCGCGGCAGGCCATCCTGTCCGCGGTCACCCGAGCGAATGACAGCACCGCCTACTGGCTCGACCTCGGCAACAACGCAAGCAGCGGTCAGTATGTACTCGGCCAGCCGTTGAACGCCGCAAACCATCGCAGCGCGGTCCGGCTGAGAACTGTTGCAGAGCTTTATCCGGAGATTGCGGATGCGGAGGCAGGCGAGGACCCGCTGCCCAGTTGCAGTGCGGCGGAGGCGCTTGAACGGCAAGAGCCATGCTCGATACAATAGACTAGGTCATGAGCGTCTTTTCGCTCTGCGCGATGGTCAAACGCCATCGCCTTGAGACATACGAAGCTGACGATGTTCGCGTATCGGATCGTTTCGGTCGCCACACCATCGCCGTCCAACAGCTCCGCGGTCACGTCGATGGAGTCATAGAGATCGAAGACCATCGACGAGTGGGGAACATTCAACGCAGAGATGTTGCCGTCTGTCGGCAGAGGCTTGACCTTGCCGCCCATGATGTCCTGACGGTCTGCTAGCAACTCGAGGATGACCGTGCTCCCGTCGTCCATCTTGATCCACCAGCGCCAATTGAGGTTCTGCCCCTTGTCATTTGTGGCGTTCTTGAACTTAATCTTCCGCAGATTCTGCTCGAGTGTCCGGTAAGCCTCCGTGTCCTCGAGAATGACAACGTCGATTACGATGTCGAGATCGAGCGTGCCAGCATGCGGCGGAACGACAGGCGGGCGATCGCGCACGAGATAGCGGGGAGTCATACCTCCCACCAGGAACACAGACTCTTTCCAAGGCCCGAGATGGCGAAGGATGGTCACCAAGACCCGCTCGCAATCGCGGGTGACCTGTTCGTTATAGCCGTCGATGGTTGTCGGCTTGGTCATCAGAACCTGATCCTCTCTTTGCGGAGATGCTCCGCCAGTTCCTTGGAACGGCCCTCGCCACCCAGTAGGTCGAGATAGGCGAGAATCGGGCTCTCAACGCGCAGCCCGCGGATTGTGTTCTCAAACAGCATGTCCCGCGCAGACGAACTTTCGATCACGCCTAAGTTACTGCCTTCTCCAACCTCGCGTGCATTCAGTTCGCTCACAATCGGAGCGATGGGTGTATTTGGCAAAATGCGGCACTTCACCTGCGCGATGTTCGACAGAAATGGGCTGTAGAGCTGTGCCGCCCACTCATGCGTGATTACGTAGGCGGTGGATGACTTCGTGCAGACATCATGTATAGCCTGCATCAATTCCTCTGGTTTGATCCTTGGGACGTAGTAGCGGCGCATCTCGGGCTTCGGAAGGAGCTCCGTTTGCCTGACCCATTCATCCAGTAGCGCTGCCGGTGCAATAAGCCTCCGGGTCTTGTTCGGTCCCTTTCCCTGAACCGCGATCATATCCCGCTTCTCGAGTTCGGCGAAGGTAACGGAGACGGTCGAAGGGGAGACCCAGGCGAGCTTTGCCAGATCCTGCGTACTGAACCATTGCTCGTGGTTGGCCAACAACGCGTGCACAACCGATGAGCGATTGCCGGAGAACAAAGGCCGATCCAATTTGCGTGCTTCTTTTGGTGCTGGTCTGTCGATCAGGATGTAGAGATCGTCGTCGGGGAGGAACAGACTACCAGCGCGATCCAGGTACGCGATGCGCTCGGCTTGAAGCAATTCTTTTGCACCGTCGGAGATCGTTCCTGCGGCGATCATTGGTATGGAAGGTACCGAGGCGTCGCCTGCGGGAGGCCGTTGTGAAGCAGACTTCAAGTTCCAGAACGCAGCCCGAACGTCTCTTGGGAAGAGTGCACTTTTGGCCTGGACAAGCAGACGCAGTGGCTTGCCATTCACCGATGCGTTCACGATGAAGTCAACGCCGTAGTCAGGTCCCTCAATCGCTTCCTCATGGACAGAGGTCACATTGGGCATCTTCCGGAGGGCAGATAAGAGAACGCCTTGCAACTCTTGTTCGGATTGTTGGATGTCAGGCATTTTGGTATATTCTCTGTTCAGTAAATATATCATATTTCTAAAATATGTGGTCAATAATGCATTATTCTTGAACATCAAAAAAATCGATTATCAGGTAAATAATTGTAATAGAATGACTTGAATCCATGCGCTGCAGCCAATCGTGTGGGGGCGCGTATTGCGCACAGAGATGGCGAATGCAAGGCGAATATAAGCATCATGCTTCTATGCAGTCCGGTCCAGCCCCAAACTTTTGCTGCCGAAGATGCGGATGAGTCGGGTTTGCTGAAGTCGCGCCGAGCGCTCTGGGCTCGGGACGGCTTTCCTGCTGTTCGTTTTCCGCGCTGCAAACGGCCCCGCCACCTTCGTTTGCATCTCGACTCGCCATATATGCTGAAGTCGGCGTTTTTTTGGTATTTTTATGAGCGCACAGGGCTCGGCATCAATTGCCGAATACGTCGCAGACTACGAATGTCTAATCGAAGGGGTCGAGTATTTTTTGCGACTTCAACAGCAGTGCATCGAGCAGAAAGATTTCACGGCCATCCAGCGCCACTTCGACGAGCACCCAGAAGACAAACTATGCGATATCTACCGGCCCGGAACCCGCGACATGGTTTTGTGCAAACGATCCGGGGTCGACGCGATCCATCGGATGGCTCGCCGGCTCATTGCTGAAGCTCCCAACGGATACGACCTCAGCGCCAAGCGTATCGCGGAGATCATTTCGGAAAACATCCTTCAGGCAGTCATCGACCAAGTTACGGACGACGAAGAACTGGTGCGCATCCTCAAGTCTTACGTCCCTCTTTCCGAGGCGGAACACGTCGAAGCTTCCTATCAGTTTCCCTGCGTCCTTTTGCACTGCGGTCCAGCTCAGCCGAATTTTCCGCCACCACCTCCGGACCGGTTTGCTCTCGGACCGGTCGTCTTCCGGCGCTTCGCCACCTTCGTTCAAGACTTCACGGGCGCAATCGACACAGGCGAGAAGCAGGCGGAGGAAAAGGCGCTCGAAATGTTTTCAGAAAGCGGCCAGAAATACGGCTGGGTAGCATCGGTTGGGATTCCGCGCTGTGCGCCAGATGTTTCCCGACAAAGAGCGGAAGAGATCATCGAAGCCGCCATCAATCTGCTCAAAGTCTTCATCGGTCTTCGTTACGCAAGGCCGATGCGCCTACCCCATACGGCTCCTGCGCGGAATAGCGAGACATGTGTTCTGGCGGAAGTCGATCGTCAAATTAGGTGGACATGGCACGGCGCGAGTCTCGACGGAGCGCTGGTGGCCGGCAACCCCCTCGATATTGTGCCCCCATGTATGGTCGGTTTTGCGGCGGGCCTGCTGCAGAAAGGCCAAAGCGGGGACCGGGATGAGGCGACCAACCGGCTCCTCGACGCTCTGCGCTGGTTTGGCGACGCATCGTTTGAAGAATCAGGGGGCGTACAGATTGTCAAATGGATCGCGGCTCTTGAGCGATTGACCGCAACCGAGCGGCTCAGTCGCGGCATTACGCACAACTTCTGTATGAGAGTTGCGCTCCTGGCAGCCGGCCTGGGTAAAGGAAATGTCGAATCCGCCTACCGAGATGCTCGAACTGCTTACGATTTGCGCTCGGAGGTGATGCATGGATCGCGCTCCCAGGACGATCGGCATCTCTTGATCAACACCGGACTCGTGCACGACCTGACGCGTGAGGCGATGCTGGGCGCGCTGGCGGTTCATCATTTTTTGGGAACAGTTGTTCGCGATGGACGGGTAGAGAATTTGGCGCGGTTCTACAAGAAGGCCGCAGTTCCACATGAGGCGCTCTTCGCAAGACTTCAACGCGAGTACAGTCCAAAATCGCGGGCGCAGACGTCCCCGCCGTAGAGACGGTGCGCAGGAATCGCAGCGACCTCAATGAAATTATCGACGGGAAATGCGACGGACCAGATCGACAATCAGAAGATTGGGGCAGGCGGCGCAAGCGCCGCCTGCAAGCATGGACCCTCTCACCAATGACGGTGGCGCCCATCATCGTTCCTTCAGACCCCTGAGAGCCGGGACGACTTCCTTTGCTCTCTCCCTCTGAAGGCAGTGATCGCTCTTGCCAAGAGACCGCGCCCGGTCTCGATCAAGCTGCGTAAGCGATAAGTCGGAGAGGTTGGGATGACTTCATGAGCCAAGTAATCAACTTGGACATTCGATCACCCCCTTTGCACTGCTTCGATTGTACGACCGCGATCCATGCGAGTACCTCTTCGAGAACACGGACTGCCCGACCACGCTTTGCTCACTGTGTCATGTCCACAAGCCGGTTCAGAATCGGCGTGGTCGCCTGCCCGTAAACGAAAGCGAGATTCTTAAAGACCTTGAGCAATTCGCAAAGGAGCTTGTCTGTGTTGGGCACCGGCAGAGCGGGTACCCACATGCTCATCCTGGGAGCGATCCGCCGAATGAACGCGTCGGGGTTGATCTTGGGAGCGAGGCACTCGCGGTACGATTCCCGGAAATAGTTCAGCAACTCGTCTCGATCCTTGCCGTCAATACTGCCGGCGGCCGCATTTTCGATACAGGTCCATGCCGTCATACAAATGTTGAACAGGGCCTGCCTCAGGTTTTTCAGGCTCGTGATCGATTCAACCAGGCCTGGATCAAAAGTCTCTCCCATGCGGATCACTTCGTCCAACTCCGTAGCGATTGCAAGACGCTTGCCTCCGGGCATCCAGCACTGTTTGTCGGCGAGAACACTTACTGCGGCGTCAAAATACCGCACCGACATAAGCTGCTTCTCAAGCCGACTTCCATCCAGACACCTAGATTCGGGTCGGCCAAGAATGACGCGATTGGCCGCCGTTCGGAAGATGTCGAATGCGTCCTGCCAGATGGATCTGCCATGGAAGAAAAAGTCGAAGGTGGTTCTGCCGTGCGTGTAAGCATTGCGAATTTCGTATAGTTTCCTGACCCATGCTTCAAGTTCCTGCAGTACATCGGTTCTTTCGGGCGAAGGGGATCTCTTTTCCAGGGCATCCGCCGCAGTGGTTGCCTGCGGAGTAAAAATCCTGACCAGCGCCTCGCAGACTTGATTCCCCGTGTCGCCTTTTCTTGTGGTCTTGACGAGCGCTTCGAGCGCGGTGCAGATGTTCTGGATGTCCTCGGTAAAAGAGCTGCGCGAGGGCGACCGAAACGTCGATTGGTACAGAAACCAAAGGGCGGTGAGCAGGCCGGAGTCGGGTTTTTGAAGCTGAGCCTCCAAAGCCAGAAACAGCTCGCTCGGCTCCCGGTCGAAATCAAAGATCGGGCTTGCCGGAATTTGAATCGGCAGGGTGATGTGAGTGCCATTCGGAGAGACGTCGGGATCAGGATGAATCTTCAGAGCTGACCAGAAATTGCTCGCGTATTTCGACCACCGCATATGGCTCGCGGCATCAGGGTCCGAGCCTTCCGGCAACGAGAAGACCTCGTAGTAGAGATCCTCTGCAGACGGACGATCGGGACTGCTGTAGGGAATTCTGGCCCAGGCAAGATAGAACAGCACGGCCGTCAGATGCTGCCAGCGCTCGACCGAGGCCGAAGCTCCTTTGTCGAGTGTTGCAATCCAGATTGTGTCGAGCGGGTTTCCGTCCCGATCAACATACATGGCCAGATGGCTCGCGGGCCGAAGGACCCCGAGAAACCTCAGCCAGTTCGCCTCTTCGTCACGCCAGAGATCAAAAGGTCCGATCTTAAAGCAGCCAGCTTTTCCCAGCGGACCCACATGGAAGTTCGCGTAGGGGTAGATCAGATATTGAAATCTGATCGCAACCGAAGGAAGTTCGCGGAGTGGCTTTCGTACTGCGGCTGCCATGGCGGAGATGATAGCATCGGCGTCTCTTCGGCTCGTCACGCATGAGGGGGCTTAAAGGGATCCTCGTGAGGTATATCGATATCCCAATAGCGGAACCGCCTCAACAGCTTATTGACACCGGAGAAATTGGGGGTTGGCTGCTTCAGATCTAACCCGAGACCTTGCACAGTTTGAAGCTGGCTCATCTCTAAACATCTACGCAGCAGTTTCTTATTCGTAAAGATGCTGGACTGTGTAAGCGGGTATTCCTCCCTCTCCCCGCTCTCCATAATCGTTCTTGCCAGCGAGTCGGACTGCGGCCCGTCATTGATGAGAGCATTTAAGCGCGCCGAGGCTACCGCCTGAAGGATGTGCCAATCCTTCCAACCTTCTTCGCGAAGCTCCGCGACCAGGCTCTGGAATCCGGTCTCTCTGCATAGCTGCCGAAGGGTAAATGGAAACTCCGCCTGAATCCTTCGATAGCGATTCTCGACCTGCTTGAGCGTGTCGGCCTCATCGAAGTCCGGATGCAGTGAGGAGACATCTGCAACTTCCCCACGTGTGCGCACGACATTGACAGCGACACGTGCTTCTTCGGGATCGTACTTGTGGATCACCTCGTATTCGTCGCGGTCATAGAACTGTCGAAATGCCTCATGCGGAGCGGTGTATACGCCGACGCGATGGAGTAAGCCCTTCTCAAATTCGTCCTCGAACCTGGCTTTGAACGCTTCCTCGGGCATCGCCGAGGCGCGCATCAAAATGACGTAGACCCCCGTAATATAGTCGCGCAGAAGGTCATCACTGGCCGGATTCAGTGTCAAGGAAAACTTTAGTGTGGCATTGCTCGGTAGCGTCTTGACTGCAAATCCAGTGCTTTCGACCGATAGCTTGATATCGATGCGTTCGGCCGCCGTCGAAAGCTCCCGTTTGCCAAGCGCCGAGCAGACGATCTGCACGACGGCACAAAACGCTTCGCCGCATCGTTCGTGCTCAAAGTCGGTCGGCCAACAAATGGACCATTCGGTTCCAAGCTGTTCCCATGCTGTCGTTCGTCTACGGGCAAAATCGGAAAACGGCGCTGCGACTCCTTGCTCTCCGTAGCTCTTCGATAAGGCTTGCAGGTCTCCCGCAAAATCCGCAAACATGGCATCCAGTTCACTTTGGTATGTCTCGTACGGTTCCTCTCCGCCGCCCTGCTTTAACCTCGCGAGGATAAGCTGATGCAGGTCCGGCCCGAAAAGCATTGACGCGCGCGCGAGCAATACCGTGTAGTAATCGATGGTTGCCCATTTCTCCTGCCGGTAATTCGCCGACCCGGCAATGCGAAACTGGCTCGCCGTAGACGCAAACCATCGATACGTAAGGAAGAAGAGCAGCGATGCACCGGACACATAGTCCGCTTCGCAGGCCACGCCGAGACCCACGGCGGCCAGTTCGCGCAGTTCGTCGTCCGGAAAACTCAGCGCCGCATACGAGGAAGCGAAGCCATAATACTTGGCTGCATGCGTCAACCCGAGGTACTTGTAAAGCTCGGCCAGTTGCAGGCAGATGATGACGGCAGGCCGCTGGGACTCTGCGCTCTGGCTCAATAGCAGAGCCTCATGGAATGTCTGGAGCGCCCTCATATGTTGTTCGGTTTCAAGAAGCGCCGAGCCGCGTTCGGCCAGAGCATTGGCCGTGCTTTCCGCCCCGGCCCGCCCAGCGACAATCCGATCCAGTTCAGACGCAAATGCGGAGAACCATTCAGTGTCGATAAGTGGGTAAAAGAAGTTGACAGTGCTGGTCAGCCTCTCTACCGGAAACAGCTTGACCTCGACCGCTTCGTGAAGAAGGCTGGACCACGTTTCGACGGCCCTTTGTACAGCCTGAACAAAATGATCGAATCGGGCGACCTCAGCAATCTCGTGATCGAAATAAGCCTTTCCAAGCTCCGCATATCCCTTAGTGAATAGCAAAGAGCATCGGACAAAGCAGGGCTCTTTCGGCATAACGCGGTCAAGCCGAGAAAGAAGTGTCACACGGAATCGCTTCAATTGAGACTCGTCGAGATGAAGAATTCCTCGCGCCGTTGCTCCTCCTGCGTAGCCTAAAAGGACGGAAGCATCTTCAAGCTCCTGCGGTTCGGTGAGTGTCTCGATGCCGGAGAAGTAATCAATAAGTTGAGACTCATAGCCCTCGGCGGCATTCAAGCCGCGTAATGTCGCTACAAACTCTTCGTAAAAGGCCTTCCGTGCAATTGCTTGGCTGGTGTGGGTACGGAACCGCCGGAGATGGGTAATCAGCCGCGGAATGTCGGAATGACGTTCCGCCACCGCGGTCGCGTGGCGCACGGCGGATTTCAGTTGAAAGAACGTATCGAGAGTGTCAGGCGCACTCTGTTCGCCACCGGCAAGTAGCGATTCGTACCAGACCGGCGTCTGCACCGATGCCGGTAAGATCAGCTCGCAAGGAAGGCTCAAGTATCGCTCTGCCACCCACAGCAGCTCGGGATCAGCCAGAAATTCCGCAATCGCCTTAGCATCGATGATCTCCAGTTTGATGCCGTGCTGTTCCATAGCGGCGGCCTTCAATTTGTTGCGGTCGGCGATTTTGACGGGGCGATTGTAGAAGAAGTAGAGAGTGTCCACCGGCTCCGGGTACTCTGCGGCTGCGGCAACGTCCGCGGCTACCTTCTTTTTCAGATTTCGATTGAGGGAGCACGCGAACAGCACTTTACCGACAGAGCTCATCTGCCAATATCGAGAAGACGGAGACTCCATGCTGACTGGAAGCGATTCAAAGTCGGCCCCGGCATCTCCACCTCCCGATACCGGTCCTGTTGCAGGCAGGATGTTTGAGCAGATGCGGCGACGGGCTATATGGCGGCAAAGATGTTCAAATTCGTGATGCGCGTTGTCGGAAGAGAGTTCAGATAGCGCATAGCTAACGATCTTCGCGATCGCTTCAGGAGTTTGCGGCGAGCTAGCCGGTAGATCGCCATTGAGATTGGCCTTGGTCACGCACTCTATGTCCTGAGATGGAGTCCCGAGAAGCCCGCTCTGAGGCCTCGGGCACGACGCCACCGAGACGGTCGATCCTTTTGCCTTGATTGTAGCGCTGTAATCGGATCGGCGCACTCACTACACACCAGTGGCGTGAGCACATATGAAGAAGCACATCTGATTCGGGCCGGGGCAGATGATGGCCAGTCAGCTGTTCGCTTTTCGCCTGGTCTCGCCGGAAACTGTCTCGATATTTAGCGGGCAGATCTGAGAAGCATGAATTCTCCGGGGTCCAGAAGCCTGGCGGGACGATCACCCAGACAATCAGGCCGTCCACTGGTGGTGCAATGGAGAGAAAGGGTCAATCCGAATGTGACCACGTTTTGGATCTTTGTACGATCACGGCTGTCGTCCTACCCGCTCCAAGATCATCCTCGCCAGGCTAACGCTCTCATTGACCACTCCCGTGAGCCGGGGAGACGGGCGGCTGATATCCGGATCGCGCGCCAAGCGGACGGCCGCAATAATCGCGGCGGCGATGACGAGGGTCGATTTCATTCGCGTCTGTTCTTGCATCTTCTCCGCCCACGCCTCCCGCTCTCGGGCGATGGCCCGCTTCATTTCTCCCATCACGACACCACCGAGCGCGCCCTTCTGAAGCCAAGTTTGTAAGACAGCTTGCCCCGAAAGATTTCGGAAGGAAGATAGTTCCTCTTCTCTCCGCAGAGCGGGCACTGCGCGGCAATCCAGGAATCCGGCATGGTGCCCACAGGCGCCGGGAAATTCTCACCACACTTCTTGCAGCGGATCGTGAAGTCGCATTGCCGGCTTTCCGGGAGATTGAACACGAACGCCAGTATAGGAGAACAAAAAGCGAAAGTTCAACTAGATTGACTTGTGAATTCTCGGCCCTCTTGCCCGTTGCCGGCTAAGGCTATTTTTATCAACAAAATAACACAATGCCGGTTGATCAATGAACGGTCTTCTGGCACTATGGGAGGCAAAGTTGATCGGTCCGCTATGCGAATTGCGTCTTCCCCCACCCTTCGCATCGCTACCGGTTTGCTCTTAGCCGTCCTGCTGAGTGTTGTCGGGTATCAAGTCTTCCGGCGGCTGAATTCTCATGGTCCAGAGGCGCTGCTGAAGCGAGCCGACGAGATGTCATGGCTCAATAGCTGGATCGCCGCTGAGCCTCTCTACCGAACCGCCGAAGTCGAATTCGAACAGAGGCATGAGCCATCGAAGGCCCTCTACGCGCGCGTCAGCGAGATGCCGGCGCTCAGCGAATCCTCAACAACGATCCCAAGCCAAATTGCGACTCTCCGGC
>Ga0335075_10005142_pt1 | contig 20352 bp, 20 predicted proteins | sample Lox_Sample_24_FD_206723 | JGI IMG/M metagenome (GOLD analysis project Ga0335075, IMG submission 206723) | Soil microbial communities from Loxahatchee National Wildlife Refuge, Florida, United States - Lox_Sample_2.4 | ecosystem: Environmental > Terrestrial > Soil > Wetlands | place: USA...
CCCCCTCCCCGGCCTTCGGCCGGACCTCCCCCGTGAACGGGGGAGGATTTCGTTGCGCCTTTTCTCATCTCAGCCCTACTCTGCCCCAGGAATATTCATAGGAACAGATCATGTACGACCTGATGTTCAAAGACGGCCTGCTGAAGGGCAAACGCATCCTCATCACCGGCGGTGGAACCGGGCTCGGCGAGGTGATGTGCGAAGCTTACGCGCAGCTGGGTGCGGAAGTGTATATCTGCGGCCGCCGCGCGGGCGTGGTCGAAGAGACCGCCAAGCGCATCACCGACGCGACGGGTTCAAAAGTCACCGGCATCGGTTGCGACATCCGTGTCTCCGACGCGGTTGACGACATGATCGCGCGCATCTGGGAAGAAGGCGCACTCACCGGTCTGGTCAACAACGCGGCGGGCAATTTCATCAGCCGCACGAAAGATCTCTCGCCCAAGGGCTTCAACGCGATTTCCGATATCGTTTTCCGTGGCACGTTCTACACGACCCTCGCCTGCGGCAAGCGCTGGATCGCGGCGGGCGACAAGGCAAGCGTGATCTCGATCCTCACCACGTGGATCTGGAACGGCGGCCCGTTCACGGTGCCGAGCGCGATGGCGAAGGCCGGCGTGAACATCATGATCAAATCGCTCGCCACCGAATGGGGTCCGAACGGGATTCGTTTGAATGCAATCGCGCCGGGCCCCTTCCCAACCAAAGGCGCATGGGAGCGCCTGTCGCCGCAATCGAGCAGCGAAGGAAACGATCTCGCTGATGTCGGCGGACGCATTCCGATGGGACGCAATGGCAAGATGGAGGAACTGGCAAACCTCGCGACATTCCTGATGGCGGATGGCTGCGAATATCTCACCGGCCAGACCATCGCGATCGACGGCGCGCTTCATCTCGGCGGTTCCGGAAACTTCTCCGGCCTTTCGAAGCTCGGCGATGCGCAATGGGAAGCGATCTCGAAAGAGATCCGTGCCGCGAACGAAAAAGACAAAGCAAAACGTACGGCATAAAGCATTTGACTCACGCGGCGTGCGGGCGGAAGCTTCTCGCACGCTGCGGCGTCGCATTCTGCCAAGCGGAACTTGCCGGCAGGGCCGACAAGAGGAATGCGGGAGCCAGCGCGACCGGATCAACATCAACGGGAGGCTCCGCATGGAAGACACTCCGCCGGGTATAAGACCGGGGCTTCGCCACTGAGCGGAGCCACGCGCATCCTTGAAAAAGATGCGCGCCACCCACAATCGAATCTGTTGCCAGCGAGCGTGCGCTCGCATCGAAGTCTTTCTATGGACATTCCAGGAAGCGAACGCTTCCGGACAGAAAACCCCGCCGATCAGCGACGGGGTTTTCGTTTTGGCGCTAGGCCAAATCTTACAGGTCTGATAGAAAGCCATTCCCATGAAGGTGCGTCGCATCTTCAATCGTCATCGAAATCCGAACCGGGTGTCTGTCTAAGGAGGAGGGACTTCATGCGTAAATTTGTTTCCGCGGGGCTGTTCGCAGCGTCGCTGGTGTTGGGTTTGACGGCCGGCGCAAATGCGCAGGACCGTGAAGTGAAGCGTTCGGGCTCGACCTATTACGTGGATGCATGTCCGCGTCAGGCCGGCCTCGTCGCGCATTGCCTGTCCAAGATCGTCACAGACGCCAAGGGCAATCCGCTGACTTCGAAGCGCGGTGAGCGCATTTCGGGCTACGGCGCGCCGGATATCCGTTCGGCCTACAACGTCACCACGAACGGCAGTTCGTCCACGATCGTCGCGATCGTCGATGCGTTCGGTTACGACAACGCCGAAGCCGATCTGCAGGTCTATCGCACGCAATACAGCCTGCCGACCTGCACCACGGACAATGGCTGCTTCAAGAAGCTCAACCAGAAAGGCAAGCCGGGCCCGTATCCGGCGCAGAACAATGGCTGGGCCGGTGAATCCGCGCTCGACGTCGACATGGTGAGCGCGATGTGCCCGAACTGCCAGATCTGGCTGTTCGAAGCGAACACCAACTCGTTCAAGAACCTCGCGAAAGCCGTCGACAAGGCGGCCAGCATGGGCGCGCACGTGATATCGAACTCTTATGCCGGCGGCGACAGCAAGGGCGCTGCCAAGTTCGAGCCCTCGTATGATCATCCCGGCATCGCCATCACGGCGAGTTCTGACGATGCAGGCTACGGTTCTGCGACCCCGGCGGCGATGCCGCACGTGATCGCCGTCGGCGGCACGCGCCTGCTGCGCGCTTCGAACGATCGCGGCTGGACGGAAACCGCATGGACCGGCGCCGGCAGCGGCTGTTCCAAGCACTATGACAAGCCGAGCTGGCAGACCGACAAGGGCTGCAAGACGCGCATGGAAGCGGACGTTTCCGCCGTCGCCGATCCGGCAACCGGCGTTGCGTTCTATGGCCCGAACAGCAACGGCGTCTCGGGCTGGTTCCGCACGGGCGGCACCAGCGTCGCCGCACCGCTGGTCGGCGGCATCTTCGGCAACAATGGCGGCACCGTGAGCGACGCCAGCACCCTGTATGCCCACACCGCCGATCTCTACGATGTCGTCGGTGGCAGCAACGGCACGTGCAAAGCCGGCAAGAACGGGAAGAAGTCCTACTTCTGCACCGCTGTCGTGGGTTACGACGGCCCGACCGGCCTCGGCACGCCGAACGGCACGGCCGCATTCGGCGAAGCGACGAAGTAAGCAGCACAGCATCGCGCAATGACGAACCCCGCCGGGCAACCGGCGGGGTTTTGTTTTTCGCCGGGGCCGCATCGCGGCTGACACACTCCGCAGCGACGCAGTATTCTTCTCTGTCCGCAAGCAGGGAGAACCGTCTTGCTGAAGATCTGCGTGGCCGCACTCGCCGTCGCGATGGCCGTTCCGACTGTTTCCGCCCGCGCGCAGGCGGTCGAGCGATCCGGAGACACCTATCACCGCGCGGTCTGCGGCGCGGTGGCGGGCCTTGTCGCGCGGTGCGACGCGCATGTCGTTACCGACCGCCTGGGCCACGCCATCGGCCACGATCGCGGGAGCATCGCCGGCTACACACCGGCCGATCTGCGCGACGCCTACAAGATCGCGACCGGCGGCAGCTCCTCGACGATCGTCGCCGCGGTCGATGCCTACGGATATGACAACGCCGAATCCGATCTCGCGGTCTATCGCGCACAGTTCGGCCTGCCGCCCTGCACGACGGCCAATGGCTGCTTCCGGAAGTTCAACCAGAAAGGCAAGCGGAAGAACTATCCAGCACAGAACATCGGCTGGGCAGAGCAATCCGCGCTCGATCTGGATATGGCGAGCGCGATGTGCCCGAACTGCCGGATATGGCTCGTGGAGGCCGACACGAGCGGGCTCAAGGATCTCGCCGCCGCCGTCGCCACCGCGGCGCGTCTCGGCGCGCATGCGATCTCGAACTCCTTCGGCGCCGCCACGCGCGTGCCCAGGCGTCTTCAGCGCGCCTGGCGCCAACCCGGCATCGCGATCGCCGCCAGTTCGAGCGCCAGCGGTGGCGCGCAGTTTCCGGCATCGTCGCCTTATGTCACCGCGGTCGGCGGCACGCATCTTGTGCCCGACGGCAGCGCGCGCGGCTGGGCAGAGACCGCATTCGGCAGCGGCGCCTGCACCACCTACAAGAAGCCGAAATGGCAGAGCGACATCGGCTGCGCGAACCGCACCGTGGTTGATGTGGCGGCGGTCGCCGATCCTGCCACCGGTGTCGCCGTCTATGGCCCGAACAACGCGGGCCACGGCACATGGCTCGAGTTCGGCGGCACCAGCGTCGGCGCGCCGATCATCGCCGGCGTCTACGGCGCCAATGGCGGCACGGTGAAATACGGCAGCGACCCCTATGCGCATGCCGAGGCCCTGTTCGATATCACGTCAGGCGGAAGCGGAAGCTGCGACCCGGATTATCTCTGTAACGCAGGCCCGGGCTACGACGGCCCGACCGGCACGGGGACGCCGAATGGTGTGGGTGCCTTTGGAAATTGAGACTTCACCCTCCCCTTGAGGGAGGGTCGACAATTTTCTTCAAGCGCAGCGAGAAGGAAATTTCGGGGAGGGGTCGCGGAGGCGCACCATTGCCCCTCCCCGAAAACGCTTCGCGTTTTCGACCCTCCCTCAAGGGGAGGGTGGTTTAATTGAGCGTGAAATCCTTCGGGTCGGGTTTGATCGTCGCGTTCCAGTAGTCGACGAGTTTGAACGGCCAGTTCTGGCTGACGCGGCCGAGGCTATTCTTGTACCAGCTCTTCGCGTCGGGGATGCCCCATGCCATCTTTGCGTTCTCGTCGTCGACACGCTTGTTGAAGTCGTCGTGGATGTCGCCGCGCACTTCCATCGTCTTTGCCCCGGTCTCCGCCAGAAGCTTCAGCGCATTGACGATGTAGCGCACGCTCGCTTCCGAGAAGAAGATGATCGAGCCGTTGACGACGATGTTGGTGTTCGGCCCGTAGATCGTGAAGAAATTGGGAAAGCCCGGCACCGTCATGCCGAGATAGGCGCGTGCGTCGCCTTTCCAGCGGTCGTGCAACTCGACGCCGTTGCGGCCCACAATCTTGTATGTGCGCAGGAAGTCCGACGCGTGGAAGCCCGTGCCGTAGATGATTACATCGACTTCGTGCTCGACGCCGTCCTTTGTGCGCACCCCATTGGGCGTGATCTCTTCGATGCCCGTGGTGATCAGATCGACGTTGTCACGCGCCAGCGCCGCCAGATACACGCCGTTGTCGCGCACCGAACGCTTCGCGCCGAACGGATAATCCGGCGTGACTTTCTCCAGCAGATCGGGCCGCGCGGGGATCTGCTCGCGCATCTTCTCGATCAGCATCACGCGCAGCATCTCGTTCATCGGCGAGACCGAACGCGACATGTCGTTCCACGACGGATCGACCGCGATGGCATCGAGGATGCCGTCGGTCAACGTCCAGAACAGCCAGAAGCGATACCATTTGTCATAGAACGGGACGTGTTCGAGGATCCACTTTTTCCCCTCGGTGACCTTGTCGTGATAGTTCGGCGTCGGCCCCAGCCACGGCGCGGAACGCTGGAACACCAGCATCTTGCCAACCTTCGGCGCGATCTCCGGGATCACCTGGAACGCCGTCGCGCCCGTGCCGATCACCGCGACGCGCTTGCCCGTGAGATCGACATCGTGGCGCCAGCGCGCGGTGTGGAACGCCGGCCCCTTGAACGAGCCCACGCCCTTGATGTCCGGCATCTTCGGCTGGTTGAGCTGGCCCACCGCGCTGATCACCGCATTGGCAACGAGCGTTTCCTCTTTGCCGTTCTTGTCGCGAACCTTCACGTTCCATTGCGACGTCTTTTCGTCGAACGCCGCTTCGCTGACCGTCGTCTCGAAGCGGATATGCGAACGGATGCCGTGCTTGTCCGCCATGCGGCGGAAATAATCGTAGAGCACGTCCTGCGTCGAGAAATGATACGGCCACGCATGGTTCGGCTCGAACGAGAACGAATACATGTGGTTCGGATTGTCGACGCGGCAGCCGGGATAGGCGTTCTCGAACCAGGTGCCGCCGACATCGGCATTCTTGTCGACGATCGTGAACGGCACGCCCGCCTGCTTCAACCGGATGGCCGAGAGAATGCCCGACATGCCCGCGCCGATGATGACAACCTTCATCTTCGCCGCCGCGTCTTTCAGCTTCGGCGTATCCCATTTCGGCTGACGCGTATCTTCGACCGAAATGCCGAGCTCCTCGGTGAGCAGCGGCATGTAGCGTTCGGGTATCTCCGCGCCGGCGATGAAGTTCATCATCTTGGCGATCGTCGCGGCATCCGGCGGCGGCGGAAGCGTCTTGCCCGCATCGAGATCGAGCAACGCCTTCTTCGCCGCGTCGCGCACCCACTGCTGCTTCTCAGGCGAAAGACCGCCCTGCCCGTCGCCAAAGAAGTCATAGACCGGCTTCATATCGTCGGTGAGGAACGAGGCATCGCCTGTCAGATGCACCAGCGCCATCATCAGCGACGGAATATGCGCATCCTTCAGCGCCCACTCGATCTCGGAAGCACGGTCGTTCGGTTTTGCTGCGGCGCTCATGTTTCGTCCCGGATATGTTTTGCCGAAAGCATAGGCGCGGGAGCGGATGTGTCCAGCGGGCCGCGAGATGCTTCCGCAACGAAAGCCCTCAGCCGCGAGGGGCGGACTGTCCTATTTGGCGGTATTCCACATTGGCATCTCGATAAAGCGAATCTCGTCCGCTTTTAGGCTGATATCTTTAGAATTAAAGGCAACTGGCTCTCCTTTTCTCCAGACAAGAAACAGCGCAGTTGTTTCGCCCATTCCGCCAGCAAAAGGATATGAAACTCCCGCACCCAGATGAAACGTGTAACGTCCATCGGGTAAGTCAAGTGCGAGTCGAGGCGCGAGATCTTTTTCTTCTATCCTATGACTGATCGGAAAGGTTTTCTTTCGGCCTGGGAATAATGGGTTCCCAAATTTCATCTTAGTGGCGAGTTCAAAGTTCTTCCGGAATGCCTTGTTCGCGTCTTCCTGGGAATTTCCTTTCTCTCCCACGACAGAGAGTAAAAGCTCGCTATAAGGAAAAACTGCTGTTGCGGGTGTGTGCCCAACATTCTCTACTTGAATCTCAAGCGATAGCTTTACGCCCTTTTTATCTCGCGTGAGGCTTATGGGCATAATGATCATCTCAATCCACGGACGTTGATCGTTATGAGCGGCGCTCGCAGCTTTCTGGGTAGCCGCAAGCGTTCCGAACAACCACCAAGCTTGAAACGCGCCAACAACCACCAAACACCAAGTCAGCCAAATCGTGACGAGGTCGGATATTCGTATTTCACAAAGAAACTTTCTTCCCCACGACGAAGCTTCGCTGGCTATGTGAGGTTGTTGACCAACTGCCTCGCCACAATTGCTCAAGGTCCATACTGCAAAGGCGCTCGCAGATGCAGCTCCAAATGCGATTAGAACTAGAAACCAAAAGAATGGATTCTTGAGCAAACGAAATAAAAATATGAAAGGCAAGATAATGGGACGCACATAGGGCCTAAGTTTCCTTCCAATGCGTCTGCCCTCTTGCTGAGCAATTCTGCGGCGCTCTTCTCTTGTCAGAGGAGGTAAGTTCTCCTCCTTTTCTTCTTCACCGGTCCAAGATTTCGAATTTGCGGACTTTGGGTTATCAGACATGACACGCACCCTTGCAGAAATGCCATTTTGGGGCGGCCTCAATGCAGCTCCCCCCGTATCTACCGGAGCTTAGAGCAACCGCTCAAAAACTTTACACGTATAACCCTATGCAACCCGCGCGTCTTGAATGCGCGCTGGCGCTTCCCATTTCCGGATGTTCGGCGGAAGGAGGAGGCCGGTGGGAAGAGAGCGTACAGCGGTTCTGTACAGACAAGTTGAGACTAGCGCGCCTGCTTCGCACACGAAGGAAGCGCTTTATCCCGGCGCAACAACGCGTTGCGGGAGTGCGCGGGTATTCGAATTGCGAAAATCGCAAAACTCTTCTTTCTGTACAGAAGTTCTGTATGCGCACGCAGATCGGCGGAAAACGGAGGTTGAACCCGAATTTTTCGCGCCCTCTCCCCAACCTTATCGAACACCTCCGAAACGGCCGTACACTGCGCACATGAACGGTGAGACGCACAGTGCCAAGACACATCGCAGGGGTACCCCCTCCCGCCTTTCGCGGAACAATTATGTTGCGCCGACGGGTCCAAACGCCGGGAACGCCAAGGGCGCCGGCGCGCCGAAGAGCAATCGCAACGCGCGCAAGCATGGGCGCTACGCCGCCGAGCGGCGCGCGCGGCACGCCTATGTGCGCGGGCTGTGTGACCGGGTGCGCGATACGGCGAACCTGATCGATGTGATCGTCGCTGTGGGCACGCATCCCGCCGCGCACGAGGCGCTGTTTATCGCGGTCGCCAATGGAGGGCTGCAGAAGGGGCGTAGTCCGGCAGCGAAAAATCCGGATGCGCCGGCTCCGCGCGAAACTTCGCCGCGGGGCCGATGTGCCGGTTCCCGGACGCGTCGGTCAGAACCATTCCGCGCGCCTTCGTGTTCGGATCGTCGAACCCATCTTTCAGATTGTGCAGCGGCGCCCAGCAGAGATCGACGGGTGCGAGGAGCGCTTCCCATTCCGCGCGCGTCTTGGTCGCGAAGGTCTCGGTCAGGAATGCGATCAGCGGCGCCTGTGTGGGACCGGGTTCGCCCGCCGCCAACCTTGCGAGATCGGGGCGGCCGAGCGCGGCGAAGAAATTCTCGCAGAATTTCTTCTCGTTCCCCGCCAGCGCGATATGGCCGCCATCCTTGGTCTCATAGATCCGGTTCATCGCCTGTCCGCCGTAATTGCGCATCTGTTTCGGCACCGGCGCGCGATCTTCGCCGAAGACGGAGCCAATGATGTTCGGCGTCCACGCGATCAGCGAGTCGAACATCGCGATGTCGATGAAATCGCCCTTGCCGGATTTCTCGCGCGCGAGCAGCGCCATCAGGATCGCGCTGAGCGCGGTGAGCGACGACGCCATGTCGGCGGCGACGAGATTGGGCATCGCGGGCTTGTCGTCGTTGCCGCGCGAGAGATCCGCCGTGCCGACCAGCGCCTGGACGCCGAGATCATGAGCGGGTTTGTCCTTCAGCGGCCCGTCCTGACCGAAGGCGGAGATGGAGCAATAGACAATGCGTGGATTGCGGGCGGCAATCGCGTCGTAGTCGATGCCAAGGCGCTTCGCCACGCCGGGGCGGAACGCCTCCACGATCACGTCGGCCTCGTCCGCGAGTTTGAGGAACGCATCCTTTTGCGCGGCGTCTTTCAGATCGAGCGCGATGGCGCGTTTGCCGCGCACGATGTTGCGGAACCAGACACTCGTGCCGTCCTTCGCGCGCGTGCCCATCGTCCGCGTCGGTTCGCCGGTGCCGTTCGCGGGCTCGACCATGATCACATCGGCGCCGTGATCGGCCATCGTCATCGTCAGATGCGGACCGGGCAGATATTGCGAGAGGTCGAGGACGCGGATGCCGTTGAGCTTCATGGTTTCTTGCCGCGAATCGGGAATCGTGAGCACGTTGCAGGCGCCGATTTCACTCTGTCGCGGGGCAAACTGCAATGAAGCAGGCGTATTGGAACAGCGCGGCGCTCGATTTCGAGAGCGAGGTCTGCGACATCACCCGCGAGGAGAGCGCCGATCTGGTGAAGCGCCACGTCGCGCTGGCGAAGTCGAAGCGGAAAGATCCGGTGCTTGTGGATTTGGGATGCGGCGTCGGCACGTTCATTCATCGCTATGGGCGGCGCTTTGAGTCCGTGATCGGGGTCGAGTTCGCATCGCGCATCATCGCCCAGGCGATCACGCGCTGCGCCAAGATGCCGAACGTGACGTGGAAGACGATGGACATTCCGCGCGCCGCGAAAGAGATCGGCACCGTCGCCGACCTCACCGTGTGCATGAACGTCATCACCTCGGCCAGCGCCGCCAAACGCGCCGCGCTCTGGTCGAGTATCGCGCACGTCACGCGCAAAGGCGGCCACGCGCTGGTCGTGATCCCTTCGCTGGAATCCGAGTGGCTGGTGCGCGCGACGACGAAAGAGAAACTCGAACCGGTGCGCAAAGGCGGCTTGGTGAAACGCGACGACGCCTGGCAGAAGCACTACGAACGCGCGGAGCTGGATCGCATCTTCACCGATTACGGCTTCACCGTCCGCCGTGTCGATCGCGCGTACTATCCGTGGTCAATCGAAGGCGTGCGCGAAACTGCGGCGCGCGCGAAGAACCGCCCCTGGGACTGGATGTGTTTGGCTCAGAAACTTTGACGTTCCTTCAAACTCAACCAAATCCGTCATGGCCGCCCTCGTGGCGGCCATCCATTTTCCAGAGGCCATCGGTCTGAGTTCATGGATGGCCGGGACAAGCCCGGCCATGACGAAGAAATAGAGAGGAGTGAAAAGAAAAAACTGACCTAACCAAACGCCGGAATGCCCGTGATCGCGCGGCCCATGATCAGCGCATGCACATCGTGCGTGCCTTCATAGGTGTTCACGGCTTCGAGATTGAGCACATGTCGGATGACGCCGTACTCGTCGCTGACGCCGTTGCCGCCGTGCATGTCTCTCGATTCACGCGCGATGGCAAGCGCCTTGCCGCAATTGTTGCGCTTCATCAGCGAAATCGCCGGCGGCGCCACCTTGCCCTCGTCCAGCAACCGGCCGAGACGCAGACAGCCCTGAAGCCCGAGCGTGATCTCGGTCTGCATGTCGGCGAGCTTTTTCTGGATCAGCTGGTTGGCGGCCAGCGGACGGCCGAACTGCTTGCGCTCCATCGTGTAGGTGCGCGCCGCGTGCCAGCAGAACTCGGCCGCGCCCATCGCGCCCCACGCAATGCCGTAGCGTGCGCGGTTGAGGCATCCGAACGGTCCCGAAAGCCCGCGCACATGCGGGAACAGATTGGCTTCCGGCACGAAACAATCGTCGAGCACGATTTCGCCGGTGACCGACGCGCGCAGCGAAAACTTGCCTTCGATCTTCGGCGTCGAGAATCCTTTCATATCGCGCTCGACCAAGAAGCCGCGGATCGCGCCGTCGAGCTTCGCCCACACGACCGCGACATCAGCGATCGGCGAATTGGTGATCCACATTTTGGCGCCGTTGAGGCGATAGCCCGCGCCGTCCTTCACCGCTTTGGTCACCATCGAGCCGGGATCGGAGCCGTGATCCGGTTCGGTAAGACCGAAGCAGCCGACAAATTCTCCGCTCGCGAGCTTCGGCAGATACTTCCGCTTCTGCTCCTCGCTGCCATAAGCATAGATCGGATGCATGACGAGCGACGACTGCACGCTCGCCGCCGAACGATAACCGCTATCGACGCGCTCGATCTCACGCGCGACCAGCCCATACGACACATAGTTCAGCCCCGCGCCGCCATATTCCTCCGGGATCGTCGGGCCGAGGAATCCCATCTCGCCCATCTCGGTCATGATGGCGCGGTCGAACGTCTCATTGCGGAACCCATCACGCACGCGCGGCAGCAGCCGTTCCTGGCAATAGGCGCGCGCGCTGTCCGACACCATCCGCTCGTCCGCCGTCAATTCCTCCGCCAGCAGCAGCGGATCGGACCAGTCGAACGGGTTGTTCTCGATGGCGTGGGATTTGTGCGTTTTCTCGGCGGCGCTCATGGGGTTCCTCGCGGTCGGCGGGGATATAGCCCCACCGACCGAAAGGCGCAAACCGGCGCTCTAATGGCCGATATTGGCGGCCATAAACTTCTCCAGCTCCGTCAGCATCTGGATGCGTGTCGGGGCATAGGAGAGATAATGGTCGTCGCCGTTGATCCGGATGAACTGAACCGATTTGTCCGCCCGTTTCAGCGCCCGTTCCTCAATCTCGCTTTGCTCGATCGGAACGGTGACGTCCTTGTCGCTGTGCATGAGAAGGATTGGTATCTTTACCTGCTCTGCATGCTCGGACGGCGACTGTGCTTCCATGCCTGCGCTGTCAGCGCTCGAAACGCCCATGCGCCGTTCCCAAATGGATGTAGTTTCGGACTCGAACTTGGTTGCAGAATAGTTCGCCTTGTCGAGATCGAAGAGGCCTGCCATCGCAGCCGCGCAGGCATATAGGTCGGGAGAGAACGTGGCGCCGGCGAGCGACATGTATCCGCCATAGCTCCAGCCAAAAATGCAGGTGCGCTTGGGATCAGCGACGCCCTCGGCAATGAGCTTCTTCACACCGTCCTGAACATCGAACTGGACCTTGTTCGCCCATTCGCCGTCGCCCGCGGTGACGAATTTCCGGCCGTAACCGGACGACCCGCGGAAGTTGGGTTGCAGCACGGCATAGCCGCGTGACGCGAGAAATTGCGCCGTCCAATCGAACCCGAGCATATCGCGCGCTTCCGGACCGCCATGCGGCATGATGATTGTCGGCAGATTGTGCGGATTCTTGCCAGGCGGCAGCGTCAGATACGCGTGAATGTCTAGCCCGTCGCGCGCTTTATAGGGATAGGGCTTCATTTCGCCGAGATCGGATTGCTGCAAACCGGGATAGCCTTGGAGCAACAGCTCCAACTGATGCGCAGCCGGCCTGTAAAGATACAGCGTTGGGGGAATGCGCGGCGATTCGCCGACGACGAGATAGGAATCTCCGGCTGCATCTTTCGAAACGATGAATACGGACTGGTTTGGCAACGCCTTTTCCAATCTCGCCTGAATCGTTTGCATGGCGGGATCAAAATAGTGCGACTGCATGCGGTCGTCAGCATAGCGCACGCCGATAGTACGGCCGGTGTTCTCATCTTTGATCGTATCATCGATGTCGTATTGCTGATCAACGAACAGCGGCGTGGAAACACCGCCCGGCGAAGTCCAATGATACAGGCCCGTGACGCCTGTCGCACTGGGTGCCGTGACAAGAAGTGATGGCGTCGCATCGCTGGAGAGTCCTACAAATTCCGGTCCACCGCCGCCTTTTGAGTTGAAGGTGCCTGCGATGTGCCCACCCATAACGACCTCACTGGACAGGTCGGCGTTGTGCTTGACGAAACCCATGGGGTGACCGTGGCCGTCCATGAGAATCTGATAAGCGCCCTTGGGCGCCAGCATGATCTCAACGCCCTCACCCGTAGTCACATCGACCTTGAACACGCCCATATGCCAATTCCAAAAGTCCTGCATATCGCGCGTATCAGGCGTGTCGTAGGCGAGCATATATACGTGGCTTGGATCTTCCGGTGGCTGATCTATGATCGGCGATCCGGTGTTGTATTTGAGCTTCTTCCAATTATTCAGCATCACGGCCTCATTGCGGCCGTTGACATCCACGCTCACGGCGCGAGCCCACTCGTCTACCTGGTTGTAGTAAACTTCCCTCTGGTTCAGACGGAATATGCAGATCAGGCGATCGTTGTTCGGCCAATCGACCCCATCAGCAACAGCATCAGGAACGGCGACCATGTGCGGTGGCTTCGACAGATCCGCGACCTCATAGATCGCAACTGCCGATTCCTTGTTATGGGGTTGAACGACGGCGAGATGCTTGCCGTCGGGAGACAGTCGCGCAGCCCCAAACGCGGGCAAGCTGCCGAATGCCTCAACGGGCGGAGGCGCCGCCGCGGCCGCGCCGCAAATCGCAGACACAATGAAACCGGCGCACAGTGCGCGCGAAATCCTAAGCATGGAGGTCCCCCGACCGTTGTCACCGACAGTATGCAACAACCTTATGATGAAGCGCGAGAATTTTCGCTTGTCCCGTTGCAAACCCGCGGGGTGTTACCTTCAAGCCGCAAAAAAATCCAGCGCCGCCTGCTTGTAAACCTTATCGCCGACGGCGGTCATATGATCCCGATTGGGAACCGTGATCGCACGGCCATCGGCAAAAGCGGCAGCCAAGGGTTCCGGCGAACCCGTCAGGACGTCTTTTTCGCCACATACCACCAGCACCGGCCGCTGCGAACGGCCGAGTTGCTCCCGCGTGAACACATCGCGGCTGCCGCGCATGCAGGCGGCGAGCGCGCGGCGGTCCTTGCCGGGCTGTTCGGCGAACAGGCGGAAATTGCGCGCGGTCTCGTTCGTGATCGTCGAGACGTCATCGACCAGCAGCGCATCGGCAATCATTGAGCGGCGCTCCGGATCGGCGACCGCCGCCTGCGCCGCGTTGAGATCGAGATAGCTGGCACCGACGCCCGCGATCACGACTTTCCGAAACAGGTCGGGATGCTTGATCAGCAGCGACATCGAAATGTAGCCGCCCATCGAATATCCCATCAGCAGCGCATCGCCGACACCGGCGTCCTGCATCACCGCGACAACGTCTTCCGCCATCGTGGTGTGGCCATACATCTTCGGATCGTGCGGCTTGTCGCTTTCACCATGTCCGCGGCAGTCAAGCGCAATGACCTGATAGGCGGCACCGTTCAGCGTCTGATACCAGCCCGGCGCGCGCCAGTTCTGCACGCGGTCCGACGCGAAGCCGTGCACGAGCACAACCGGCTCACCCTCGCCCGAAATTTCATAGGCAATACGAACACCATCATTCCGCAGCGCAAACTTGGGCATGCATTTCTCCTGAGCGGCAGACCTTCGCAAAGCCGTGCGGGACTGTCTATGATCGGCCGGTTCCACAGCTGGATATCACGATGTCGCTGGAAACACTGAAGAAAGACGTCTGCTCCGCCATCGATGCGATGCGCGAAGAACTGCTGGCGATGAGCCACGGAATTCATGGCGAACCTGAATTGGCGCTGGAAGAATTCAAAGCCGCCGCGCGCCTAACCGAAGGCATCGAGCGTCACGGCATCGCTGCACAGCGCGAAGCCTGCGGAATCAAGACCGCTTATGCCGCGGAGTTCGGCGCGGACAAAGGGCCGACCGTCGCGATCCTGTCCGAATACGACGCGCTGCCCGGCGTCGGCCATGCCTGCGGGCACAACATCATTGCGACGGCCGGCTTTGGCGCCGCGATGGCGCTGTCAAAGCTGAACGGACGTTTGCCCGGCCGCGTCCGCTATCTCGGCACGCCCGCCGAAGAACGCTATGGCGGCAAGGAGATGATGGCGCGCGAAGGCGCGTTCGACGGCGTCGACGCGGCGATGATGATCCATCCGTCAAACCTCAATCTCATCACCATGCCGTGCATCGCGATTGTCGACGTAACGGTGATCTATCATGGCCGCGCGGCGCATGCGTCCGCCGTGCCGCATCGCGGATTGAACGCGCTCGACGCCGTCGTCACCGCCTATCAGTCGATCGCGCAGCTGCGTCAGCACATCAAGAACACCGACCGCATCCATGGCATTATCACCGAAGGCGGCCTTGCCTCGAACATCGTGCCCGAACGCGCCGCTTGCCGGTTCAACGTCCGCGCTATCGATGCGTATGAACTCGCCGAACTGAAACTGCGCGTGCACAACTGCTTCGAAGCCGGCGCGTTGGCGACTGGTTGCCGCGCAGAGATAAAATGGGGCGAAACGCTCTATCTCGATCTCAAGACCAACTGGCCGATGGCGGAAGCGTTCGAACGCAACGGCAAGGCGATAGGTCTCGACTTCTTCCCGATGAAGGAATTGCCGTCGGGCTACGCGGGCTCGACCGACATGGGCAATGTCAGCCACCGCGTGCCGTCAATCCATCCCTGCCTAGGCGTCGCGCCGCTGAACGTCATCATCCACAACGCGGAATTCGCGCGCTATGCGGTATCCGCACAGGGCGACCAGGCCGTGATCGACGGTGCAAAGTCGATGGCGATGACGACGCTCGATTTCATGCTCGATGCCGACATGCAAGCGCGCGCGAAGGCCGACTATGCCGCGACAGCAGAACTCTCGAAAGCCGCTATCGAGGCATCGAAGCGCATGGTGGGCGATACCCAGGGACACAGCCATCATGGGCACGCGCATGGCGGATGCGGTTGCGCGGCGTGAGGATCTGGCTCGTCATCGCCGCGCTGAACGGCGCGCTCGCCGTCGCGTTCGGCGCATTTGCTGCGCACGGACTTTCCCAAAGGCTCGACGCGCATGCACTCGGCATCTTCGAGACCGGCGCGCGCTATCACATGTATCACGCGCTCGCGATGGGATTGTCGGCGCTGGCCATGCAGGGCACAGCCGAGCGCACGGCGAGGTGGTCGGCGGCGTTGTTTCTCATCGGCATCGTCCTGTTTTCGGGGTCGCTCTATGCGCTCGCGATGACCGGCCAGCGGGTCTTCGCGTTTGTGACGCCGGTTGGTGGCATATCGTTTCTGGCCGGCTGGGTGCTGCTCGCTCTCGCCGCGTGGAGGAGTAAAGCATGAGCGGGCAAAGCATCCTTGTCGCCGGAACAGGCATCGCAGGCCTCGGCGTCGCGCTCGCTTTCGGCAACAGCGACTATCGCGTGACGATGATCGATCGCGATCCGCCGACACCGGAAGGAAGTCCGGAGGAAGCGTTCCAGAGCTGGGAACGCCGCGGCGCGACGCAGCTGCGGCACAGCCATGTGTTCCTCGGCCGCCTCACGACGCTCCTGCGCACGCGTTATCCGCAGTTGATGCAGGAACTGCTCGATTCAGGCACGCGCATCTTTGGCTTCGCGGATGGATTGCCCCCATCGCTGCAATCCAGCTATCGCCCGAAGCCGGAAGACGACGATCTTGCGATCCTGTTCAGCCGCCGCACCACACTCGAACTCGTCATGCGCCGTTATGCCGGCCGGTTGCCGAATGTGACGTTCATCAACGATGCCGGTGTGCGCGGCGTTATCGCGAGCCGCAATGCCGAAGGCGCGCTCTTGCTCGAAGGCCTGAGAGTCGAACGCAACGGCATTGTCGAAGACATGCGTGCCGATGTCGTTGTCGATGCCAGCGGCCGCAACACGCCCTTCCCCGATTGGCTGCGCGCGGAAGGCGCAACGGTCACCGAAGAAGAGAGCCCTGCGGGCATTCTCTATTTCACACGGCATTACAAGCTGCGCGATGGCGCCGAGGAGCCCGTGCGCGATGGGACGCCGGGTGCCGGCGACCTCGGCTACATCAAGTTCGGCGTCTTCCCGGCGGACAACAGGCACTTCTCCATAACTCTTGCCGTGCCCGAGATCGAGACTGCGTTGCGCATGGCAATCGTAAAGCCGGATGTGCATGGAGATTCCGGGCTGCGCGCGATGGGTCGATCCCGCGCGCTCGGAGGCCGCCAGTCAGGTCTTCTCCATGGGCAATCTGAAAAGCACCTGGCGCAGCACTGTGAACGCCGGTCAACCACAGGTTCTGAACTTCTTCGCAGTCGGCGATGCAACGGTGCGCACCAATCCCCTCTATGGCCGCGGCTGTTCGTCCGGCGTAGTGCACGCACACCTGCTGCGCCAGACGCTCGACACCAGCGACAATCCGCGCACGCGCGCCGTCCTGTTCGATGCCGACACGCGCAAGGCGCTACGCCCGTTCTACGACTCCATGGTCAAACAGGACCAACAGGCGATCCGCCGCGCGGAGCATGAGCGCGATCCGAACTATGTGCCCTCCTTCCGCGCCAAGATGATGAAGAGCTTCATCGAAGACGCCATCGGCCCCGCGTCCCGCGGCGATATCGACATCCTGCGCGCCATGTCCCGCGCCTTCCACATGATCGACGATCCGACCGCGTGGCTGAAAAAGCCTGCAACGCTCGCCGGCGTGATGCGCTTCTGGGTAATGCCGGAGAAGACCAAACGCGCGCGTGGGTTCTATCCGCCGAAATTCGGGCCTGAACGCGCCCAGATGCTTTCCAGACTCAACTTTGCCGCCTGACCGGAGATTTCAATGACCGATTTTCCTGCCCCCACGATGATCAAGACCAACGGCATCGACATGGCCGTGTACGAAGCCGGTCCGAAGGATGGGTTGCCGGTCGTTCTCTGTCACGGCTTTCCAGAACTGGCCTATTCGTGGCGTCATCAGATCCCAGCGCTCGCAGCCGCGGGCTTTCATGTGCTCGCCCCCGATCAGCGCGGCTATGGCCTCACCAGCCGTCCACCGAAGGTCGAGGATTACGACATGGCGCATCTGACCGGCGATCTTGCCGGAATGTTGGATGCATTCGGCATCAAGGATGCGATCTTCGTCGGCCACGATTGGGGCGGCCTCGTCGTGTGGCAGATGCCGATCTATCAGCCGACGCGCGTGAAGGGCGTCATCGGCGTCAACACGCCGTTCTTTGCGCGCGCACCGATCGACCCGATCATGGGCCTGAAAATGATGCGCGGCGAGAACAACTATGTCGTCTTCTTCCAGAAGCCCGGTGTCGCCGACGAAATCCTGGCGCGCGATGTCGGCAAGACGTTCCGCTTCTTCATGCGGCGCGGCATGGTGACGGCGAAGGAATTCGAAAGCCTGCCCCAGGAGATGAAGAACTTCGAACTTGTCCACGCCATCCAAGAGGACGAGTCCACATGGCGTGGCGAGCTGCTGCTCAATCCCGAAGAGATGAAGTTCTTCGTCGATGCCTTCACACAATCCGGCTTCACCGGCGGTATCAACTGGTACCGCAATCTGACCCGCAACTGGGAACAGAGCGGGACGATGGAACAGCGCGTGCATGTTCCCGGCCTGATGATCATGGCCGAGGACGATGTCGTCCTGCCACCGTCGCTGACCGACGGCATGGAGCTTTACGTGCCCGATCTGGAGCGCGTGCTGATCCAAGGCAGCGGCCACTGGACCCAGCAGGAGAAGCCGGAAGAGACCAGCCGCGCGATGATCGACTGGCTGAAGAAGCGATTCACGTAGAGGAGCACGGAATGTCGCCGGAGCTGATCTTTGCGATCGCCAACAACGGCATTTTGATCTTCTGGCTTCTTCTCATCGTCGCACCGCGCTGGCGCGGCACCGAACTGGCGGTGCATTCGATCGCCGTGCCGTTGGTTCTCGGCCTCGCTTATCTCTGGCTATTCACGCGCGTCTGGCTCGGCGGCGAGGGCGCGCCGGGCACGAATTACACAACGCTGCCCGGCGTCATGGCGCTCTTCGACTCGCCGACCGGCGCGGTCATGGGCTGGATCCACTATCTCGTCTTCGACCTCTTCCTGGGCGCATGGCAAGCGCGCGACGCGGCCAAGCGCCGAATCTCACATTGGGTCGTCGTGCCTTGCCTGATCGTGACATTGATGGCCGGCCCGATCGGACTGGCGCTCTATCTGGGCCTTAGGCTCGCATTGCGGCGTGGCGGCTTCCTGCTCGACGGCGCTTAGGCCTTCAAACCGCCAGCGCTTCCTGCGAATATGCGCGTATGGCCGAATCCCCGGATGAGATCGACACATTCTCCTATGCCGCACCGGATGATCCGCGGCTGAAGAAATTCGTCATCCGCCTGATCGAGCGGATGACCGGTCAGCCCTATCTGAAATGGGTTTATGAAGACAACCGCGCGCATCCGGTTCCGGGCGAGAGCTTCTGGTCAGCCGCGGTGCGCCGTCTTGAACTCACGCTCGACTACAACAAGGACGCGCTCTCGGCATGGCCCAAGGAAGGCCCGTTGGTTGTCGTCGCCAATCATCCGTTCGGCGTACTCGACGGCCTCATCATCTGCCAGATCGTGTCGGAGGTGCGCGGCGATTTCCGCGTGCTGACCAACGCCGTGCTGTTGCGCGCCGAGGAAGTGAAGACATTCCTGCTGCCCGTCGATTTCGCCGAGACGGAAGAGGCGTTGAAGACGAATCTGAGGACCCGCGCCGAAGCCAAGAACCATCTCATGAAAGGCGGTTGCCTGATCGTATTTCCGGCCGGCGGCGTATCGACGACGCCGACGATCTGGCACAAGCGCGCCGTCGATGCCGAATGGAAGAATTTCACCGCGCGGATGATCAGCCAGGCAAAGGCGCCCGTGGCGCCGGTGTTCTTCGGTGGCCAGAACAGCCGTCTATTCCAGTTCGCCAGCCACATCAGCATGACTTTGCGCCTGTCCCTGCTGTTCAAGGAAGTGCATGACCGCATCGGCAGCGTGATCCAGATCCGCATCGGCAATCTGATCCCCTATGAGCGGCTTGCCACGTTCAACGACCGCAACTCCTTCATGGACCACCTGAAGGATCTCACTTACGCTCTCGGCGAGAACCTGCCGCGGGCGCCCAAGGACCGCGTGAAACGGCCCCGCAAAGCACCGCGCGAACAGGTCAGCCTGTGACGGCACGGCCGCGCGTCGGATTGTTCGTCACCTGTCTTGTCGATCTGGTCCGGCCGCAGATCGGATTCGCGGCGGTCAAACTCCTCGAGCAAGCCGGTTGCGATGTTGTCGTCCCGCAAGAGCAGACCTGTTGCGGACAACCGGCATGGAATGCAGGCGCAGACAGGGACGCGCGCGTTATTGCCGAACAGGTGATCGCGGCGTTCAGCGGGTTTGACTATGTCGTCGCGCCATCCGGCTCCTGTGCCGGGATGATCAAGCGGCATTATCCGGAGATGCTGAACAACGATCCGCGCGCGTTGGCGCTCGCCGCGAAGACATATGAATTGACGTCGTTTCTCGTCGATGTGCGCGGCATGAAAGCCGTGGCGGCGAAATGCGAAACACGCGCCTGCTATCATGACAGCTGCTCCGGCCTGCGCGAATTGCGCGTGCGCGAACAGCCGCGGCAATTGTTGGCATCGGTGGAAGGCCTCTCCATCAGCGAATTGACCGACCGCGACGTCTGCTGCGGCTTCGGCGGATTGTTCAGCGTCAAATATCCCGAGATCTCCGAGCGCATGGCGGATGACAAGATCGCCGATGCCACCGCGACCGGTGCGGAGATGCTGATCGGTGGCGACCTCGGCTGCCTGCTCCATCTCGAAGGCCGCATGCAGCGCCGGGGCAAAACGATGCGCGTGCGCCATGTCGCGGAAGTCCTGGCGGACGAGCCATGAACGCCGATCCACGCGCGTTCATGGCACAGGCGCGCGACGCGCTGAACGATGCGTCGCTC
>Ga0335075_10005143_pt1 | contig 20344 bp, 21 predicted proteins | sample Lox_Sample_24_FD_206723 | JGI IMG/M metagenome (GOLD analysis project Ga0335075, IMG submission 206723) | Soil microbial communities from Loxahatchee National Wildlife Refuge, Florida, United States - Lox_Sample_2.4 | ecosystem: Environmental > Terrestrial > Soil > Wetlands | place: USA...
CCGGCCACCGCAGGGCATTCTGGCGACTCGGGGCTACCGTTTCGGCTCGATCGGCAGCCCGCACACCACGAGGACGATCAGGGCCGACGGGCGACAGAGGCAGACTCGTGGAAGCCGGGCCGACGCAGAACGCCTCACGCCTTCGCGCCTTCATCCGCCGCGAGCCCGTGGTGCCGCTGATCATGGCGATCAACATCGCCGCGAACGTGGGCAGCGCTGGCACTAGCGAAGTGGCTCTTCCGCTGCTCGCTCGCCAGCACCTGCACGCCGGAGCGGGCGGTTATGGTGCTCTGATCGCTGGCTTTGGTATCGGAGCGCTGACTGGATCACTGCTCGCGACCAGGCTGAGCGGTGCCCGGCGGCCTGCAGTGACCGCGGGCCTGATGTTCCTGGCCCAGGTCCCGCTGATGGCCTGCGTGCCCTGGGCGCCGGTTCTCATCGTGGCCGTAACCATGATGAGTCTGTGGGGCGCTCTCAACATGTGCGCAAACGTCACGACGCAGACCGCCTTCCAGCGCTGGGCCCCGCCTGATCTCATTGGCCGCCTCAGCGGCCTGCTGATGACTACGAGCTTCGGCATGTTCCCGATATCCGTGGTGCTGGCCGGATTCGTGGCCCATCGCTATGGTCCGGCTGCTTTCTTCATCCTTGCCGTAGTGACGGTGGCCGCGACGCTGGCATGGGCACTGAGCCAGCAGGCCTTCCGGGACTTCGGTATGCGGCCAGCTACCGCCCTGCCGGCCCTATCAGAGTCACCGGACCGTGCGGCGGCGGCACCATGACGGCAGAGCCCAGGTCAGCCGCTCATGTCGATGGCGTGCACGCGCACCGGCCGGATCCTTGCCACGACTCGCTTCTCGCCTGGCTGGTCGTACTGCCGCAGATCGGAGTTGTACTTGGCGCCCACCCTGGTGGCGAATGAGTAGTCATTGTCGGGCTCGATTTCGGCATCCCCCCGGATCTCGAGGTACCGGAACGGATTGGTCAGGTCAAGGATGAAGACCGAGGAGTGCGGGTGACGCATCAGGTTCTTGGTCTTCTGCCGGGACTCGGCCAGCGAGATGGCAACGCTGTCCCCGTCCTTGAGGAACCAGACCTCGGTGAGCTGGGGGCGGCCGTCCGGGCCGACAGTCGCCATTGTGGCGAATTGGGTATCGAGCAGATCGCGGTGAGTCGCAGGTATCGTCGTCATGGTCTGGGCTATACCCCGCCGCGGCGCTGCTACTAGCCCGGTGCGGCGACCGCCGTGAGCGCCCATCACGTGCTTCGCTATGGCTGCCGACCCGCCTCCAGCTCACGGCTCATCAGGTCGATCATCTTCTCGAGCCCGCGCAGCGGCCGCGCCATCACGGTGAAGCTGATCACCTTGTCATGGCCGTTCCACCGCAGGATGTCGACACCCTGAAGGTAGACGCCGTCCAGGGTCGCCTCGAACTCCAGCACAGCACTGCCGCTGTCGTACCACTCGGCCACATAGCGCAGTGACGGACCGAGTACGCGCAGCGCGGCGGTCAGATACGCAGTGGCCACCGTCTTGCCCGTCTGCGGCGCAAACACAGCAGGGGAGCGGAACTCCACGTCGTCGGCGAGCAGTGCGTCCAGCAGCGCTGGGTCACGGGAGGCGGCGACGGCATGCCACGAGCGCAGCGCCGGAGGTTGCTCAGCCAATGGAGTACTCAGCCGTTCCATCACAGGCGCTCGGACAGCCATGCATGCACCTCGGGCACGCGGGACTGAAAGAGAGTCAGGTGGCCGTCGTCTTCGGTCAACCGTGCCTCGACGCCGGGAATTTGGGCGGCCAGCCACTCGCCGTGACCGAAGGGCACGAACATATCTTGCTTGCCGTGCAGCAGCAGGACCGGTACTGAGATTTCGGCTAGGTCGAATCCCCAGGGAAGGATCATGCAGTTGTCGTCCCACCATCCCTGGGCCCCCGGCGCGAGACCGTCCTGCGTGGAGGATGTCAGGAACTTAGCCAGCTCGCCGGTGAGCACCGCGGCATCTGTCGGAGTGAGCAGCGTAGCCAACACGGTCGCGATGTCGTCCGGTGTCGCGGCGAGTTCTTCCTCCCGGTCTTGCTCGGTCTTGGCGCGGGCTGCGGCCTCGTCGGCCAGGAACAGGCGGGTGTCATCGACATTTTCCCGGCCCATTCCGGCGAAATAGTCGAGTCCGTCGGCGTCATAGGGGGCCACCGAGGCAAGCGACGCGGCGGCGCACACTAGGTCGGGAAGCAACGCCGCGCAGGCAAGCACATGCGGGCCGCCGCCCGAGACGCCCCACGTTGCCAGGCGATCGATGCCGAGGTCGGCGCAGATCGCCCGGACATCCGACGCGCAGTCGGCGACAGTTCGCCCTGGCTGCGGCGAGGACCCTCCATAACCAGGCCGGTCATAGGAGATGAGCCGGAGCCCGCGCTCGGCAGCATCGCTCGCGTGCGGACCGTACAAGTGCCGGGAGTTCGGCGTTCCCCCATGGACGAGGACCGGCCGCCCGCCTGGATCTCCGGCTTCTTCGACAGCCAGCACCCGACCGTCCGGGGTATGTACGGTGCGCTGCACGTTCCCTCCGCAAGGCTGAGACCGCCGGGACACCGGCGCTGACTTGGAAACCTACCTGGGAGTGACCCGGCACGAAAGTAAGCGGCCCGTATGTGACCGGGTTAGTGTCACCTAGTGCCAGCAGCACGCCTATGCCGGTCAGCCAGAGGCCCGTGTCCAGGCACCAGATCTCGAGGTGGCTCGCAGGCTTCCAGCGCATGACGCGCCACTGTGCCTAGCCCGTGCCGTACGGCGGACGGATGCGATGTCACTCGCGCAGACTAACGCGCGCCGGGCCATCAAGCCCAAGCGGCGGATCGCTCCCGACATGGGGCCTGGCTAGTCGGAGGCGAGAGGCTCGAGGAACTCAAGCCTGTTCCCGTGCGGGTCGTGGGAGTAAAAGCGGCGCATGCCAGGGAACTCGTCGTCGAACTTAGCCGGATAGCCCGCAGCGCGCAGCCGGGATGCCCAGTCGTCGATGCCAGTCACCAGCAGCGCCGGATGTGCCTTCCGTGCGGGCCGGAATTCGGCCTCGATGCCGAGGTGCAGTTCGACACCGTGGCCGCGAAACCAGCAGCCGCCGTTACGTGCCAGGGCCGGCGGCTTGTCGATTTCTGCGAGGCCGAGCACACCCGAATAGAACGCTCGCGAGTCGTCCTCGGAGCCAGCCGGGCTGGCCAGCAGCACGTGGTGGATCATCGCTCAGGCCTCCGTATGTCTCTTGATATCAAGAGACATACTACAGAACGGGGCCGCCGCTCCGCGAGCCCAGTGCCTGACTGGCTAGAGTGCCCGCTATGGGTGCAATTAACGACATAGCCGATCGGTACGTTGAGCAGACCGCTGAGTTGGATCCGGTGCTGGCCACGGGGGCCGGGATTCCCGGTCATGACGACAAGATGACCGACCTGAGCGCGGCGGGCTTCGCGGCCCGCGCCGAGCTTGACCGGACCACGGTTGCCGCGCTGACGAACGCAGCAGCGGACAGCGAGCGCGAGCGCACCGCTCGCGACGCGATGCTGGAGCGGCTCGGCTTGGCCGTCGAGCTGTACGACGCGGGCGAGCTGACCCGCGATGTGAACGTCATTGCCAGCTGGATCCAGGGCGTGCGCCAGGTATTCGACCTGATGCCGGTTGAGGGCGAGCAAGCGCAGCGCAACATCGCGGCCCGGATGGCGGCCGTTCCAGCCGCCTATGCGGACTTGCAGCGCACCTACGCTCAGGCTGCCCGCGAAGGCCGAGTGGCAGCGCGCCGCCAGATCATCGAGTGCGCGCGCCAGTGCGCTGACTGGTCGTCGCCGGGCAAGAACTTCTACGCCGGGCTGGTCGGCCGCACCGGCGCGACCGGCGCAATGCTGGCCGACCTGACCCGCGCGGCCGAAGCTGCCTCCGCGGCTACGGCGGAGCTCGGCACCTTCCTTGAAACCGAACTGCTGCCACTGGCGCCGGACCCCGACGCCGTCGGACGCGACCGGTACGCTCTCGCATCCCGGTACTTCCTCGGCGCGACGATCGACTTGGATGAGGCGTACGCCTGGGGATGGGGCGAGGTGCTCCGGCTTGAGGCAGAGATGAGCCGGGTCGCGGGCCTGATCGTTCCCGGCGGCACCGTCGAGCAGGCCGTCGCCCAGCTAGACGCCGACCCGGCCCGGCAGATCACCGGCCGCGAGAACCTCCGATCCTGGATGCAGGACTTCGCCGACCGGACGATCAGCGAACTGGACGGCACTCATTTCGACATTCCTGAGCGGGCGCTGCGGATCGAGGCCATGATCGCCCCGACCAGCGACGGGGGCATCTACTACACCGGCCCGAGTGAGGACTGGACGCGGCCGGGCCGGATGTGGTGGACCGTCCCGGACGGCGTCGACGAGTTCTCCACCTGGAAAGAGATCACCACGATCTATCACGAGGGCGTGCCCGGCCACCACCTGCAAGTAAGCCAGGCAGTGTTCGAGAAGGAGTCACTCAACCGGTGGCAGCGACTGCTGTGCTGGGTGTCGGGGCATGGCGAGGGCTGGGCGCTGTACGCCGAGCGCCTGATGGAAGAGCTGGGTTACCTCGCTGATCCGGGCGCCCTGCTCGGCATGCTGGATGGCCAGCTGCTGCGGGCCAGCCGCGTCGTGGTCGACCTAGGCGTGCACCTGGAGCTGCCGATCCCGGCAGGCACAGGCTGGCATGAAGGCGAGACCTGGAACGCGGAGCTGGCGTGGGAGTTCCTGCGCTCACGCGTGCATATGGAAGACGAGATGCTGCGTTTCGAGCTGAACCGCTACCTGGGCTGGCCCGGCCAGGCGCCTTCCTACAAGCTCGGCGAGCGGATCTGGCTCCAGGCGCGGGAGGAGGCACGCCAGCGGAAGGGCGCTGAGTTCAGCCTGAAGGACTTCCACACGCAGGCGCTGGCGCTCGGAGCGCTAGGGCTGGATCCGCTGCGCGCGGCGCTAGCCCGGCTGTAGGTTCCGGGCTCACCTCCCGGCTGTGATCGGATAGGAGTCATGAAGGTTCGGATCGGCATCAGCCTTGGCCCGTACGCCACGCCGGAGGGCCTCGCTGCCGCCGTCGGCCCACTCGAGTCAGCAGGCGTCGATTCCCTCTGGCTCAGCGAGGTTGTCTACGGCAACCTGGTCGAGCCGCTTATCGGGATGACGTACGCGCTGGCCCGGACCAGTCGGATCAAGGTCGGCACGGGCGTCGCCGTGCTGCCAGGACGTCATCCCGTGCTTGTCGCCAAGGAGCTGACCTCCCTCGCGACGCTGGCACCTCGCCGGGTACTGCCAGTCTTCGGGCTGCGGCCGGCCCGGCGGCCTGAGGCGGCGGCGTTCCCTGTCCATGGGAACCGGGCTGCGGTCTTTGACGAGTCGCTCCAACTGCTCAGGCTTCTGCTCGCGCAGGACGAGGTCTCTTTCACCGGTCAGTTCTTCCAGGTTGAACGCGCGAGCGTCGGGCCGCGACCGGTCAAGCCGCTCGACATCTGGCTCGGCGGCAGCGCCCCGGAAGGGCTCCGCCGGGTCGGTCGGTTCGGCGACGGCTGGCTGGGCAGCTTCCTCACTCCGGCCGAAGCCCGCGCGGCGCGCGAACAGATCCAGCAGGCGGCCGACGTCGCCGGGCGCGAGATAGAGCCCGACCACTTCGGCATCAGCCTTGCGCTCGGCCCGATCACGCCGGATTTCGCCCGCGTTGTTGAGAGCCGTCGGCCGGGCGTGAACCCGGCCACGCTCGCACCGGCCACCTGGGCAGACGCTCGCGCCATGATCGAGGCGTACGTCGCGGCCGGGCTGACTAAGTTCGTGATCAGGCCCGCCGTGCCGTCGGCTGACGGCTCTGGCCTCAGCCAGTTCATCGAGGAGTTCGTGACGGAAGTGCTGCCGCTAGAGAACTGAGCGGTACTGTCGCCTTGCAAACGATCAATGATCTTGCGGCGTGGCGCCGGACGCCCGGCTCGTCCGGTCCGCCCGCCAGCAGCGGGAGCGCATCGGTACTTCGAGTTCGGCGACGCCGGGGAACTCTGCGGCGAGCGCGGCCGCAGCGCGAGCGCGGCCAGCCTCTCTTGCCTCGGAGCTCGCGGTGATGATGCCGCTGTAGGTCGCCAGCATGTCAACAATGTCGGCTACTGGCATGTACCGGCTGAATCGGAACACGCTCGTCTCGATATTGCCGAACAGCGTCCGGTCTGGCAGCCGCACCTGGCGACGTTCCCGGTCCGGAATCCGCTCGCTGGCCGGGAGTTCGTCGAGGTCGCCTGCATCCGGCTCCTCGTACCAGGACGGCTGGCGCCAGGACCGCTCGGTCGGCTTCGCCCTGCTAGCGGTGGGCCTGGCGGGCGATTCTCTATCACCCCGAGCTTCCGCGTGCGCCTCGCTGAACCACTCGTCGCCGTGTAGCCATTCAATGTCATGCTGGCGCCCCGTCCAGATCACGCCGAGCCTGCCCCCGTCTCGGAGGACACGGGCGATCTCGGGGACCGCCAGGCTCGGGTCCATCCAGTGCCAGGCCGAGGAAACGAACACGGCATCGGCGCTCGCGTCCGGCAGCGGAATGGACTCGCCGCGGCCCGGCAGGACCTCGACATCGGCGGACCGCGCCTGCAGCACCGAGCGCATCCGCTCGTCTGGCTCTACAGCAATCACATGGTCGGCCTTCCCCGCCAGAGCGCGGGTAAGGAGGCCAGTTCCGGCGGCAAGGTCAACGACGACATCGCGGCGGTCCGACAGCAGCCAGTCGATAGCCTCCGGCGGCGGGCTCGGCCGCAGCCGGTCATAGTCGGCGGCCACCCCGCCGAATGACATCGAACGTTCAGCGCGACTAGCCACGCATTCCAGGCTACGGGCTGCGGTCGGCGCAGCCGCATCCCGAGGCCGTTCCCGCACCTGTGCTACACAGCACAGTGTTGATAGCACGGGGGACCGAGACGGAAGGAGCCGTGCCGATGCCCGCCAACCTGCGCGACGCGCTCACCACCGGTCCGATGATTGTCGCGCCCGGAGCCTATGACGGGCTGACCGCGCGGATGGTCGCACGTCACGGCTTTCCGGCCGTCTACATGACTGGCGCCGGGACATCGGTCGCTCATGGTTATCCCGACTACGGCCTGCTCACGATGACGGAGATGGTGGAGAACGCCGCCCGGATGACAGCCGCAGCAGGCATCCCGGTGATCGCAGATGCCGATACCGGCTACGGCAACGAGCTGAACGTGATCCGCGCCGTCGGGGCCTTCGCGCGTGCGGGCGTGGCCGCGATCCATATCGAGGACCAGACGTTCCCGAAGCGATGCGGCCACCTGGCAGGCAAGGAGATTGTCGACCGGAGCGCCTGGCTCCGCAAGATCCGTGCTGCCGTCGACTGCCGCCCCAGCCCGGACCTGCTCATCATTGCCAGGACCGACGCGCGTGCTGTGGCGGGCCTGGAAGAGGCAGTCGAGCGGGCCAATGCGGCGCTGGCGGTTGGGGCCGATGCCGCGTTTGTCGAAGCTCCGGTGACCGAGGCCGAGATCGCGGCGGTACCTGCGGCTGTGAACGGGCCGTGCCTGTATAACGCCGTGCCAGGCGGCCGTTCGCCCGCTGTCAGCCTTGCCGACCTGGAGGCGTTCGGCTACCGCATCGTGATCTTTCCGACGGCATTGCTCGGCGCGGTAGTTGCTGCCTGCGACCGGGTGCTCGCAGGGCTCACGGCAGCGGGTGCTGCGACGGCTCCCGCGCTTGCTTCGCCAGGAGCCGATCCCGGCCATGGTCCGGCCGCCCTGTTCCGCCAGGTCGGCGCGGAGGAGTGGGATCGGCTGCGGGAGCGCTACGGCGACGGGGGACTCGTTTAGTCGGGCCGATTGGGGCGCCGGAGTGGATCTGCCGACCAAAGACGGGCCGCATATCCACCCGGACGCCCCATCGCTCGGGCCGGCGGACCGCTAGCTGGGAGTGGCGGCCGCTTGCGCGGGCACCGACTGCGCGCGGAAACTCTGCAGCAGCAGGTCCAGCATCTGGATCTGGCGCTGCGATGTCACCCGGTCCTGGTACAGCACGCGCTCAGCCGACAGTCCATCGATGAGCACCACAAGCTGATGCGTAGCCATACCCAGGTCGCAGCCGTCCGCCAGCTCGCCAAGGTCGGCTGCCTCCTGCAGATGGCCGCGCAGCCTCTTGCACAGCCGCTCGAACTCGGTGTGCTGCAGTTCCCGCAGCGATGAGTTGCCGAGCGCCCGGCCCCAGAAGCTGATCTCAATCTGTGCCTCCAGGTCGCGTCGCTCGTCCAGCGGCAGTGCCTCGAGCATGACGACTCGCAGCGCGGCTAGTCCGGCGAGTCCGGCGGAGGCGGCGGTCATCCTGGCGCCGACCCGCCGGTGGGAGTGCAGGAGCGCAGAGCCGAGGATGTCGGCCTTGTCATCGAAGTAATGGCCGAGGATGCCGCGCGAGCAGTTCGCCTCCCTGGCGATGGCGCGGATAGTGGCGCCGGTGATGCCGTCCCGGGCGATCACCCGCCAGGTCGCTGACAGGATCTCGTCCCGCCGCTCGTCCCAGTCGACGATCTTGGGCATCGTACCCCCGTTCAAAGCCAGCGGCTCTTGATTGTTGTTGATCCAGGGGGTCTATAGGCCCGCTTCATCAACAACGATCAAGGAGCGGCAGCCGGTGAGCGTTTACCGTCTGTTTTTTTGTCGGACGTCCGTCTAACATCCTTTGTAATGCACGGCGACGGCGACTTGCAAACCGCCCGCGAGCAGCTCGTGAGCTACTGCGGGCGCCTAGTCGCGGACGGGCTCGCCGTCGGCGCGGCGGGCAACATGAGCGTGCGGGTCGGTGATCTGGTCGCGATCACGCCGTCCGGGGTGAGCTATACCGAGCTGGACCGCGCGGACATCTGCCTCGTCACGCTGGCGGGGGAGGAAGCGGACGCACCCGAGACGCCGTCCACCGAACTGCCGATGCATCTTGCTGTGTACGCCGCCACTGGCGCCGGAGCCGTCGTCCATACCCACTCGGCCGAGGTCATCGCGCTATCAGCAAGCCGGGATGAACTGCCAGCCGTGCACTACGCAATCGTCGGCCTTGGCGGGCCGGTGCGCGTCGCCCCATATACACGATTCGGCTCGGCCGGTCTGGCCGAGGCGGCGATTACCGCGCTCGACGGGCGCCGGGCGGCGATCCTGCAGAACCACGGCGCCATCTGCTACGGCCGGACGCTTGCCGAGGCCTACGATCGCGCCTTGCTGCTGGAGTGGCTCGCCAGGGTGTACCGGCTCGCCTGCGCCCACGGCACGCCCAGGATCCTCTCCCAGGCTGAGCTTGACGAGGTGGCCGCGGAGTCACGACGGCGTCGTTACGGGGAACGGCGGCGCCGGTGACAGCAGCGCTGACCTCGGACGCGGCCGCCGGGGGAGCAGGGCCGACGAGCCGGGTCGCGGTCATCGGACCGCACATCCTGGACGTGCTCGGCCGCCCGGTCGAGGCGATCCCGCCCGGTCAGGGCAGCGTCCGGCTGACGGAGATCCGGGCGACCGCGGCCGGGACAGCCGCCGGGACAGGGGTCGATCTGGCCAAGCTCGGAGCCCGCGTGAGCTCGTTCGGCGCTGTCGGCACCGACTTGCTCGCTGAGGTGCTCCTGGCGGCGCTGGCGTCCTACGGCATCGACACGCGCGGGCTGGTACGCAAGTCGTCCGCCCAGACGTCCGCGACCATCCTGCCGATCCGGCCGAACGGCGAGCGGCCGGCGCTGCACGTGCCGGGCGCCACCAGGCTGCTTGAGCTGTCCGACCTGGACCATGCAGAGCTGGCCGGCGGTTTCGATGCGGTCCTGCTCGGCGGGCCGGACGCGCTGGCTGGCCTGTCGCGCGACGACCTGGGCGCGGTCGTCGCTGCCGCGCGGGAGGGCGGCGCGCTGGTCGCTGTTGACGTGCTGCACGCCGGCAGCGAGCGCGATTTCGACCGCATCGGCGCTGTGCTAGCGGGCGCCGACTGGTTCTGGCCGAACAGCGATCAGCTTCTCGCCCTCACCGGCCGCACCGACCTCGAGCACGCCGTGGGCGATGTGCTGGCACTGGGCACCCGCGGCGTAGCAGTGACACTTGGCGCGGACGGCTGCGTTGTCACCGGGCCTGACGGCCTGACCCACGTCCCGGCGATCGCCGTCGACGTGGTCGACACGACCGGCTGCGGGGACGCATTCAATGCCGGAATGCTCACCGCGCTCCTGATGGGCTGTGATCCGGCGGACTCGGCCTGGCTCGGCGTGGCGTGCGGCTCGCTGGTAGCGACGGGCCTTGGCTCCGACGCTGGCCTGACCGACCTCGACCAGGTCCTGGACTTCCTGCGCGCCGCCAGCCCGGAGGTCAGCAGCAGGATCAGCGCACGCCGGGCCCCGAGCAGCACAGCATCGATCAGTCCAGCTGCGATCAGCACAGGGGAGCGAGTGCCATGACCGATCAGGCAATACAGGTAACCGGCCGTGACCTTCGGCCGCGCGGTGCAGACGAGCAGTTGCGCCGTCGCGCACGGGCGGTAATCCCCGGCGGCATGTACGGACACCAGTCGGCCGGCCCGTTGCCGCCGGCGTTTCCCCAGTTCATGCGTGAGGGCATGGGCGCTCGCGTCTGGGACGTGGACGGGAACGAGTACGTCGACCTGATGTGCAGTTACGGCCCCGTCGTGCTCGGGCACCGGCATCCGGCAGTGGAAGATGCGGCAGCCGCGCAAGCCGAGCTGGGCGACTGCCAGAACGGGCCAGGTGCGGTGATGGTCGACCTCGCCGAGTTGCTTGTTGACACCGTGCAGCACGCCGACTGGGCCATGTTCGCCAAGAACGGTACGGACGCCACCACCATCTGCTGCACGATCGCCCGGGCGCATACCGGGCGGTCGCGCATCCTGGCCGCCAATGGCGCCTATCACGGTGCCGCGCCCTGGTGCACACCGCGGCTGGCCGGCGTGACCGCCGCGGACCGAGCGAACCTCGGCTACTACACCTTCAACGACCTGGCCTCCGTGCAAGCCGCCGTGGCTGCGGCCGGAGCGGACCTGGCCGGCATCGTGGTCAGCCCGTTCAAGCACGACGCCGGCTTCGATCAGGAGCTCGTCGATCCGGAGTTCGCCCGCGGACTGCGCGAGCTGTGCACGCGGACGGGCGCTGCGCTGATCCTCGATGACGTCCGGTGCGGCTTCCGCCTGCACCTCGGCTCCAGCTGGGAGCCGATCGGAGTGCTGCCGGATTTGTCGGCATGGAGCAAGGCGATTGCCAATGGGCATCCGCTGGCTGCCGTCCTCGGTTCCGGCGCGTTCGCGGACGCGGCGGCGAGCATCTTCGTCACCGGGTCGTTCTGGTTCTCTGCCGCTGCGATGGCGGCGTCAATCGCCACCATCGGCGCACTGCGCGAGGAGGGCGCGATCGAGGCAATGGACCGGGCCGGAACCGCGCTACGGGCGGGGGTCCTTCAGCAGGCCGCGGATCGCGGTATAGCGATCAACTACACCGGCCCGGCCGCCATGCCGTACCTGACCTTCGTCGGCGACCACGGGCACGAGCTGGCGAGCACGTTCGCGGCGGCCGTAGTCCAGGCCGGCGCGTACCTGCACCCGCGGCACAACTGGTTTATCTCGGCAGCCATGACCGAGGCAGACCTCGCCGCCGCGCTGGCTGCTATCGATGTGGGCTTTGCGGCTGTCGGTGAGCGACAGGCGTCCAGATAAGAACCGAAGGAGGGGTCCGTCGATGAGCGCTGAAGACTCCGTCACTCGAGCGGGAACAGTCGTCACGGCCGGCGACGCCGAGGAGGCGATCCTGACCAGGGCGGGCTACAAGCCCGAGCTGCGCAGGTCGCTGCGTTTCTTTTCGATGTTCGCCATCGCTTTTTCCATCATCTCGATTACCACCGGCATCTTCCTCAACTACAGCTTCGGCCTGCAGTACTGGGGGCCCGCCTCGATCTGGACCTGGCCTATCGTCGGCGTCGGCAACCTGATGATCGCGCTGGTGGTGGCCGAGCTCGGCACCCGGATCCCGCTGGCCGGGTACGCCTACCAGTGGAGCGCGCGGCTGGTGAACCCGACCTACGGCTGGTTCGTGGGCTTCGCGGGCCTGCTGTACATGAGCGTCGGTGGCGGAGCGATCATGCTCGGGGTTGCGTCGCCGCTGTTGCTAAGCGAATTCGGGGTCAATACCCCGAGCGCGCGCCTGGTGTTCGCGGTCGCGCTGATCCTGATGGTGCTGCCGGTGATCATCAACATCATCAGCATCCAGGTAGCTGCCAGGGTGAACAACATCGCGGTATTTACCGAGATCATCGGCACGGTGGTGTTCGGCGTCCTGCTGCTGATCCTGTGGGGCCTGCATACGAAGCCGGATCCGTATGGAGCGAACATTCTTACGAACACGACGTCGGTCCTGCACAACCCCACCATCTACGCGTTCGGTCTGGCCGGGCTGATGGGGGCGTTCACGCTGGTCGGCTTCGAACTGGCCGCGGACATGTCCGAGGATGCGGTCGATCCGCGCAAGAGCGTGCCGCGCGGCGTGATCTGGGCAGTAGCCGGCTCGGCGGTGCTCGGCATGATCGCGCTGATCGGATTCACGATCGCGATCCCGAACCTGAAGCTGGTGGAAAATGCGAAATTGTCCCCGCTGCCGCTGCTGACAATCGCCGGCTACTGGCTGCCGGGCTGGCTGGTGAAGGTGTTCATCGCGTTCGTCATCTTCTCGATGTTCGCGATCCTTGTCGTCGGCGCGGGAGCTCAGGCGCGGCTGGCCTACTCGATGTCGCGGGACAACATGCTGCCGTTCTCGGGCTTCCTGCGGAAAGTTAATCTGCGCACCCAGACGCCGATCGTGGCGCTGTTGGTCTTCGCGGTGGTGGACATCGCCGTCACCTGGTACGGCTACCTGCAGGCCAGCGCGTTCGCAACGCTAGTGGGCGCGACCGCGATCATCCCGTACATCATCTACTTGCTGATCACTGCGGGCTATGCCTACAAGCGCCGGAAGCTGGACTCGATCCCTGGCGCGTTCAGCCTGGGCCGCTGGGCCTGGCCGGTGATCATCTTCGTGCTGCTGTACAGCGCCCTGATCATCTTCGTGCTGTCCGTGCCAGGGCCATTCCACGCCGCCGACAAGGTGGTCGGTTACGGTGCGGCCCTGGCATTGCTGTGGTACGTCTGCGCGTTGGTCTGGCGGCTGAGGAGGGGTGCCGCCGGGGTGAAGCCGGTCGAGGAGTTCATCGACTGACCGGGCGACGGCGGTCCTGGCCCGCCGGTCCGCGACCCGCGGGCCAGGACACACCCCTTGTCACCGGCGCCTGCCGCGCGCACTACGATCAGCCAGGTGCGACGGAACGGGTGCTCGTGACAAGGCCGGTGCTCGATCACGTCGCCATCGGCACCGGCAAGGTCTCCGATGGCTGGGAGCTATTTGGCGGAGAGCTCGGGGGAGCCTGGGTCTACGGCGGTGACTCGCCCGGCTTCTGGTGGGGCCAGCTGGGGTTCGCTACCGGTCCCAAGATCGAGCTCATCACGCCGACATCAAGCCCGGACTCGGCGTTCCTCGAGCGCTTTCTGACGGCTCGGGGGCCCGGCCCGCATCACCTGAACTTCATCGTGCCGGACATCTCCGGGACGCTGCACGGTGTGCGAGAGCTCGGAATCGAGCCGGTCGGGGTGGATCTGGACAGCGAGAACTGGAAGGAAGGCTTCCTGCATCCCAGGGACGCCTACGGCATCGTGATCCAGGTTGCCCAGCAGTCCGGTCGGCCGCCGGAGCTGGCGCCGCCGTCCGACCTGCCGTCGCCCGGGCCGTCGTGCGCCTTCGCCCTGGTCGAGCACTACGTGAATGACCTCGCCGGGGCCTTGCGGCTGTTCTCCGGCGTGCTGGCCGGTGTGGTGGTCAGCCGGCCGGACACCGGCAGCGGTCCAGAAGCCGAGCTGAGCTGGGAGAACGGCGCGCGGCTCCGGCTCATGCAAGCTTCCGCGCAGGCGCAGGTGGGCGGCCGCTCTGGCGCGCCGGGCTCGTTGCGCTTCGCACGCGACGGCCGGCCGTTCACCCCGGGGGAGCTGAGCCGGGTGGCCGACTTGTCTGCTCGTCTCGGCGTGTCGCTGAAGCTCAGCAGCTGACCCTGGGTTACAGCGCAGCCAGAAGCACGTCCCGCAGGTTGCTGGTGCTCAAAGCCACCGGGTTGCCCTTCATGCTGCTTGACGTGACGGCTTGAGCCACGACCTCGTCGGCCTGCTCGGGCGTGACGCCGAATGCGGCCAGGCCGGGGATCTCGAGCAGGTTCAGAGTCTCGCGAATCCAAGAGACCCCGTCCTCGATCGATGCACTGGCTCGGCCGGTGAGCAGCTGCGCTGCCAGTGCGTACCGGTCCAGGGCCGGATGCCCTGGCTGCTGAGCCTGCAGTGCCCGCACGTTGGCCTCGATCACCGGGACTAGCAGCGCGGCACACGCTATGCCGTGCGGGACATCGGCTGTGCCGCCGATCACTCCGGCAAGGCCGTGTACGGCGCCGAGCTTGGCATTGGCCAGCGCCATCCCGCCGAGCAGGCTGCAGATGGCCATGCTGGTCCGGGCGTCGATGTCGCCTCCGTCGGCGTACGCGGCCCGCAGGCCTGCCGCCGCGTGACGCAGCCCGGCAGCCGACAGGCCGTCGGTCAGTGGATTGGCCTGGACTGACACGAGAGGTTCGAGGCACTGGGTCAGCGCGTCAAGGCCGCTGGCAGCAGTTACCGGAGGCGGGCAGGAAAGCGTGAGCTCGGGGTCGACCAGCGCGACCCTGGGGATCATGAGGGGGCTGCGCAAGCTGGCCTTGACGCGGTCGGCTGGCGAAGCCAGCACAGCGTTGGCAGTGACTTCCGCGCCAGTGCCTGCGGTGGTCGGCACCGCGACGCACGGAACTGCGGGCTGGGTGATCTTCCGGCCAGTGCCGACGACCTCAAGGTAATCGAGCGGGTCACCGCCGTTAGCAAGCAGTATCGCCACGGCCTTGCCGACGTCGATGACGCTGCCGCCGCCTATAGCCATCACAACATCGGCACCATGCCCGCCGGCGACCGCAGCTGCAGCCCGTGCGACTTCGATGGTGGGCTCGCCAGCCACCCGAAAGGTCTCGGTGGGCATGCCCAGCCCGGCCAGCAGCCCGGCATGGCGTCCAGGGTTCGCGCCTGCGCAGACCAGCACGCGTGAGCCCAGCCCCGAAAGCACGCCCGGGAGTTCCGCGACCCGGCCGGCGCCGACCATGATGCGGCTGGCGGTGGCGAAATCGAAAGCCGTCGCCGTCACGGCTAGCTGCTCACCCAGCCGTCTTCTGCCGCGGGGAACGCCGCCGTGTAGCGCACCGAGGCACGCGGCTCGGCCATCATCTCGGCGACCGCGTCACGCCAGGTGGCGTAGTGCGGCGTGAGTTTGTGCGCGCCGGCTGCGTCCTCGTCCCGGTAGACCTCCACCAGGACAACGTGCGCGGGGTCGGCCTGATCCTGGATCACGTCGAACCGGAGCACGCCGGCCTCGTCCAGTGAATTCTGCGCATTCACCAGCGTGGCAGCGAGGAACTCGTTGAGCAGTGCCGGCTTGACGTTCGCGTGAACATGGACGATCAGCATGAGTCCATCCTGCGGTATCGCGTCGCGCAGGTGGTCCTGCCCTGCCTGTGAAAGCCGCGGCATCCTCGGTGCAACCAATGATGTGGGCGCTGATGTGGGTCGTCGTGCGTGGTGGACACCCGCGCTTCTGCCCGAGCGCAACCTGGTTCGCAGTCGGATACTGGCGCCGGCCGATGACTTTCTCGGTCTGCTTCTTCCGTCATGGATTGGATACGGGCTGCGAGCAACTTGCCGCGTCGGAGTCGATAGCGGCGTCTAGACCAAACGGTTATAGGTTCGACATGGAAGGCTGGATCATCATCGGGTCCGTGATCGTCGTCGCGGTGAACCTCGGCGCGATCTACGACAGACATACCAGGCGCCGCCGAGCCCTGGTGAAGTCCGAACCCGACCGCCACCCGTGCGGCCCGTACGACGTTATCTCCTAAGCCCTCAACCGTCGGCTACGCGGTAAGCGCACTAGGGAACCGAGTCTCGAAGTCCAGGATCCCGATCCACGTAGGCGTAACAGCAATGCGTGCCATGGGCTTATCCCGAAGTGTCGACACCCATGCCGGACCCTGCTCCGGGCCGAAGTACCGCTCGGCTGACAGCGCGTATTCCGGAACGACGTGATCGAGCATCTCAACCGCTGCGTTGCCGCGCACCATCAGCACGCTGTACGGCCACCCGCTGTGATCGTCGATCGTAAGTGCCACGTGCGGGTCGGCGGCGAGCGCCTTGAGTTTGGGCGCCCTGGCGGGAGAGCCTATGACGAACTGCTGTCCGGTCCAGTGAAACCAAACTGGTACAACTCGTGGCGTTCCGTCCATCCACGAATACGCCAGCCGAGCGGGAATCGTGGAGTCGAGAAGCTTCACCGCGATGGGATCATCAACTAATTCCAGGCTGCCCTGCCGCATCATTTTCGCCCCCCAGGAGAATTGCCACGACCAGTCAGGTTCCGGCTATGTGGCGAGACGATACACCTGACTGCTTGCCTCGAGGAAGAAGGTGGCGGCGCCGCCAACGGGCGGATCGACTGGTCGGCGATTGCCCGCAACCTGAGCGCGGTCGTTGCATAGCTCCCGCGTTGGGGTAGGGGCGCGTTCCCGTACCTCTTGTGCCCAGGGTTTTGGTTTAGTAGGTTTCCTAACCAAATGACCACCGGCCAGGATCGGGAGGCGGGTCGTGCACCGTCGCGCTGTGCAGCTGATCGGAGCTTCGGTACTACTGGCGGCTCCGCTCGTGGCCGCCATTGGCGGGACCGCGTCGGCCGCGCCTGCTGCTTCGACTAAGGTCCCGGCAGAGGTCCGGGTCAACCAGGTGGGGTACCCGGCACGTGGCGACAAGGTGGCCTTCGCGATGTTGCCGGCCAGGGTCAGCCACGTGCAGTACACGCTCCAGTGTGCGCACTGCGGCGACGTCCTCGCGGGCTCATCCAACGACTACGTCGGTAGCTGGAATTCGCGCTACCACGCGGTTTACGAACTGAACTTCACCAGCCTCACCGCCCCCGGGACCTACTGGATCACCGTGCAGGCCGGCGGCCAGTCGGCTCGGTCGCCGGAGTTCACTGTCGGCTCCACGAGCTCGCAGTACGGGCAGCTCGTCACCAACGCGGTGCGCTATTTCACCTCCGAACGCGACGGTCCTGACGTCGAGCACTCGGTCCTCAACCGAGAGCCAGCCAATCTGACCGACGAGCACGCGGATGTCTACGCAACACCGCGATACGACAGCAACGACAACCTGCTCGGCAAGTTCCGTAAGATCGGCGGCCCGGTCAACGTGGCCGGCGGCTGGTTTGACGCTGGCGGCGGGTACGAGAAGTTCGCTTACACCGCCAGCTACGCCGACGGGCTGCTGGAGATCGCGCAGCGCGACTTCCCCGGCCGGTATCCAACCCTGGGGCCAGAGGCGAGCTACGGCCTGAGCTGGCTGGAGAAGCTATGGCGCCCGCGTCGCAAGGTCCTCTACATCCAGGTCGGCATCGGCAACGGGAACGCCAGCAACACTATTCAGGGCGACTACAACTTCTGGTTCCTGCCCCAGGCCGAGGACAAGATGGACGTCAAGAAGGGCGGGAATCCGGGCCCGACCGCCTACTACGTCAAGTACCGGCCGGTGTTCGAGGCCGCGCCGCCGGGACGAAAGATAAGCCCTGATTTCGCCGGGCGGTTCGCCGCGGACTTCGGCCTGGCCGCCCAACTGGACGCACGTAGCAACCGGCCGGAAGCCGAGCACCTGCTGTCGCTGGCCCGCGGTATCTACGCCATGGCCAAGACCACGCACGTCGGCCGCATCATCACGACCTTCCCCAACGACTACTACCCAGGCACCGAGTGGAAGAGCGACATGCTCTGGGGTGCCGCGGAGATCGCGCTTGCCGACGAGGCACTGCACGCGCCCGCCGCGCAGGTCCGCGCCGACCTGCTGACGGCCAGTCGCTGGGCACGCGCCTACATCGCTCAGGGCCATCCCGCTGGCGGTGACACCCTCAACTTGTATGACAACGGGGCGATCGGCGAGGGCGAGCTGCTGCGCGCGCTGCAAGGCGGCGTGCCCGGGCGGTGGGGCCGCGGCGAGCCGCGATCCGGTGCCGACTCGGATTCAGGGCTGATCAGCCGGCAGGCTCTGGTGACTGACCTGGCGGCACAGCTGCGGCTGGGGGAGAGCTGGGCCAGGCGCGGGAAAGACCCGTTCGAACTCGGCACGCAGCTGGGCCCGAGCGACGCCACGCCGCACGCCTTCGGGCTCTATATCACCAACGCGCTGTACCAGGAATACGGCGGCGGCAGCCAGTTCGCAGCGTTTGCGCAGCAGCAGCTCAACTTCACGCTCGGCGCCAACGGCTGGGGTAGCTCGTTCGTGGTCGGGGCCGGCACGACGTTCCCGCACTGCATGCAGAGCGAGATAGCGAACCTGGCCGGCTCGCTCAACGGCAAGGGCAACATCCAGCTCGGCGCAGTCACCGACGGCCCGAGCAGCCCGCCCAATTTCGTGGGGCTGGGCACCGTGAGCGGAATGCGGGCGTGCAGCTCGGGCCACTTCAGCCCGTTCAATACCAAGACCGCCAAGTACGAGGACAACGTGGTTTCCTGGCCGTCAGTCGAGCCAGCCGACGACTACACGGCGAACTCGCTGCTGGCGTTCGCGTTCGCGGCCGCGCACCGCTAGGGCGCTCTGGCGCTGACGGGCCTGAACGGCTGGTGGCGGGCTACGACCGGGTGTCGCACGACGACCGCGTCCGCGGTCCTTGCAGCGGCAGTTATGTTCCGAGCTCTCGCTACTCGGGCATAAACGGCCGCACTTCGATCATCCCGAATGCGGCGACCGGGTGTAGGGCTGCGATCTCGACTGCTTCCGCCATGCTGGGGCATTCGATCACGTCGAAGCCGGCCATCCATTCCTTGGTCTCGGCGAACGGGCCGTCGCTGATGATCACCTCGCCGTCGCGAACCCGCACCGTCGCCGCGCTGGCCGGCAGCCTGACCTGGCTGCCGATGAGCCTGCTCCCGCGCTTGTCGATCTCAGCGAACCACCTCTGGATGGGGTCGTCGTCTCCGGCTTCTTGCTCCGCAAGATCCTCGTCGGTCTCCATCGGCGAGCTGGGCGGCTGCTCCATGCACACCAGTAGCAGGTATTTCATGGTCACTCCTCGGTTGGGTCGGCGGCCTCGTTCTGCGATCACGACGAGCCGGAACGCCAGAAATGGGACACCCGGCATTCTCCGCATATGACGCGCTGGCACGGTCGGCTCGTTATCGTGGGGCCGTGACCCAGGTAGCGATCCGGGCTCGTGAGCTGCTGCCGAGCTTAGTCAGGATGTTGCGGACGTGGCTGTCGACGGTGCGCTCGGACAAGAACAGGCGCGATGCGATTCATCGCCTACAAGCTTGGCGACAGGGGCAAGCTGCCCGGCATCCGAGCTGGGGGTTACCTCAGCGCGCGCCCGGGGGTGAAGTACTGCTCGATAGCGCGGGCCAGTCCGGCCGCGATCACCCGCTGGCCGCGGCTGCTGGCGGCGATCGAGCCTTCGAAGGGGTCGGTGATGAACAGCGGCTCCACCAGCGCCCCCGGCATCATGCTCGGCGTATTGAAGTAGCCCTTCTTGGCCGGGCCTAGCAGCAGGAGGTGCCCGTAGGCAACGCTCGCGGCGGTCAGTGATGAGCCGAATCCCTGATCGGTGTGGGCTCTGGCGTTCGGGATCCGCCAGCCCTTCGCGTTCATCGCGGCGAGGACATCCGACTGCACCAGGTCGGCCAGCCGGCGGTTGTCGTCGGCGAAGGGACGCGCAGAGTCATAAGCGGTGATGCAGCCAGCGTTGGCGGCACTAGCGCTCGCGTTGAAATAGACGCCGATGAGCACATTGGCGTGCGCCATGTTGGCGCAAACGTCCCTGGCGGCGACGTCATCGTGTGAACCGGCAACCGTCAGCATGTGCCCTGACACGTCGCCGGGCCTGAGCCGCAGGACTGTGGTCGGCCCGGTCCTTGACACGACAACCCGGAAGCCAGCGCGCCGCAGGATCGTCATAGTGTCCAGCACCACCGGCAGGGTCTGATCGGCCTCGTAGATAACCCGTCCGGACTCGGCGATGCCCACTGCACCGGGGTCTAGTCCGCCGTGGCCGGCATCAAGGAACACCGTCAGATGCCGGTTCCCCCTCGTGGGCGGGAAGGCAACGCATGCGCCGTGACTGAAGTAGGCCGGATCGATAGCGACACTCGCGCCTGGGCTCCTGAGGCCGATTCGGGT
>Ga0335075_10005145_pt1 | contig 20343 bp, 19 predicted proteins | sample Lox_Sample_24_FD_206723 | JGI IMG/M metagenome (GOLD analysis project Ga0335075, IMG submission 206723) | Soil microbial communities from Loxahatchee National Wildlife Refuge, Florida, United States - Lox_Sample_2.4 | ecosystem: Environmental > Terrestrial > Soil > Wetlands | place: USA...
TCAAGCGCGATGTTGGTCAGTCGATAGGTCTTGCCAGCGATCGCCTTGTCGAACCCTGCGCGTGTCGCTTGCGCCGCGAGGCCGGATTCGATGAACGCGAGGGCGATCTCGGTAGTGTCGGTTTCGCTAAGTGCGATTTTCGCGTCTTCAACGGCGAAGGCGATGCGATGGCCGAGGCGGCGTTTCAGTACCTTCAACAACCGCTCGACTTTTTCAGGCGCGCGGGAATCCGCGGCGAGGTCGGCGACATCGCGTTCGTTCTTGCGCGTGTAGGCCCAGTTGATCAGCGACCAGGTCGCGAGTTCGAAATAGAGCGACTTCGGCATCGGGAGATTCTTAGACATCAGCTGCGTGCCCATGCCGAGCAGGGGCATCACCGCATCGATGTTGAGGAAGCGGTCGAAATCCGTGCCGCCGATTCGCTCGCCGGCATTGGCCAGAATGTCGTCGGCGCGGTCAGGCCGCGCACGCCGCTCCGGCCCGATGCGGATGACGCTGAAGTCCGACGTGCCGCCGCCTATATCGGCGATGAGCACGATCTCCTCCGCGTTGGCCGTCTCCTCATAGTGATAGGCGGCGGCGATGGGCTCGTAGACGAAACTCACATCCCTGAAGCCGACGCGGTGCGCGATGTCCTTCAGCACCGATTCCGCACGCGCATCGGCGGCGTTGTCATCGTCAACAAAGCGCACGGGGCGGCCGTGGACCACGGCATTTATCTCTTCTCCGGCAAAGGCTTCAGCCTTGTCCTTGAGGTGGCGGATGAAAATCTCGACGACTTCGGTGAGCGCGACGTGGCGATAGCCGAGCGCGGTCTTCTCATCGATCAGCGGCGAGCCGAGGATCGACTTCAGCGCGCGCATCAGCCGCCCCTCGGTCTGGCCGATATAGGTGTCGACGGCGTGCGCACCGAACAGCACGCGCCCGCGCGTCTCGTAGTCGAAGAACACCGCGCTCGGCACCAGTGTCGCGTCGCCCTCGACCGGCGCGAGCGTGGGTGCGCCATCGCGCAATATCCCGATGGCCGAGTTGGAAGTGCCGAAGTCCAGTCCGCAGGCGGTCATGCTTATCCCCGTGAGGTGAGAAGGGGATGTCATCTATTACGATAAAAGCCGCCTTGCCAGACTGTTTCTTCGCACTTATGCTGACGCTCGTTAGTGGGATGTCCGGAAACGGGCGTCCCATTTTGTCTTTGTACGGATTGATTTCGATCGTGGCGCCATTTCGTACTTGAGGGGATCAATCTGCTCGTTCGACACCGGCGGGAATATCGCCCGCCATGAAAGCGGCTCGTTGTGAACGACTACCCAGGTCCATCTTGAAGTTCTCCCACCTCCCATCCTTCAAGACGGCCATCCACCACGCTCCATCAACGTCATCCGAGAATTGCCAGAGGATGTGATAGCCGTCCTCGTTTGAGAATCCTTCATTGTCCGCTTGAATGATGCCGCCGACCGAACTCCATATCGCTGCCTTAACGGAGCCTAATATCTCCCAACCATTTTCAGCATAAGTGCCCGATAATAATTGAAAGGCATAAATGGTGCGAACGGACTCAAGATAGGAGAGCAGCCAGTTCGCGGCAGATTTAGGAAGGCAGTCGGCAATCTCGGATCGGAATTCGCTAACTTCCCCTTCAGCGAGGCTTTCGGGTGAGACTTCGTTTCGTTCGATGAAGCAAACAACCTGTTGCTTTGCGTTGGTGACCGTTACCTGAACCCAATTGGGTGTGCCGGGTTCGCTCTGTACGACGGCGTCGTGCTGTTGTGCCGCATCGATCAAAGATGAGAGAGGCGCCGGAGCGGCTTCCGGTGTTAGCACTCGAATGTAGTAGCCCATGAGATCGAAATACCTCCTGAAACCAAAACTGTCTTAAAGTGCCAAAAAGATGATACCTGATCTCTACAAAAACTGATCTCTCGCCTTGCGAACTTCTTCTTCGATGAAGTCGCCGGTTTCGCGGACGCGGGCGAGGTCGCGGAGGTCGGCGTGGACGGTTAGCCAGAACGCGCGGCGCGTCGCGATCTGATCTGAGAGCACAGGCTGAAGCTGCGCGTGGTTCTGCGCGATGAAGGCGGGGAGCATGCACAGCCCCGCTCCCGACACCGTCGCTTTCATCTGCGCGATGAGGTTCGAGCTGCGCAAACGCGGCGGCGGTACATCGGCCTGCGCGAACATGTTGGAGAGTTCGCTGGAGAAGATCAGGTCTTCGATGTAGCCGATGATGCGGTGGTGTTTCAGATCGCTCACGGTATCGATATGCGGATGCGTGTCGAAGTAATCGCGCGCCACGTAAAGCCCAAGCCGATAGTCGGTGAGCTTGCGGGAGAACAACCGTCCCTGTTCCGGCCTCGTGAGACCGACAGCGATATCCGCCTCGCGTTTCGACAGGCTGAACACCGCGCCCATCGCGACGAGTTCGATCTCGAGCCCCGGATGCCGGTCGCACAGCGCGCCGAGGCGCGGCGCGAGGAAGTAACTGCCGAAGCCTTCCGGCGCGCCGATGCGCACCGCGCCGGAGATATCGGCGTGGCGCATCTCCGACATGCCGGCCAGTGCCAGGCTCTCCATCGCCTCTGCGGATTCCATCAGGCGGACGCCCTGTTCGGTGAGGGTGACGCCGGTGGAACGCCGTTCCAGCAGCTTCACCTGGAGGGCGTCCTCCAGCGCTGAAACCCGCCGGGAGATGGTCGCGTGATCGACGCGCAATTTTGTTGCGGCGGCGCTCAGCTTTCCTGTGCGTCCGACGGCCAAAAGTACCCTAAGGTCATTCCAATCTGGCTCGGCCATGACTCTGTATTTTTGCACAATAGAGTTGATAATATTCTTCTTTCATTCTGTATTATGCAACGGCAAAAGCGCGCCCGGAACTGATTGCTGCCCCAACGGAGCCCGCCATGCTCGCCCAGCTCAAGCTCGATATCGCCGACGACACTCAGGTCCTCGCCGCCCGCCATCTCACGCTTGTCCGCTCCAACCTTTGGGATCAGGCTGCCCCTGTTTCGGCCGCTTGGGTCGAAGCCAATCCGGAGAAGGCAATGGCCTATCTGATGGTCGCCCAGAGCGAAGACATCCTTGGCTGAGACGCCGGAATACGTCCGCAATCCCGCCGGCTATGCGCTCGAGGTTTCGCGCCAGCTCGGTGAAGTGGCCCTGAAGGGCCAGCAGGTCTGGACCAACGCAATCGGCAAGATGTGGCGCGGCCCGGTGGGCAGCCCGGTCGATCCGCGCGATTTTGCCAAAGCCTTCGCCGAATTCTCGATGGCGTGGACGAAGAGCCCGGCGCAGCTCCTCGAGCTCAACGCCCAATGGGCGCGAGACTATTTCGGACTCTGGAACATGTTCTTCCGTCGCGTCGGCGGGGAACAGGTTGAGCCGGTTGCCGCGCCCGCCGCGGGTGACCGCCGGTTCAAATCGGAGTCGTGGAGCGACAAGCTCGCCTTCGATTTTCTCAAGCAATCTTATCTTCTGGTCGGCAAGCAGTTGCAGGACCTCGTCGCCGCGACGCCGAACATGAACGAGACGTCGCGCGCGAAAGTGGATTTCTTCGTCCGCCAATATGTGAACGCGATCTCGCCCGCGAACTACGCCAGCACGAACCCCGACGTCATCAAGAAGACGCTCGCGACCGGCGGCCTCAATCTGCTGACCGGGTTCTCCAATCTGCTGGACGATCTCGCGCGCGGCGACGGCCTGGTGAAGCATCGCGCGCCGGACGTGTTCGAACTCGGCAAGAACATCGCCGCGACGCCGGGCTCGGTCGTGTATCAGAACAAGCTGATGCAGCTGATCCAGTACGATCCGTCTACGGACAAAGTTCAAAAGCGCCCGATCCTGTTCATCCCACCGGTCGTGAACAAATTCTATCACTTCGACCTGTCGCCGAAGACGAGCTTCCTGAAATGGCTCGTCGATCAGGGGCACACGGTGTTCGTGATTTCGTGGATCAATCCCGACGAGCGCCACGCCGAGATGGGCGTCGAGGCGTATATGAAGCTCGGCCCGCTCTCCGCGATCGACGCGATCGAACGCGCGACGGGCGAGGCGAGCGTCAACATCGTTTCGTTCTGCATGGGCGGCACGCTGACGGCGGCAACGCTGGCCTATCTCGCCGCGAAGGGCGACGCGGATCGCGTCGCGTCGGCGACGATGATCGCGACCCTGCTCGATTTCAAATCGATGGGCGATTTCTCGGTGTTCGTCAGCGAGGCGCATATCGAGGCGATGCGCAAATATCTCGAGAAGCGCGGCTACGTAGATTCCGGCGATCTCACGCGCCTGTTCAGCGTGGTGCGCGCGAACGACCAGATCTGGTCGCCCGCGATCAGCCACTATCTGATGGGGCAGGAGGCCGCGCCGTCGGATCTTCTCTATTGGTTCGCGGACGGCGCGCGCATTCCCGAGCGCATGCAGAACGACGTCAGCGAGAATTTCGTCTACGGCAACAAGCTGCACGAAAAGGGTGGCATGGTGCTGGACGGTGTTGCGCTCGATCTGGGCACCGTCGAGACGCCGGTGTATCTCCTCTCGCTGAAGGACGATCACGTCGCGGAGTGGAAGGGTACCTATCGCGGCACGCAGCTGTTCGGCGGCGAAACGCATTTCCTGCTCGGCGGCTCCGGCCACAACGCCGGCACGCTCAGCGCGCCCTCGGCCAATCGCCACGGCTACTGGCTGAACGAAAAGACTCCCGCGACCGCCGACGAATGGTTCGCCGGCGCCACCAAGCATGAAGGCTCCTGGTGGCCCGCGTGGGAAAGCTGGCTCAAGAAAACCACCGGCGGCGAAGAGGTCAGCGCCCGCATCGTCGGCAGCGGCGATCTCAAACCCATAGAGCCTGCGCCCGGCACTTACGTGCGGATGCGGTAAGCAAATTCGCGCCCTATAATCCTCCCCCGTTTACGGGGGAGGTGGCCCGCAGGGCCGGAGGGGGACATGCGCGACGAAGAAAATCGTTCACGCCCGTTCGCCAAGAAGCTCCGCGCCAAAATGCCGAAGGCGGAGGTGCTGCTTTGGATGCGATTCAAGGAAGCAAACAAGCGCGGATACAATTTTCGCCGTCAGCACCCAATCGGCCCCTACATTGCTGATTTCGCATGTGCTTTGGCGAAGCTCGCTATCGAGCTCGATGGCGCCACGCATAGCAGCGATAGCGAAATTCGGCGCGATGCGAAGCGCGATGCCTATATGAAAACGCGAGGCTGGCGCGTGCTGCGGATTACGAACGCAGACCTCTATGCCGACCTGGATATGGCAGTGGAGTACGTCCTCTCACACTTGCCCCCTCCGGCACGCGACGTTCGTCGCGCGCCACCTCCCCCGTAAACGGGGGAGGATTAAGAGACGTCCTAGAACTTCGTATAGCCACCGTCGATGATGAACGTCTCACCCGTGTGATAGCTCGACGCGTCGCTCGCGAGATAGACGGCGATGCCGCCGAAATCCTTCGGCTCGCCCCAGCGGCGGATCGGGACGCGCGGGATGACCTTTTCATTGAACACGGGATTGTCCTGCGCGCCCTGAGTCATGTCGGTCGCAATCCAGCCCGGCGCGATCGAGTTCACGCGCACGCCGTAGCGGGCAAGTTCGACGGCGAGGGCACGGGCCATCGACATCACGGCGCCCTTCGATGCTCCGTAGGCGGAGTTTCTCGCGGCGCCTTCGATGCCGGCGGTGGACGCGACCACGACCATGGAGCCGTTGGCGTCACCGTTCTTGGCGCGGTCGATCATGTGTTTGGAGGCTTCGCGGAAGGTCCACATCACGCCTTCGGTGTTGACCGCGTTCACCTTGCGGAACAGATCGGTGGTCATCTCATTGATCGGCGAACCGCCGCCGATGCCGGCATTGGCGACGACGCAATCGACGCGTCCCATCTCCTTGAGCGCGGCGGCCATGCCGTCGATCACTTCCTGCTCATTCGCGACGTTCACCTTGCGGGACGACACGCGCTTGCCATGTGCTTTCAGCGCCTTCACGGCGGCGTCATTTTTCGTTTCGTTGGTTCCCCAGATCACGACATCGGCACCGGAAGCCGCGAGCGCCTCTGCCATGCCGAGGCCGATGCCGCCGTTTCCGCCGGTCACCAGCGCAACTTTCCCCGTGAGATCGAAAGGCTTGTACATCTGCATGTCTCCAAAATAGCTGTGCCGCCACCGTAAACGCCGATTGCCTGTGGCCGCAATGCGACGCTCGTAACCATATTTCCGCGCGGCTTCCCAATCCGCCCGCCGGTGATGAACCAGCGTGCGGTCGCGCTTGCGGCCGATTCCGCGGTGACCCTGATCGATGGCGGCACGGTCGTCGTCCGCAACGATCAGCGCAAACTTTATCAGCTCGTGGACAAGCAGCCTGTCGGGGTCATGTTCTTCGGCGTCGCCGATATCATGGGCCATCCGTGGGATCGGCTGATCGAGCATTATCAGAAAAAGGTTCGCCCAAAAGAGCCGCCGCATCTCGGCGACTACGCTGTGAGCTTCACCGGGATGCTCGACAATCTGAACGAGTTCTTCCCGGCGGATAAGCAGAAGGACGACTACAAGCGCCTTCTCGCGTCGGTGTACCGCTACGTGTTCCACCTCGCGCAATATCTGCGCGAGACCAATGATGAGACGATCAGCGACAACGCAATTCTGGAAGAGGCGATCCGGCGCATCTGGCATGATTACCAGTTCCGCGATGATGGCAGTCCGCGCGCCAATCTTGCCTGTTTCCCTGCCGGCTTTGGCGACAAGGTCGCGCATGACCACGCCGACATCATCCGCGACCTGGTCTCCTATGGTTTCGCTTCGTTCGATATTTCGCCGGACAGCACGCAGAAACTGAAGGACATCGCCGTCTTCTGCGTCGTGAAGGATCTGTTCCTGGAGGACGTCACGGGTCTTGTGTTCGCGGGCTTCGGCACCGAGGACCGCTACCCGGTCGTCGTGACCTATCTGCTGTCGTCGATTGTCGGCGGCATCGTGAAGCGCGCGGAAGCCTCCGTCGATCGGATCGACACCGAAGTCCGCTCCAAAATCCGCATGTTCGCGGACAGCGAAGTCACGCACGCGTTCATTCGCGGCATCGACTACGGGTTGGAGCGCCGCGTCTATGGCGCGATCCGGGCGATGCTGCAGGGCGCTGTCGATCAGGTGATCGGTGCGTTCCCCAATGCCAACCCGGCGGAACGCGAACAGGTTCGCGCCAGGATGCAGGGGGAACTCGTCCCGCAATATCTGGATGCATTCCGCGGCATGATCGGCGATTATCAGCAGCAGGCCTATATCAACCCGGTTCTGCGCGTGCTGGAGATCGCCGCGCGTCCGGAACTGGCAGAGACGGCGAAGGAACTGGTGAGCCTCAACGTGTTTAAGAAGAAGATCATGGCGCACAGGCAGACGGTCGGCGGCGCCATTGACGTGGCGGTGATCAGCAAGGACGCCGGGTTCCAATGGTTCACCCGACAGGATGGAGCCTGAGATGGCCAATCCGTTCACGCTGAGCGACAAACCGCGCGCGGGCGCGCTGGCCGATGCTGCCGAACGCCTTGGACGCGTCGCGAGCGTCGTGAAGGACCAGCAGATCGCGCGGAACCAGTCGGGTGCCCGCAGGCCTGAGAGCGAAGTGTTCACGCTGAGCCCGGAAGAGGCGTGGTCGAAGAAGTACATGATCCAGTGCGTCGGCCCGGTCTGCACGATCCAGCCGACCGTGGAAGCGGCGCAGCCTGTGGCGGATCCTGCCGCGCTCCTCTTGCCGCGCTTTGCGCCGGTGCAGGCGGATGCCCAAGCGTCGCAAAATGTAGCAATCGAACCCCGGCCGGCGGCTGCGCCAAAGGCTGAAATCGCGGCCCGGCGGGCGCGGAAAGCGGCCATCGAGCCTATCGGACTGGCCATTGGAAAGAATGTGCGCAAGCGCTCGTTGATCGGGCGCCTGTTTCGCCGTTAATTCGCCTCAAGTATCGCTATGGTCCCGCCGCGAAAGCGGCTTTTTGCGTTACAGTGACCGGCAAGAGCAGGGAGTAAATCTATGAAGCGTTTCGGTGCGTTCCTCGCGGTGGCGGCAATCCTGGCGCCGGTGGTGGCCTTTGCGGCGGCAGGCCCGCTGAGCCTGGAGGCCAATGCGGCTTATCTTGCCAACTATGCCAAGCAGCCCGGCGTGATCGTTCGCCCGAGCGGCCTGATGTACAAGATCGTCCACAATGGCTACGGCAGGCGCCCCAAGCCGACCGATGTCGTGACCGTCTTCTATACGGGCGCGCTCATCACCGGCACCGTGTTCGACGGCACCGAGGCGAGCCTCCCGGCGCAGTTCAAGCCGAACCAGCTGATCCAGGGCTGGACGGAAGCGCTGATCAACATGCGCGAGGGCGATCAGTGGCACATCGTTATCCCGGCGAACCTTGCCTACGGCGCGCGCGGCGCGGGCGGCGGCACGATTCCGCCCAACCAGGCCCTGGTGTTCGACGTGACGCTCGTCACCGTGACGACGCCGAAGGAGAAGCCTGAAGATCCCAATGACGAACACGAGGGCAGCGGCGCCGAGTGATTTCCATCGATGAGCCCGATCGACCGATTGCGCAGCCGACTGCCGTGGAACATCGACGGCGGACGCTTGCGCATCGCGATCGCGCTCTTCCTTGTCGTCGGCGCGAGCGCGCTGTTCTGGGCGAGCCGCGACTATAGCGTCATCGCGCCGGAGTGGGACGGGCAGGTGCGCGGGCTCGCCTATCAGCCGAGCCATACCTTCACGCAGGAAGACAATGAGAACGTCAGTCCGGAGCTGATCGACCGCGACATGGCGCAGCTCGCCAGGATCACCGGCCACATCCGCACCTATACGGTCGCGCACGGCATGGACAAGGTGCCGGAGATCGCGGCGCGCTACGGCCTGACCGTCGCGCTCGGCATCTGGATCACGCCGGACCTGGCGGAGAACGAAAAGGAGATCGACACCGCGATCGCTGTGGCCAAGGCCAATCGCGGCAATATCGACAAGGTCTTCGTCGGCAACGAAACGATGCTGTTCAGCTACGTCACGCCGGATCAGCTCAACGCCTATATCCAGCGTGTGCGCGCAGCGCTTCCGGCACGCATCAAGATCACCACGGGCGAACCGTGGTCGACCTGGCTGCTCTATCCCGAGATCGGAAAATATGTCGATGTTATCTCGGTCCACCTTTTTCCGTATTGGGAAGGCGTCGACACCGACAACGGTCTCGACTTCATGGCGCGCGCCTATGCGGACGTGCAGCAGGAATTTCCCGACAAGCCCATCCTGATCGGCGAGGCCGGCTGGCCCTCGGAAGGGCGCGCCAAGCACGGCGCCGTGCCGTCGCTCGCGAATGAGGCGTACCACATCCGCACCTTCGCGCAGTTCGCGATGGAGAAAGGCTGGGACTACTACATCCTCGAAGCCTACGATCAGCCGTGGAAGATCGGGTCCGAAGGACCGGTCGGCGCCTATTGGGGCATCTTCGACGCCAACGGCAATCCGAAATTCGCCTTCACCGGCATGCAGCGTTCGTTCCCGCAATGGCGCATCTATGCGCTGATCGCGGCGGTGCTGACGTTGATCCTGGGTCTCTTGATCCTCGGACGGATGCCGCGCGTGCGGCAGGCCGGCTATCTCGCGATGGGGGGATTGATCGCGCTGGTGTCGACCGGATTGCTCGCAGTGATCGATGCCACGACGCTCGACTATGTCGATCGCGGCGATCTGCTCATGATCATCGCGATGTCGCCACTGGTGCTGCTCGCCTGCGCCGTGATCCTGACCGAAGGCATCGAGATGGCGGCGAGCCTGTGGCGTGTGGAGCGCCGCAACGTGCTCTCCGCGATCCCTGAGAGCAGCCCGCGCGTGTCGGTGCATGTGCCGTGCTACAACGAACCGCCGCAGATGGTGATCGAGACGCTCGAGCATCTGGCGAAGCTCGACTACGAGAATTTCGAAGTCATCGTCCTCGACAACAACACCAAGGACGAAGCGGTTTGGCGCCCGGTGGAGGCGTATTGCGTAACGCTCGGCCCGCGCTTCCGCTTCTTCCATATGGACAATGTGAAGGGCTTCAAGGCCGGTGCGCTGAACGAGGCGCTGGCGCTGACCGATCCGGAAGCGATCTATATCGCCGTCATCGACAGCGACTATCAGGTTGAGCCGTACTGGTTGCGCCGCATGCTGCCGATGTTCGCGAGCCCGACGATCGCGGTGGTGCAGGGCCCGCAGGATTACCGCGATGCGCAGGAAAGCGTGTTCAAGGCGATGGCCTATGAGGAATATCGCGGGTTCTTCCATATCGGCATGATCGAGCGCAACGAACACGATGCGATCATCCAGCACGGCACCATGACCATCGTGCGCAAGAGTGCGCTGGAAGAGGTCGAAGGCTGGAGCATCTGGTGCATCACCGAAGACACCGAGCTTGGCCTCAAGCTGTTCGAGCGCGGCTATGGCGCGGCCTATATCCCGCAAAGCATGGGCCGCGGCCTGATCCCCGATACGCTCGAAGCGTTTCAGGCGCAGCGTTATCGCTGGGTCTATGGCGCGATGCAGATCCTGAAGCGTCACGCGGGTTCGATCCTGCTCGGCCGCACGAAGCTATCGTGGGCGCAGCGCTATCAGTTCATTTCGGGGTGGCTGCCGTGGATCTCCGACATGCTCGGCATGTTCGTGACCTTCATGGCGCTCGTTTGGACCGCGGCGATGTGGGCGTCGCCAGAATATGTCTTCACACCGATGCCCGCGCTTTCCGCCGCGGCGTTGGCGCTGTTCTTCGCCAAGACGTTCAAGACGTTCCTTCTGTATCCGCCGAAGGTGCGGTCCGGTTTCCGGGGCGCGTTGATGGCGTCCGTTGCGGGGCTTGCGCTGACTCATTCCGTCGCCAAGGCTGTTGTTTCGGGACTGCTCACCTCCGGCAAGCCGTTCCTGCGTACGCCGAAATGCGAAGACCCCGCGCTGCTCAGTCAGGCGCTGCGCGTCGTGTGGCAGGAGACGACGCTTCTCGCGCTTTGTCTCCTCGGCGTCATATCGGTGTTCATGATCCACGGCTATGACGATCCGGCGGCGCTGCTCTGGATGGTCATGCTGGTCGTGCAGAGCCTGCCTTATCTTGCGACGGTCGTGACCGCCATCCTGAGCGCGATGTCCAACTCCGCGACACCCCATGTTCTCATCACCCCGGCGCCATCGCCGGAATCACAACTCAAGGAAGCTGCATGAAACGCGTTGCGCTGTTTGTTCTCGCTCTTGGTATTTCCCCCGCGCACGCCGCATTCACGAGCTTCGATGCACCCGGTGCCGGAACGCAGGGCGGCCGCGGTACTTATGGCTACGGCGTCAATCGGCAGGGCGAGGTCGCGGGCAATGTGCTCGACCAGCAGAACAGGTATTCGGGTTACGTTCGCGCCTCTGACGGCACGGTCACGGTGTTCAACGCGATCACGGGCGCGGAGACCCACGCCGTCGACATCAACCGCGACGGCACATCGGTTGGGTACTACATGGGCACCGACGGGCGGTATCACGGTTTCACGCGCACGGGAGACGGCGCGATCGCGAGCTTCGATCCGAAGAAATCTAAAGGCACGCAGGGCCTAGCAATCGATACAAAGGGCGATGTGGCGGGCCAATACACCGGCTCCGACGGCGTGCAGCACGGCTTTCTGCGAGCTGCAAAAGGCAAGATCGCCACGTTCGACGGCGGCACGTCGAACACGTTCGGGACCTTCGTGACCGGCGTGAATCCTGCGAAATCGTTGACGGGCTTCTGGTTCGACAGCGCGTCCGCCATGCACGGCTATATCCGCGCCAAGGACGGCACGCTGACGGCGTTCGATGTCGATGGTGCGGGAACGGGCACACTTCAGGGCACGCAACCGGAGAGTATCAACGGGAACGGCGACATCGCCGGCTTCTACACCGACAGCGCCGGCAAGCGTCACGGTTTCCTGCGCACGGCCGATGGAACGGTGACGACGTTCGACGCGCCGAAAGCGGCGACAACGGTCGTCGCAGGTGTCAACAAGAACGACGATATCGCGGGCTACTATGTCGACGGCAAAAATATCGCGCACGGCTTCCTGCGCACGTCGAAGGGAAAATTGAAGACATTCGACGCGCCGAATGCGGCGCTTCAGGCCGGCGCCGGCACATTCGTCAGCCGTATCGCCGATGACGGCACGATCGTGGGGGAAGTCTACGATTCGAACTTCACGGCGCACGGGTTCTTCGGAACGCCCTAGAGAACCTTCCCCGGATTGAGAATGTTCTTCGGGTCGAGCGTGTGCTTGAGCGCGCGCATCACGTCGATCTCGGCGGCGCTCTTGTAGCGCAGCAACTCGTCGCGCTTCATCACGCCGATGCCGTGCTCGGCGCTGATGGAGCCGCCGAACTCGTGGACGATGTCGTGAACGATATGCGCGATCTCGGCACGCCGTGAGACATCCGGCACATTGAAATTGAAGTGCAGATTGCCGTCGCCGAGATGGCCGAATGTCACCGGTCGGGCCTCGGGCAGGGCCTTCAGCACCGCAGCGGTTGCCTCGGCGATGAAGTCCGGGATGGCCGCGACCGGCACGGCGATGTCGTGCTTGAGCGAGGGGCCTTCCTTCTTCTGCGCCTCCGACATGCTCTCGCGCAGTTTCCAGAAATCGAGGCGCTGCGCCTCGCTTCCCGCGATGACGCCAGCCCAGATATCATCGCCTGACGCGAGCATTTCAACCGTGATCGGCCCCTCCGCAAGCACATACCAAGGCTCAATAATGGGCATGTCTTTGGTGTCGGGAATGTGTTTGATGACCAGCTCAAGGCCGAACCGCGGTATGAGTTCGAACGCGGTGATTAGTCCGCCTGTGGCCGCCTGCAAGCGGCCGAGGAGGCGCACTGCTGCATCAGGATCATTGACGCCAACGAACGCCGTTACCTGGTCCTTCGGCTTGGGAAACAGCTTCAACGCCGCCGCAGTGATGATGCCGAGTGTGCCTTCGGCACCGAGGAATATCTGTTTGAGGTCGTAGCCGGTGTTGTCCTTGCGCAGCGTGCGCAGCATGTCGAGCACGCGCCCGTCGGCGAGCACGACTTCGAGGCCGAGCACCATCTCGCGCGCCATGCCATAGCGCAGCACATGCACACCACCGGCGTTGGTCGAGAGGTTGCCGCCGATGGTCGCGGAGCCTTCTGAGGCGAGGCTCAGCGGGAACAGCATGCCGGCATCGTCTGCCGCGGCTTGTACAGTCTTCAGGATCGCGCCTGCCTCGACGATCATGTTCGCGCCGGCTTTGTCGACATGCCGGATGCGGTTCAGACGCTCGAGCGAGAGCAACACTTCGCCGTTGAACGGAATTTGTCCGCCGACAAGGCCGGTGTTGCCGCCTTGCGGGACGATGGGCGTGTTTGTCTCGTTGCAGATAGCCAGCGCGCGCGAGACTTCTTCGGTCGTTGCCGGTTTGAGAAGAAGCGGCGTGTTACCTTTGTAGGAGCCGCGCCATTCTTCGACATGCGGCGCGATCTCGCGCGGGTCTTCGCTGAAGCCTTTGGCGCCGACGGCGTCTTTCAGGCGGGAGAGCGCGTCGCTCATGGCCGCGGCGCCGCAGCACGTTTGAGACGATCATTGATCGCTTCGCCGAGGCCTTCGTTCGGGATCGGCATGACGGCGATGGCATTCGATTTCTTGTCGAGGGCACGCAGCATCGCGAACAGATTGGCTGCCGCTTCATTCAGATCGCCCGACGGGCTGAGATTGCATGAAGCTTGGGAAGCTTCCGTTCCAAAGCCCAGCAGAGATTCACCGGGTCGTGTGTCGCGCGCGTTCAGGCGCAGTTTTGCATGCGGCGCGTAATGGCTTTCAAGTTGGCCGGGTGATTGAATTTTCGCCGCTGTCACGACGGCGAGTGGTCCGGCGATACGCTCGATATCCTCGCGGGAAATGCCCCCGGGACGAAGCATCACAGGCTTTCCGTCTTCAAAGCCGACCACCGTGGACTCGACACCCACCTGCGCCGAACCGCCGTCGAGAATGATTTCCACTTTGCCGCCGAGCTCTTCCGCGACATGCGCCGCGGTTGTCGGACTGATGCGGCCGGACGTGTTCGCGCTTGGCGCGGCGATGGGGCCGGTCTGCGCGACGAGCATCTGTGCGACGGGATGCGACGGCACGCGGATCGCGACCGTATCGAGGCCGGCACTCACGAGAAGCGACAAAGGCGAATTGTCTTTGCGCGGCAGAACAAGGGTGAGCGCGCCGGGCCAAAACGCATCGGCAAGCTTGCGCGCCTCCGGCGTGAATTCGACGAGCGCTTCCGCGGCGGCGTGATCCTTCACGTGCACGATGAGGGGATTAAATGCGGGCCGCCCCTTGGCCGCGAAAATCGCCGCGACGGCCTCGCCATTGGTCGCGTCCGCGCCGAGGCCGTAGACGGTCTCGGTCGGGAAGGCGACGAGCTTCCCCTCACGCAGCGCACCAGCCGCAAGCGTGATCCCGTGCGCGTTGGCGGGGACGACAATTGTCATGTGGCCATCTTGAACAGATGTTCAATCCACAAATCAACAATTGAGAATTATCGGGCTTTTGTCGCGTTGATCTCGACGAAAATCCCGACCTTGTGGGAGACGGGCTTGTCGCCGGACCACTCCGGGCCGCCGCCCACGCCCCAATCGAGGCGCATGACATCGGCGGTGCCGCTCATGTGCGCTTTGTCGCCCGTGATCTGGAGCTGGAAGTTGAGGGTGATCGGCTTTTTCACGCCTTTGATCGTAAGGAAGCCCTTGGCGGCATACTGGTCGCCGCTGCCATGCGTGAAGCTCGTGGCTTCGAACTTTGCGGTCGGGAACTGCGCGACCTGAAAGCCCTGTGCGCCCTGGACGCCGTCGTCATTGTCGGGCGAGTCCGATTGCTCGCTGGAAAGATCGATGGTTGCGACCACGTGCGCATGCGCGAGGTCGTTCGGATCGAAATCGATATTCGCGTTCCACTTCTTGAACGTCGCGCCGAAGGGCTGGCCGCTCCACTGCACGCCGAAGCCGAGCTTGCTCTTGGCGGGATCGACATTCCAATGGGCCGCGAGCGCCGGTGTCGAGATCAGCGCTGCCGCGAGCGCGGAAAGAACGAACCGCTTCATGCCGCCGGTCCCACGGTCGTGCCCGGTACCATGCGCGAGAGCACGCCGTCGCGCCGCATCACGCCGTGATAGAGCGCGGCGAGGACGTGGATCGGGATCAGCACGATCGCCGACCACGCGAGATAGACGTGCACCGTCTCCCACGTCTCGTGGATCGGATGCAGCTGCTCGCGCGTCATGCCGGTCCAGATCGGAAGGTTCGGCCAGTCGAACAGGCCGAAATACGACGTGCCGTTTCCGAGCGGCGAGGCCGAGACCATGATGTAGCCGGTCAGCGGGATCGCCACGATCAGGAAATAGAGCAGGAAATGCGAGATGCGCGCGCCGATCTTCAGCGCCGGGTTCATGCCGGCGGGCAGGGGTGGCACCGGATTCATCAACCGCCACACCACGCGCAGGATGCTCAGAACCAGCACCGTCAGGCCGATGGATTTGTGGATCTGGAAGATCTCGAATTTCATCGGGTCGCTGCGCGGCAGGTCGCCCATGTAGAGGCCAACGCAGATGTTGGCGATCACCAGAAGGGCGATCACCCAGTGAAACGTCATCGCCACGCTGCCGTAGCGCAACGTCGTATTCCGTGCGGACATGCTATTTTCCCTTGGCGTGATGGAACATCGCTTCGATGGTGAGCTTCACGTCGTCGCCGACGACGGATTCCCAGACCATACCGGTCAGGCCGAAATCGGTGCGCTTGATGCTGGTCGTCGCGTGAAAGCCGATATCGTCGTCGCCGTTGAACGGATCGGTGGTGAGGCCGCCGAACGTCGTGTCGAGCGTCACCGATTTCGTCACGCCGTGCAGCGTGAGATCGCCGGTGATCGTGCCGGTGTTGGGGCCGGTGCGGGTGACCGATGTCGATTTAAACGTCGCGGTCGGATATTTCGTCGAGTCGAACACACTGCCGCCGGTCAATTCGCCGATCAGCTCCTTGCTCGGCACATCGACGCTGGTCATGTCGATGGTGACACTCGCCGAGCTTTTTTCCGGCGCGCCGGAATTGAAGCTCAGCGTGCCGGTCACATGATCGAAGCGGCCGTAGTAATCGGTGATGCCGAGATGCGGGATCGCGAACACCACAAGGCTGTGCCGCGTGTCCATGGAATAGGAACCGGTCGGGGCCTTTTGGGGATCGTCGCTTGGCGCGGCAAAGGCCGCACCCGTCAACGCAAGCAGTGTCAACGCCGCAAGAGCACTACGCATGGAATCCTCCAACCGCCCCAAATCACAGACTAACCCAATTCCGCCACGATTGCGCCGGTTCGCGACGGAAATGTGGCACCGAAACTTGACGGCGTAAGCGACGCATTCGCATAGTTACCGCAACCGCTATTCGCAGAAAGGTCCCCCGTGGACGAGTCTCTGGCGCCGGCACGGCCGGGCCGCAATCTGGATTACCCCTTTGAGAAGCGCCCGGAGCTGGGCGAGACGATCGAGGTCGCGCCGGGCATCCACTGGATCCGGATGCGCCTGCCGATGCAGCTCAACCACATCAATCTGTGGCTGCTGGAAGATGGCGACGGCTGGACCGTCGTCGACAGCGGCATCCGCAATGAGGAAACCGCGAATGCGTGGAAGACGCTGTTCGCGGGGCCGATGGGCGGCAAACCTGTCAAACGTGTCATCATCACCCACATGCATCCCGATCACATCGGGCTCGCGGGCTGGCTGGTGCGCAAGTTCGATGTCGAGCTCTGGATCACGCGCACCGAATATCTGATGTGCCGCAATCTCGTCGCCGACACCGGGCAGGAGGCGCCGCAGGAAGGCGTGCGCTTCTATCGCGCCGCCGGTTGGGGCGATGAGCTGATCGAGAATTACAAGGCGCGTTTCGGCGGCTTCGGTCACGGCGTCTACAAGCTGCCGAACTCCTATCACCGCATCCGCGAGGGCGATGAGATCCAGATCGGCGGCCGCACCTGGCGCATCGTGTCCGGCAACGGGCATTCGCCGGAGCACGCGTGCCTCTATTGCCCGGAAGCGAACATCGTCATATCCGGCGACCAGTTGTTGCCGCGTATTTCCTCCAACGTGTCGGTGCATCCGACGGAGCCGGAAGCGAATGCGCTTCAGGACTGGCTGGACAGCTGCAACAAGCTGAAGGGCGCGTTGCCGAGCGATGTGCTGGTCCTGCCCGCGCACAACGAACCGTTCCGCGGCGCGCATCTGCGTCTCGATGAACTCATCGCGGGACATGAGAGCGGCATGGACAAGCTCCATGACCTCTGCACCGAACCCAAACGCGCCATCGACGTCTTCGCCGCGTTGTTCCGCGCCAAGATCACCACCGGCGTCTACGGCATGGCGACCGGCGAAAGCATCGCGCACCTGAATTGCCTGCGCTTCCGGGATCGCATCGTGCGCGAAGCGGATAAGGACGGCGTGCAGTGGTATCGGTCTAAATAACCTCCCCCTTGTGGGGAGGTCGGAGAGCGAAGCGATCCGGGTGGGGGGCGCGATCTATGCATACATTCCGACCCCCACCCGAAACATTTCCGCTGCGCTCCAATGTTTCGACCTCCCCACAGAGGGAGAGGTTAGAGTCATTCCGCCGCTTCGGGCCGTCGCTCTGACGGTGGAGGAATGACCCGGTTGATCGATGTCTCGCGTTCGTTGCGCACGGCGGCGGCCTGGCGGGTGACGGCGAAGAGGATGCTGGCCTTGTCGAGCGCGGACTTCACGTTCTTCTGCACGGCGGGAAGCGTGCGCCAGTAGTCCTCGCTGTGCGCGTAGCAATTCACCGACATTGTCACCGAATATTCGCCGATCTCCGAAACGCCCACCCATGGCTCCGGCGCCTTCATCACTTTGGGGTCGTTCGATAACGCGGTGAGGATCGCCTTCTCCACCTTGTCGATGTCGTTGGCGATATCGACCGGGAAGGTGAAGGTGACGCGGCGCAAGGGCTCGCGCGTGTAGTTGGTGATAACGCCGCTCCACACCGCGGAGTTCGGGATGGAGATGTAGACGAGATCGCGCGTCGTCATCAGAGTCGTGAACAGGCCGATCTCGCGGATCGTGCCGCTGACGCCACCGGCGAGCACGAAATGCCCAACGCGAAACGGGCGCAGCACCAGCAGCATCACACCAGCTGCGACATTCGATAGCGTGCCTTGCAGCGCGAGACCCACCGCCAAACCGGCCGCACCGAGCACCGCGATCAGGCTCGTCGTCTGCACGCCGAACTGGCCGAGCACGAGGATGATGGTGAACGCCAGAATGACGTAGCGAATCAGCGAGGCGATCAGCGGCTTGAGCGTGAGGTCCAGCGGCACATGCGCGAGGCCGCGCGCGGTCAGCCGCTTCGCCCAGGTGGCCACGATCCAGCCGACGATCAGGATCAGAACGCCGGCGAGAACGCTCAAACCTTCATTGACGATCAGTACGTTGACCGTCGAAAGCGCATTGCCGGTGACGGTCGCTGCATTGCCGAGATTCATGCGGTGGTTAACCCTGGTCGCGAATTGCCTGTCATGGAAACGCATCAAAGGCTAATCGGTTGTCTGGGCAGCGCGGCGATTTTCATGCACTATCAGGACGTTATCGGGGTGGGGCGGGGATGTTGAAGCAGGTCGGATGGATCGTGCTGCCGGTGATGCTGATGGCGGGTTCCGCGAGCGCGGCGCCGGATTGCGCGGGGCCGCTGGAAATCGTCGATGCGCATGTCGTGCGCGTGGAGCGCTCCAACGACGCGCTGGTGATCCGCGACGGGCGCGCGATCCACATGGAAGGCATCCGCATCCCGCATTCGAATCCCGATCACGCGCCGGCGTACATTGCCGATCAGGCCTATGACGCGATCGGCACGCTGGTGCGCGGCAAGACCGTCGAAGTGACGGCTGTGCCGCCGAAAGAAGACCGCTACGACCGCGTGCGCGGCCAGGTGTTCAACAGCGACGAGCAGTGGCTGCAGATGAACCTGCTCAAGAGCGGCCTCGCGCGCGTGGACATCGCGCCGGACCGCACCGAATGCGCGGCGGAGTATTACGCGGCGGAGGGCGCGGCGCGCTCAGCCAATCTCGGCCTGTGGGCCGTTCCCGCCTATCGCGTGCGCGCGCCGGAAGCACTGACCGGCGGCGACACCAACACGTTCCAGATCGTGCAGGGCAAGGTGCTGACCGCCGATGTGAAGGACGGCCGCGCCTATCTCGATTTCGGCACCGACTGGAAAACCGATTTCACCGTGACGATCTCACCGCCGGACATGGCCAATTTCCGCGCCGACGGCATCGACCCCCGCGACTACGCCGGCAAAACCATCCGCGTCCGCGGCATCATCCAGCAATTCAACGGGCCCGAGATCGAGATCGCGAACGACAAGCAGATCGAGGTGTTGCCATAATCCGACCCCCAATGGCCAAGGTTGAAAACGGCTAGCAATCTGGCAGACAGATATGACCGGCGCGAAGTTTCGGAGCCCTCCCGGTTCTTGTCGAGATATTGCTTTTGCGCGCTGAGATGCAAGGCGGGGTACCCGTGCGGCAATAATGCGACCGTGCTAGTCTGCCGTAACGCGGAGCATCAATGTTCAACTCTAAAACGGTATTCATCTTAGGCGCAGGCGCCAGTCACGAATTTGGCCTTCCTCTCGGTACGGAACTGGCCAAGCGAATTCTTCAGATGATGCCACACGTCAACCAGTTTGGTCAGATGGAAGGCAGCTACGACAAGGAATTGTTCGCTAGCATCTTAGAAGAACAGACTTCGGCCTATGACATTCTGCAGGCCGCAACCCGTATTCGACAAGGCATACCTCTCAGAAATTCAATTGATGATTTTCTCGATCTCAATTTGAATCACAAAGCCATAATGCAGCTTGGAAAGGCTGCGATCGTAAAGGCGATAGCCGAGGCGGAACAGAAAAGTAATTTGGGTAAGGCTGTCGATCCCGCGACTGGATCAGTCGATTTTTCCAAACTAAATTCGAACTGGCTTCTCAAGTTCGTGCGAATGCTTCGGCAAACGGGGCCGGACCTTCTTCTTGATAACGTCGCATTTGTGTCGTTCAATTATGATCGATCCTTGGAGCTGTTTCTTTTCTCCGCGCTTCAAACCCTCTATTCATTCAGCGCAAGCGAAGCTTCTAATTTCGTCAACAAGATTGCTATCGTCCACCCCTACGGGACGATAGGTAAGCTGAAAGAACTTGGCGGTACGTTCTCGTTTGGCGGAATGCTTCCTTCGGGGGCAGTTGGGAGCCTAGCCAAGTACAGTGTGATGCGCGCAAATGACATCAAGACCTATTCGGAAG